>Ga0169931_10006520_pt1 | contig 17576 bp, 15 predicted proteins | sample Kivu_15m_20L_FD_129675 | JGI IMG/M metagenome (GOLD analysis project Ga0169931, IMG submission 129675) | Freshwater microbial communities from Lake Kivu, Western Province, Rwanda to study Microbial Dark Matter (Phase II) - Kivu_15m_20L... | ecosystem: Environmental > Aquatic > Freshwater > Lake...
GCCCTGGCAAGTTTAAATGTCAGTAAAATAGGGTCCAATGAAAAAAGTGATACTTCAAATTTATTGAAGCAGGCCGTTGTGGAAGAGACTACTACGGAAGTTGCAATTGATTTTGAATATCTCAAAGCAAATCCAAATTCAGATCAAGATGTAACACTAAAAGATGGAGATGAAATCATAGTGCCCAGGTTTGTAAATACTGTAAATATTTCTGGGGAAGTGCTAAAACCAGTTACCGTTCAATTTAAACCAGGGCAGGGCGTATCTAGATACTTATATGAAGCTGGAGGCTTTACAAAAAGTGCATTAAAGTCGCGGGTATATGTTGTGTATGTAAATGGTAAATCTGCGAAAACCAAAAAACTACTTGGAGTGAAATTCTATCCAAAGATCAGGCCTGGTAGTTCAATTTTTGTACCTGTAAAAGCCCTTAACAGGGAGGTTGATCCATCGAAATTTGGCGTCTTGCTTTCTGCTTTTTCAAGCATCATGACTACTTTGGTTATTATTTTTAAAAATTAACGAAATGAACGATCACTCCAATGCATATTTGAATCAATTAAGTGCAGGCGAAGTATTCGATAAACTCATGCCCGTATATACTTATTTGCGGAAAAAGTATTTGATCATTTTATTGGTATCATTTCTTGGTGGGCTTATAGGATATCTATATGCGTACTTTCAACCAAAACAATATCTTGCTAAATCAATTTTTATTGTCGAAGATGGAAAAGGAGGCTCAGGCGGAATTGCAGCTTTGGCAGGCCAGTTTGGATTTGATTTAGGCGGAGGGGGTGGGGCCAGCATTTTATCGAGCGACAATAGTCAGTTTTTTTTAAGAAGTGAAAGTCTATGTAGGGAAGTGTTATTAAGTATATATGATGAAGAGAGTAAATTGACTCTAGCAGATAAGCTTGCGGAAGTATCGGGGTTTACAGATGTTTGGAAAAAAAATCCAACATATCGAAATGAAACTTTTTTTAGTACAGCAGGTAATATAAATTCTAATCGTTCAGCTGACAGTCTCCTGCATCAACTTATATCCGGAGAGTTATTAAAAAATGACTTAACGATAGCTAGACCAGATACAAAAGCATCCTTCATTGAGGTACGCACTAAAACTCCTGATGAAAAATTAAGTATGTTGATTACTGAGCGGTTGGTAAAAATTGCTGCTGACAAATATGTAAAGGTAAAAACAGCTGTAAAAGCTTTGAATGTTGCATCTATGCAACGGAGGGCGGATAGTCTTTCTGCTATATTGAATAATAAAACAATCAATGCTGCTGCATCTAGGCAAAATTTCATCGACATTAATCCTGCAATGAAACTTGCACCTATAAGAGCTGAAATTAGCGAGCGTGAAAAAACGTTGGCTTCAACCATTTTTGCTGAGGTTACTAAAAATCTGGAAATTTCAAAAACATTGCTTAATCAGGAGACTCCAGTCATTCAAGTTGTCGACCAAAGTTACTATCCCTTGGAGGTGGTTAAAACAAGTAAATTAAAGTTTGCAGTCATCTTGTCTCTCATATTCTTTTTAATTACTTGTTCCTTCCTTATATTTTCCTCTCGTGGTCGCATCTACGCTACCAAATAGAATGTTCATTATTTTGAATAACATATTGAAAGGGTTATCTTCGCGAAATAATTGTTAATCTATGAGAGTGGTTATTCTTGCAGGTGGATTGGGCACCAGGCTAGCCGAAGAAACTGGGGTTAGACCTAAACCGATGGTTGAAATTGGGGGGATGCCTATAATATGGCATATCATGAAGATATACAGTCATTATGGATTTAATGATTTTGTTATTTGTCTTGGTTACAAAGGTTATGTGATCAAAGAATATTTTGCCAATTTGTTTTTACATCTATCAGATGTTTCTATTGATTTAGAAAATAATAAGGTCGAAATACTGAATTCTTCCTCAGAAAAATGGAAAATCACCCTAGTTGAAACCGGAGAGCAAACAATGACAGGAGGTAGAATTAAACGTGTTGCAAAATATTTAAACGGAGAGCCATTCATGTTAACATATGGAGATGGCGTTTCAAATGTTGATATAAATAAGCTGATTGAATGTCATAAGTCTGGTGGAAGGTTATGTACAGTAACAGGAATAAAACCGCAAGGTAGATTTGGATTAATGAAAATTGGGAAAGAGAATTTAGTTGAATCATTTTCTGAGAAAAAAGATGAGGAAAATTCACTTATCAACGGCGGTTATTTTGTATGTGAAAATAAAGTTCTGGATTATATAGATGGTGATACAACTATCTGGGAAAAAGCACCGCTGGAAAATTTGGCAGCAAATGGCCAGTTAAACTTGTATGCACACCATGGTTTTTGGAAACCAATGGATTCATTAAAAGATAAAAATGATCTTAATGAATTATGGGCATCAGACCAGGCTAAATGGAAAGTATGGGGATAAATTCAACTTACTCATTTCCGGAATTTAAAGGCAAAAGAGTTTTTGTTACCGGGCATACTGGATTTAAAGGCTTTTGGCTGTCTGTCTGGTTACAAAAATTAGGAGCACATGTAAAAGGGTACTCATTGGAGCCACAGTATATTCCCAATCTTTATTCACTCAAAGGAGGTGGGCATTTATCAGAATCAGAAATAGGAGATATTCGAACCTTCAATTCGCTTAGCAAAAGCGTATGCGATTTTCAACCGGATATAATTTTTCATTTAGCTGCTCAGCCACTTGTTAGATATTCTTATGAAAATCCACTTGAAACCTACGAGACCAATGTGATGGGTACAGCCCATGTTTTGGAGTCGCTTAAAATGGTTGATGGTGAATGTGTAGTTGTTGTCATTACAACTGATAAAGTTTATCATAATAACGAATGGTACTTCCCTTACAGAGAAGTTGATCGTTTGGGAGGGTATGATCCTTACAGTTCAAGCAAGGCATGTGCCGAATTAGTAGTTGACTCATATAGAAATGCATTTTTTCATCCATTAAGGATAAAAGATCATCAAAAAAGAATATTTAGCGCGAGGGCTGGAAATGTTATTGGTGGAGGAGATTGGTCAATGGACAGGCTGGTTCCAGATATAGTAAGGCAATTGCAAGAGGGAAGTGAAATTGCAATTCGTAATCCAACAGCTACAAGGCCATGGCAACATGTAATGGAGCCATTGGCTGGGTATCTTTCAATTGCTCAAGCAGCCATGCAAAAACCTGAAACTTTCGTTGATGGGGCATGGAATTTTGGTCCAGACCCAAGTGACAATCTTAAAGTAATTGAAATTGTTAAAATGGCAATTTCATCTTGGGGTGCAGGAACATATAGCATTCAACAAGACATAAAGGCCCCTCACGAGGCAGGGATACTCAATTTAGATATCAGCAAGGCTTTGAATACATTGTGTTGGCATCCAAAAATGGATGCTGCCAAAGCTGTACAATTGACAATAGATTGGTATAAGCAATTTTATGCAGGAATGGACCCGATGGAATTAATCCATCAAAATATCGATACATATACATCAATGAATTAAACCCTTCGGATGGCAAAGCAGGAATTACAGTTCAAGAATTTATCAAATCAAGTGCTTAGAGAGCAGTTGGTGGGTGCTTTTTCACAAAATATCAATAAAAAGATTGTTCCTGGAGAGAGTTATATTCCAGTCTCAGGAAAAGTAATCACCGAAGAGGATGTATTGTGGGGAATTGAAGCGACCATGGATGCATGGCTCACTGCCGGACGATTTGCGGATGAACTTGAGCGAAAATTGGCAAATTTTTTCGGTTCTCGTTTTTCATTATTGGTAAACTCTGGTTCCTCTGCAAATTTACTTGCATTTTATACGCTGACTTCTCCAAAACTTGGAGAAAGGGCATTGAGACCCGGAGATGAAGTCATTACGGTAGCAGCTGGTTTTCCTACTACTGTCAATCCAATGATTCAATTTGGATGTATTCCAGTTTTTGTAGACATAGATATTCCTTCTTATAATATTTGTACAGAAAAGCTTGAAGAGGCGATTTCTCCTAAAACAAAAGCAATCATGCTCGCACATGCATTGGGAAATCCTTTCAATGTAGAAGTGATCATGAGTTTAGCTAAAAAATACAATTTGTGGGTTATTGAAGATGATTGTGATTCACTTGGGGCATTGTATAACGGGAAAAAAACAGGAAGTTTCGGAGATCTGGCAACGGTTTCTTTTTATCCGGCACATCATATTACAATGGGTGAAGGTGGTGCAGTTTTGATTAACAATGCAAGCTTGAAAAAAATTGCAGAGAGTTTTCGTGATTGGGGAAGGGATTGTTGGTGTGCGCCAGGTACCGACAATACCTGTGGTAAAAGATTTTGTCAACAACTCGGCCAACTCCCCAATGGGTATGATCACAAATACACTTATTCACATATTGGCTTTAATTTGAAGGTAACCGACATGCAAGCAGCATTTGGGCTCAGTCAATTGAATAAAGTTGATCAGTTTATTGCAAAACGTATAGAGAACCACAAGTTGCTTTATAATTTGTTTAAGCAATTTGAGGATGTGTTTATCCTCCCTGAAGCCACCGTTCATTCACAGCCGAGTTGGTTTGGATTTATGTTAACGGTAAGAACAAACAGTACTATCAATCGAAATCATTTGGTTGAATATTTAGAGAAAAATAAAATAGGTACAAGACTCTTCTTTGGGGGCAATTTATTGCGACAGCCCGCCTACAGTGCTATTCAATATCGACAATTTGGGGATATACCTAATAGTGATTTGGTAATGAATAATTCTTTTTGGTTAGGTGTTTGGCCAGGGTTAGATCAATCTCACTATGAATACATGGTAGCTATAATTTCAAAATATCTCAGTGAGCACAGGGGCAGATAAACTGAAAGTTGATGCCGTTGCATATGACTTTGACGGGACATTGTACGACTCATTCGAAGGGATAAACAGCGCCTTTAAGAAAACATCTCTTTTGGTACATTCTGTTGAGGTTGAATTAAATAAAAAAGATATTGGTCCTCAGTTAATTCAATTGTATGAAAATGCATTTGGGAAGAATAAGCGTGATGCATTTTTAAATTTTCAGCAACATTTCCGACATTTTTATGACAATGCATGCTACAACGATGGTCAACTATATCCAAGGACAGTTGAAGTGCTTGATAAGTTTTATAAAAGCGGAATAAAGCAGTACATAGTTAGCAATAAACCGCAAAAAGTTTTAGAAAAAATTTTATTGGAAAACAACATCGACAAATATTTTATCGAGGTATCGGGTCATCCGACTGGAGGTGCTACTTTAAATAAAAAAAGTGATCGTTTAATGACATTGCTGAAAAGAGAATTAATAAATCCTGAAAATCTTTTATTGGTGGGAGATACTATTGAAGATCTTGAAATGGCGGATACAAATAAATGCAGGTTTGTTCATGCTGCCTATGGATATGGTACTGTTGAGAAAAAATGTTTGTCGGTTTCTAGAATTGACGAAATCTTAAATTTTATCACACATGATGAGGGTTGCTGATTACATAGCAAAAAAATTAAATAGTTTAGGAACAAATTGTTACATGGTAACAGGGGGTGGGGCAATGCACTTAAATGATGCATTTGGACGTTCTGGTATCAATTTAATTTATTGTCATCACGAACAAGGATGTTCCATCGCCGCAGAAGCAGAAGCGAGACTTACCAAGCTTCCTGCAATAGTCAATGTAACAACAGGTCCTGGCGGGATTAATGCATTAAACGGCGTGTTTGGTGCATATGTTGATTCAATACCAATGATTGTTGTTAGTGGTCAAGTTAAACGGGAAACCCTGGTTAGAAATTATGATATTCCTTGGCGCCAACTGGGAGATCAGGAGGTTGACATAGTGAAGATGGCTGAGGGAGTTACGAAATATGCTGTCTGTATCATGGATCCATTAGAGGTAAGGTATCATGTCGAAAAAGCAATTCACATGTCCAACACTGGCAGGCCCGGACCGGTATGGATAGATGTTCCCATCGATATTCAAGCAATGCAAATTGATCCTGATGGTCAAAGGCCTTTTGATCCTGATGCCGAACTTATGGAAACTTTCGATACTAAAACTGCTGACGCCCAGGTAAATGAATTATTAAACAAAATAAAGTCATCTAAGAGACCTGTATTTTACATCGGCTCTGGCATCCATATATCTAACACACAAAGCCAGTTTATTGCTTTAGCAGAAAAATTGAACATCCCGGTAGTTACAGCATGGAATGCAAATGACCTGATTGAAGATAGTCATCCATTATATGTTGGAAGAGGAGGAACAATAGGTAATCGCAGTGGTAATTTTGTCCTTCAATCTGCCGACTTAGTTATTGTGTTGGGAACGAGGCTTAACATCCGTCTTGTTAGTTATAACTGGTCCTCATTTGCACCCAATGCTTTTAAAGTAGTTGTTGATATTGATAAATACGAGATGATTAAGCCTACATGTCAATTTGATTTAAAAATTCATTCCACACTACAATATTTTATTCCTTTAGTTCACCAGAAAGCGGTTGAATCGTCAATTAGTGTAGACAAATTCAAAGAGTGGGTACTTTGGGGTAAAGAAAGACTGATTAAATATCCTGTTTGTTTAAACGAATATTGGAACTTAAATGATCGTGTTAATCCATATTGTTTTGTAGACCAACTGTTCAATGAACTTGGTGAAGATGAGGTGGTGGTTTGTGCAGACGGTACAGCCTGTGTAGTAACATTCCAGGGCATGAGCGTTAAGAAAGGTCAACGAATTTTTCATAATTCTGGATGTGCATCGATGGGGTATGAAATTCCAGCTGCTATAGGAGCATTTCTTGGTCAAAAAAACCCGAAAAAAGTAATATCAATTGCCGGAGATGGAAGTATCATGATGAATCTTCAGGAACTTCAAACAATTGCTGGTAATGATTATCCAATACAAATTTTTATTTTAAACAACCAGGGCTATCACTCCATTCGGCAAACACAAAGAAATTTTTTCAGTGATAATATAGTAGGATGCGGTTTGGATTCAGGATTAACATTTCCAAGTTTTTCAAAAATTGCTGCCGCTTTTGATTTCCCTTATCATGAAATCAAAAATCATCAAGACCTGAAAGAACAACTTCCTGAAATTTTAAAGTCTGAACATCGATTTATTTGTGAGATTCACTTAGATTTGGATCAACAATTTAGTCCTAAACTATCCTCTAAAAAAATGCCTGATGGATCAATGGTAACATCGCCATTGGAGGACATGTGGCCGTTTTTAGACAAAGAGGAACTTATGAATAACATTATAAAAAACTGAAAATGAACAAATTAGAACTCAACTCAGCTGCTCTGCTTAAAGACCTAATTGAAAATCATGGCGTGCTTGGTATAAAAACTAGTTTTGAAGATGAAGGGGCTAGTTTCAATGAAGTTTTGCGATTGAAAGAATTGTGTAATCAGGCTGGCACAAAAGTGTTATTAAAAATATCAGGAGCTGAAGCTAAAAGAGACCTTGCGGATAGCCAAATTATTGGTGTAAAAGGGATTGTTGCGCCCATGATTGAGAGTGCATTTGCATTGGATAAATTCATAAAAAGTGCACAAATAATATTGCCAAGTGATATATTATCAAATGTTCAATTAGGAATTAATATTGAAACCATTCAAGCATACAAAAATTTAAAAGAGATTTTAAATGCTGATGGTTTTGAGTCATTGTATCATTTGACACTTGGAAGGGTAGATTTTGTTTCCTCCATGGGAAAAGACAGAAGTTTTGTAGATTCTGATGAAATGTTATCAATTGCAACAGATATTTTTTCTCAAACCCGTGAGAGAACCAAAAAAGTATACATGGGCGGCGCAATAACCCTGGAGTCTGAAACATTCATGAAAAAACTATTTTCAAAGGGGTTGCTTGATAAATTTGAAACCAGATACGTGATGTATGATCCAACCATTGCCTTAAAAAATTTAAAAGATGCTTTGATGTCTGGTCAAAAACTTGAATTACAAATTCTAAAAAATAGACAACAGTATTATTTCAGGGAATCACAAAAGGAGAAACAGAGAATAGAGATGATTTCAAAAAGAGTTGGCGAAGTTGAGTAGTTTATTGGTAATTGGAGGATCTGGTTTCTTTGGCAAGTCAATATTAGATGCTTTCAGCAGAAATCGACTTTCGCGTTATGGAATTCAAAAACTAATTTGCCTTTCAAGAAACGTAGATGATATTAGTAAAAACCACCCTGATCTCATGGCTGATGGTGTTGAGCTGGTCCGCTCAGACATCTCATCATGTAAAGAAATTCCTAAGGCAGATTTTGTAATACATGCTGCTTCTTCTACGAATGCACAAAATTACATTCTAAATTCTTCCAAGGAGAAAGCAAATATAGAGGCATCTGTTACCAACTTTTGTAAAATAGTATCCCAAAATCATCGGGATTCAAAAATAGTTTATTGCAGTTCTGGTGCTGTGTATGGTAAACAGTTGGAAAATCACCCTTATCTACACGAAGAGGATATTTTAACAGATGTATCTGCACTTTCATACGAAAAGCAGGCATATGCTTTGGGTAAACGATTTGCTGAAGAGAGATTTAGGCTGCTAGGGCTAGAAGGCTTTAATGTATCAATTGCGAGGTGTTTTGCATTTTATGGGAAGTATCTTCCCAAAGATCAACATTTTGCTTATGGAAATTTTATTGGAGAGGCAGAAAAAGGTGGGAACATTCAAGTCAATGCTAAAAATACTGTCATCAGATCATACATGTCAGCTGATTTGATGGTTGATTCATTGATGGTGGTTTTAAAGGACGCTTCACCTTCGTGTGAAGTGTATAATGTTGGCTCTGATCTTCCCATCTCTATTCATGATCTAGCCAAGCTTATTTCGGAAAAATACCATGTATCTTTTCAGATTGCAGATCAAATAGATCATAAAAATGTCGATCGGTATGTTCCTAATTGTAACAAGTTAAAGTCGTTGTTAATCAAAGAGTTTGGCACACTGCCAGCATTTGATATTTTATAAATTTTGCCTAAAAATATTTTACAAGTATTCTCAAGTTTTAAGAACAAAGCGTTGCAGTACGTTTTGAGTTCAAGGGTCATTTCGCTTCTTGTTCAGCCTGCGATTATTTATCTCATTTCAAAAAAATTCAATAGTACTGAGCAGGGGTATTTCTATACTATTGGAAGCCTGGTTACGATATCAATATTTTTTGAATTAGGTCTTGGTGTTGTGCTGACTAATTATGCAAGTCATCTTTTTTCTACAGTAAAGTGGGATGAAGGTGGGAAAATAATAGGTGATAAAATAAATGTTGCAAGATTCTTCCATTTTTTTCGTAAAGCTGTTTATTACTATTTGGTTGTTTTTGTTTTGTATGCATGTTGCCTTTTTTTATATTCCTACTGGAATTTTTATAACAAACAAGATTTTTATTATTCCAGAGATTTAATTCTTGTTATTGTTTTTTCTGGTTTAAATCTACTCCATATTCCTTTCATGTCAATTATTGAGGGATGTGGTAAAATAAAACAGGTACAGCAAATTCGATTTCTTCAAGCAATCGGCGGGCAAGTCTTGATTTGCTTGTCACTGCTTGGAAATTTAAAAATGGAAGCAATATTTCTTGAATATTTCCTCTATTTCACCAGTTTTGTTGTTTGGATTTTATGGACATTTCGGTCATTATTTTTTCAATTGTTAGAATTTAAAAATTCAGATAATCAGGCTGAGTTTAATTGGAGGAAGGAAATTCTCCCATTTCAGTTTAAGGTTTCACTTAGTTGGCTTGCGGCATATTTTCTGGGATATTTATTTATTCCAATCGCATACGCATATATGGGGCCTGTCATAGCTGGGCAGCTTGGTATGACAATGAAGCTCACGACGTACATTTTTAATGTGAGTATTGCATGGGTAGCTGTACAAAGCCCAAAATATGCCCAATATCTTTCACTTGGTAAAGGAAAACAGTTAAATCGACTTGTTGGTAAAACGATGAGAGATTCAATGTATGTAGCAATTTCTTTAGCATTGATATTAATTGCTGGGGTGTATATTATGCAAATTTTGCATTTTGAATTCTCAAATAGGGTGCTCCCACTGTTTCTCTTTTCCGCAATTGCATTTACCAATGTTATTAACGTTTACAATCATAATATATCATCATACTTAAGGGCTTTCAGAACTGAGCCAATGTTATATTTAAATATTGTTGTATCACTATTAATACTTGTGAATAATATTTTTAGTGCATATTCTCAAAGTATTTATCAAATGTCTATTGGTTATTTCCTGGTTATGTTGTTCATAAGTTTACCTTTTGGGACTTACCTGTTTAATACATGGAGAAAATTTAAAGTCCCAAATAACTTCACGTTGCTCAAAAAATAGTATAAAATATCACTTGCCTCTCTTATCAATAATAATACCAACATTTAATCGTGCTCCTTTACTTTCGTTGACTATTGAAAACATCGTAAATCAGTGTAAATGTATTCATGATTATGGTTTAGTAGAATTAATTATATCTGATAATGCAAGTACTGACAACACTGAAGAAGTTGTCAAAAATTTATCGAATAGTCTTGGATGGGAAATTTTCTATTTTAGGAATATTGAAAATATTGATGATCTAAATTTCATTCAATCATGTGAAAAGGCCAGGGGTGAATTTATTTGGTTATTTGCTGATGATGATTTGCTGGAAGAGTATTCTTTAGAGCGTGTGGTTAAAAATCTAAACTCGGATACTGATCTTTATATTTGTAACTATTCAATCTGGGATGATTCACTTCAAAGAAAATTAAAAGAGTTTCGTTATTCTTACATCTCAGATTTGCACTTAAGAGATCGTGATGAAGTGCTAACAAAATTTGGTATAGGTTTACAATTTATTTCTGCTAATATTTTTCATCGCCGACTGTTTGAGGGTCTCAATTTTGAAAGGTGCTTATTGTTAAGGCATGATAATAATATGCATTTGTATATGTTATATGCTGGCTTAAACAAGCATTCAAAAATAGAATTCTTTGCTAAATCATATCTTCGATATCGTGGCAATCTTCTAAATCCACCCGCTCCAGAAAAATGGAACCGAATTTTTGTTTTATCAAATTTTAAATTTCTAAGATTGCTCTCCAGGGAGAATTACTCGGCATATTCACGATATATAGCTGCGGACAATATCATTAAAACGTATTTCATTTCAAATCTCATAGCTTCAAGATTAAGCGGCTATGATAGGTTCGAAATACTCAGGAATCTTCCTGCATCATTGTTTTTTTATCCAAGATTTATATTCATTTGTCTTCCACTCTTATTGATACCTATTCAATTATTAACAGGTCTTAAGGTATTATATAGTAGGATCAAATCAGGTAAAAATATTTATTATTGATGCGTATTGCTATTGATGGTACTGCTTTATCAATTAACAATGGGGGAGTAAGCTCTTACTTAAGGGGGTTACTGACAGAATTTCATACATCTAGTAATCAAATTGATCTATTTTCACCCCCCTCATTTAAATTCAATCCTCGAGGTGTATCAAAAAAAATCCAAACTTTATACAGAGAATTAGTTTGGCAGCAAATTTTATTGCCAAAAATATCTACCAGACATAAATCTGATATTTTATTCAGTCCAAGCCACATCATCTCTTGTCAAAAAGGGATTAAAAAAGCTGTAACATTTCATGACATGTACATTATGCGAAATCCTCTTGCATTTCGAAAATGGCATTCAATATTCAGCAATTATATCTATCCTAAAATATTCAATTCTGATGCTCATTTTATTGCCATTTCGGAATTCACAAAGAAGGAAATGTTACATTATTTCCCCCATCATGAAAAAAGAATTCGTGTTATAAAGAGTGCAATTTCGAGTGATTTTAGGGTAATAACCGATCAATCTGAGTTACTGGGTATCAAATCTAAATTCAATTTGCCCGCCGAATTTATTTTAACAGTTGGTTCATTGGAGCCAAGGAAAAATATTATTTCTCTTTTGAATTTATATAATCAAGTAAATGTAAACGAATTGCCAATTTTAGTTCTTGTAAGTCCAGATGGGTGGAATAATAAAATAGAAATAGATTTAATTCATCGCCTTTCTGATCGGGGGAAACTAATATGGTTAAAAAATATAGATCGGAATGAACTAATAGCATTGTATAATATGGCCTTGTTGATGGTGTACCCCTCATTATATGAAGGATTTGGAATGCCACCCATGGAGGCTATGGCATGCAAATGCCCGGTTATTACTTCCAACAATAGCTCATTAAGTGAGTATTATTCAGAATCAGCTTTGCTCTTAAATAATCCCGAAGATCTTGATGAATTAAAATTTACAATTTTAAAAATTTTGCAAGATCAAGATTTGAATAAAAAATTGAGGGATCTGGGTTTTAAAAATACCTTAAACTATAATTTTAAAAATAGTGCAGCAGAGACCCTTGCTTATTTTTCGGAAATAACTACATGAAAAAATTAGTTTTTTTATTGCCTCTATTTTCATCTTTCAATGGATTGAGTCTGAAGTTCTTAGGTATAAGTTTAAGGCTTGATCAAATTGCTGTAATTTTCTTATCAATCATTGTATTCCTGCATAAAAAAATAGTTTCGAAGGAAAAAATTGTTTTCAGCAAAGAGTATATATTACTAGGTTTGTTTTTTATTGTAAGCCTGGGTTCTTCAATTTTAAATTCACCCGATAAGCTATTCAGCGTTGTCCAAACCATCAATATTATAACCAATTCTCTCGCTTTTTTTGTCGTAGTGAATACATTGAATTCTATTGAGATAATTGTTGAATTTTTAGTATTCGGTTTCAATACCGTATTACTAATATCAATCATATCATTTTTGTTGTTCTTGTTTTCTTACATAAGTGGAACACAATTGTATGGTATCAATCTAACCCAAAATCAAAATGAAGCATTTGGCGTTTTTTTTACGATGCGAGAGCCTAATGTTTTTGGCAGTTATATGATTCTGTATTTTCTCCTTGCTTTTGTTTTATATATTGATGAAGATAATTCATCTTTTTATTTTAAAAAGTCGTTTTTAAGTTTAGTATTAGTGTTTACAGGGATCAGTATTTTGTTGAGTTTTACAAGGGGCGCTTGGCTTGCGGTATTACTTTCTATGTTTACATATTACCTTTTTAGTTTGGGGAAAGTCAAAAGAAATTATTTTAAAATAATTTTAATGCCTGTTGTAGTATTATTTATATTTTTTATTTTAAGCAATGTTTTAAAAATTGAATTTTTAAGCTATAAGTTAGATAATTTTGTTTCAACGAAAGGCGGTACTTCTGAGGGTCGATTGTGGGTGTGGTTTAAAGCACTCGATAATTGGATAAATCAGAAAAACTATCTTATTGGAAACGGTACATTTAGCTTTGCAAGTTTTTTTAATGTTGGCGGCTATTCTGCTTCAACCAATGCATGGATTGGCAATATGCCATTGACAATTTTGCATGACACCGGTGTGATTGGATTTATTTTCTTTTTTCTATTCTATGTTTCTTTGGTTGTTGGGACAATTGTTGTTTTAAAAAAGGCCGAAAAAAATCATTATTTATCAACTAAAAAAAAATCCATTTTAATTCCATTTAGTTGGGGATTTGTACTTGGAATTGTTGGCATATTCATTGCTTTCTTTTTCACTGTTGCTTTAAACTATACTTATCCCTGGTTATTTATGGGTTTGTTGATAGCTTCAAGAAATTTATTGGAGGGTGAGGTTGCATGAACATACTTTTTGATGCAAAATGGTTTTATACCGGAAATGTTAGCGGTCGTGCTGTTGTGATCAATCTGATCAATAGATTTTCACTTGATTTTAGTAGTCATACATTTTATTTAATTCTGGATAAGCGTGACAAAGGAAAAGATTTTCCTTTCCAATCATCAAATATTGAATTGTTATATGTCAACAAGATAATCAACAATCAAATCACAAATATCTTTTTGGCACCTCGTCTCAGAAAATTAAAGATTGATATTGGTGTTTTTCAATACTATGCACCTATTTTTAGTTCATTTAAAACTGTAGTTTATATTCATGATGTGATATTTATGTCAAATCCTGAATATTTTACTCTAAAAGAAAGGATTTACTTCAGTTCAATGCGATTATTTGCTTCTTTGAGTGATGCAATTGTTACCGTTTCCAAAACTGAAATAAAACGTTTGAGAAAATATAATTTTACTCCGAAATCTAGATTGATTGATTTTGTGTATAACGGAGTAGATGATGTTTTTCGATCTATAAATACTTTGAGTATAAATGAAATTAACAATATTAAGGGGAAATATTCACTTCCCGATAAATTCATTCTTTATGTTGGACGATTAAATGAACGCAAAAATTTATCAAGTCTTATTGAATCTATGAATTTTATAAATGATAATAAAATAAAACTTGTGGTGATAGGCTCATACGATTGGAAATCTTTTGACTTAAAACATAAAATTGGAGAATTAAATCTCAGCTCAAGAATCATATTATTAGGTCATGTTAATTCAAATGATCTCCCAATAATTTATTCTATTTCTACTTTATTCTGTTATGTTTCATTTGCTGAAGGGTTTGGAATTCCTATTTTAGAAGCTTTGAAATCAGAAATTCCTGTTGTTGCTTCAGATCTCGATGTTTTTAAAGAATTATTTTTAGATGTACCATTTTATGTAGATCCTAATTCTCCTTTATCAATCGCAACAGGTATTAATAAAGTATTACTATCTGATAATAGTGATAGAATAGCTCAAGGACTCAAACTTGCCGAAAGTTTTCGATGGCAGGCATCTGCAAATAAGTTGGTTTCCTTCTTAGAAAAAGTAATACAAAATTAATTATGAAGGTTGCAATTATTGGCTCTCGCCGTTACCCGGTAGTGTATAGTGGCTATGAAACATTTGTTTCAAATGTAGCCCCCCAACTTGTTAAAAACGGAATTGAAGTACATGTATACTGTCATAAAAATTTATTTTTACAGAAACCTCAGCAATTAAATGGTGTTCGACTGCATTACATGCCAGTCATTTCATCAAAGTCACTTAGTCAATTATCAAATTCCTTCTGTAGTACAATACATGCGCTATTCACGGGGTTTGATGTTATTTTATATGTTAATGTAGCAAATGGGTTATTTGGCATATTTCCAAAAATTATGGGTGTTAAAACTGCTATAAATGTTGATGGTCTTGAGTGGTTACGTCCAAAGTGGAAAGGATTGGGTTCTAAAATATTTTATTTATCTGCAAAATTGGCAACTAAGTGGATGTCCTCGATAATAACAGATGCAGAAGAAATGAGGAGTATATATTTACGGGAGTTTAATAAGGATTCTACAGTTATAGCGTATGGAGCTACCATTCGGGAAAGCAAAGAAAAAAGCTTAATTAAAAAGTGGAATTTGGTGCCAAGAGAATATTACTTAATCGTGGGCCGTCTTATTCCTGATAATAATGCAGAATTTATAATTAATGAATTCGTTCTGTCGCAATCTGATAAAAGACTTGTTATTGTAGGTGATGTGCCATATAAAGACAAATATGCCAGCAACTTAAAGTTAATTAAAGATGATCGCTTAATTTTTACTGGCCATATCAATGATCAAGATGAATTGGCGGAATTATATCATAATTGTTTTGTATACCTACATGGTCATGAATTTGGTGGAACAAACCCAACATTACTTAAGGCGTTGGCTTATGGTTGTGCAATCTTAGCAATTGATACCCTATTTTCTCGGGAAGTGCTTTTAAATGAGGAATATGGGATGTATTTCGAAAAAAAGAAAGATGCTTTAAAAATTATATTTGATCAATTAAAGCTCAACTATACAAATCTTGATATATACAGAGAGAAATCCCGAAATAGGATTATACAAAATTACACATGGGATAAAATTTCATCGGAGTATGAAAAATTATTTAAATCAATGGTTCAAGAATGATTAGAGGTAGATATATATTACGTTATTTAATTGATGTATTATTTTTATTGTTTCCATTTATATTTTGGAGTGAATTTTATACAGTATTCTTCCATGGATTTACATTTCAGCTGTTTGCTTTTGGTTTTTGCATACCTATCATTTGGTTTTTTATTTCCAAGTACACCAAATTATTTTCTGACTTTTTAATAAGGCCAATATCAGAAGAGATCTTGATATCGTTGTATACAAGCTTAATCTATTTGCTTGTTTTATTATTTATTTTGTTCATTTCTACACCTAATTTGATCAATCTTCGTAAGTTTTTTCTTTCTTATTCTTTTTCTATCTCGACACTGGTGCCAATTGAAAAATATCTTTACAGATTTCTTTATACTAAAATGCCAGTCCACAGAGGCCGCTTAACAAACGCAGTAATTGTTGGCTCTGGTAAACTTGGTTCTCATTTTTTTGAATTTGTAGGTAAGACAAAATTATTAGGCTTAAATATTGTCGGCTTTCTTGATGAAGAGAATAATACTGAACTAAAAGAGCTTTATATTGGTAAAATTGACCAACTCCCTTTTGTTTTAAAGAATACATCTATTTCAGATGTTATAATCGCACTATCAATTGATAAGTTACAGCAAATTGAATATGTAAAAACTGTATGTGATGAAAATGCCCGAAGAGTTAGTATAATACCAGATTATTTTAATTCAGATTCTTATGTTCCTCTTGAAAAATTTCTGAATACACCATTAATGTCAATTCGAAATGTTCCTTTAGATGATAAAGAACTCCGTTTATTGAAAAGGATATTTGATTTTATGTTTTCTTTGATTTTTCTTCTTTTAATTGCAACATGGTTATTCCCAATTATTGCCATTTTAATTAAATTATCTTCAACTGGCCCAGTATTATTCAAGCAAGAGAGGTGGGGGATTAATAATTCTCGAATGAATTGCCATAAATTTCGAACAATGTATCATGAAATTGATGAAGAAAAAGATAATTTTAAGCAGGCTACCAAAGGTGATAAGAGAATTACTCGAATTGGAAAAATATTGCGTAAGACCAATTTAGATGAATTCCCGCAATTTCTAAATGTTTTTAAAGGTGAAATGTCAATTGTAGGTCCACGACCTCATCCTACTGCATTGAACGAACTTTCAAAAGATCAAGTTAATGATTATATGCTCAGGCACTTGGTTAAACCAGGTATTACGGGTTGGGCACAAGTGAATGGATATCGTGGAGAAACATCAGACATTCGCCTTATGAAGAAAAGAATTGAATTTGATATTTGGTATATTGAAAATTGGTCTTTTTGGTTAGATATTCAAATTATCTTCCAGACACTTATCAATATGATTAAAGGTGATCGAAATGCCTACTAGGGTTAATTTATTTTTGTATTTCGTGTATACTATCATTTCTGCCTCTAATTTATCTGCACAATCCGTCCAAGTAACATCTAATGTTATTAATGATAGGGTTGTACATCTATTTGGGAATGACAGTATTGGAAAGTCTCATTTGATATCTTCTTTTTCCATTAATTCGCCTCATCTAGACAGCAGCACTATATTATATGAATACACAAAAAATATTTATCATACTCCCCAAAAAATTAA
>Ga0169931_10006521_pt1 | contig 17575 bp, 12 predicted proteins | sample Kivu_15m_20L_FD_129675 | JGI IMG/M metagenome (GOLD analysis project Ga0169931, IMG submission 129675) | Freshwater microbial communities from Lake Kivu, Western Province, Rwanda to study Microbial Dark Matter (Phase II) - Kivu_15m_20L... | ecosystem: Environmental > Aquatic > Freshwater > Lake...
CTTTTAGACTTGTCAAGCATAAATACAAAATACAATAATTTAAGATTCACCTAAGGGAGATTCTGAGTTTGATTAAGAAAAATCAGGGCACCACAGAATTATTTGCTCTTCCGGTTTGGATGTGGATCCCAAAATTTTCACTTTCTTTTCCTGATACAATAAATCAATTAAATTTTGAACATTAGCTGTTTGAGTCTCAGGAAACTGAAACTCCTTAAGTGTATTATCAATTGCAGTTTTTACTGCAATACATTGGTTAATCTTAACTAAATTAAACAAGAAACCTTTGACAACTTCTAAATTTTCCTCACGGTTTTCACTGGTGTGTGGATTTGAGGTTTTACTAACAATCCCCAAAGCCTGTAATAAGTCACACCTGTGTAAAACTTTTGACCTTTGCACAAAATCTTCTAACTTTCGTAAATCAACTGTTTTACCACCAATGAGTAAATCCTGGGACTTAGCAGAATTCACCAAACTTTGATAAGTTGCTAAAAAATGAATTCCAGTCAAACTAGACCTAATATGAAGGTTGTGTGTATTTACGAATATCTGTCGATAAATTTGGTTACCAGATGATTCAGGGTTACCCACATTTCCACTACGAATTAAGTAAAGTCTTTCACAGGCCTTTTTTTGAATAGCTGTTTGACAAGCACTCATAATATGATAAAAGCTATTCATATTATGTTCTTCTGTCCAGACAACGCCAGTTTTTTGGTTATTTTGAGGATGGAGATAACTAAAGGAATGGGTGGTATACTTGCCACTAATTAGTTTAGGTTGAATTTCAGGAATATCCATGGCACATATAGCATATATGAGCATTTGAGTCAAATCAGATGATGACAATAAAGATATTTTGCTATATTTCTGCTGGCTTTTTTTATACTCCTGTTGCCATAATAATTCGAATTCCGATTGGTTTATATCCTGGTTAGCTGAAAATGTACCATTTTGACCCTTAACAGCCACTTTTTGGTTTTGGGAACTGTCATCCACAACCGTCTTCTGGGGTGGTAATTCCTCCTGCGCTGCACTATAATTCCCATTGAGGGAGAGCTTATATTCCTGATACTCCTTGCGACCCAAAACTAATGTACTTCTAGGTGTGCTTTTACCACCAGGGTAGTTTCTATCTAATATTTCTCGACTGAGAGGAAAAAGAGGAGATTCTGGTATGGGATAGGCTAATCTGTGTAGTGGTTTGAGCTGACAAATCCACAGTGCTTCCGCTTGTTCTATACTAATATTTTGTAACCTGATTTGTTTTTCAATTCCCGCTTTATCAGCTGGAAGAATACTGTCACGATTCCGCTCCCAAGTATCAGAAATAACACTGATAATTACTAGGAAATTCTTCAAATTATCACCATGAATGGTTGTATTAACATTCATAAAAGGCTGAATTTCCAAAGTACCTCCGGGTTGCTGAGGCATGGTATCAAGGTTATCAAAACACAAAACTATCGGTTGGGTTTGGGTAGAAATTTTACCAAAATTGGCTAAAATATTTTTGGCAGCTTCCTCTGTATCAATGCAGCTTTTAACTTTAATTAGTTTCATGGATTCTTCGCTTAGGTCATCTCCCCTTAGCCATTCACATGCCAAATCATATAAATCTGGATTGGTCAGATCATGGAGCACACCAAAAAAAATATCAGGATGATAGATTCCTTTCTTATAAGTACTTTTGAGGTGTTTAATAAATTTTGGGCGATCGCCTCTTAGGAGTTGCCAAAAATTGGTATTGAATATTTTCTGTTTGACACCACTTTTAGTAAATGCACTGAGACTTTTTAGCCACAACATTAGCTGCGATTCTTGTTCTCCTTCAGGAATTTGCAGTAAACTATCAACGGTACGACGGAGAATATGTCGCCATATTTCAGCACTACTGCTCCAATTACAAAAAACATAGGCAAAAAAGGCTTTGGAATTCAACTTGCGTTTCAGTCTACCCAGGAGATAACTTTTACCAGATCCAGAACTACCCCTTATCAAAACTGTCCGACTGCGATGATCTTTGGCTACTAGGTCGAGTAGACTTTCAATTTCTCTTATTGCTTCTTGGTGAATTGAGTCTACCATCACTGTGGAATCTTGCTCTTCTACCCAAAAATCAGTGGGCTTTATTTGGATTGAATCAAAGGGGTTAGTTTGGCGTTTGATAATGTCATTAATGTGTGTCATGGATGTAAAGGGTAAACAACTGAAAGTGAGTAATTATTGGCTCTTAATTAACTATAATAAAAAACAATGGACCACCAATATTCTGGGGGATTCCCGCATCAATCTGAATTCCAGTATAATTGGTTACTTCTTGTAAAGGATCAAAATCAATTTTATTCATCTTTTGCAATCTATATAATGCCTGATCTAGATCATCTCTTGATAGGGGCGGTTGTAATTTCTCTCGCACATGGAAGATGGGTAGGTAATTTTCTGTACCTAGTTCTCGATCTAAATTTTCAATAGTTTGTAAAATTTCTTCGTCAGTTATTTCCCTAGGAATTACTGATTTTTTTCCCTGGGCATTCTTGCGCAAAAATTGTATGTACGCACCCAGCATATCTAAACTGATTACAGGATGAGAATCTTTTTGTGGTATGTACTCATCACGTAAAAACTCAAGTCCTCTATCTGTGAGCCAAACTTGTGCTTTCGTCCTTTTTATCTTCTGTTCTACCTTTATTAAACCCCGCTCACTCAGGATTTTTAAAATTCCGTCTTTTTCATCGGACTTTAAAGATTTAATCTTAATTTTACTAACCTCTATTTTCTGATTGCTCTTAGCTATATTTTGTAGCACCTTTATTTCTTCAGGCGCTATGGGTAGTTGGGAAGATTCAATCTGTAATGCAGCTTTACCAGCAGGTAAGATCTGCGCTGAAACAATTTCTCTGGAGTAATCTACATATTCTCTCTTTTCTAATTCTTGACAAATTTTACTTTTTTCTTTTTTAAAATATTCAAGCGCAGAAGAAGTCCACTCAGCATTATAATCTGGGGATGCCAGTAGCCTTAGCATAAATTTTAACTGCTTTGTGTTCATAGTTAATCTTATTTGTATGTCAGGTATAGTTTTTAAAAGTCATTGTCCATTATATACACTTTTGGTAAACAAGGCCTATGAGTGTGTTTAACTATTTTAACAAAAATAGTTAGCATTCACGATCCATACCCAAAAATTTCGGGTCAAAAATTCTTTAACCTTGAACTTTTCCTTATCTTTAGATAACTAAATCTTAACGTCTTGGAGTTAACCTTGTGTGATTAGAGGTATTGCTATGTAGCAATTAACTTAATTGATAACTTCAACTGCTTCTAGCTCAACATAAACCCCAACCCCAAAGGTGAACAATGGCAACTATTACAACAGTCCGTTTTTCCCAGTTCAATGCTTCCCTTAACCGTAATACTAGCAATCAGTTAGTTACAGATTTATCTACCACTACTAATGCCCAGGCCAAATCAGTAGCTGAAATAATTCAACGCGCTAACCCAGATGTACTGTTAATTAATGAATTTGATTACATTCAAACCAATCCCACCCAAGCTATTCAACTTTTGCAACAGAATTATCTTGGTTTAAGTCAAAATGGAGCAACACCCATCACCTACCCGTACTTCTATATTGCTCCTTCCAATACTGATATTGCTTCTGGATTTGACCTAAATAACAATGGTGCGGTGGTCACAACACCTGGTACTGCTGGATATGGTGATGATTCCTTTGGATTTGGTAATTTCCCCGGGCAGTTTGGCATGTTATTACTGTCTAAGTATGAAATTGACACGGCAAATGTTCGCACCTTCCAAAACTTCTTATGGAAGGATATGCCAGGCAATTTATTAACTAATGACCCCACGGTAGATAATCCTGCTACTACCACAGTTAATGAAAATCTTGGTAGCTTTTATTCACCCGAAGAAATTGCCGTGCTACGTCTTTCTTCCAAAAGTCATTGGGATGTACCCATCAAGATTGGTAATCAAACCATTCACGTTCTAGTTAGTCACCCCACTCCACCCGTATTTGACGGTACAGAAGACCGTAATGGCAAACGTAATTACGATGAAATTAGATTTTGGAGTGACTATATAACTCCTGGTAAGGGGGACTATATCTATGATGACACGGGTAAAAAAGGTAGTTTAGCATCTGGGTCTAGTTTTGTCATTATGGGCGATGAAAATGCCGATCCCCAGGATGGAGACAGCTACAATCAGGCCATTTTGCAATTGCTCCAAAATCCTAATATTAATACCAATTTTATCCCTACCAGTTTAGGCGCTGTGCAACAGTCAACCTTACAGGGAGGAGCAAATGTCAATCACCGGAGCAACCCAGCTTTTGATACATCTGATTTTGCTGATACAACCCCCGGTAACTTACGTTCAGATTATGTTTTACCTTCTACGGATCTCAAAATTGCCAATTCAGCAGTTTTTTGGCCGGTTAATACTGACCCTAACTTTGCACTGGTAGGAACCTTTAATCCTAGCTTACCTGGTTTTCCCAGCTCCGATCATCGCCTAGTACTGGCTGATATTCAAGTTGACCCAACCCTGGGAGGAAAGACAGTTCCCAATCTAAAGTTTGTGGGTCAAAAAACCTTTGTCACTGGTTTTATCCCCTCCGGTACTCCAGGAAAAGTTAATGGCACAGACACCCCCATGGGTGGTTTATCCGGTGTTGTCTATGATGTGGCTAAAGGTCTCTTTTATGCTATCTCTGATGACCGTTCCCAATTTGGTCCAGCTCGATTTTATACTTTTACCCTGAATCCTGCTACTAGTGACATCACCTTTACTAATGTTACTCCGATTACGGATACCAGTGGTAATTTATTCCCAGCCTTGAGTCTTGACCCAGAGGGTATTGCTCTCACTAGTAATGGAACTGTGTTTATTTCCTCTGAAGGTGAGGCTAATCCCTCAGTAGGTCGTGTCACCAACCCCTTTATTAAAGAGTTTGATTTGACTACAGGAAAGGAAATTAGAACCTTGCTTGTTCCCAGCAAGTTCTTACCTGTTGTTCAAGACACTAATGGTGATGGTGTCGTTAATGCTGGTGATACTCAAACATCCGGGGTGCGCAATAACTTGGCTTTTGAAAGTTTGACTATTTCCCCTGATCAAACAACTCTATATACCGCCACGGAAAATGCCTTACTACAAGATGGCGATCGCACATCCCTAACCGCTCCTAGTCGTTCTCGCGTTATTCAGTATAATTTAGTTACTGGACAACCGGAAAAAGAATATTTATACTTGGCAGATGCGATCGCCAAAGTACCTACAGGTGGTACAGCAGCAGATAGTGGGTTAGTGGACTTACTAGCGATTGACAATCGTGGTACTCTATTAGCCTTGGAAAGGTCTTTTGCGGTGGGACAAGGTAACACCATCAAGATCTACGAAGTGACTATTCAAGGAGCAACGGATATCACTACAATTAATTCCTTGAGTGGAATAACTAGTGATCAACTAGCAGCGATTCAACCTGTACAAAAACGCCTGATCCTCAACCTTGATACCCTAAATTTACCCAACAGTGATGGAAACCATCCTACGGGAACGGACAATATAGAAGGATTGAGCTTTGGCCCCCGATTAGCTGATGGTCGTCAGTCCATAGTATTGGTCAGTGACAATAATTTTGGTGCGACCCAATTTACCCAGATCCTCACTCTAGGTGGGGAGCTATTACCTACTGTAATTCCCACGGTAGAAACCCGCCCGGATTTATTTGACGATCCTACTTTACCAACATCTCAAAGAGCAGATGCGGATGACCCAGCCATTTATGTCAATAGTCAAGACCCCAGTAAGAGTATCATTTTAACAGCGGTGAAAAATGCTGGACTGCGAGTCTATGACCTAACGGGCAAATTATTACAGGAAATTAATCCTGGGTCAATTCGCTACAATAATATTGATCTCCAATATGGCTTCACCCTGGGTGGACAAAAGATAGATATTGCGGTAGCAAGCGATCGCCAAAACGACAAGTTGGTGATTTTCAAAATTAATCCCCAGGGAACAGGTGGTAACTATTTAGAGAACATCACTGATAGTAGTGTCACTACTCTGTTTCAAGGCTTACCCTTTGTTGCTCCTTACTCATCATCATCCCGCAGCGCCTACGGAATAACTATTTACCGTAGTCTGGCAACTAAAGATTACTACGTGTTTGCTTCCCGTCGTCAAACGGGAGATGTGGCTCAATTTAAACTGATTGATAAAGGTAATGGCAAAGTAGGCTATGAACGAGTTAGAGAATTTACCATTCCTGCTCCTAGTGATTCTACCCGTTCTGCTCAAACCGAGGGTATGGTAGCAGACCAGGAAATGGGCTTTGTTTACATTGGTCAGGAGGATGTGGGAATTTGGAAATTCGATGCAGAACCCAATGGTAGCAACGTTGGTAAACTGGTAGATAAGGTTAAATTTGAAGGTGGTCAAAACCTTACAGATGATGCGGAGGGTCTCACCATTTACTATGGCAAAAATGGCACCGGTTACCTATTAGCATCTAGCCAAGGTGATAACAGCTTTGCCGTTTACACCGGGAACCAATTACTACTATCGGGTCAGCGATGTAAGTGGTGGAACTGCTACTGGTAAGTTTAGCACAGCAGCTACCTCCACAACTAGAGCTGGGTTGAAATTTGGAGTCTCGGGTGACTGGCGTGGTGAATTAGCGCCCTATCCAGCTATTAATAATGCGGATACAGCTAATTTGAAATTCTTTGTCCAACTGGGAGATACCATTTATGCTGACGTTCCCTCACCAGGACTCAAGGATAGCAAGGGAGTGGAAATACCTCAAGCTACTACCCTAGAAGACTATCGAGCTAAACACTCTGAAGTATACGGACTACGCTATGGACAAAATACCTGGGGAGACCTAAGAGCATCTACCTCCATTTTAACCACCATAGATGACAACGAGGTTTACAATGACTTTGCTGGTATGTCTCCTTCTGGTACGGGTTTAACCAATGACAATCCCTTCTATGAAAATGGGTTGCAGGCCTTCCAAGAGTATAACCCCATTAGCGATCAGTTTTATAGTCAAACCGGTGATAGTAGAATTGATGGAGAAAGGAAACTCTATCGCTATAACACCTATGGTAGTGACGCAGCTACTTTTGTATTAGATGCTCGCTCTTTCCGAGATACGGAACTACCCCCCGTTACCAACCCAGGTGATTTAACTCAGGTTGGCAATTTCCTGGCCCAGTCTTTTAATCCCAATCGCACCCTGTTGGGAAGACCACAGGTGGAAGATCTCAAAAAAGACCTCCTGCGCGCAAGCAACAGCGGTATAACCTGGAAGTTTATCATGTTGTCAGGACCAATCCAAAACCTGGGTGTAGCAGCAGCAAGTGACCGCTACGAAGGATATGCAGCTGAAAGAACTGAACTTCTCAAGTTTATTGATGACAACAAAATTAAAAACGTTGTTTTTGTTACTGCTGATTTCCACGGTACAATAGTAAATAATCTCACCTATCAAACCGCACCCGGTCAAGCTCAAATTCCTACCAATACTTGGGAAATTATTACTGGTTCCGTAGCTTACGATGCTCCCTTTGGACCAACGGTGGCTGGTTTATTCCTAACACCACAGCAAAAGGCATTTTATGATTCCTTACCTACAACTAGTGATGGGGATAGTGTTGTCAATGACAAGGATGATTTCATTAAACAAGCTATCAACAATGGATTACAACCTTTTGGCTACGATCCAATAGGTTTAAACAACAACCTTTCTCAAGTTGATGGGTTAATTAACTCTAAGTTACTACAAGGAGACTATATTGCAACTCACACCTACGGTTGGACGGAATTTAACATCAACCCAACTACTCAAAAGCTAACGGTCACTACTTATGGAATCAAACCCTATACTGAAGCTGAGTTAGTTGCTGATCCTAATGCTATTATCAATCTGCAACCTCAAATTGTCAGTCAGTTTGAGGTGGAACCAAATGCCAATAATGTTCCCCAAGCATCCCAATTGGTCTTTGGCACCACGGATCGTGATGTTGTGGTGATTCCTTCCCAAACTGATGGTATTAAAGACCTAATCTTTACCGGTTCTGGAAATGATGAGGTAGACACTACTCTCAATACCCCCTTGGAAGGTTTTCCCAGGGGCGAAAATACTATTCACACAGGTAGTGGCAAAGACGTTATATACGCAGGTAATGGCGATCGCATTTTTGGTGGTAGTGGGGATGATGAAATCTACGCTACAGATGCCAAGGACTATCGCCTTTCCGGTGGATCTGGTAATGACGTTTTTCATCTAGGTGTGAATGGTCGCGCTTTAGGTGGTGATGGAGATGATAAATTCTTTGTTAGCGAAGGTGGGGGCAATTTAATTTCCGGTGGTGCTGGTGCAGACCAGTTTTGGATCTCTACCGGTGATATCCCCAAAGTTGACAACAAAAACCTTGCCAATACCATTGTGGATTTTCAGATTGGTACTGATGTTTTGGGTATTAGGGGTCAAGGACAGAGCTTTGGCTTTAAGGATCTAACCTTAACCAATAACGACATTATCATCAATGGCAACACTATAGCTACCTTAATTGGAGTAAATACTAGCACACTTACTGTCAGTAACTTCAGTTTTGTTTAGTCTTGCTTAAACTACAGCGTCTAAAGCTATAGTTTAAGTTTAAAAATATCGATATTTCAGTTTATACTTGATATATACTGGAATATCGATCTGATTTGAAACCACAGATAAAAAATATAAAGAAAGTGATATAAAAAGGTAAGGACAAAAAACTCATAAACATTTATAAAACCAATGCCACTCATAAATACAGTTGATGTGACCATTTTCACCAAGTTTACTATTCCCCTGTTAGCCAGCTCTACCAATGAGTCGGTGGACAATACCATCGTGGTAGCAGCAGTTCTCCTCAGTTTAGTAGTTATTTACCTAGCTAGTAAGTTAGGGGGCGAACTATCCAACAAATTAGGATTTCCACCGGTTCTGGGTGAATTAGTTGGAGGTGTAGTTGTTGGTACATCAGTTCTACACTTGCTAGTATTTCCAGAAGGTGGTACTGATAGCTCCAGTTCCTTGATTATGTCCTTCTTGCAAATTACCGCTGGGTTAACACCAGAAGCTACACCCGCAGTATTTGCTGCTCAATCAGAGGTGATTTCCGTTTTAGCAGAATTGGGTGTAATTATTCTTCTGTTTGAAATAGGGTTGGAGTCTAACTTAAAAGATTTGATGGAAGTTGGCATTCAAGCGTTTGTTGTCGCAGTGGTAGGAGTAGCTGTTCCCTTTGGAGCGGGTACTGCAGGGTTGATGATCATCTTTGGCATTGCTCCAGTACCTGCTATTTTTGCTGGTGCAGCTTTAACTGCTACTAGTATTGGTATTACCTCCAGAGTGCTTTCAGAAATTGGTAGGTTGAATTCCAAAGAAGGACAAATTATCCTTGGTGCAGCTGTCATAGATGATATCTTAGGAATTATCGTTTTGGCGGTAGTTGCTAGTTTAGCTAAAGATGGCGCAGTGGATGTGGGTAACGTAATTTATTTAATAGCCAGCGCTACTGGATTTATTATTGGTGCCGTAATTCTCGGTAATGTTTTTAATAAATCCTTCGTGGCGATCGCGGATATGTTGAAGACCAGGGGGGGAGTGGTAATTCCCGCTTTTATTTTCGCGTTTATCATGTCCTACCTGGCGGATATCATTAATCTAGAAGCGATATTAGGAGCATTTGCAGCTGGATTAGTTTTAGAGGAAACAGAAAAGAGAAAGGAACTGCAAAAGCAAGTTATACCAATTGCGGACATGCTAGTGCCAATTTTCTTTGTAGCAGTAGGAGCGAAAACAGATTTAGGAGTGTTAAATCCAGCTATACCAACCAATAGAGAAGGACTGGTGATGGCTACCTTCCTGATTACAATAGCGATTATTGGTAAAGTGATTACAGGTTTAGCCGTTTTTGGTCAGCCAGGTATTAACCGTTTAGCCATTGGTGTAGGTATGATTCCCAGGGGTGAGGTAGGGTTAGTATTTGCGGGAGTTGGTGCAGCTAGTGGAGTGCTTTCCAAACCTTTAGGAGCAGCAATCATTATGATGGTAATTATCACCACCTTTTTAGCTCCCCCCCTATTACGAGTTGTCTTTCCCCAGGAATCTTCGGTTGCAATAGATTCCACCTCAGAGGTATAGGGGAAATGGGGAAATGGGGAACTTGAAACTTATATTTGTATATTACCGTCCCGACATATAACCTTAGCCAGGAGATGGTTATCCACAGACTTGGCAACCGCGACTTGGCAAAATTCTCAGATTGGGATATTGATTAAGTCTATGATATTAAATATAGGAGAAGGGATTTGAGACTACACTACTTACTAACGGGAACAATTGGAACAGTTCTTTTACTGTCTTCACCTAGTTTAGCGGCTCAATTTGACTCTTGGCGGTTTGATGCTAACGAAAATAAGCTAGAAATTAGAACAACTGGACCTGTTCAACCACAAGCTCAATTAGTTTTTAACCCTACGCGACTGGTGATTGATTTACCGAACACCAAATTTGGTCAACCCCAAGTTGCTCGACCCATAGGTGGTGGGGTCCGTGTGGTTCGCATAGGACAATTTGATCCCCAAACTACCCGTGTAGTAGTGGAATTTAATCCGGGTTATACGGTTGACCCTCAAGCTATCAAGTTTACACCCGTCAGTGGTAGTCGCTGGATAGTACAACTGCCAAAACTAGAGCGGGTATCCTCCAACACCCCACAGGATAACAATAATAGAGATGACAATTCCAATTATAATTTAGCAACTATAGATTCTCCCCAATCTCCACCAGAGTTTTCTTCAGCGGGAAAAACCCAAGTTGAAAAATTACAAACTACTGGAGATGGTTTCTTTATTCGCACTAGTGGTATCTCCCCCCAAGCTAGAATCAACCGCAGTGTTGACCGGACTACCATCTTCATGAATATTGTGGGTGCAAGTTTGTCTCCACAATTAACAGCAAGAAGCATCTTGGTTAATCGCCATGGCGTTACTCGGGTTCAGCTGATCCAATTGCGAACTACTCCTAGCACGGTGCAAGTTAGCTTTAAGGTGGATGCAAAAAGTCCCGATTGGGAAGTAAGCACTGTTGGTGATGGACTGGTGATTTTACCAGTGAAGGGATTTGTTAACTCACGGGAGGGAGGTGAAACCCTAACTCCTAATTTTCCTGATGTTAATGACGTAGAAAATAATAATGAGACCGGGACTGATACCATTGAATCGGTGCAGTTAAGCGACAATGGCACAGAATTATTAATTAAAGGCGGTCAGAAATCATCTGTAACTACAGGTTGGGACAGAGGTTCCGCCATGTTTCGCATTAGTATTAATAATGCCAAATTAGCACCTCAAGCTTCCAGGGTCAATCTACCACCTAACAGTCCAGTATTGGGAGTGCGTGTCCAGTCTGGGACGTTAAACAATGTAATTATTCTAGTACAACCAGCATCAGGAGTTCGTATTGGTCAACTTGGTCAAACTAGCAACGGAATGTTGTCTTTGCCAATCCAAAGGACCAGTCAGGTAAGATCGCCAATTGGCTTACCCCCCCTAGATCAGGGTGGAAGTAATCACTTACCAGATCCCAACGCCAAACCCGAAACCAATCCCCAACCTCGTCCTCGTCGCACTACCCCCAAGGGTAAATTGCTAGTCATGATTGATCCAGGACATGGTGGCAAAGATCCAGGAGCTATAGGGATTGCTGGAGTGCAGGAAAAAGATATTATTTTGCCCATTAGCCTAAAAATTGCTAAAATTCTGCAAGAAAATGGCGTAGAGACTGTATTAACCAGAGATGCTGACTACTTTGTCACCCTTCCAGGAAGAGTGGAAATGGCACAGCGCACTGGAGCTGATATATTTGTTAGTATTCATGCTAACTCAGCAGGTCTTAATCGTCCTGAAGTGAGCGGATTAGAAACCTATTATTATGATAGTGGTCTGGACTTAGCACGAACTGTTCACAACAAAATTTTGCAAAATGTCAATGTCAGGGACAGAAGGGTAAGGAAGGCAAGGTTTTATGTTCTGAGAAAAAATTCTATACCCTCGATTTTGGTAGAACTTGGTTATCTAACGGGAGAAGAGGATGTGGCTAATTTACAAAGGTCTACCTACCAAAATCAAATGGCCCAGGCCATTGCTCAGGGAATTCTCCAGTATTTAAAACAAAGATGAACTATTATTCTATAGTAGTCCCTGAACCCATTCCCCTATGCACTCATATCCCGTTTTTGAAGGTAATTCCCAAGCATTTTCCATTCAGGAAATTCCCAGCTGCTCTCCCATTGGTGTGTTTGACAGTGGTGTGGGTGGGTTAACTGTCCTGCGACAGGTTTATCAGCAACTACCCAATGAGTCGGTTATTTATTTTGGGGATACGGCCCATCTTCCCTATGGTATCCGCTCCCAAAAAGAAATCTTAGGATATGTCAGGGAAATACTCAATTGGATGGAACAACAAGGGGTGAAAATGGTGATTATGGCCTGTAACACCAGTTCCGCTCTCACTTTGGAAACGGTTCGTTTGGAATATAAATTCCCCATTTTGGGGATGATTTCACCTGCTACTAAGTTTGCTGTAAATGTGGGTAAACGTATTGGTGTGATTGCTACTCCTGCTACAGCTAAAAGTAATGCCTATCGTCAGGCAATAATGGAACTTAAAGCTAATGTTCAGGTATGGCAAGTAAGTTGTCCTGAATTTGTTCCCTTAATCGAACAAAATCGCCTTCATGACCCCTACACTCTTGCAGTTGCTAAATCCTATTTAGAACCTTTATTAGCACAGGAAATAGATACTTTAATCTATGGATGTACTCATTATCCTTTACTTGAACCTATAATAAAGACTCTCATACCAAATCACATCCATCTGGTAGATCCTGCAGTTCATGTTGTTAAGGTCTGTCAGCGAGAGTTAGAAATACTAAACATCAAAAATCGCCTTTTACCTATGCCCACTCGTTTTGTCGTTAGTGGGTCTCCTCAACAGTTTTCTCAATCGGGAACCCCATGGTTGGGTTATACTCCCTTGGTGGAGCAGTTTTCTGTTCCCTACTCCCTCCGTTAGGATATCTTATGATAGAACTCTAACTAGCAAGGATTTGGTTGATTTTTGTTGGTTGCCAACTACTATTGAGAAAGCAGTAACTGTTAGGTGTGTACCGTTATGACAACTAAAAAACAATTTAATAGCTTTGAAGAAATGTTATCGGGATCCGATGTACCCGTGCTGGTGGATTTTTACGCTGAATGGTGTGGTCCATGTCAAATGATGGCTCCCATCTTGGAGCAGGTCAATACTCATTTCCAAGGTCAGCTAAGGGTTGTGAAAATCGATACTGAGAAATATTCTCAATTAGCTACTCAATATCGCATAGAAGCATTACCAACTCTCATCTTGTTTAAAAATGGTCAGCCAGTTAATAAAATTGAGGGTGTGGTACAAGCACCTCAATTAATTGAACGTTTAAAAACTTTAATTTGATAGTTAGGAAATAATTGGGGGACTTAGGTCCTCTAATTACCTTCTAGCATTTAAACAACACCATTCTTGACGCTGCCAAACTTTATCTACTACCCAATTGTTTTTTTCCAACGTGGTAATTACGGATGGAGATTGTTCTACTAAAATACCACTAAATATCCCCCAGGAACCGGGTTTGACCAGGTCTGTCATTTGTGGAATTAACTCAATAATTACGTCAGCTAAGATGTTGCAAACTATGCCATCTAGAGATTCAGTGAGGATTTCTGTTAGGGTATGTACACTACCTAGGGCACAGGTTAATTTTTCTGGATTGAGATGATTCAAAATACAATTACTATTGGTCGATTCTACTGCTAAGGGGTCATTATCTACCCCATAGACTTTTTTCGCACCTAGTAGAAGTGCGCCTATGCCCAAAATACCCGAACCACAGCCAATATCTGCAATTACTTGGGGAGCAGTAATACTAGTATGAATGCTATTTTGAGTTAAATATTTTTCTAAAGATTCCAGACACAATTGGGTGGTGGCGTGATTTCCCGTACCGAAAGCTACTCCCGGGTCAAGACGGATAACCAATCTGGATGTGGATGGGGGTATGGGTAGCCATGCGGGATTAATCAAAAACAGATTACCTATTTCCTGAGGTTGCCAATATTGCTTCCAACTGGTAGACCAGTCCTCTTCATTAATTTGATGCCAATTTAATTCGGGGGTAGGTAACCCAATAGCTGTTGAGTCTTCATGTAATAATGTTGATAAGTTAGTGAGATCTGATAATTGTGCCTGTAAGGTGGAGAGATAAGCTTTAATTAATATAAACCTATCCTTTTTTTCCACAGCAACGCCCCGACAACCAAAGGTTTCCAACCGCCAAAAGATAGAGTCTTCCAGGTCAGGTGTACATAAAATTTGGATTTCCCACCAAGTATTTGTCATTATGTTTTTGTTATTAGTAGTGTTCATACTCAATTCCCCCACTTCCCCAACCCAAATCTATAGGGTTACTGTATAAGCATCCCGAATTCCAGAAACTTGTTTAATTTCCTCCAGAATGCCATCTGGTAATGGGTCATCAATACTCAAAGCCATAACCGCATCACCTCGCACAATTTTTCTCCCCACTTGCATGCTGGCAATGTTGACATTGAAACTCCCCAATAAGGAACCCAATTTGCCAATAATTCCTGGCATGTCTCGGTGCAGGGTAAATAGCATATATTTGCTGGGTGGTACGTTAATGGGGAACCCATCTACATCTGTGAGGTGTATTTCCTTTTCTCCTAATAAAGCACCGGTGACAGAATGAGTTCCTAATGTACCTGTAGCTTCTAAATGTAATGAACCCGCATAATCTCTGGCTGAAGCATCCCTAGTCTCAATGACTCTAATACCTCTTTCTTTAGCTTCTATGGTCGCATTAACATAGTTAACCCGTTCCCTTAACGCTTGATATAGTAGTCCTTTTAATGCTGCTACTACTAGGGGTTGACTTTTGTTGGTGGCCAGATCTCCTTGCAGTTTAACATTCAGTGTTTCTATTCTTCCACCTGCTAATTGTCCTACCAGATTACCCAGGGTTTCTGCTAACTGCATATAGGGTTTGAGCTCTTCTATAATGTCAGGCCCTAATCCGGGAATGTTTACCGCTGAGCGAGCTGGTAGCCCTAATAATACATCCCTAATTTGCTCCGCCACGTCTATGGAGACGTTTACCTGAGCTTCTGTAGTAGATGCACCTAAATGAGGCGTAAGAATTATTTCTTTGCCTAGCGATCGCAGGGGGGAATCTCCCAGGGGTTCAGACTGGAATACGTCTAGTGCAGCACCGGCGATTTTACCGTTTTTAATGGCATCCGCTAGGGCCAACTCATCAATTATACCACCCCTAGCACAGTTAATGATGCGGGTGGTGGGTTTCATTTTTCCTAGGGTTTTAGCATTAATTAAGTTAGTTGTTTCTGGTGTTTTGGGAATATGTAGGGTGATATAGTCCGCTTGTTGAAATAGTAGGTCTAGATCTACCAGATGACAACCGATTTGTTCGGCCCTTTCGGTGGAAATAAAAGGATCGTAGGCCAATAGTTTCATGCCCATGGCTTTGGCCACATGGGCTACATGGGAACCTATTTTTCCTAATCCAACAACACCTAGAGTCTTTTTATATATTTCTGCACCAACAAAGGTTTTTCTATCCCATTCTCCCTTTTTTAGGGAGGTATTAGCATCAGGAATATGACGGGATAAGGATAACATCATTGCCAGAGTGTGTTCTGCTGCTGCAATGGTATTTCCTTCAGGGGAATTGACTACTACAATACCCTTTCGGGTGGCAGTTGGCACATCTACATTATCCACACCTACACCAGCACGACCAATAATTTTTAATTGGGTACCAGCTTCGATAATTTCTTCTGTAACGCGGGTTCCCGAACGAATCATGAGTGCGTCATATTCACCAATGATTGCTACTAATTCGGCTGGTTTTAAGCCTGTTTTGACATCAACTGTAGCTACTTGAGAGAGAATATCAATACCAGCTTGATCAATTGGATCGGAAACAAGAACCTTAGACATAAGTACGTAAACTAATGATGGCTAACAATTATAGGTTTTACCTGACCTTTTGGTAAAGTGAGGGTTGAAAATATTTTATGTGTTACACTAGGGTAGGCATAAAATCAATGATGGCTAATGACTATGCTGAAAGGTCTACTGAATCTCTTTTTGCAGAATACCTGTCCTCTTTGCCAACGTAATACACCAAATTTATTTTGTCCATACTGTAATCAACAATTGCAAAAAAGTTGTTTACACGACCCTAATTGCTCATGGCAACCCCCCATACCTCTTTTTGCTTGGGGTAGCTACGGGGGAATATTAAAAAGGGCTATTATGATGATGAAATATGAAAACCGCCCAGAAATAGCACTCTTTTTGGGCCAGCTCCTGGGAGGATCATGGTTGTTAAATTCTAGCTGTAAATATCAAGCTCCTGTAATCGTACCCATACCATTACACCCGGATAAAATGAAAATACGAGGTTTTAATCAATCTGAGCTTATTGCTAGAGGTTTTTGTGACGTGACAGGGCTCAGGTTAAAACCCCATGGATTAATGAGAATTAAACATACACAACCGCAATTTGGAATATCAGCTGATAACAGGCAAAATAACTTAATGGGTGCTTTTGATTTGGGTAAGGATTTTTTTAATCGCTATCCTAATAAACCTATATTGTTGATTGATGATATTTACACTACAGGAGCAACCGCTAATTCTGCTATACACAGCCTAGATGCTTATGGAATAAATGTCATTGGTTTGGCTACTGTAGCTAAAGCTATTAAGGATGATCCACAAAATATATAATTTATTCATAACCTGTTAACAAACTATGAAAAGTTACTATATACCCCTTTTTAAAAAGGTACTTATTCTGCCCATAACTTTTTTGTCAATAATTATTTACTCTCATCAGGCGATCGCCCAGACTGGAAATAGGGATAATATATATAATCCCATTCTATTAAAGCTAGAAGGGGAGATTACAGATAAATTGACTCTAAAGGACATTCCCACGGGTCAAGGGGGATTTGCGCGTGATTATCAAGTCAACCTGAACAAGGGAGATAACCTAGTGATTGATGCGTCTTCGGAAAATTTCGATACAATTATCACACTTTTGGGTCCCAATGGTTTGACGGTAGGGGAAAATGATGATGGTCCAGATGGCACCAGTAATTCTCTGTTATTTGTCCGCATCACTGAAACTGGGAAGTATATTATTAGAGTGAGGTCTTTTGGAGAAACTGGAGTTGGTGGCTTTAAACTCAAGGTGACAAAATTGTTGCCAGTTAAATAAGTACTTACATCAAACCGCCCACCCCATAATACATGGAATGAGCGGTTATGTAATAATAAACCTGGCATCGAGCTATTTTGACATGGGGCAACCCCCATACTATCGTCGCCGCAACAGCGTTTCACCTCTGA
>Ga0169931_10006522_pt1 | contig 17575 bp, 1 predicted proteins | sample Kivu_15m_20L_FD_129675 | JGI IMG/M metagenome (GOLD analysis project Ga0169931, IMG submission 129675) | Freshwater microbial communities from Lake Kivu, Western Province, Rwanda to study Microbial Dark Matter (Phase II) - Kivu_15m_20L... | ecosystem: Environmental > Aquatic > Freshwater > Lake ...
GATACGATCGGGAAGCGGACGTACCAAGCGTTGATTGGGGAACGGATTCACGCTTTCACCGCAATATCCCTCCCACGTTGTCGCCGTCCAAGTCCCTCGAGCATTGTGGCTAGCCAGCGCCAACCGATTGGGTCGTTCCAATGCGACTCGAAACGGAATGGTCACGGTTGGATTGCCATTCTGCTCGATACGCACCTCTCCGGCATCCGAGTAGCGATCTAGTGTTCGGTACTTCGCCAGCGCTCCTGCTAGCAACCGTTTCGCATCCTCAGGTGAACCGGGTTCGACGTCCGCTGCATCGCTAAGGGAAGCAGTTGCTGGAGATTTTACAGCTTTGGCATCTTTCCCCGCGTTGTCGGTGGGGGGCCTCGCTGAGGGCGCACATCCGAGTTCGAAAGTGGCTGAGAAGACAATAACGAACCCTAGAAACACACAAATCCACGCACTGTCTCGAAAATGACTGGTCATGACTCGATGAGGATCCCTTTCCTTGGAATTCTTGAACGGCTCGATTATAGGAAAGCCAGACCTCGCGAGGAGTCTTCGGCCGAACCGAAAATACCGGCTTATTCTTTTTTTTCAGCTCGGGAATGCCGACATTCAATGAAGCGGTCAGACCCCTGCTGTTGGGTGTCCTAAGCATCGCGAATCCATCTTGCCTCATTACCGAGCAGCAAAGTGAATCACGGTACGTGCCTTTCAAGATTCGCTCTCTGGCTTGCGCTGGCAATGGTCGTCTCTACCGCAGCCGCTCAAGATCCTCGCCCGGCAAATGCTCGGCAGCGGGAACGAGCTTCTAGGCCGGTCAATAGCGAGCATTCCCAAAGCGTTGGATCGGCGGCCGATGGCCAGAGTTCCCGCGATGCCCGAATCGCAGCGATCCGAAGTATTCCGTTCGACCAATTAACACCCGATGCGACCCAGCAATTACGGGGAGTCATCGAAGATGCTAGCTATTTTCGTCGTATGCCGACTCAGACCGTTCCCTGCGATACGGAAATGTATCTGTTCCTCGTCCGTCATCCGGAAGTGGTGGTAAGCCTTTGGGATGTTATGGGGATGACTAAGGTTACGCTGGAACGGATCGGCGAGTTTCAGCTTCGCGGGAACGATGGAGTCGGAACAAAGTGCAACATGGATTTGGTTTATGGAAGCGAAAACCTTCATATCTATCAATCCCAAGGGGCGTACAGTGGCAACTTGTGGGCTCGCGAGCTTCAGGGCCGTTGTGTGGTTTGCGTTCACAACAAACCAACTCAGTTGCCGGATGGCACTCCTGGGATGGTAGCTTGGATGGACACCTTCTTGAAATTAGAAAACGTCGGAGCGGACCTCGCAGTCAAAGCCCTTGGACCTTTTGTTTCCAAGACCGCGGACCACAACTTTGCCGAATGTGCTGGGTTCTTTTCACAAATATCTCAAACGGCATGGACCAATCCCCAGGGGTTGGTACGGGTTGCGTCCCGCCTGCCGCGAGTAGCTCCGACAGTCAAAGAGCAATTTGTGACCACGTGCATGTCGGTCGCCGGGAAACAATCGCACCGAGCGGATGCTTCGGTTGTCGCAAAAGAAGTTGAGGCGGAAAACGAATCCCCTTCTCTGCAAATCCTATCCTCGAAGGACCGAGAGCCCACTCGCTAGGGTTGCGAGTGGACCTCAGTTGCTATCCCGTCCGGTTTAGAACATATCTTGTAGCACGTCTTCGAGTGCCTCGGCCCAACTTGCTTGACCATCCTCGTCTTGATGCTCTGACGTTGCATGCGAGATCACATCGATCGAATCGTCGGCAGGTAGTGGCCCCATTTCTTGGCTTCCCAACGACGCCAGGAAATCGTCGAGGCGAGTGTGCGCCGCTCGAGTGACCAACGAACACGTTGCGTCAGAACTCGACCTGCTGTTGCCGGATTTTTGCCCATCAATATTTACCGATGGGGCCGGAGCGGCAACCCAGAGATTGCCCAAGTCACTCACTCCCTCGCCTTCGCCTTCACCCCCACTCATGCCACCACCACTTCCTCCCGGAAGTCGGCTATTGATGTAAGAAATCACTTCGTTCACATCCAACGGGTCGATCGACCCGTTGCTGTTGACGTCAAAATATGGCGGGACGGGTACTGTCGGATTGGGTGGTAGCGTGAGGTCCCCACCACTACCCATTCGCATGTTGATTTCATTGATGAGCATTAGCACATCGATTGGCGCAACGAAACCGTCTCCGTTCACATCAAATCGATTGATGGGATTGGTGTGGGGATTCTGCCCGATCGTGACCAAGTAATCTTCAACCTCACCATCGGGTGCTTCCCCGGTGGGAGTTGCGATTGCATCCTGATCGCTGCTAAATCGAACTCGGGCCGCGACAGGCCTGCCGATCACGGCGTTGCTCGGAACCATGATGCCGTTCAGCGTATTGGGTCCATTTGCAAGAAAACCGACGAGATACGGGCTCGCGGCGGGGAACCTTTCAGCCGATTCAAACACTCCATTGCCGTTGAAATCGATCCATACGTTTGCGAAACCATTGCGTGAAAGCCTGTCAATCCCGGTTACGTTGAGTGTGATGCTGCTGCGGAAACCTCGGACCAGAGCCCCGAAAGTAACTCCGTCGTCGACATCCGCGTCGATCAACCTTGCATCTGGATCCGCATTTACGGTTGGTCCCAGGGAGAATCCTCGGACGACTTTATGTCGGGCTCCGTTATTGTCTTTGAGCGTCGCATACAACGGGTCGGGGGCATCGCCGTAGTCGAACCCTTCGCCAACGAAGATGTTGATCATCGATTCGCCGGTGATCTCGGTGGCTCGAATCGGATTTCCGGCTCGATCCCGAATGCCTTGGACGGCTTCCACTCCGCTACCTGTCACGCCCGTGGAACCCTGAACGAGAACAATCGTGCCGAACTGCTGCGGAATGACACCGGTCATGTTGGCTGAGGCCAGAACGGTTTGGATGAGTAGAGCAACCTGTTCTGCCGTTGAGATGGTTGTAAAATCGAGTGTGATCGGTGTGGTCGCATTTCGCCCCGACACCCCTACCACGTTGAAGCCGCTCGTACCGGCCGAGATTCGGACGGTCGGATCGGTGCCTACGGATACGTAACCGTTGGCTCCTGCCGTTGCGACGACTCCCAACCCGGAACCATTAATCGCGGAAGCGATCAATGAAGCTTGATTGCTCAGCGAACCGGTATCCAATCCAACTCGGATATTTCCGGGCTGTATGGTTGCGTTGCCATCGAACTCAAAGGTTGCGACTAGACCACCCCGCTGAATGGAGAATGTCTGACCGTCGAAAATCCCCTGCGGCACACCTGCTACGGCTTGGACCTGAACTCCGTAGACCGGTGTGGTACCCGTCTGACCGATCGAAGCGATGCCGCTATCTTCCGAGATAAATCGGACCGGAGCTTGGCTTAGTATCTGAATCGAATTGGTTCCGAATGGCTGAACTGTCAAATCCAAACCTTCGGATCGGATAGCATCTGCAATTTTCGTAGCCAACACGGAGGGAAGGTCTTGGGTGTTGAAAGGTATCGCCCTGACCCCAGTGGAGAACACATTGTTGTTATCGAATTCGAACAGGACACGACGATTTCCATCGTCAATACGGAAAATGGTGCCGTCGAGGATGCTGTGTGTCAGTCCATCTAGCGAAGTAGGAATATTCAGTCGCAGTCCCGTATCGATTTCGAAATAGTTCGGAGACTTGTTTGCGTCCAGAACGGTGTACACTGCCCCATCGGTCATTTGCGCCGGAGCAACGGCACGGATCGACTGCTCCTGACCGACGATGAAGCGAATGGTGTAAAACGCTCCTGATTCCCACAAACCCGAGAGGGAGGTGAGGCGGATCAACTTGCTGGTCGCGTCGTAGCCAAAACGGTAGTCTCTACCTTCTAACAACGTCTTCCCATTCTTCGACACGGTGATCGCACTGGACAGTACAGTGCTCGGATCAATATCCGAACCCTGGGACGAATAGTTCAGAGCGGAGGCATCGAGCAGTTGAATATCGATAGTTCGCAAACTTGAGCTGACCAGTTCAATGGTCCCTTGGGCAGGGTTGCTATCCAAACCTGCGGCATCGTTGTCCAACGGATTGATCGCGACCGCGACAGGACCGAGGAAGTCAGAGCGATCGGCAGCACCCCGTTCCTTGAAAATCGATTCCCCAATACCTGGAGGGGCGGTAACGGCAGGGTCATCGACCCGCAGGGCGCCATAGATATCCAAGGCAGGAGCGATGATCGGTGAAGGAGCCAATCCCAAATCCCGTTTGACCGCTAGCATGGCATCTCGATCGAGTAGACTATCGATCGATGAATCGATCGATGGAGCGCCAGGAACCGGGTACATGTTCTGTTTTCCAACATCCGTGAACAGCGGAACACCAGCACCGACAGTGATCGGGTATTGACCTACCGAAGCACCCACGACGTTCTGAGTATTCGCTTGATAGAGGCTCCCTCCAATCACGGTAGTGCTGCTATTGGCGGAAACACTGATCCCTGCAACACCGTTGACTAGGATGTTATTGAGGAGGGTTGGGCTCGCGCTGTTTTGAACTTGAATACCCGTACCGCCAGGGGTGTATCGATAGCCACCCCGGGACGATAGTGCTCCGACTGCATCGATGTCTGCGCCTACAGAATCTCCGCTGATACCACCCTCGCCCGGTTCATCGGTCAGACGCACGAAGTAGAGTTGGCTCAGAGAATTGAAGCCGTAGTTATCCAAGTCGACAAACGGTTTGTTGTAGGATACAGACCCGACCGAAGTGTAGTTCACTCCATCTGAACTGACTTCCACGCGAACTAACTCGGCAGCTCCAACTTCATAAACAGCCAAGTCTGGGCTGGCATCGTCCGATCCTGTCAGGATGTTATCGTCGAATCGAAGGACAAGTATGCCGCCGCGTCCGAGCGAAACCACTCCCTGGTTCGGTCGAGGTTCACCCACGCTGCTATAATTCGGCACACCCAAGGCTTGACTTGGATCCTGAAGGCCTGACAAAGGTACAGGACCTCCACCTGCACGCGGGTCGTACAACACAACGCTGTCCGCGAAGGCTAAAGACCCGGTGTTGTAGAATGCGCCAGCAATGGTGCTCGATGTAGGAACAGGGACGGTCGATACTCGTCCTCCGAGAATCGTGTTGTTGACAACACGTGCAAAGGGAACGGGAGCTGGCGGAAGATCAATGGTGTTGGCCGACTCGCCGGAAATCCGGATGCCACCGGCTCGGTTCGCGATCAACTCGTTGTTCATGACAACCGCGCCAGGAATCAAACGCTGGTTGTTGATCGTCAGTAGATTCCGAACACTTCCTTGGTTGGGCGCTCGCGAGACTGAATCCCGAGCATCGGCCACCAAAGCTATTCCGAAATCGGATGAGTTCGATATGCGAGAATTTTCGATCAGGACTTGTCCCTGATCTCGAGTCACGTTCCGATCACCTTCGAGCAACTGGGATACCACCGCGCCGATCCTCGACGAGGAAACAGAGATTCCCACTGCACCACCGATGGTGATCGCATCGGAGGCTTGTCCACCCAAACCAGCAACTGGGTAGGCGATGACGCGAACACGCGATTGCACTGCTGGAGAATTGATGATCGACAGAACTCGCGAAGCCAGCGATACAGCAGACTCAACGACTGATGAATTGAATGGTATTTCAACGTTACCGGTACGAACTCCAAAACCTGGGCTACCTGCAACCGATGTGGTGTCGTTGAATTCGAGTTCGACCGAATTCATCCCATCTTCGATCCGAATGACATCCCCATCGCGCAGAGAGCCAGAGGTGTTGAAGCGAAGGTTTGGCGATCGATTGAAAATGAAACCGATATCCGAATCCATGCTGACGGTCACCGACCCCACCAGCGACACATCTACCGAATTGCGACCGGTGCTCGATCCATCCGAGGACAGGGCACCGACGTTGAGAACGCTTTGCACCACCGAGGAATTGACGGCGTCTCGGAACCGCTCAGCGATAACAAAGGCTGATTCGTTCGCCGTCGGATTAAACGGTATCGCGAGGTTGCCCGGTTGCACTCCGCGCCCGGGAGTACCTACAGGAATCGATACATCATCAAATTCCAACGTGATGAAGTTTGTCCCATCGTTGATCGTAAGCTTGCTGCCATCTGAAATCTTCGTTGAATCGTTAAACCGAATCTCGACGGTATTGTTCAAAGCCTGGTTCGGATCGAACGCTCGATTCAGGATGATTCCTGTTCGAGTCGGTGTTCCATAATCTGTACCGGTTCGGATCTCCAGCTGGTAGCTACCGACCAGGATCTCGCTTCCTGGGCTCGGCACTGAAACGAAGGTTGTGTTCGGGGTTGCGCCGGTCACGAATTCACCACGCTCCGCCAAGCCAATCATAAAATCGTCCAGAAACAACCCTTCGAAGGCGTTGTTCTGGGCGCGAAATGCTGGTCGACGTGCAGCCCTCGCATATTCGGAGGTATCGTCGCCGGCGCGGGTTCCGGTGGCGAAGAATGGTCCTGGGGATTGAACCAGATAACCTGTCATATCCAAGAAATCTTCTCTCTGCGAAATCGTTGGATACCGATCGACACTGCTTGACACGATCTGCTCGATGGCCCGCCCTACTGCCGTAGCGACGTCCCGAGAAGACATGGTCTGGTCGATCTCCACGGGAATCGTGTCAACGGTTGCAATGCTTATCCCGCCACCGACGATTCGACTGTCGTCGAAGGTCATCTGAGCGATACTCGCAGTCGCCAAGTCTCCACCGAAAGTAACCGTCAACGTTCCTCCTGGAAGCGAAGCTCCCACCACAGAAACATTTCCTGCTCGCACGTTGGATAGCCGCTCAAGCGCTACCTGTACCTCCGCAGCAGTAGCGTTCCAAGCGATCGGCGAAGTGACTTGCGGAGCCGTCCGACCGTCATTCACCGTGAGTGTGAAGGTTCCTCCTGTGGGGGTCCCGGACGCGTAGATCTGCTGAACCTTATTCCCAGTCCCCTTGCGACCTTCCAACTGGATTTGGCTGCCAGTCGTCGACAAAGCAATCGGAGTAAGCCCCCGAAGTTGCAAACGGTTATCGACCACCGACATGGTCACACGCGGCGTGATCTCCAAAGTCAATTGATACAGCCCCGTCGCCCCTACAGACGATCGGCCTTCTTCCACGTTTGGATTGTAAGAATCACTCAGTTCGGTATTCGAGATGCCGATGAAATACTCCCCAGCATCATCTACGGTAACACTCAACTCGACATCCAGGCCGAGACTCTGAATCGTTTTTGCAATCTCCTTTCCGGATGCATCGAAGACTCGCACACGGGGATTAAGCATCGAACTAACTGCACCTGCATCAACCGTTACCTTGAGGACTGATCCTGCCTCCAGGTTGACTCGCAACATGTCGACGTCCCGCCGCGGAGTATCGGCATTCTCCCCAGTTCCCGGAACGATATCACCGATCACGCCAACGCTTGTGATGCGTGTCCGAACTCCAGGGATGTTTCCGATAGGAGTCGCCGAAGCGATCACTTCGTTGCGAGTCGAAGCTTCGGGCGACAACGGAGGATTAAGTGTCGAAACACTGTACCCGTACGTTGCGCTATTGAGTGCTGCCAAAGCCTCGGCTGCAACCTCTGAGGGGGTATCGGACGATCGATACTCGATGTATCTCAGCGTCGCTGTGGACGAAGGTGTGGGGCCTGAGGAAGTATTCCAGAATGTGAAGGACACGCCATTCACAGTCATGGTTTCAGTATGGCGGATTCCTGCCCCCGACGGAAATACCAACGTCGGTCCCATATCCAGTTCGAATGATCGACCATCCACCGTAAAGACTTGGCCGTCCCGCAGTCGCGATCCCGCGATGGTGCGAAGCTCTTGCCCTCGGCCACCAAAATAGTTGTTACCCAATCCGCCAGCGGTGCTAAATTCGAAACGGAACCGAACTTCTCGGTTGCCAGCCAAGCCCGCCAAAGAGACCCGTGCCTGACGCCAAGCAACCGAAGGGTTGTTGACCGCTTCTGTTGGAACGGTGCCATTGGGGATCGCTCCCGTCACGTTATCGACCAACCGCTCAACCGCAGCCTCCGAGTCATTGTTGGTTGCCAACTGAATCCAATTGCCGTTGTCGCCCGCAGCATAAACCCGGAACGAATCCGTCATGGGAGCCGATCCCGACGAACCTTGATCAGAACTCAAGAAATAGTTGAAATACAACGATGGCAGGTCCGCTGCACTGATGCCTGCAAGCGAAATCGGCGCACTCTCCAATACCCCCATCGCTCCTCCGGGGAAGTTGTAACTGTTGAGCAGAGGGGATCCGAGCGCTCTGGGTGCACCGAGCGGGTTCAGAGCACCACCCAAAAACGCGTTGCCATGCGCGCCTGGCCCCTCGAATCCAAAATACCAACTCCGACCTCCGGCAGACGCACCATTCCCTTCGATATCAGCATTCACGCCATGGCCAGGGTTGCCCCCGCGTCGAAACGATTCATGCCACAAGTTGAAATCCAGATTGGAGAAGGCCACGCCGTTCAAGCCGCTGATGCCTGTTCCGACAGAGGTTGCTCCATTGGCAAAGATGGGCTGCAAATAACCAAGGGTATCAAAGGCATAGATCCGTCCATCATCCGCCATGCCGAATAGCAGATTGGCATAAGCACCACCGGCCGCGTTGGTCGGTCCCCGAACCAAGCCCTGGAAACGAATTCCACGCAGTTCGTAACTCGTCTCGAGGAAAGTACCGATGGCTCCTGGGAAGTTATCGTTGAGTTGGTTTTGATCGACGCGATACAAACCCCCAACATCGCTGACGGCGTAGAGGCTATTGCCAACACCTGCGATACCCGTGATTGTGCCGTTTCCAGCAAGTACGCCCATCCGTCGAATCGAGCCGTTTACAGAATTGGCAGAAGTGATCGAAGCAGGTCCTTGCAAGCTCACTTCGTTGGTGCGACCGGGGATTCCCGGCGTTCCTCTTTGAACAGCGCTGATACCTGGCAACAACTGCGCGCGGATCGCTTGAACCACTCTGGCCGCAATCGTTTCCGCAGTATCCTGCGCCAGAAAGTTGATCGCCGCTTGCCCCGAAATCCCACCATTGGAGTTGGTTCTTGATGCTACTCGACGGTTGACAAGCGTGTCGAACTGGCCGCTTGTGGCACCGCTCAGATTCAATCGATTGCCCTCGAATCCAACCTGGATCGTCCCAGGAACAGCGTCGCGCAATGCTTTCGCGAACTGCTCGTTATTCATCGATGCTTTGTAAAATACGGTTCGAACCCCCGGAGTTCCCACGGGAGTCGTACCCGTCTCGATCTCATAGGTGATTCCATCGATCTGGAACTGGTCGCCGTCGTTGAGCACGCGAGGTGGAGAAACATTCGGAGCAAAATCCAGAATCAGTTCCGGACCTGAATTGAATTCGAAAACCCGAGTAATGTTTGCTCCGCTAACATTCGCAGTCATCGTAAACCGATCGCCATCATTGATCAGATTGCGAGTTGTTCCCCCAACCGTTTCCGTGGCTTCGGTGAACGCCAAACGGGTCACCGTAACACCTTGCTGGGAGTTCGTATTGATAAAGCCCCGTTCCGTGATGTCGGTGCCCGCCCCTAAGATCAAGTCCGGCAAGTCGTCTCTGTCCTGATTGAAATCCAGGTCCAAGCCCGGATCACTGAGACCCGCCCCAGTCGCTGGATCGAAGCGATAGAGAATGTTGTTGAAATAAACAACACCATTGTTGCCTCCCGCCCACCGTGGGTCCGTACTTCGATTGGCGACCAGGAAACCGTATTCCAACTGATTGCCGTTTCTGTCGCCGAGTGGCATAACGGTTGACGCTTCAATTGTCATCGGCGTCGGACTCGTTTCCAGTTCACCACCTTCCAAGTCCTGAACACCGAAATTGATACCGCCATTGACCACCCCAACACCCGTCCCTGGATTGATCAGGATATAGCGCGATGTTTCGGCATTATCGACTGAGAAGCCTCGATAATCACCATTAGGTCGAATGAATGTGTCTCGCATTTCGAACGCTGCTAGACCGACATCGTTGCCGACCTCGCCGGTGAACGAGTTGCCCAGGAACGTCCTCGTAACACCATCGGTGCTCGACTGACTGAAGTAGAGGGGCACATCCCCCAGCGTGTATTCGACGCGAGACGAGAGATTTAGGAATTGAGAGTAAACGGGGGGTACGGTGGTCGAACCAGCATCTCCAACGCGATCTTCCACAAGCAACCGAGTGCTCGAGACGGGAAGGATACGCACATTTGCATTTCCCACGGCCGTGTTCAACCGATTCGCCAAAACAGCCGGCACTTGGGTTCGATTGGTCAACGCTATGTAGTATCGACCCGCAGGCAATTCCGAAGGCCCGATATACGGATCCAAGGTACCCGTTGACCCGCGACCAAGATCGGAGTTTCCAGCGAGCGAAATAGGCGCATGGCGATCATCGAGAATGTTGCTGTTTTCACCCATGCGAACCAATGTTCCGTTGGCTGAGAACAGATACATCGACATGTCCGCACGGCCGATTCCGTCCGCATAATCGACATCGAAGATGGTCGAGAGGTACTCTCGCAGCGGTGTCACCAAACTCGGGTAGTCAATCGTAAACGTGAACCAATCGATGTCGCTTGTGCTGCTCAAGTTTCCTGAAACGGAAATTGCTTTGCGATCGGTTTGCAACAGATTCCCAAGTTCTTGCGCGGTCAGGAATGTGTTGTTGGGTCCATCGGTGTTGCTCGAGGGGCCAAGCGGGTCCCCTCCAATTTCACCCGTTTCCCCAACCAGGGGAGAATGCCTTGGAATTCCATTGAGATTCAATCCCGTGGTTGCATAACGAATATCCGCATAGCCGACATAAGATCCAGGAAACTCTTGGGCCTCGCCCAACCGTACTTGAAGCTGGTAAGATCCCCGAGTTCGCCCCTCTTTCACCGATTGAGGATTGCTCAATGCCGGTGTTGTCCCAGGTTGGCCAGGGTATTGGTTGCTCGAGCGAACCCTGACGTGGTAGAGGGTGGCTTGACTTGCCAACCCCGGCAAACGAACTCGGAAACCAGCATCCTTAACGTTCGTACTGTAATCGTCGCGCGCATCCCCTCGAGACGTCTGCGGTACGGTTCCAAGCGGACTCTTTCGCAACGGATTGACACTGTTGTCACCGAGCGTCGAGTACAACGGATTAGCCGTTCGGTTCACCTCTTCCGCGTAGGAATTGTCCGAGAGAGCCAGGATAGTCTCGTCTGCTGCAATCAGTTCGACAACCGTATCGAGGCTGGCATCGGTGCGATCGATGTCAAACCAAACCTCAGTCCCGCCGAAAGCCTTAAAGCTATATACGTCCACATCGGACGGTTTTCCGATGACACCTTGGACTTGGAAACCGAGGCGTGTATTTTCGTCACCACTTTGCAAGGACCTTGCCAGTTGACCGAGATACTGCGCATTTTCAGGTGTGTCGTTGATCGACGCGCTCGTCGAACGCGGCAATTCTTTTTCAATTCCCAATCCGATGTTTCGGTCGTTGGAATAGGTTTGCATCGAAACCCCTTGCCAGGACCCGATAGGAGCGACCTCGTCGATGTTCTGTGGAATCAACTCCAAAAAGGTTGTGATGGTCGAGCTAGTCGCGGTCGGACTGATTTGCCAAGCAAGGGCTGTCGTAACATCTGCTAAGCCATAAACCCGACCAAGATTCGGGTCGTTGAATGGTGGCAAACGAGTCAGATTGATATTTCCGTCCAGAGAGTAAGTTGTCCCATTGGTCTGAATCGCAGTCTCCAGGTTCGAGTATGAATCGGCAGCGAATCCGATGTAGGAAGCATTGACGAGTTCTGGCCCGGGTTCGAAAAAGCCCGCTTGCGAGAACCCTACACGCTCGGGATTGTCGATGGTGTACACGCGGAAATCGTTCTTGCCCGGTGTCCCAGTGATGTACAAGAAGTCATCGCTGATCCGCTGGATATCTTCATCGAGGTAATTGATGAATCGAATGTTGCCGAGCGGTCCACCGCTTTCTAGCGTGAGCGTATTGAAAAGCTTCGCGATGCCGTTCTTGAACTTTGTCTCCACTCGCCAGCGAACGGTTTCATTATTGTTTCCTGTGAACGTCCCCTCGCTGATCACGACGTCCGGTTGAATCAACGTTGGCTGCCGTGTGATTGTGGTGCTGGCCAACGTGAAAGCTTGACCATCGCTACCCAAATCGATGTAGTTCGTGAAGGCGAAAATGACATTTTCGTCTACCAACTTGGTGACAACCCCCTGCGCGGTGATACCTCCTTCAATGCTACTTAACGATCCACCCGCGAGGACTCGAGCGGAGAAGAAGCCAGGACGATCGACATCCACATCGTTGTCGATCAGAGTTCCGCGATCGACTTCCGGCCCCGTCGGCAGAATAATATCGGAGGAATTGCTCCCTCCCAATCGCCCATTGTTGTCGGTGTCTGTGTTCGGCCTGCCATCAATGCCGAACCCTGCCCCGGCGGTGTCGTCAGCAATCGTCGTCAAGATGACCGGATACCCTGGTTGTCCCAGAATCTGAATGCTTCCACCGATCCGGCTTTGAATATCCAAGGGTGTACCTGTCGCATTCAACCCTGCGAGCGCGGGCGTGCCGCCGAACTTGACCACCAAACTCTGATTCGGAGCGCTCTTTAGTTGCAATCCTCCATAGGTGTGATGATTATCGGAGGTGACCAACGACTGGACGACATGAACCATGTCGGCGTCATCCCAGACACTCTGCGAGGTGAGAGTCTGCCCTCGGATCAGCATGCCGTTGATGCTGTTGTTGGATATCGCGTTGCCTCGAATCAGCGGACCTTGATTTTCTAATGCATCGGTTGGGGTTCCGAGCAAACCTGTGCTGCGGCCAGGATCAAGAACGTAGTCCTGGATCATTGAATTGACATCGATGTTGATGGCCGCTCCCGCGTTGGAAGCGATTCGATTCCCAACCAAGATCGGCTGGGCGCCGCGAACGAAAATCGCCGCGGCAGCATTTTTTCCGCGACCGTTCCTCTCAGCTCCGGCAGTGTTTTCCCCGCTGGCATTCTGCTCTACGGTCGAATTGACCAAGCGCAAATCCCCTTGATGGACTTCGATCGGATTGAACGATGCAAAACCTCCTTCGATTCGATTCGTACCGCCACCGAAAGAGATGCGGGCTTGTTCAAGGGATCCACTGCTTCCATGACCGATGAAAACACCACCCCAATCACCTGCTACAGCAGGTGTACGGCCTTGATTGCCCGCGGTGTCAAAGGTACCGCCGGCACCATAACGAACATCGTTGATGCTTGTCATGATGATGGGGCGACTCGCAGTTCCCTCCGCCATCAAGACACCGCCATCGACGACTTCGATTCGCGAGCCTCGGTTCTTGATCACAGCGCCCGGGTCAATCGCAAGACTGCCATCCAGCCGAGGACGAATCTTCGCGGTCAGTTCCACCAAGGGGCCCCCTTTGACAGAACCATCATCGACGAAGCTAGTCGCCAAGGAATTGATCTGAGCAACAAAGCTGTAGCCGCCGGTACCTGCTTCGGTGCTTCGGTAAATGCGTCGACCGACGTAAGGGAGATTGCTGCTGATCGGTGGTAGGTTGGTCAAGGTGATCGAGCTGTCATCAACCACCGTCAACGAATCGGTCGGTAAGGATGCCAAGCTTTCGTTCCCATTGGAGTCGACATAGACGAGTTTGTAGTTATAGGTTCCCGCAGCCAAGCGACCGCCTCCCGTGCGATTCAACACGACGATCGTCGCAGGAGGGGACGCTACATCCAAAATGCCCCCACCTGCGGTTCCTGAAACAACCAGGTTTTCACCGAGAACATAAGGGATTTCTAGATCGTTGAAGCGAGCTGCAACGGTCACTGTTTCCAAGGATTCAGCCGCCCCGGTGCGGGTCTTCACAAACAACCCGTTGACGGTGTTGTTGACAACTCGATTGCCACGGATATCCGGACCGATTCTTTCATAATCGGGAACGAACAAAAATCCGCTCGGCTGAGACCTTGGATCTCGAAAATCGTCTTCGCGGAAACTATTCGGCGTGGCGCTCATCGCCGCATCAGCGCTTCGCGTCACCAGGTTATTTGCAATCGTTGGGCGTGAATCAACCATATGAATAGGCGTGATCACCTGGGAAACGCCATCGACCAACATCTGCCCGCCACCGAATCGAATATCGGAGTGAATAACCGCGTTGAGGAACAGGCCCGCTCGCTCTTTGTCGGTGCGAGTTTCATCGCTGCCGTCGATTCGATTTCGAAAATCAATCCCCCCCCAGTCTCCGGGCGCTGCTTCCGGTGGATTGCGATCGGGATTGACCCCGACTCCCACCTTGTCATACAGCGATGTCAAAATCACCTTGCTGTCTGGGATTCCTAGCACTTGCAACGATCCACCGCTGCGATTGACGCTGACGGTGGAACTGCCGACGCTGATTCGCGATCGCCCCATCTTGATGATCGCACCAGCATCGATCATGACGTTCACGTTGCGAGGAACATCGAACGATGAACCGTCGGCCATCGCTTGACCGAGTCGATTAAAGCCGATTTCGTAGGCCCGATTTTGCGAGTTACCCAATATTCGAACAGCGATGACGCGTTTGCCGGTCGCATCCCCTGCAACCAACGCACTGGCTTCGGTGAGGGCTCGGCTGATCGTGTTAAATGGAGCGGTCAGTGTGCCCGTTCCCGCCGAGGCGGCCGTTTTATCCACCCACAATGTGATTGCGGTACCTGCGATGATAGATCGATCGGGTCGTGTCGGAACAAACCAATAATTGAAAACACCCCCCGGACGACCATCGCCGTCCCCATCCAATTGGGTTGCTTTACCTCGAGCATCCACAAGCGTCGAATTCGCAAGCGGACGAAAATCTACGCGAAGCTGATACTTACCCTCGGAGCGTCCACCCAGCCCGGAATCCGCAATGGATGGATCGTAGGCGCTATTCCCCTTGGCACTTACGCCGATCGCGTACTCACCCGGGGTGACGAAATCCAAATCGATCCTTGGATCCTTGCTGAAATAGTCATCATTCGCAGCCAACTCGACCCAACGAGGTGATGCGCTTGTACCCTCATTGCGGTACAAACGCAACGCAGCGTCCAAGAGACTAGAGTCCGCTTGTCGTTCGGCCGCAACCTGGATCGATAGTTTGCCGCCGTTGCGTTGGTTCTGATCATCCTTGGAAATCGTGAATCGATACATATCGATATCACGGCTCTCTGGGCGGAACAAGTATTGACCGTGAATGATATCGGCATTGCCAGGAAAAACATTTTCAATGCTAGGATCGGTCGGAGGGATCGGGTTGTTGTTCTGTATGGTGGACTGAGGCAACTCATCGGCGTTACCCAATCCGAGGAGAACCCCAATGCCTCTCATAAACGAACGGAACAACTCGGTTCCAAACAGATTGTCACTCGCGTTGTTGAAGTCCTGGCTATCGATGATCACTGCCGACTGGCTCGCGTTCGATAACAGGGGACCCGCAGCGAACGTCAAGAACCCAGGTCGATTGGCCTCCACAGGTGTCAAAGCTGTCGCGGGATCAATCGCCTGCATATCTCCCACAGCGATTGTGAAGCCTTGGTTATCGCTTTCCACGAACCTCGCGCCCAAGTAGCGTTCGTACAGGGAAACTACTTGGCGAACCATGACTTTCTGCGTCTCGGATATCGCGTTCAACTGAACGCTTGAATTGGCGTTGCCGAGCGAACTGGCAAAGTTGTAGTAGATCGTCTCAATACCTTCGTTATCCACGCGTGTTACGTGTTGCTGGTATCGGCTGTTGCGATTACCGGCTTCGTTGTTCGCTCCAGGAAAGTCCAAAACGTAAGGAGTTGTGTTCTTGATGTCTGCAGAAATCACGGCAGCTTTCGCCCCGGAGCCTGAAAGCCAAGCTCCACCGAGATCATAGGCAGAGTCAAAGCGATCTCCTGCATCGCTCCTCGTCAGGTCGACTGAGGTCACAGACGTGTTCACCCCTGATTGATCGTTCCCAATCCGCAGTCGCAATGCGGAGAGGGGCAACACCCCAGCACCTGGATTGGCGGGATTGACCAATTCGTCCAGGTTTCGCGAGAATGCCAACGAGGCGCGATTCAAGCTCGCATCATAATTCACTGAAATCGGATTGATGGAGACGTCGTCACCTCCGTAGAGCGTGTCTGCAGTGTAGACCAACTGGTAATAGATCGGCTTGATCGCTTCCACTGCGTTCAGCTTGTCGCCATTAAAGTAAACATGGATGATGTTTCGCAATTGCTCACGCGTACCCCCCGTTACAACGACGGGTTGCGGAACAACGGCCTGAACCGTTGGGCCCAAGTCCAAGTCGAATCGAACGCTTCGAGAGACACCGCCGTTGAATGCGACGCCATTGATATCTCGCAATGCGAATTGGCCTTGGCCGAAAATGTCAATCACGTAGGAATCATCCGGCAGCGTTTCACCGAATCGAATCACTATCTCTCGACGCGAATCACCCAGTCCGACGTAAGCCGGGGTGACCAACTGGTCATCCCCACCGACCAGAATCAGAGGCGAATAAGTCGTAGCATTACCGCCGATTCGTATCGACGACGAACCGCTAACCAATCTTCCAATAACCAACGCGCTCGCTTCGCGCGAGCCATTGATCGCATCGAGCACTTCCTGTACGGTCGTCAACGCCCGTGGGTTGCTGTTGAGTTCAACGAGAATCGTTTGGCCGTCGACCAACACATTGGGAGGACCCGGAACATCGAAGCTTCGGGACGAAAACTGAATTTGAATTCCCGATCCGGTGCTCGCTGTATTGACGGACAGGAACTCGACTTGAAGTCCTGCGTTACCAGAATTGAAATTCGTAGAAGACCGCGCCGAATCAGCTCCGATCAACAACAAGGATTGATTCACGGGAACGGTATCGGCCACAACCGCAAATTCGCTTCCGCGCAGCAATGTCGTCACCACAAGACGGCTTGCCGCTGCATCGTCCCTCATCGCACGCACCAAATCGCCTGCAGTTGTTTTCAAACCGGGCGCGGTGTTGACATCGATCGTGATCCGTTGCCCCTGAACTGTGATGATCGGATGAGTTAACGGCTTTCCGGCCACGCCGCTCGTACGCGAAGATTTAACGAACCGAATCTCGGTGCCATTCCCCTGCTGCCCGGGCAGAGATGCACTGAAGTCAATTACCGCTGCTGCATTGGTTCCCAGATCCGTGGTCAGATACGCAGTGCTCAATATTCCGTCTGCCCCAGATCTCTTTATCTGGATTCCACTCAGCGTCTTGGAATCAATCTCGGCTCCGTCGCTGAATCGAAGCACCATCTCCCGAGGGCTCACTTCGAGTACCGTCGGTGAGGAGGTCGCGCCGATAGCGATGGCGGAGCCTTCGTCAGGCTGCACACCGATCAGCTCGAGCCCTGTCGTCATCAAATTCCGGACTTCCAGAGATTCCAGCATCGATCGCCGCAACTGCTTTATCTTGCGGGTCTTAGAGCGATCCTTGCGAATGCGATTGCCGGAGGAAGAACCACTCCCGAAACCA
>Ga0169931_10006524_pt1 | contig 17575 bp, 19 predicted proteins | sample Kivu_15m_20L_FD_129675 | JGI IMG/M metagenome (GOLD analysis project Ga0169931, IMG submission 129675) | Freshwater microbial communities from Lake Kivu, Western Province, Rwanda to study Microbial Dark Matter (Phase II) - Kivu_15m_20L... | ecosystem: Environmental > Aquatic > Freshwater > Lake...
CGATGGGCCGAAATACGCACGGAGTGACCCCTGCGGGGGTAGGCACGCTCGGCGACCCGGGCGACGCTGCGCGTTCCCGGACTGCGCAGCACCCACGCCGTGTCGATTGCCCGCCGGCGACCTGCCCCTCATGCGGCGCGCGGCGCATGTCGCAGACGGCAGCGCACCTGGTGGACCACGCCCTGGCGTTGCCGCCAGGGCGCTCGCCAGGCACAAACAGTCCCTCGGACTGTTTGTGTCCGGGCTCGCTCCCGCATGGGGCTTCTTTGGTTCTTCGCCGGTCTACTCTTGGGTTGTCCCGATCCTGCTGAGCGCCGCATCCCGTAGCGGGTGCGATGATCGAGGGCATGTCCTTGGATGCGCTGCCCGCAGGCTTTTTGATACTCGTTGGGCTGGCCGCACTCGGCGCCTTCGTCTACGGTATCGCCGGCTTTGGCTCCGGGTTGGTCGGCATACCGCTGGCGCTGCACTTCCACGAGGCGCGGCTGGTATTGGCGGTCTTTGCGCTGCTGGACTGCGTCAACGTCGTGCGGGTGTTGTCGTCGCAGCCACGTCTGGCTGTACGCCAGGAGGTCGTGCGGCTGGTGCCGGCCTGTGTTGCCGGGCTTGTGGTGGGCTCATTGCTCCTGCTGCTGATCGCCCCTCGCCCGCTGATGCTGCTGTTGGGGGTGTTTGTACTGGCCTACGCTGCTTGGTCGCTGCGGGCCTCGGGCACGCTGTCGGCCCTGGGCTTGCGCTGGGCTCTGCCGGCGGGTTTCAGTTCGGGCCTGACCTCCTCGATGTTCGGCATCGGTGGCCCGCCTTACGTGATCTACCTGGTGCATCGCGGGCTCGAACCGGCCGCGCTGCGCGCCACGATGGCTGCCACGGGTCTTGTCAGCATGGGGGGGCGCACGCTGGCCTTTGCTGCTGCCGGGCTGCTGTCCGATCCTGCGGTATGGCTGACCACCGCGGTGGCGCTGCCGGCCAGCCTGGGCAGCCTGTTGCTGGCCGAACGGGTGCGCAACCGGCTGTCGGCGGTGGCCACCCGGCGGGTGATCGAGTGGTTGCTTTTGCTGTCGGGGTTGTCGCTGGTGGTCAAGGCTGGGGTCTGGGCCTGACTGCCCTGCCCTTTGGGGGTACCAGCGGGTGTGCGGCTTCGCTCTCAGAGCCTCAGGCCTGCATGCCCCACTTGCGCACCGTCGCACGCTCCAGGTTGCGAAAGATCAGCCCCTCCACAAGCAGTCCGATCACGATCACCGCGAAAAGACCAGCAAAGACCGCGGGGATGTCCAGCACGTTCTTGTTCTCGTAGATGAACCAGCCCAGGCCGCCGGAGCTCGAGGTGGTGCCGAAGACCAACTCGGCTGCGATCAGCGTGCGCCACGCAAAGGCCCAACCCACTTTCAGCCCGGCCAGGATGCTCGGAAACGCGGCAGGCACCAGGATGCGCAGCACGTAAGCCGGACCGGTCAGCCCGACGTTGCGCCCCACCATGCGCAGCGTGGGCGACACCGCCTGGAACCCCGCGTGCGTGTTCAGTGCCACCGGCCACATCACCGAGTGCACCAGGACGAACACGATGCTCGGATTGCCCAGGCCCAGCCACACCAGCGCCAGCGGCAGCAGGGCGATGGCCGGCAGCGGGTTCAACATCGCGGTCAGCAACTCCAGCAGGTCTTGGCCGAGACGCGTGGTCATGGCCAGGACGCTGAGAGCGAGCGCCAGCGCCAGGCCGATGGCGTAGCCCTGTAACAGCACCTTCAACGAAACGCTCGCCTTGAGCAGCAGTTCACCGCTGACCAGCTTGTCGGCAAAGGCCTGCAGCGTGGCCCCGCAGGTAGGCAGTACCAGCGGATTGTTCAGCCAGCGCGCATAGGCTTCCCAGATCAGGGCCAGCACGAGCAGCAGCGCGAACTTGCGCAGCGCAGCAATGCCCGTCAGGCGCTCCCAGCGCGACAGCGGCTGCTCCACGACGCCCCAGGCTGCGGCGTCCGCAGGCGCGCCCGCCAGTGCGTGCGTGCTCGGATCCCGAGGGTACTTATCCATGGGCGATCTCCAGGTGTGGGTCCGTGGGCTCGGCAAACAGCATCTGGTGGATGTGCTCTGACAGACGCAGCCCGGTCGCGGCGTCTGCGGGGTCGGAGCCGTCGCTGTCGAGTTCGGCGCGTACCCGTCCTGGGTGCGGCGACAGCAGCAGGATGCGGTTGCCCACGCGCACCGCCTCAGGGATGGAGTGGGTGACGAACAGTACCGTGAAGCGCGTGTCCTCCCAGAGTTGGAGCAGTTCGTCTTGCATCTGGCGCCGCGTCAGGGCATCGAGTGCGGCAAAGGGCTCGTCCATCAGCAGGATGTCGGGCTCCATCGCCATGCCGCGGGCGATGGCCACGCGCTGCTTCATGCCCCCCGAAAGCGTGTGCGGATAGGCGTCGGCAAAGCGCCCGAGCTTGACCTTGTCGATGCAGTGGCGGGCCCGCTCGAGCGCGGCCGCGCCGCGCAGCCGTCCCGAGGCCTCGAGCGCGAAGACGACATTGCCGAGCACCGTCCTCCAGGGCAGCAGCTGATCGAACTCCTGGAACACCATGACCCGGTCGGGCCCAGGGCGGGTGATCGGCTCGCCCTTCAGGCGCAAGTGTCCCTCGACCGGCTTCAAGTAGCCGCCGGCTGCCTTCAGCAGCGTGGATTTGCCGCAGCCTGAGGGGCCCAGCAACACGAAGCGATCGCCCTGCCGCACCTCGAAGCTGACGCGGTAGGTCGCGGTAACGCGGTGGTCCCGCGTTTTGTACTGCAGCGTGACGCCATCGGCCTGCAGAAGGGGGGCGGAGGAAGCCTGCATCACGCGGCCTGTCAGCTGCCCGGCAGGTCGTGGATATCGGGGAAGAACAGGTCCTTCCACGACGCCGCGCGTGTCTTGAGCGTGCCAACCTGGTGCATGAACTGTGCAAATGGCAGGATGCGCTCAGGTGCCAGCGTGTAGCGCACCTGTGGGTCGCTCATCAGCGCCAGGATCCGGTCCACGTTTTCCTTGCCGCCACCCTCGGCCACGTACTGCTCGGCGGCCTTGCGCTTGTTGGCGTTGATCATCTCGGTGGCCTCACGCAGTGCGTCAAGCACGGCCTTGTAGCTGCGAGGGTTCTCGGTGCGGAACTTGTTCGTTGACCACACCATCAGGAAGGTGTTGGGCCCGCCCATGATGTCGTACGAGTTCAGTACCACCCGCGCGCCGGCTTCGATGGCCGAGTTCTGGAACGGCGGCGAGGTGAACTGCGACTGGATTTCCGCGCCGCCCGACAGCATGGCGCGCAGCCCCTCGGGGTGCGCCAGGTTGACCATCAGCGGGTTGAGCTTCTTGAAGTTCTCGATGCCGAACTCACGCGCCGCGGCCATCTGCAAGTAGGTGGTCTGCACCGAGGAGCCCGCCCCGGCCATGGCGATGCGGTCCTTCTCGGTGAAGTCCTTGACCGTCTTGATGTTCGGGTTGCGCGTCACCAGCATGTTGGGCATGGACGACAACGCCGCCACGCCTCGCACATCGACGTTGGTCCGTGTGCGGTCCCACAGGATGAGTGCTGGCCCCGTCCCACCAGCGGCCATGTGCAACTGTCCTGACAACAGCGCGTCGTTGGCGGCGGCACCGGCGCCCAGCGTGGCCCAGCTGACCTTGCTGGCGGGCAGCCCGTTGCGCGCCAGGTGCTTTTCCACCAGCTTCTCAGCCTTCATCACCGTGAGCTGCATGTAGCCTATGCCGAACTGGCTCATCAGCTTGACTTCGGCCACTTCAGTCTGCGCCGACGCGCCGCCAGCGGCCAGCGCAAAGGCGGCCAGCCAGCATTTCCACTTCAGCATCTTCATGGTTCGTCTCCTCTGTTGATGACGCGTTGGTCAGGGCCGCACGCCGGCCTTGGGTTTGGGTCCCAGGGTCGTCTGCATCCGCCCCCGGGCAGCCTCGATGAACCGGCACAAGATGAGCCGGGTCTCGCGGGGGTCGATGATCTCTTCCACGCCGAACGCTTCGGCTGTGCGAAAGGGCGATGCGTTCGCGCGCAGCCCGGCTTCGATCTCGGCTTCGCGCGCCTTCGGGTCTGGCGCGGCCTCGATCTCGCGCCGAAAGGCTGCCGCCACACCGCCCTCGATGGGCAGCGAGCCCCATTCCGCCGAGGGCCAGGCAATCTTCAGGTCCAGCCCGTTCTTGTCGGTGGTGCCCATGCCCGCCATGCCGTAGCACTTGCGGATGACCACAGAGAAGATCGGCACCGTCGCCTGCAGGCCGACGTAGACGCTGCGCATGCCCTCGCGCAACGTGGCCGCGGCTTCGGCCTCACGCCCGACGAGAAAACCCGGTACATCGACCAGGAACACCAAAGGGATGTGGAAGGTGTCACACAGCTCGATGAAGTGGGTCTGCTTGCGCGCGGCCTTCACATCCATCGCCCCGCCGTTGACCATGGGGTTGTTGGCGATGAACCCCACGACATGGCCGTGCATGCGCGCCAGACAGGTAATCACGGCCTTGCCGAAGGTGGGCTGGATCTCGAAGGTCGACTCGGTGTCGGCAATCAACCGGATCACCCGGCGCATGTCGTAGGGACGGCGGCGGTTCTCGGGCACGATGCGGCGCAATTCTTCCTCGGTCCGCGCGGGAGGGTCGCTGCGCTCGCCCAATGGCGGCAGTTCCCAGACGTTGCGCGGCATGTAGGAAAGATAGCGGCGGATCATTTCGAAGCACTGCCGCTCGTCGGCTGCCACGTTGTCGATCGTGCCGGCAGTGGCCACGGCCATCGCCGGACCGCCCAGCTCCTCCTTGGTGATCTTCTGTCCGAGTGATCGCTCCACCACGGGTGGGCCCGCGGCGAAGACGTGGCTGGTGTCCTTCACCATGACCGACCAGTGCGACAGGATCGCGCGCCCGGCGGGCCCGCCTGCGGCAGTGCCCATCACTGCGCAGACCACCGGCACCTCACCGAGCAGCTGCACTGAGCGCTCGAAGCCGTGCACGCCCGGAAACACCGAATGGCCGCGGCGCGTGATCGAGGTAACGCTGCCCCCGGCCCCGTCGATGAGATTGACGAGTGGAATGCGGTACTGGTGCGCCAGGTCCTCAACAAATCCACCCTGGCCGCCCTTCTTGCGGTCGCCGCTCCAGCTGGTGCCGCCGCGCACGGTGAAGTCCTCACCGCCAATGGCCACCGGGCGGCCATCGACCTGGGCCAGACCCATCACGTAGGGTGCCGGGGTGACCCCGACCAGGCGATCGCCTTCGTAGAGACCTTGTCCAGTGAGCGAGCCCACTTCGCTGAAGGAGCCTGCATCGGCCAGTGCATCGATTCGCTCACGGATGGTGAGCCGGCCCTGGGCATGATGCTTTTCGACGGCAGCCGCACCGCCAAGCCCGTGGGCGAAGGCGCGGCGGCGTGCGAGTTCGTCCAGCGCGTCGGCCCAGGGGCCGGCTTCACTGGCGTTGTCGCGCGTGCCCGAGTCGGCGCCTTCACTCATGAAGCCACCATGACCAGCGGCTGACCCTCCGCGACCGCATCCCCCTGCGCGACGAGGATCTCGACCACGGTGCCGCCGTCCTCACACAACACCGGTATCTCCATCTTCATTGACTCGAGCACCATGACCGTGTCGCCTGGTGCGAGTTGCTGCCCGGGTTGAGCGCTGATCTCCCAGACCGAGCCAGTGACTTCCGAGAGCAATTGTGTGGTGGGCATCGAGGGGTCCTTTGTTGGGCAGTGGGGCGGGTGCGGGATGTCAGAAGCTCGTCGGCCAGGCCTGCATCAGGTGCCGGCCCACGCCGCGCGTCAGGCGCAGTTCATGCACATCGAGCATACGGATCAGGTAGTCGCGCGTGTCTTGTGGTCGCACCACCGACTGCATGGCGTAGACCGACGCGATGTCCCATACGGCACTGGCGCGGTCCATCTGCGCCTGCGCCTCGTCGAAGCCCGGTGCCCCGGGCGCCAGCCCATGCACGACTTTGACCGCGAACTGCGGGTCCATGAAGCTGATCTCGGCCGTGGGCCAGCCCGCGAACTCGTCGCTGTTACGGCCGCCGCCCATGTTCAGGTAGGCCTGGCCGTAACTCTTTCGCAGCACGAGTGACAACTTGGGCACTGTCATCAGCGACAGTGCGTTCATGAAATTCATGATCTTGCCGGGGGCGCGCCGTCGCTCGGCTTCGGTGCCGATGACGAAACCGGGCGTGTCTGCCAGCATCACGATCGGGATGTTGAATGCGTCGCACAGCACGAGAAAGCTGGTGATCTTTTCGCAGGCGTCGGTGTCGAGGGCGCCGCCTTTGTGCAGCGGGTTGTTCGCGATGATCCCCACCGTGCGGCCACCCAGACGCGCCAGCCCGGTGACGGCGACCTTGCCGAAGCGGGCCTTGAGCTCGAAGAGGCTGTCGCGGTCGACGATGGTACGGATGACCTTGCGCACGTCGTAGACCTGGGTACGGCTGGTCGGCAGCAGGCCAAGGATGTCGCCCATGTCCTCGCCTGAGCCACTCGGCACGGCGGCCACCGGCGGCGCCTCCTGATGGTGGCTGGGCAGGTAGGACAGGAAGCGCTTGATGGCGTCAAGCGCCTCCTCGTCTGTGTCGACCACGAGGTCGGCAAAGCCGGTCACCTCGGCGTGGAGCTTCCAGCCGCCGAGTTCCTGCGGATCGACCTCCTCCTTGATCGCCATCGAAGCCAGCAGCGAGCTCGACACCGCCAGCACCGCGCCCTTTCGCATGACGTGGAAATCCGACATCACCGAGTACCACGACGATGAGCCGTAGGACAGCCCCAGCGTGGCTGACGCCCAAGGCGTCTCACGCAGGCGTTGGTACTGCGTGCCGTCGTTGCCCAGCAGCAGGCCCATGCCGCGCGAGCCCATGTGGTCGGGCATGCGCGCGCCCGACGACTCACCCAGGAAGATCAGCGGCAGCCCCCGCTGGGTGGCCACGCGCTTGACGTGGCCGATCTTGCGCCCGTTGGTCGCCCCACTGGAGGCGCCCATCACGGTGAAGTCATTGGCCACCGCGGCCGCCCCCCGGCCGTCGATTCGTCCGAAGCCCGCTATCTTGCCGTCGCCTGGGGAGCGCTCGCTGTCCTGGGGCACGGCCGAGGTGGCGAACAGGCCCGACTCGATGAAGCTGCCGGCATCGAACAGGTGGCCGATCCGTTCGCGAGCGTTCAGCCCCCCCTGGGCGCGGCGGCGCTCGAGTTTGACCGCTCCGCCCATCGCCAGCGCGCGCTCGCGCCGCTGCTCGAACTCGGCATCGAGCCGGCCTTGCCGGCTGTCAGAAGGAGACCGTGCGGGGGTTTCAGGCGCCGCGGCAAGGTCTGATGGGGTGGGTGGGTTGGGACTCATCGGGACGGTCCTGCCGCTTGCGGCATGTCGGGCGGGGTGGTGCTGTCGAGGATGACGCGGCTGGCCTGCAGGACGTCGAGGGCGGCACTGTCCAGTCCGAGCCAGTCGCGCAGAACGGTGCGCGAGTCCTCGCCCAGACGGTGGCCGGCGTGGCGCACGGCGCCCGGGGTCTGCGACAGGCGCGGCACGGCCTGCGCCATCGCCACCGTCCCGAGCTCCGGGTCTGGCGCGCGCACGATCGCGTCGCGCGCGCGGTAGTGAGGGTCGGCAAAGATGTCGGCGATTGTGAAGATGCGCATCGCCGGCACGGCAGCCTGTTCCAGCACATGCTCCAGTTCGGCCAGCGGGCGGGCATTCGTCCATTGCGCGATCAGGTCGTCGATTTCGTCGACGTGCGTTGACCGGGCCGTAGCGGTTGCAAAGCGCGCGTCCTGGGCCAGCGCGGGCTGGCCCATGGCCTCGGCCAGGCGTCGGAACACCGCGTCGCCCATCGCGGTGACATGGATGAACTGGCCGTCACCCGTAGGGTAGAGGTTGTTGGGCGTCGATTCCGGCAGGCGCGAACCGCAGCGGTTGGCGACGAAGCCGGTCTTGTCGTATGCCGGGATCCAGGGCTCCATGAAGCTGAAGGCGCTCTCGTACAGCGCCGCGTCCACCACCTGGCCGCGCCCGTTGCGTCCGCGGGCCAGCAGCGCCATCGTCGCCCCAAAGGCGGCGTACAGGCCGGTGATGTAGTCGGTCATCGACACTGCCACGCGAGCGGGCGGGCGGTCTGGGTCGCCGGTGAGGTGTCGCAGCCCGCTCAAGGCTTCGCCGATCACACCATAGCCGGCGCGCTGGCTGTAGGGTCCGTCCTGACCAAAGCCGCTGATGCGCACCATCACAAGCCCGGGGTTGACCGCACTCAGCTGCTCGTAGCCCAGGCCCCAACTCTCCAGCGAGCCTGGGCGGAAGTTCTCGATCAGCACGTCGGCCCGCTGCGCCATGTCGCGCGCGATTTCTCGGCCACGCGTCTGCCGCAGGTCCAGGGCGAGCAGTGCCTTGTTGCGGAAGATGCTGGCGGCGTAGAGCGACTTGCCGTGGAAGCGCTTGCCCATGGTGCGCACCGGGTCCCCGGCGGGATCCTCGATCTTCACCACCTCGGCACCGAAGTCCGCCAGCAGTCGGCCGCAAAAAGGGCCGGCCACGGTGGAGCCCATCTCCATCACGCGCAGGCCGGCCAGCGGGCCTTCGGCAGGGTTGGGCGAAGTTGTGGCCGTCACAGGATGTACTTCTGGTAACGCTCGAAGAAGGTACGGGCACTGCGCATGTTCTGGCGCCGGAGGGCCTCGGCCCGGTCGGCATCACCGGCCACCATCGCCTCGAGCACGGCCGTGTGCTCGGCCAGCCCCAACTCGGCGCGGCCGGGCAGGATGATGATGCGGCGGATCAGCATCTGCGTGCGCTCCAGGATGCTGTCGAGCATTTCGCGCAGCACAGGGTTCGCACTGGCCTCCACCATCTCGGTGCGGAACGCTTCGTAGTCGCGGATGTAGTCGTCCAGTCGGCCGGCGGCGACATGCGCAACCATTGGGCCCTTGAAGTGGGCCAGCGCGTGTTGCCACCGTTCGCGCTGCCCGTGGAGGGTGGCCAGGCGGGCGCAGAGCCCCTCCAGCACCTCGCGGATGTCGTAGAGGCTCGCCACCAGCGATGGTTCCAGCCGCATCACCACGGCGCCGCGGTTGGGAATGCGCTCGACCAGGCCGCGCTGCTCGAGCACGGCGAGCGCGTCGCGCACGCGGCTGCGTGGCACGTTGAACTCCAGCGCCAATTCGCTTTCGGCCAGTTTGGACCCGGGCGGCAGCTCGTGCGTGGCAATGCGCGAACGCAAGGTCCCGGCGATGTCGGGGCGCCCTGCCTGTTTGCTCCCAGCTGGGGCCGCGGTCTCGCCCTCGTCGCGCCGGGCGGTCGTGCGCGGAGCAGATCGGGCCCGGGAGGGGGCATCGGACCGGGGAGGCGCGGAGCGTTTCGTCAGCATGGGCGGGTGACGCCAAGCAGGCGTGCAGCGTAGCGTAGCGATGAGCATACAAAATTGTCAACAAGATTGTTGACATCAGAGGGTTTGTCCTTAGGCTCTTCCCGCTAGCCCGCGATGAACGCTCTGGCCGCGGACGCTGGTCGGACTTGCGGTGGCCTCAACCCCCCAACCCCCGCCGGTACTGCACCGCTTCAGCCACGTGCGCCGTCTGGATGACCTCGGTGCCCGCCAGATCGGCGATGGTGCGGGCCACCTTGAGCACGCGGTGCAAGGCGCGGCCTGACCAGCCCAGGCGCTCCGCGGCCTTCAGCAGGAAGCTGCGCGCGGCGGCGTCCAGCGGGCTTTGCTCGGCCAGGCGGGCGGCGTCCTGCGTGCCGTTCGGGCCGCCCTGGCGTTCCTGCTGGCGCTGGCGTGCGGCGACGACGCGACGGCGCACTTGGGCCGAGGGTTCGCCGGGCGCGTGCGCCAGCAGTTCCTGGGCGGGCAGGGCGGCCACTTCCACGATGAGGTCGATGCGGTCCGCACGTGCCGGTGCGCCAGTGGGTGCTGTCGCTGCCGATCCCGCTGCGCGTGCTGCTGGCCGCGCAGCCCGAGCTGGTCACGCCGGTGCTGCAGGTGGTGCAGGAAGCCATGCGCCAGGATGCCGCACTCGAGGAAGGCTTCGTTCGCATGCGTGGCGGCCAGCAGCGGCGTGCGCCGGCGTTCGTCGCGCGCGTCCAGCGGCGAGCCGGCGTCGAGCAGACGCCGCAGCGTGGGCAGATCGCCGGTTTCGGCCGCGGTGTGCAGGGCGCGCTCGCCGCCCGCAGTCTGCATCACCGCCACGGCCGGGGCCAGGGCCAACGCGGAGGCCAGCAGAAGGCGGCGGGCAGAGCAACCGGGAAAGGTCACTTGGCGGATTGTTCCAGCAACGCGGCTCGCGGTCTCGCATATCCCGCGGCTTGCAGGTGTCTGCGGCCTCGTCGATCCCGACGCACCAATCGACTAAGTGCATCGAGCTCGGCCGCCGACCCGCCTAGATGTTCAAGCCACCCAACGACTTGCCGCCATCCACGAACAGCGTCTGCCCGGTGATGAAGCGCGTGCGCGGCGAGGCCAGGAAGGCGATGGCGTCGGCGATCATGTCCGGCGTGGAGGCCTTGCCCGAGGGCTCCAGCTGCTCCCAGGCGGCGAACATCTTGGGCGGGGCCGATCGGGTCATCGGCGTGTCGGTGAAGCCGGGCGCCACCGAGTTCACCGCGATCTGGCGCGCGCGCAGCTCCATGGCCATCGCGCGTGTGAGCCCGATCACGGCCGCCTTGGAGGCCACGTAGTGCGCGAAGCGCGTGCCCCCCAGCGCCCCGCGCGAGGACACGGTGACTATGCGCCCGCCGGCCTGCATGCGCCGCGCGGCCTCCTGTGCCGGAATGAAGGTTCCCACCACGTTGACGTCCAGCATCTGGCGGAAGGCGGTCTCGTGCAGCTCGAGGAAGGGCGCGTCGTTGTAGATGCCGGCGGCGCACACCATCGCGTCCACGCGCGGCTCGGACGCAATCACCGCGGCCACCTGGTCGCGATGGCAGATGTCGGCCGGCGCCGCGCGCACATCCAGGCCGGTCTCGCGCAGCGCGTCGATGGCAGCCGTCAGTCGTTCGCCGTTCCGGTCGATCGCGACCACGCGAAAGCCGTCGCGCGCCAGGCGCTCGGCCGTGGCCAGGCCGATACCCTGGGCGGCGCCGGTGACGAAGGCGATGGGGCGTGGCTCAGCCGGCGAGAGGGACGGTTCGGAGGCCATGGGAGTCGAACCGGCGCACCCAGGGCCTACTTGTGGCCGAATGCTTGCGGGAGCGCCAGCGTGATCGAGGGGAACAGGGTCAGCACCAGCAGCAGCGCGCCGAGCGTGAGCACGAGGGGCCAGACCTCGCGCACGATGTCCATCAGCGGCACCCGGGTGAGCGATGACATCACGAACAGCAGCAGGCCGTATGGCGGGGTGATCAGTCCGATCATGAAATTCAGCGTGACGATGATGCCGAAGTAGGTCAGGTCGATGCCCAACGCGCGGGCGCTCGGGATCAGCAACGGCACGAACACCAGCATCATCACCGAGCCGTCCAGGAAGCAGCCGAGCACGATGAAGAAGACGTTGACCACCAGCATGAACTGCAGCGGGCTCAACTGCAGCGCGGCGATCGCGGCCACGAGGTGCTCGGCCAGACGCTCGTTGGTGATGGCGTAGTTCAGGATGAACGCGCTCGCGATCAGCAGCATGGTGGTGGCGGTCTGGCGCGAGGACTCGCCGAACACCTCGCGCAGTGTCGACAGCCGGATCTTGCGATAGAGCACAGTGCCCAGCATCAACGCCCACAGGGCGGCCACGGCCGCGGCTTCGGTGGGCGAGAACAGCCCCGACCAGATGCCGCCGAGCAGCACCACTGGCAGCGTGAGCGAGGGGGTGGCGCGCCCCATCACCTGGGGCAGTTCGCGAAGCGGCACGTGCTCGGCCGCCGGCAGGCCGCGCCGGCGCGCGATCAGCCAGATGGCCAGCATCAGCGCGCCTCCCATGAGGGCGCCGGGCACCAGGCCGGCCAGGAACAGCGCGCCGATCGAGGCGCCCGAGATCAGCGCGTAGATCACCAGGGGGATGGAGGGCGGGATGATGGGTGCGATGGTGGCCGCCGCCGCGGCGATCGCGCACGCCAGTCCGGCCGGATAGCGCCCGATGTCGCGCATCATGCGCACCGCCACGAGCCCGGGGCCGGCCGCATCGGTCACGGCGCTGCCGCTCATGCTGGAGAAGATCATGCTCACCAGCACCGTGACATGGCCCATGCCACCGCGCAGGCGCCCCACCAGGGCGTTGGCCATGGCCCAGAGACGGTCGCTGATCGAGGCGGCGTTCATGATGTTGGCTGCCAGGATGAACATGGGGATCGCCACCAGCACGTACATCGTGGTCATCTGGCTCATGACTTGGCCCACCAGCAGGCCGATGTCCTGGCGCGTGATGAACAGGTAGGCAGCGCCGCTGCCAAACATCACGAGCGCCAGCGGCAGGCGCAAACTGGCTCCCGCGATCACCGTGGCCAGCAGCGCGTACAGGCCCGGGGTCATCGCTGCGCCTCGTCGGGTGGTGTCCCCCACTGCTCCAACTCGGCGCGCCAGGGCGCGCGCGCGAGCCGCCACAGGGTGATGATCTGGCGCACCACGATCACGATGAAGAACAGGGGAAAGACGGCATAGACGAAATCGAGCCGCATCTCAAGCATGTCGGTCTTCTCGCGCCAGAGGAACAGGGTGTAGTCGACCATGCCCGGCAACGCAGCGATGAAGAGCAGTGCCAGCGCGGCGTTGCCCGCCAGCAGCATCAGGCGCTGGCGGGGCGGCGCGACATGGATGAACAGCACGTCGAACGCGATGTGCTCACGCCAGCGCAGCACGAAGGCCGCGGTCCACAGGACCGACCACACGCTCAGCACCGTCACCGCTTCGTCCACCCAACTGATGGGGCGGTCGAACAGATGGCGCATGCCGATGCCGTAGAGGAACAGGCAGAACACCGCGCCCAGGCTGAGCGTGGCGACGGCCTGGGCCGTCCGGCGCCAGCGGCTGCTCGCCTCGGCGATCATCAGCGCGAGTCCGCGCTCAGCGCACCGCCTGGACGCGCTGCATCAGGCCAGGCTTCCATTTCGCGGTCAGCCCAGCCGCCTCGTACTCCTTGAACACGGCGGCGCGGAACACACTGGCATCGGGTTCGGAGACGCGGATGTTGGCGCTGCGGAAGGTGTCCAGGGCCGCGCGCTCGTCCGCCTGCGTCTTGGCGATTTGCATGTCAGCGGCTTCTCGCGCTGCGGCCCGCAGTTCGCTCTGCTGGGCTGGCGTGAGCTTGTCGAACGCCGGCTTGGCGATGGCGATGAACACCGGCTGCACCAGGTGGCGGGTGAGGACCACCTGCTTGGTCACCTCGTGGAACTTCCAGTCGCGGGTCATATTGGTCGGGTTGTCCTGGCCATCGATGGCGCCGGTCTTCAACGCCAGATAGACCTCGGTGATCGGCATCGACACCGGTGTGGCTCCCAGGGCCTTGGCCAGTACCTGGAAGGCCGCTCCGGGCGGCATGCGCATCTTGGTGCCGGCCAGATCCGTGGGCTTCTCGATCTTCTTGTCGTTCGTGAGGTTGACCGTGCGTGTGCCGAGGTAGGCCGTGTCCAGGATCACGAGGCCCATCTTGGCAGCCACGACGTCGGCGTACTCCTTGCCGATGTCGCTGCGGAAGGTCTTGATCAGGTGGTCGGCATCGCGGAACAGGTAGGCCGCGCTGAGCACGCCGTATTCCGGCAGCTGGGCCTCGATCTCGAAGGTGACCGGGCTGGCCATCTCCAGGTTTCCGCGCTGCATGGCGGGCAATTCGGTGCCCTGCTTGAACAGGCTGCTGGCCGTATGCACCGACACTTTGATGGCGCCGGGGAACTTGGCCTCCATGCGCGCCTTCATCATGCGGAACGCGTCGGACAGCGGCGAGTTGTCGGGCGCGGCGGTCGAGATGCGAATCTCGGTTTGGGCCTGGGCCGCCGGCAGGAAGGACAACGCCGCGATGGCGGCGGCTGCGGCAAGGAGGGTACGGCGCATGGGAGGTCTCCGGGGTTGGGGGGGGAAAGCGGAAGCGGGACTCGGCAGTGCGTGGGCAGCGAACGCGCAGCCTCAACGTGGCGGCTGGATCGTCACCGACAGGCAGCCGATCCCCTCGATCTCGGCATCGACCTGATCGCCGATCTTCAGGAAGGTCTGCTTCGGCGCGCCCACGCCGGCTGGCGTGCCGGTGAGCAGCAGGTCGCCGGGGTCGAGAGTCATGATGCGCGAGGCGGTGGCAATCTGCTCGGCGATGGAGAAGATCATGTCGGTGCTGCGGCCATCCTGCTTCGCCACGCCATTCACCGATAGCTTCAGGCCGATGTCCTGCGGGTTGGCAATGGCGTCGGCCAGCATGAGGCGCGGGCCGATCGGGCAGCAGGTGTCGTTGGCCTTGCCCGCCACCCAGTCGAGCTTGTAGAAGGTCTCCGGCGCGCGGTTGTGGTCGCGGGCCGAGAAGTCGATCGCCACCGTGTAGGCCGCCACGTGCGACAGCGCCGACTCCACCGGCACGTTGCGCGCGGTCTTGCCGATGACCACGGCCAGCTCCACCTCCCAGTCGAAGGCCTGGGTGCCGATGGGCATGTGCACGGTGGCGCCGGGCCCCACGATGGCGTTGCGCGGCGGCTTCATGAAGAAGAACAGGCGCTGGTCGGCCTTCTTCGCGCCTGGCATGCCCATCTCGGCCAGGTGGTCGTAGTAGTTGGCGCCGGCGCACAGGATCTTGCCGGGGAACTGCAGTGGCGCCTGAACACGCAGGGAGAGGCTGGGCAAGGCCGTGTCCGGCGCGAGGTGTTGACTCAGAGTCTCAAGTTGGCGCCTGCTTTCACCCCAATCGTTGAAAAGACTGGCTACGCTGGACGGGAGTGTTTCAAGGCCGGCGCGCTCGGCCAAGGTGGCCAGCGGGTGGTGGTACCCGTTTTGCTCCAGGCAGGCCACGGAGCGACCGGCGTATTCGACTGTGGACAGGGCCAGCATGGGGATATCGCAACGGCGGGTGAATTGCAGATGCGGCGATCATATAGACATAAATTTTGTATGTCAACACAAAATATTTTGTTTGACATGAAGAGAGAGTCTTTTTGCCTTACGATCTGAAGGTTTCTAGTCGGAACCCTCCCATGGACATTTCCAGCTCCAGCCCCCGGTCAGACTGCGCCGGCGCCCGTACGCTGGCCGGCCAGGCCCAGGAACTGCTGCGCAACGACATCCTCAGTGGTCGGCTTGCACCCGGCCAGCGCTTGCGCAGCCGGGAACTGCAGGCGCGGTATGGGCTGGGCTTGAGCCCGCTGCGGGAATCGTTGCAGCGTCTGTCGGCCGAGGGCATGGTGATCAACGACGAGCAACGCGGCTTCTCCGTGGCCCCGGTCTCGGTCGAGGAACTGCAAGACCTGACCCAGGCGCGCGTGGCGCTCGAGTCGATCATGCTGAGCCAGGCCCTGAGCAAGGGCGGCGCAGACTGGGAGGCCGAGATCGTTGCCGCCTTTCATCGCCTGTCACTCACCCCGCTGCCCCACAGCGAACGCGCCCAGGCGGATGCCAGCCTGTGGGAGCTGCGCCACCGGGCCTTTCACCTGGCGCTAGTGGCGGGCTGCGAGTCGCCATGGTTTTTGCGCATCCATGGCCAACTGGTCGACCAGTCGGAACGTTACCGCCGCATCCGTCTGCTGCACCACCATGACCAGAGCGCGCAGGTGCGAGATGTGAATGCCGAGCACCAGGCCCTGATGCAGGCCGTGCTCGCGCGCGACCATTCCCGCGCGCGCGATCTCATGGCCGAACACCTGGAGGCCACCGGCCGGGCCACCATCGATCTCATGCGCGCTTCAGCCACCCCATCACAAGGAGTTGCCCGATGATTACCCGTTGCGCCGTGCTGCAGGGCTCCGTGCCAGCCGATCAACAAGCGGCCTTCGACAAGTGCATGCGCGAAACCGTGGTGCCCGCGCTGCGCACCTACCCGGGCATTCGCGAGGTGCGGCTGCGTCGGCAGGTGCAGGCCGACGAGGGCGTCGTGCCGGTGTACATGGTGTTCGATCTGGTGTTTGACGACCTGGCGGCCATGGACGCCGCGCTGGCCAGCCCGACACGGCAGGCGGTTCGCTCGCACATGGCCGAGGCGATGAAAGACTTTCAAGGCAAAGTCGTGCACCGCGTGTTCGAAGACGCCTGAACCCGACGCTCGCCATGAGCATCCTCATCACGGGGGCCGGGCTGATCGGCTGCCAGACAGCTGCGCTGCTGGTGTCACGTGGCGAGCGCGTGCTGCTTCTTGATTCGAACCCCGACCCCGCGCGGGTGGCCACCGTGCTGCCGCTCGACCGGGTTGCCCTGCTCAGGGGCGACATCCGCGACCGCGCTGCGATGCGAGCCCTGTTCGAGCGACATGCGGTGCACGCGGTGGTGCACACTGCCGCAGCGCTCAGCCTTGCGATTCGAGAGCAGCCCTCACTGGCCGCCGACGTGAACTTCGGTGGCACGGTGAACCTGCTCGAGGCGGCTTGCGCGTGCGGGCTCTCCCGCTTCTTGCTGGCGTCGTCCACCACTGTCGTGTATCCGGCCTTCTGTCGGCCCCATGCCGCGCCGCTGGCCGAGGACTTCGCCTTTCATGCGGTGAGCGAACGCCCGGGCAGCCTGTATTCGGCATCGAAGCTGGCGTCGGAATTCTTTGCCCAGCTGTACGCTGACCGTTACGGGCTCTCCCTGGCCGTGCTGCGCTATTCCGCCGTACTGGGGTTGTGGGCCGGCCCCAACACATCCGTTCCCGGACGCCTGTTGGCGCGGCTCTTGGGCGAGGGCTCGGTCAATGGCCGGGTACGGATCGACGATCCTCTGCTGTTGTGGTCGGGGGGCGACGACTTCATCGACGCGCGCGACGTCGCGCGCGCGAACGTGGCGGCGCTCGATGCACCGGCCTGCCCGTCGCGCGTCTACACGATCGGCAGCGGTCGGCTGGAACGGTTCGACGATTTCGTGTCAGCTGCGCGGCGCGTTCGACCGGAGTTGCACCACGAGGCCGTGGCGCTGCCCCAGACTGGGTTTGCCGGCTTCGCGCATGTGCGTGACCAGCCCTTCGACATCACCCGAGCCCGTGCAGAGCTGGGTTGGGCACCGCAGCACGATCTGGAGGCGTCGATGCGTGCTGCGCTGCCCTTCCTGGGCTGAGTGTCACCCGGCAGGGTGATCGGCCCGGGAAGCCAGTACGGGAACCCCTCAGGCCTTCTTCGCTTGCGTCCCCGACGGCCGCGGCGCCTCGTCGCCCGCCACCAGCTCGGTGGGGTAGCCCGGCGCGCGCAGCTCCAGCCCGCAGGCCTGCTCGATTATGCGCGCCACCTCGGGCGACTGGGCCTGGCCGCCTAACTGGCCACGCGCGCGGGTGAAGATCTGCTGCGTCATGCCGCCGAGCTCCAGCGGCACGCCCAGCTTCTCGGCAATGCTGTTAGCTAAGCCTAGGAGCATAAGAAATTCAAACGCCCTCTTCAAGCCCGACAGGCTCTGGGTAAACCCGACACCACCGCATGGTCCGGGCCTTGCGCACCCATCCACAGCCTGAAAAGGCACCTCGAGCCTCGCCCCGACACGTCGCGGGCTGCTTCGCATGCCCGAGCGCCCAGGTTC
>Ga0169931_10006525_pt1 | contig 17574 bp, 17 predicted proteins | sample Kivu_15m_20L_FD_129675 | JGI IMG/M metagenome (GOLD analysis project Ga0169931, IMG submission 129675) | Freshwater microbial communities from Lake Kivu, Western Province, Rwanda to study Microbial Dark Matter (Phase II) - Kivu_15m_20L... | ecosystem: Environmental > Aquatic > Freshwater > Lake...
GGTAATTGAGCAAAAACGCAGAAAAGTCGACTCCTGGACCTCCCGACTATCCGATCGAAAGGAGTATTGAGCCTGACGGTATTTATGTGTTATCCACTATGAAGGGTTCGGGAAGAAGGGCCATACTGCATCAGAAGAGATAGCTGACCTTGAATGGAAACAAGTAAGCTCCAGGCCCAGGGACATACGATAAGCCCAGTGATTTCGGACACTACGATAAGCCCAAGAGTGTAATATCGCGGCCAAGAACTGCCAGACACTGATGTTTTGTCATTTAATAATACAATCATGATGCTTACCTAAGAATTTAAGCACATATTGCTTAAAAATCTAATCTTTCACATCTTTTATCAATCTTAAATTAAATAAAAAATTCCTTGATAGAATCTTTTCATGAAGTAAAAATCGTGAGTATTAGCAAATGACAGTCAAAAACATACTGACATCAAGATGGTTTTAAATTGATAGTTTACTTAATTGAGAATTTTATATATTACTCTTACTTATATAAGTCGATTACTTATTTTATACATGTCTACAGATCGAACTTTCCAAGTGCTTGACTACCAACATCCAGACATCTAGAAACAATAGCGAATGATCAAAACACTATAGGAAAAGCTCAAGGAATCAGAATAGAGCAACACTTGTTTCAAGAAACAACTTCAGCTGGCAGTCATCGATCAATAAATGGCTGAAACTCAGGTCAAGACTATCTCTAAAAGTTGTCTGGAGCTTATGAGGATTGCTCTGCAACAACAGCAAGCCATACGATCCGTCTCAGCCAACAAATAAGACATCAGCAACACAAGGACAACTACCCAAATAGCCCAGAGTGAGGTCTAAATCAATCCGACGGAAGACCTAGAGAAGAAAAGACAAAACCTGAGGGAAATATAATAGGATATGTAGAGTAAAAGGCAGGCGCTGAGATAGGAAGAGGGAAGGGTTGAGAGCATGAAGAAAGCTCTCAAGTAATAAGAATAGAAGAGAGAAATAAGGTAAAATGGTTTAATTTTGAGAGAGGAGGAACTGCTAAAAGGATTGGATGTGCTCAACAAAAGATAGATAGAGTTAGCTGAAAAATAAGCCAAGTGGTAGAAAAGGCAACAGTAAATGTACAATCAGATGGACTAACGCAAGTAACAACTCAAACAGTAGGCCCAGCTCATTTAAGCTAAAAACTTCTAAGCTCAACAAGAAAAAGAAAGAAAAGAAAAGACTCAAGCCAAGATGTGTCTTGACCTTAGCTAGCAGTTCAGAAAAAACTACGCGTTGGTTGTCGAGGAAAACGTGCTGTTAAGGCACAAATAAAAAGAGTACTAGATGCATTTGAGGGAACATGCCAGACAGCAGGTAGCCATGACAAGCAGACAATATGAACTTTAATCCATCTGCAAGTCGCTCCAGCAGCAAATAGACAGCCACAAGAGTCAGTGATGCATAATTCTTATCATTTTTAACGCTATTACTCATATAATCATAAAAGTGAGCGTTCTATCAGCTATTTAGCTCACAGAAAACCTCATTTTTATTGATAGATCGTTCGTTTTGCTTGTATGCACTGGATGCTATAAATAACTTGAGAATTCACTCTTTGTTATTTATTCAAAACATGTCGACTGATTCTATCAGAGTAGTGTGTCGTCTGCGTCCTCTCAACAAAATATAAATCGCCAACAAGGGCGAAGAGTGCGTCACTCATACCAGCAAAGACATACACATCAAAGTGCTAACCCATATACTCAGGTCGATTAAAACCAGTACGATTTTGCCTTCGACAGGATATTTGGACCCGCCACTGCCCAAGTCGAAGTCTACAAGGAAGTGGCTCTACCTGTCATCAAAGCTGTTTTCGGAGGCTTCAATGGCACCATCTTTGCCTACGGACAGACCGGAGGCGGAAAGACGTGGACCATGGAAGGACCAAACCACCACGACCCGGAGTTTAAAGGGCTCATTCCTCGCACTATCGAAGGCATATTCCATGCAATTGCTGAAACTGACGAAAATATCGAGTTTGTAATCAAGTGCTCGTACGTCGAAATCTACAACTAGAAGCTGTTTGACTTGCTTGATCGTAAGTGCTGAGGGTATGACGTAGCATCCAAGTCGCGACTCGAAATCAAGGAGGACAAGCACAAAGGCGTCTTCATCCAGAACTGCACAGAAATATGCGTAGCCTCCAGCGAACAAATGCTCAAAACCATGGATAACGGCTCCCAGAATCGCAAGGTCGCCTTTACTGGCATGAACGAACGTAGCTCACGCAGTCACTCCCTTTTCGTAGTACACATCCACCAGAAAAACATCAAGAAGGACTCCACTAAGGAAAGCAAGCTGTACTTTGTTGACTTGGCTGGGTCTGAGAAAGTAGGCAAAACAGGTGTGGTAGGCGCACAGCTCGAGTAAGCAAAAAACATAAACAAAAGTCTAAGCAGTCTGGGTAAGCTCACTTATAGTCAGGCAACGTCATTAACGCGCTAACTTCTGATAAGAAAGAGCATATTCCTTACCGTGACTCTAAGCTAACTAGAATATTACAGGAGTCTTTGGGCGGTAACAGTAAGACAACGCTGATAATAAACTGTTCAATGTGCACATATAACGACAAGGAAACGTTAAGTACGCTTAGATTCGGCTACAGGGCCAAGAGCATAAAGAACAAGCCTAAGGTCAACGAAGAAAAGAGCGCAAAGGAACTGCTGATAATGCTAGAAGCAGCAAACAAAACCATCAATGAGCTGAAATTGCAACTAGGAGGCAAACTGCCAGTGCGCATGGAAGAAACGTAGCAAAGTTCAGAACGAGAGGAGGCAGCCAATATGGTGATCGAATAGCTGAGAGACAAACTCAATAAGGCACAGGAGTAAGAAGCCTAGAAGGAAAAAGAGCTTAAAGAGATGGAACTACGTGTCAAAAACATTCTTATGGAGCTGTCGTAAACCCGTGAGAGCTATTCCAATCTGAATGAAACAAGTAGTCGACTGTTCAAGAGTATGCGGGTCAGTCTGACTCGACTGAATAAGTACATGAGTAGAGTCTATATTGATCTATAGTACTGGATCAACAACCTTATTCTGGATGGTAGTTAGGAAAATGCAGCCATAAAGGGCAATCTAGACCGTACCTTCAACAGCATCATGGAGTTCACATCTTTCTATGAAAAATAAATCAAGTAGTTTTTCGCTGCAGAAAATGAAGAAGAACCGATAGTCAGTCAGGAAACCTTAGGCGAATAGATTGAAAGACATGGTTAGCGCAAGAAAATACGATTGATTTATTCGTAGCCTACGTTAGCTGAGAGGGGCGGTGAGGTAAAAGATTAGCTACAGATGAGCTGTTACTAGTAGAAGATAGAGAGCCAAAACGACACTAAAGAGTTGTGTTCTTCAGACAAAATGTCTCAAGAGTAGTCCTTCAACAGCTAACTATAAACTCTACTTTAGAGCCTATAGACCAAGGAGAGCCACAGGATACTACTGGAAGAGATGTCTTACAACTTGAAGATGGTCCGAAAAGAAAATGATGAGTTACAGACCAAGAATGAAAGACTTATTATTGAGAACAAGACGATTGCGCAGTCTTTGCAATAAAAATATGAAGATTAGTTGATGGACCTGTAGTAAAGGGTCGAAGAATACCGCAAAATCATAGTATTTGATTAAGTATACAGAAAGCCAAAGACTTAGAGATAACTGGCTATATCCGAGAGGGCGAAAGGTGGAGAGACGAAGTAAGCAAGCAAAAAGTGGCTAGCTAACGCTTCAAAAAGTAAGTTATGGGGAACTTAGGGTCATCGAGAACAACACCGACATGAAAATGATGTACAACCTAGAGGAAAAAGTGAGAGTACTGGCTAGCTAGCGACAGAACATCTTCAACGAACTCTATCAGCTAAGGGACAAACTCGACTAAGCTGATATCAACATACGAGAAAAGTAAGAACACATCGAGTCGCTCAAGGCAGTGATGAAGGAACTCACAGTACAGCCAGAACCCGTCCTCAACGAAAAATAAATATAAAAAAAATACAATCGTGAGCTCTACGGCACCTAAGCCCCCAACGTGGTCGTCACGGTCAAAGGCGGACACAAACAAGATGGTCTTAGTGCAGTTAAAGCTGCAATCAAGCAGGAAGGCATAGTAGGTATTAAAGGCTTAGAGGGCAAGCTGGAGAGCAGTCCGGTGGGTGGGGTGGGTGTAAAGAAGCAGTCGTCTTTAAGAAAGAAGGTAGCTGATGTGTGATAGTAGGTAAATAATGTGCGATAGTAGGTAAATAATGTGCGAGAGCAGAAATAGGAGGAGAAGGGCAGTTCGTTTCCCTTCATTAAAGGATTTTTCAGCTGATCACTGTAACAACAATCTGCAATTCCCTATTATAACTCATACACTCATAAATAATACAAATCATATATTGATCCTACAATATTCAAATACATATAAAATTGGAGATCATCTGAAGAAACATGAAGATCCTCAAGCAAAAATGCCTTTTTCAAGCTTTTTACTCTGAAATACATATTAAATATATTTAGATCTAAATATATGAAGAGGTTAATATAATAATTATGTTTGTGATGCCATAAAGATTGTTTTTAGTGATCACTTCCATGAACTTTTCCTTCTTTCGTCTTCTCTGCGTCTGTCTTCCTCGATTATGCTCATCAGACCGTTGTATTTCTTGAATACTTTCTTCTCAAAGTGACTCATGTCTTTTTCCTTCAGTCTGTAGTCAATTATCTCGGCCACGTGCTAACTCATAGCCCGCTGATTTTAGTTCTTCAGGTAGTTTACGTGAGGGTAGACGTCTCTGAACATACGCTTAGCCTACTACGAGCTCAATGTCGATGAATAGTTCTTTAAAGCAGTCGTATTGTTAACGTTGTATATGTTCAAAATGCGATTCACGTTTTGTCTTATCACATCAAAGACCTCCTGGAGAACACTAAGGGATGATTTGGACTCCTCTTTGATCTTTAAGATTATTTTTTAACGCAAGACGTAGCAGGCGTAAAGAAGTGTTTCATAGTCGCTGGTGAGTTGTTTGCGTACGCTGCGCCACATGTAGTTGGTGACATCTTCGTAGTAGTGCAGACTGAGGATGTCCCAGCTCTTCATGAAGGCAGTGTCGCGAGTCAGCAGGGCATTCTGCATGTACTTGAAGTAATACTTGGTCATCTGGTAGTTCATCTGGTCCTGGAAACCCTCCAAGTTGCCAACTATCTTACCCTCTCGGTTCATCTGCTCCATCCGCCTGAAAAGATACTCTTTGGCCTTCTGGCGGTTCTAGCGAGTGCCCAGAAAGGATAAAGTCATGTTTTTGCGAGGTGGAGTGGGGTCGAAAATCATCATTTTAATGGAAGTTATGTCCCTCTAGAGCTGATTTTTGACTCCAAGCAGTGTAGTCTTCTGGTTGGGCTGGGCCAGGTACAGGCTGATGTTAAAGTTGAACTCTTACTTGCGGTTAGGCTCTTCAAAATATGACATAAGTTCTTTACGTGTCTTTTCGATCTATATTCGAGTGCCGATGACTGTTATTTCCTTGTTTTTCTGCTGGATGTAATAGAAAGGATGGTTGATTTCCTTGAAGGGCGACTATCGACTGATTCGGAACTCAGCAATTCCTGGTTTTTTCTTGAGACTTGGCATGTTGTTGACCACTGTTTTGATTTCGTAGGGATTGAAGTAGATGCGCTCCACTTAGAAGGTCGAAAGCCTGCTTTTTATCTCATTGTAGGCCTTGAGAATACTTTCTTTTCCGCCCTTTAACAGCATGCGACAAGTCACTTCAAGAGGGTAGCACTCTTCGTTTATAAAGGCTCGGTGGTAGTAGATGGCCACCTGTGAGCTCTTCTAGATGAAATTGATGAAGGAGTGGCCAGGTCCAAGCAGTTTTTTGAGGAAAATGGCGGGCACTTGGATGTATGCTTCAGTGATGCCCATTTATACCTGTAGTTCGTTTATGATCTGGTTAGTGATGGCCACCATTTGCTAGAACATAGCGATCTGTTACTAACTGCCTATCACGCTCACCTCAATGTTCTTGAGGAAGAAGTCAGCCGAGTTGCGGCCGTTGATGTCGAAGTAGATTTGCACTCCTATCTTTTACAGCAGGATGAAGTTATTCTTCAGAATCAGCTGCATCTGAATCTTATTCAGCTGCAGAGTTTTCTTCTCATCCTGACGCCTCTCTCTCCTTACTCCGAAGTTGTTTATCTGCTGGAAAAACTGTGGATTTTTCTGCAGGTAGACCTGAAACTTGTCGATAGCTTTGCGGTTGACCTAGTAGTACTCATCCCTACGCTTACTCATGGGTGTTGCTCGTTTTGCCATCATTTATGCTTTGTTTTAACCACCTGCCTTTTTGGGTGTTTCCATCACTTAGTCTTTAACCTTAGTCTTGCCTTGCTCTTTGACCTTGCCTGCCTTTTTAGGCTTCTTTTCCTTCTTTTTACCAAACATCTCTTTTGCAGCCTCTTTTTCGCGTTTCTTCATGTAGTGATAGATTTCTTAGTAGCTTTAGTCGTATGGAGTGCCCTAGGAAGAAGACTAATCCTCTTATTTCTTGCGCTTCTCGTGCTCTAGCACTTGTTCCTTGATGTTTTTTAGTATTTAACTGCGTTCGATCTACATCTTTACCCTCATCTCTTCCCTGAGAGTCTCACACTATTCACAAAAGAAGGCCTCTTCGGGTATTTCTTCAAGGGGAGGCGTGAGACAGTACATGTGGAAGCCGCGGTTGCAAGCATCGCATATTATCAGCTTAACGTCGTCATCTTCATAGTTCTTTGCACAGATCTAGCAAGTCATGTCCTCAAGACGCTCGTTCCACTCTTCAGCAGTGATATCGGTGGGTCTGAGACCCAGATATCCTTTGCATCTTTTGGCGCCACACAGACACTTGGTCAGCGGAGTGCTGTATACGTCAAACTGGTAGTCAAATGTAAGCTATTCGTCTTACTAGATGTCCCTAAGGGCGAATATGCCGATGCATATCTACCCGAGGACATTCCACTTTTGGGTAATGCAGTTGGGTTCGCAAGAGTGGTTGATAAAGCGGGCCAGGTTGCCCTTGTAAGTCGGGTCAATGACTTCTCCCTTACTGGTTTTCATGAGATAAGTGCATGTGGATTTGCTGTACTACTTAACTCTTGCCTTGCCGAACTCTGAGTTAGTTGAAAATATCTAACCAATATATTGCATAATGAAGCATCCTCGCTTGATAGGCTCACCCGCACAGAGTCCCCATCCCTTGCCTCCGCTCGGCCTTGGATACACGTAGGCGTAGTCGTGTTTCTGGAACTTTCGGTTCAAGCAGTGGTCTCCAGAGTTGCAAGTTTCATCGTCACACTCAGTAGACATCATGCGATTGAGGCAACGCTAGCCACAGTTGTAAGAAACGTTATTGTACTCGACTCCGTTGTCATTCAAAGGGCGTGGAATGCACAAACAAGGCTCTATTTCATCGTGTTTGGGTAGTTTGCGTTTTCTGTCAAGGTAGATATTTTTCTTGATGAGGTTAAAGCACTTGAGACTGTCCCTGAGAAAGTTGACTCTCTCCTGGTTGTTCTCCCACTTGCTTATCATCTAAATCACAACAAAAAGCAATACAAAGCATGGTCAGCCATGCATAAAAAACTCTTACATCTTTCTTCTTGGGACCAGCCCTACTGTCGGCTTGGGCAGCTTCGCTATCTCGTCCTCTGGCTTACGACTCTGCTGGTTAGTTGCCACGCACTGTGCCCTACTCGATTTCTCCCTACTCTATCATGTTTTGCATAAATAATACGAGGGAGAATGCACGCAAATTTATAAGAGCCACTTATAATAGTAAACAAAAAAATATTCGAGGGAAAAGAGCTAAAAAAATAAGTTCATAACCCATATTGCATTTTTTAGTATGAAATTCAAAAACATTAGGAAATCAGATAAGAAAATATTGCCTTTTTGTGATATGTTATTTTTTATGTTTGAGCTTAATACATGATGTTAATTTATTAAGATTGCTAAGACTATTGAAATAAATTTTATTGAGTTTCAAGTTATTTTATTTATTAGGTTTAATGATAAAGCTAGGACACTCGTAGCCTCTCCGACAAACGCCCTCAGCTCAGCCTGCCCAGTATTGCCAGCCAGTACAGCTTTACCAGCAGGGTCAACTCGCCCAGCCTACAGCAAACTGTCAACCAGTTCAACTATGCATACCTGTTCAAAGCTATCAGCCTGTCCAAGGAACCAATCAACAAGTCAACTTACAACAACAAAATCACTCTCAACAGCAACAAAACTATTATCAACAGCAACAAGTATAGCAGAATGTATCTCAGGCTGACTGTGAATGTGGCAGCACTAGAAGGTAGTACTTTAACTTCCTGCGAAATAACTCTTCCGATATGCGAGGAGTACTCTCCTGGGTTCAGTTTTAACAGCCAAGCCAGAAACCTCGTCAAAATGCCATCAACTAGACTTACCATGCAAATGCAAACCAGAAAGCAGTAGACCAGTCCAACAGACACGTCACTTTCGACACTAACCAGCAAGCAGCTAGCGTCAAGTCACCCGCTAAAGCAGTACCTCAAGCTAGACCTGCCATTGCAACACAAAACGCTTCTTCTTCGAGAGTGAACAGGTCAGCCTCAGTCAATCATAGTCAAAATCGCAGCAACAGCAACAACAAAAGGAGCAGAAACGACAAGAACAGTTCAGTAAATGCGAAGATAAGGAAGGAAATCAGGTAAAGAGAGCTTGAAGCGGAAGCAGAGAAAAAAGAAGAAAACCGTTAACGAGTATAGCAGTACATTTAAGAACTAAAGCCTTACACTCGTTCATTGACTAATACCAAGTACCAGGACTACTTCGGCAAGGCAGCCCTAGAATCATACGGCAGAGCAAACACTCGCAACGCTATCGGAGGCATCATCTACGGCAATCACCAGAAAACCTTTAACCTCAATCCACATATACGCGGCAACGAACCAGCTCACTATCAAACCCATACAACTGCGATCAACTACGGCAAAAGAACCAAACTCAACGAGGAAAGCAAGTGGAGAAGACTATAAAAGGAATTGGCGGTGAAATTAGGCCTTAAGGACAAGAATGAGACTCTGAAATAGGGCAAAGAAGTGGTCTATGTTGACGTAGATGAGTCGAACATGTACAGTGTCATGCGCTAAAACCTTCAATTCAAGAAAGAACACGATGCTGAGATAAGACAATGCTAAAAAGACTACAAGGATGACATTGAGCAGGAAAAAAAACAAGCAGTGGAGGAGTTCTATCAGGCCAAGCAAGCCAGAACTGCTTCAGGCAACACTATTGACTCACAACTAGGAAACTATCAGTGCACTCGTGACAAACAGGGACGACTCCAAGAACAAGTTATATACAGAACTACTGACAAAGAAGGAAATGTCCGACTAGGCGCAGACAGACACGCCCTGACATGCTTCGTAGACCTCAACTTCCCCGAAAACTAAGCCGCCTACACCTACGAGCTCAAGAACAGACTGCCCATTTACCCCTTGTAAGTATAAGAAAAAGACAAGTACATTGACGAAAAGAGGAGAGAAAACTACCAGCAGAGTCTATAGAGCATATACCCATCTCACTACCTGGTGCCCAACTGCGACCAACCCTAGCTGATAAAAATGTACAGTCAGGGCCAGCCCACTCAGGTAGGGGAGCCGAGGCAGTCGTTAGGTAAGAAGTTGGACCAGACGAGAAGCACTCAGGCTGGATAACGGTCTTTGGTAGGCCACTGAACTGATCCATCACACCATTCAACATCATTTATTATTGCTATCACCCAATCACTCAAGAACAGCCTTATTTTTGATACATCTTCTTGGCATTCACCTTCTGAACCGAAAATTATATTTCGTTTGATCTTTTGTTGAAGAATGCTGTTCGAAAACATATTCTAAATCAAGATTATTGATTTCAAATGATAACGTATGTATTTGTTATGAAAATTAACATTTTTAGTTTTGTTAAAAATATAAGTATATTAAGCTGTTTAATCAAAAGGTGAAGCTTTCAAGTAGTTCTGGGTCGTAGCCGTTAAGCATTTTGACGATGAAATTGAAGTTGGCATTAGGACCGATTTGGGCTTATAGTATGTATCCACCATCGGTGCAGAATTTTTCTTTATCGATCAGCTCGAAACTTTTGCCCTTAAGCTGGTACTCTTTGAAGTAAAACACTGTCCTGGGCACTTCGTTATTAATATTCTATATTATAAAACCGTTTGTTTTGTCGATGTAGCAGTAAGAACAAAGATTGCGGTTGATTTGCCTAAAACTACCAAAGCGTTGTGCCAAATCTACGCAAACTTCTTGCAAAATCAAAGGGTGATTACCTGAAGGCTCTCTTACTATCTCGATTGGCTGCTCAGACTGTAAATTCAGGGTCATCTCGAAAGCCTTCTGTCGCCAGTCTGCAGTCACCACTACCAAGTAGTCCCCTGGTTCCAACTGGCAGCTCAACCACGAGGCTCTCTGCTGCTAGTATTTGCCAGCAATCCACCTGTAGCCCTGTTTGCCGTCTTTCGTCACGAGCATCATTCTGGTCCAGGCATAGTCGTATCCGTTGTTCCTATAGTATTTTTTGTCCTTCTGAGCCAAGGTCAGCACGCAGCTAGTGGCCTGCTGGCACACCGTAAATTTCCTTATCGACAGTACTTGCTGAGGTCTTTGTTGGATGACACAGCCCACCGAGTAGTAGCTATCCTCAATGCGGAAAACGCTTATTTTTTAAAACTATTTTTTGAGGTCACCCACCTACATCACCAAGTTAGTCTTCTTCGATAAGTGAGTCACCTTTAACCTCATATCTGAACCAAAACAGCTGAATCTACTCTCTGAACCACAGTGCCTGAGCCTGCTATCCTAACTAAGGCAGTTGAAGTTAAAGTTTGAGCCAAAATTGTTATTGCTGGGCTTGATATCTGCGCGAACTGCATAGTGTTAATCTGAGAAGAATGCTTTGTTGAGAGGTGATTGCAGGACAGATACAGTTTAGCCATGAAGCATCATGTTGCGTAAGATGTGTTCGGTGTTGGGGTCATTGAGATCCAGCTGATCGGGGTGATAGCCAGTCAGTTGGTAGAGTAGGTTATCGACTGAGTCCTCAAAAAGACATTCATAGCAGCTGTACATCTTGGCCAAACATTTTTGCAGCAGTAAAGGCCACAGTTCTACCTAGCCTTTGTGATTGGGCAATACGTTCAAAAATGCAGGTACTGGTCCTTTGTCTGTTTGAACCACTGGCAAGTAGTCATCAACTAGCAAATACTTCCATATGCCATCGTGATTTAAACGTAAATAGTATACGCATAATCCTAGAGGCTTTTGCTGTTAGAATATTCTTGTAAGGCAGCGATTGCTATTGCTAAGGGCATTGAAGGCCACAGCCATCGGACTACACCAGTCGTAATAGCCTGTTTATACCTGGCATTTGAGGCTAGACTGTTAGCTGTACATTACTAGTCGATTGTTTTTAAATATTTCTTCAGCTCGCATCCACTTGAGAGCTGCTAGTTGCTCTCTACGCTGTTTGCTAAAGCACAGGGATGCCTCACCTGGCGGAAACAGCTTGTCGATAAACTTGCTATTTTCTTCCTTCAGTCTTTTGAGAGTGACCTGGTAGGTTTCTGGGTGAGAGAGATGTACAGTTAGAACAAGCGCTGCCTTTGTCTCGAAGAGAAGCCGCGGCAGGAAGGCAGTCGATTTGGCCCATGTCCGAGTTGTATGAATCCACGCTTAGTCTCTTAATAGCACATCATCTACATCTGACCCTGAACCCTTTTTTAAGATAGACGAGTTCTTGCCCCGCTTAAAGCAAGATTTGCGACTGCTAAAACTGTTTTCGCTGCCCTCTTCTTCATCCTCGAAGCGCACTGTCTTACCCCGTCCCTCTTAGCAATCCTATAGAACTGAGAAAGTTCGTCTTAGGCCCACTCTGACTGGTTATTCGAACTAGTCGTCGAGAGTGCTAGCGTAGCGGTGATGGCTGGGCTGTTTAGTTGGTTGAAGACAGAGGGGCTGGGAGTTCATCTGAGCTCGGCAGCGGACAGACTTGCCGAAATTAGCTGAATGGCTAGGTGAATACTGGAGTGGGTGTGAGTTCTGGTTGGAGGCTGCTGATTTTCTTTGCCAGTAAGGTGGAAATGGCCAGTGGAGCGGTTATTCATGATTAACGAATCTATACAGCCAGTAAAAACATATAAAATAGTATCTGTTTTGAAAGTTAAATTGCAAGGTAGGCAGATTTAGCTTTAAAACAGCAAAATATATAAAAGCTGATTCTAAATTGCTGAATGAATCTTATGAAAGAAGTGACTTTAATATAAATAATCTTTTATCGATACTATATATTTTTAATAAAATTACTCTTTGAAGGTCAAACCTATGTTTCTTTTATGGTTCACTTAAATAAGCTGATAAGTATTCTTTCACTTCTATCACTATTACTGAGTTTATATCAATACTTGTTTTGAAGGTCCTATTGACTATCACTGGAAGTACTTGTGCACTGAGTCCTTGTGCTTGAATATTATCGGCTCTTGCCGTATTGAAGACGATAGCAGCTTGTTGTACTTGCTGCTATTCTCGTGCATACCCGTGTCCTTCTGCTTCAGGAAACGGTAGTTCTCGAAATTGATGTCCCTCAGCTACTCACCCAAACGCGTAGTCCCAGCCTTCAGTTCACCTGGAGCACCCTCCTCGATCTTCTGTAGGTTCTATAGGGCAATTATACGATCGACGTCGAAGGAGGTTTCGAGTTAGTCGCTGATTTTGACGATGGTGACTCCTGGCAGTTACCTGCGAAGGATGTCGGTAACCACTAGTCTTTCAATAAACTCGTCAGTATCCTTCATTATCACAATTCTGGGCTTGCGAACCAGTATTCGCAGCAAGGCTATTTTTCGTATAAGGGGCTGATTGACTCGTTTGTCTGCGATGTCTACCTGACTAGAAAGAATATCCTTTTCCACTACAAGCAAGTGTTTTTATAGTTCCAGCATGTGAGTGTAGTGTGTGGCTTATTCCTCGTTGAAGTGCTATAGTCGCCAGTTTATGTTCTCACGCAAGGAACAGTTGAAGTAGAAGTTGTCCTGTGCGAACACGCCTATCTGTCGATGCCACTCTACATGCCTACTCAAGTACCTTCTTTGGAAGTGGAACGTATGTCCACACCCCCGATGCGTATATTCGAAGACTTAGGCCTGAACTGTTAGGGGTCGGTGAACATAGGCAAGTTCCGAGTCAGACCCATCAGTAACAGCTCTCTTGCCTTGTTTTCCTTCTCGTACAATAATACCGTTTCTCCCTACTCTATCCACAGGTTCAGCAAAGTGTTGTTCTTTACCGTATGGCCTGGTTCCTCTAGGATAAGGTTGTTGAACTATAGCCTGTAGCCGTCGAAATGGCTGGGCACTACTACTTGTATTTTGGCAGCGTTGGGATTAGCTGAGTCCTTGTTTTTCTGCTTCTAGCCAATCTCCATAAACGGAATCTAGGTCAACAAACTACTACTATGTTTATGGTGAAAAAGGACTGGAAGTTTAGGATCTCACTTATCAGGTTTTTAAGCACCTAGGACATGTTCATCAGCAGAAAAATAGAAGTAGCAATCACAGAAATACTCTGCTCACGATGGTGCATCTTCATCTCGATACCGTACTATAAACCAATTGCCAACAGACTGATCGACAAACAGTCACACACCAGCTCCAAGGCGTATGAAGTGTAAGACTCAGCTATCTTGTAAGAAGCAACTGTTTAGTACTTCTGTTCGGCCCTGGCCATCACATCCTTCTTGATGCCCCAAACACGAACGATGCCTGCACCGTCGATGCTTTCCTCGAAAACACGCACGTAATTGTACTTGCAGCTGTAGTAATGACGCACTATTTTCAGCAAAACATTGCGAAACACCACAAAAATCAAGTAGTAAATGGAAGTAAACACTAGCAAAATGCCTGCTAGCATGGCACGGTTGGAAGAAATGAACTCGATGGTGGCAATCATGATGACCAAGTTCTTGTAAATGCCATATATAGAGTGGCAAGCTATGAAGATTTCCTCATAGTCCTAAGTGTAAGCATGCATACGTGATTGTACTTGTCGGCTAGCTGCACATTGTACTCTCTTACGTGCCACCCTAGTTCCTTATTGGATAACTCCTTGAAACTAGCCTCATAGACCTTGTTGCCCGTTATAATAGCAATAAGGGTGCTGATCTCTCCCTACAAGTATATCAGTCCGGCCAGACAGAAGGTCAGCACTATCTAGGCTATCATTAGGTTGCGATACTTGTTGTAGTCGTCGTTGCCGTAGTCTTCTTCCAAGTGTCCGATGTAGAAGTGGATAAAAATATGTAGCACCTAAGCCGCCAGGATAATTAAAACTATCTTAATTAATATTTACATATGAAAATGCTTTCCTTGAGGGAGACTGAGGTGAGGAACTTCATGACTAAGTGCTAGAAGTTCTCCTTGGCAGCCGTCATTTCTCGATGATGTTCTTTGAGACGCAGTCCTGAGAGTTTTACCACTGTGGCTGCGTTAAGAGTCACCTTGTTCTTAACTGTGGTGAAACGCTTAGTGACAGTTGACTTGTTTTCGTCGCTACGGCGCTCGCTGCGGAAACGAGAAATCAGTAAACGGCTCTCATTAAACTTCGATTCATGGAGTGGAATGTTCAGCAGATCCTGACCTGCCTCATTGGATCTAATGAACATCGAGATCTTTGACTACATGAAGCAGTTGATGAGTTAATTGAAGGTGCCGTACTCGTCTATATGTCCCTCATCTAGAATAACAATATGGTCCTCTCTTTTAGCGAATTACAGCTCCTTAAATGACATGACCACTGTTTTGCCGTTGTTTTCGAGATCCCTCAGCCTGTCCTCTAGCACTTTCTTGTAGGTTTCTTCCAGGAAAGTGAAGGGACTATCGAAGATGTAGATGTCAGCGTCAGCTAGCAGCATGCGAGCTAGTATAATCTTTTTAAGCACTTCATTGGTGAACTTGTTTGTGTCAAGGATGGGCGTGGCCAGTTCCTCTTCATACTTAAGGTCCTCGTTCAGTCCGAAGGCGTTGTATATTTACTATATGGCGTGCAAACTTGTCTTTTTGTTGAAAAAACGAATGTTTTCCTCAACAGTATCCTTAAGGAAAAACATCTTTTAAGGCATGAAGGCTATTTTGCCACGAATGTAGACTTTTCCTCGGATTTTCTTCATGTTTCCCACCATCATCTACAAGAAAGAACTGCATCCTGAACGTTTTTTGCCGAGCAGACACAGTCGTTAGCCCGGGTGTATGCAGAGAGGGATGTTGACCTGAGTAATTATGGAGTAACCTGTGTGAGGCAGTGAGTACCTGTATGTCGAAGTCGTTCTTGGAGTGGATGTAAGGGTAGGTTGCCACCGTGCCTTGCTGAATCGTTATTTCTCCCACCTCGCCCTGGTGTCGTTCAATGAGAGTGGAACTGATTTCCTAGGAGAGATGGAAATAATTGGCCATTCTACTGAGACTGTGGAGTCCGTCGTGCAGGTTGATGGACATCGTGCGGATGGAGCGCATAGGGATGTAGCACATTTCGAGCAAGGATAACATCACGTAGACCTGTTAGACGGTTATAGGGTCAGCCTCGTTCATGTCGTAGAGAGTTATAGTGGACACGCAGAAAATAGGTAACATAAGTAGGGAGATGTCGTAGAGGGTCATGTAGGAGTAGAAAAGGTTATGGTCGTGGTTTTATTATATGAACAGGTCATTGTTTTTTTCAGTTATTAGTTCTTCCCATCCAATCACTTTGGCCTACTTTATTTTGTCGAACAGGTCGTAGTTGAGGTTGCTGCGTTTGGCGATGAGTCCCAGCTTGGTCTGGTTACAGTGGGTCATGCGGCCGTCTAGTTCTCGTTGGAGCAGGAAGGCAATCATGAACCAGTATATGCCGATAAATCCATAGTGAGAACTCTCGTTGAAAAGCATGACAATAGCGATGACGATGATGAAGGGGGCTTCGAAAAACATGTGCATATTCTGAAACAATGAAAATACTAGCTTTAGATCTACGTTCGACAGCTGGATCACCTAGGAAGGCAAAATGTGGTACCGTGATTCGTTGGACATTCTTAGTGACTTGGATATGAGCTTACGGGCTAGGGTACTTTCCACTTTGACTGCCAACTAGTAAAACAGGCGTTTGGAATGTTAGGAAAAGAATAAACGAAGAAACTGAATTACGATAAACTTTTGGATGAAGTCGCCTGTTTCCTTTTCCTAGAGGTGTTTTTCGCGCATGAAGTGCATGAACTGGCGGATGAGTTAGGGCACCATCAGGTTGAGGGAGGCGTGGATGAGCGTGATGACTATGCCTACCCCCAGATCGCCCATAAAAGTGAACAGCAGGTTCTTGAAGAGGCCGTGCTTTTCGTGGTTGTGGAAGAGCCGTTCGATGCGTTTGAAGATGGCGAAACGCACTTTGCGGAAGTAGCCCTCTGAGTGAGCGAGCAGTACCTGGTTTGATGGAAGTGAGCACGCGATACATGTGGACGAAGACGTGGAGATGGAGATAGCGGAAGAGCAGGTTTTCGTCGAGAGAGCTGTTCTCGGCGGTCTTCATTATTGATTAGTAAACAGTGCAGACAGATCATAATAAACCAATTAAATGTAGCGCACACACAACATAATACACAATCAAACTGAGCCATTTACCAAAACAATTATTTATGGTGCATAAATGATTATAACTGAAGGACAAATATGATGGTTTTATTGATGCTTTCTTCAATAAATATTGTTTGCATACTGATTTAATGAATAGCATATGCCTATAATATTTATACCTCTTTTTATTGCAAACACAGCTCCATTCAATCGATTCTTATCAATATTGATGCTCACCAACAATAGCAATAAATTATAGCCAACAGATGCCATCAACAGTGCTGTCAAATGCTATAGGACAGTTGAAGTGAATCCACTAGCAAAAGAATGAGCCCAAATATAATTATTGCTTGAGTGTTAACAAAATAATTATTCATGAGTGTTACAATATAATTATAGATGAGTATAAGCGCAGCCACAGCCACTGCTAACAACTCCATCGAAACCATCCTCCAAACAGGCGCATAGAAGCTCTACTAGAAGTACCTCAACCACAAACTGCCAACCAACATTCACCAACACAGTCTAACCCTCATGAACCATAACTTTGATATGCACTCGCTGCAACACTCGCACCAAAACCACATCTAGCATAAAACCATACACAATCCCCTAAGAGTAGCTCACGACAACAACTCTTCCTTCAGAATCACCGTAGACTACACTAGAGCGTTCTCAATAACACACAAACACACCAAAAGCACCCTCGAGGATCCCAACGCCACCATTTAAACCAGCCCACACAAACTCAACGCACGGCAGTCTTAGATAGATCACTCACAATAATAGAAAAATAGGTTTTCAACCCTACGCCCAGCTACCATGTAAACCCACAGGAGAGCTAAAATAGTGGTCAGTAAACAGCAAGAATAATAACAACGAGTGGCGAC
>Ga0169931_10006527_pt1 | contig 17572 bp, 14 predicted proteins | sample Kivu_15m_20L_FD_129675 | JGI IMG/M metagenome (GOLD analysis project Ga0169931, IMG submission 129675) | Freshwater microbial communities from Lake Kivu, Western Province, Rwanda to study Microbial Dark Matter (Phase II) - Kivu_15m_20L... | ecosystem: Environmental > Aquatic > Freshwater > Lake...
ACGAACGTGGCGAGTGTGAGAAGTACGCACAGTGGAATGCTCGCCATCAGCCCCCATCCGGGCACGAGCGATTCCGGGAGCAGCAATTTCGTGCGCACGCACGCGCGCGACACCGCCGGCAGCAGCGACAGCACCATCGGCACAAGGAGGATGTAGAACAGCACGCCGATCCCGCCCGCGAGGAGGCGGCCGGCAACCGTGCTCGTGTCGATGAGCCATTCGCCCGGGATGAACGCGACCGCCAGCGGCACCCCCAGTGAAACGAGCGCGCCGAGCCGCACGAACCACACGGACGCCGCGAGTTTGTCGTAGTTCAGCGCCGCGAGTACCGCGAACACCGGCAGGGCGAACTGGGCGAGTGCGTAGAGGTACATCACGAGCACGCCGAATCCGCTGAATCCGTCGGTGCCGTTGGCGATTGTGGTGATGAGGCCGAACAGCGCCGCGAACGCGCTCGGCACCGCCGCCGTGAACAAAACGCCGCGCCGCCACACCGCGAGCCGCCGCGCTACCGGGTCGGTCACGCGGTTGCGGTTCAGGTCTGCCTCTTCCTCCGCAGTCGGCGCGACCGCGCTGGGGTCCGGGGTGAACGCGCGCTGCGCGAACATCTGCGCCTTCGCGAGGAGCTCCGCGCCGGCCCCGGGGCCGGTCTTCGCGGGGGCGTCGTCCTCATCGCGGTACTTGCGCTTCGGCTTCTTCTTCGGCGCGTCGTCGAGCGGGAGCGGTTCGGGGTCCAACGGCAGCGCCGCCGGGCGCACCGGTGGCGGTTCCACACCGTAGGCATCGTCGGCCACCGGTTGCGGCGGCCGCGGCGGCATCGCGCGGGGCGGTGGAGGCGGCGCGGTCGCGAGTTCCGGCACCGAGCGCGCCGGCATCCAATCCGCCATTCCTTCTTTCCACACCAAGTCGCCCATCGACAGTTTGCCGGCGGCGAGCGCGGCGCGCAGCTCCGCGAGCGCGATCGGGCCGGTGGTCGCCCCGTTCACCGCGTAGTACCAAACCGCGTCCATAGTGCCCCGCGTGCCGTGGTGGTGTGGCCGTTGGGCGAATATACCGCCCCGCCGCCGGGTTCGGCAAGCGACCGCCCGCCGCGTATACTGCCCGCGTTCCCACACGGAGCCGCACACATGGCACTCTCGCGCCGCTCGTTCCTCGCTACGGCCGCCGCGCTCGCAGCCGCGCCCGCGTTCGGGCGCGAAACCCGCAAGCCGCGGGTGCTGCTCCGGTCCTCGTGGCAAACCGTGAACATCGGCGACATCGCGCACACGCCCGGTGTGCTCGCGCTTCTGGAGAAGCACGTTCCCGGTGCCGAAGTGCGGTTGTGGCCCTCGAAGGTCGATAACGGCGTCGCGGAGGTGCTGAAGAAGCGGTTCCCGAACGTGAGCATCGTGCAGGGCGCGGATGCGGTGAAGGCGGCGCTCGCGGAGTGCGACTTCCTGCTGCACGGCTCCGGGCCGTCGCTGGTCGCGGCGAACGACGTGGCCCGCTGGCGCAAGGAGACGAACAAGCCCTACGGCATCTACGGCATCACGGTCGCGAACCCCACCGACGCGGTGCTCGACCACATCACGAACGCGAAGTTCGCGTTCTTCCGCGACTCCGTTTCGCTGAAACTGGTGAAGGACAAAGGCGCGAAGTGCCCGGTGATGGAGTTCGGTCCGGACGGCGCGTTCGCGGTCGATCTGAAGAACGACGCTGCGGCCGACGCTTTCCTGAAAGCGAACGGCCTCGAACCGGGCAACTTCCTCTGCTGCATCCCGCGCCTGCGGAACACGCCCTACTGGAAGATTCACAACCGCAAGATGACCGAAGAGGACGAGCGCAAGCACAAAGTAAACGAAGCCAAGAAAGAGCAAGACCACGCCGGGTTGCGCGCGGGCATCGTCTCCATCGTGCGCGAGACGAAGCTGAAAGTGCTGGTGTGCCCCGAAGACCAATCACAGATGGCGGTGGGGAAAGAGTTACTCGTCGATCCGCTTCCCGAAGACGTGAAGAAGCGCGTCGTGTGGCGCGAGAAGTACTGGCTCACGGACGAAGCCCGCAGCACCTACCTGCGCTCCGCCGGGCTGTTCGGGAACGAAATGCACTCGCCGATCATGTGCGTGGGCAGCGGCGTGCCGGCGCTCGTGTGCCGGTGGGCCGAACAGACGAGCAAGGGCTACATGTGGCGCGACATCGGCTTGGGCGAGTGGCTGTTCGACATGGACGACGAGAAGGACCGCGCCCGCGTCGCCGGCGCGGTACTCGCGTTTGCCAAGGATTTGAAGGGCGCGAAGGAGAAGACCGAAAAGGCCCGCGCGTTCGTGCGCGAGCGCCAAACCGCGACGATGAAAGCCCTCGCCGACGAACTCACGAAGCTGAAGTTGTGACCCTCTTCACAGCGAGCCACGGGGTTTATCCCCGTGGTCTTCTGGGCCGCATATCACCACGGGGATAAACCCCGTGGCTCGCAATACCCTCCCAAGTGATCGCGCCATGAAACTCGGCCTCATTAACTCCGCGTGGGTGCAAGCCGGTAAGGGCACGGCTTACGGCATCCGGCAAACCAAAGCCATCGGCTTCGACAGCATCGACATCTTCGCGGACCCGCTCGACACCGACGCGCGCGAGCGGAAGCTCATTCGCACCGAGTGCGAAGCCGCGGAGTTGCCGATCGTCAGCGTCGCGTGCGTCGCGGTCGGCCTCATCGATTTCAACCCCAGCGTGCAGCGGTTCCACTTCGACCGGTGCCGCGCGTACCTCGATTTCTGCTACGAACTCGGCGCGCGAAACTTGCTGCTCGTACTCGGCGAATACATCTGGGAGCGGCAAGTGATTCCGCCCGCGGAACAGTGGAACACCGGGGTGCGGCACCTGAAGGCGCTCGGCGACTACGCGCAGAAACTCGGCCTCGAAATCGCGCTCGAATTGGAGCCGTTTAAGCTGTCGCTACTGAACGACGTACCGAACATGGTGCGGTTCATCGACGACGTGGCGCACCCCGCGGTGCGCGCGAACATCGACGTTTCGCACCTGCAACTCGCGGGCACCAAACCCGAAGAGCTGCGGGCGCTCAAGGGCAAAGCGATTCACGTTCACATCAGCGACTGCGACGGCAAAGTTCACGGCGACCTGCCGCCCGGTCGCGGGGTGGTGAACTTCGCCCCGTACCTGAAGGAAATCGCGGCGCTGGGCATCGAAGGCGCGATCAGCATCGAGTTGGAGTATTCGCCGGAGCCGGAAAAAATCGTCGAGTGGGTCACAGAAGCGTATCAAGCAACGGCGAAACTCATGCAAGAAGCCGGTATCGCGCGCGAATAATACAGATGCGGGCGCGCGGGGAAGCGGCCCGCACTGGAGTTTGTGCAATGGCCGACAAGGTAATCGACAACGAACCGAAGCCGGACCTGTCCGGGGAGTGGAAGCGGAACGCGGGCGCGGCGGCACCAGCGGAAACCAAGTTCCTACAAGGCCCGGCCGCGCGCGGGTCGGAGTTCTGGCAGGCGTTCAAAATCTTCCGCGAGTTCCTCTACGGGTTCCGCAAACTGCACTTCATCGGCCCGTGCGTGACCTTGTTCGGGTCCGCGCGGTTCGACGAGCACCACCGTTACTACCGCATGGCGCAGCAGGTGGGCCACGACCTCGCGCGCTCCGGCTTCACCACCATGACCGGCGGCGGCCCGGGCATCATGGAGGCCGCGAACCGCGGCGCGAAGGAGGCGAACGGCCGCAGTGTGGGCTGCAACATCGTGCTGCCGATGGAGCAGAAGCCGAACCCGTATTTGGACACGTGGATCGACTTCGAGTACTTCTTCGTGCGCAAGGTGATGCTGGTGAAGTACAGCTACGCCTTCGTGGTGATGCCCGGCGGGTTCGGCACGCTCGACGAACTGTTTGAAGTCGCAACGCTGATCCAAACCGGGAAGGTGAAGGGCTTTCCGGTGGCGCTGATGGGCACCGACTACTGGGCACCGCTGTTGAATCAGTTGAAGCTGATGGTGGACGAAAAGACGATCGACGCGTCGGACCTGTCGCAGTTGATCGTCTCGGACGACCCCGGCGAGGTGGTGTCCGCGATCACCGACACCGCGATGCAAAAGTTCGGCCTCACCTACGGCCCGAAAGTGCAGCCGCGCTGGTGGCTGTTCGAGCGCTTCGGGCAGTGGTGGCGCGGGTTGAAGAAGTAACTGCCCCCACCGCAGCCCGCGGTCACGCCGCGCGCCACGGGGGCATACGCGGCCCGCGGTCACTTCTTCTTCAGTGGGTGCAACTCGAACTTTCGCACGAACAGTTCGAACCCTTCCACCTGCAACAGTACCTTCCCGGATGCCGGGAACACGTCGTACGCGCGGTTCACCTTCGCGCCGTTGACGAACACAGTGATCGTGGAACCGGCGCACTCCACTTCCACTTTTGTCCACTCGCCGAGTTTGCTCTCCACGTCGTCTTTGCCGTTCGTGTCCAGCAGTTCCTTGAAGTCCGGGTCGTGCTTGTGCCACCACAACTGACGGCCGGTGAAGGTCATTTTCTCGCCGCCCGCGGTCCAGCGCGGGCGCTTGTCCGGGCCGAGTTGTACGTCGCTCGCGAAGCTCACCGGAATCACTTTTCCGTCGGCGTCTTTCCCGCGAATCGGGATCAGGTCGCCGACGCATCCTTGAGCGAGTTGGACTTCCACGCTCGCCATCCACGTGCCACTCGCGCCGCCGTCGGGCCCGGTGCCGTGAATCAGCAACCCGGAGTTGCGCACGTACTTCCCGCCGTCGGTCTTCTTTCCCCACTTGAACTCCAGAACGGCGCGGTAGTCCTTGTATTCGTTCGCGGTCGCGAGGTAGCCGAACCCGTCGCCGGTTGCGTGTAACAACCCGTCGGTCACGCGGAACACCTTCTTCGGGTCTTCACGTTTCGTGTCTTTCAGCCACGTAGAGAAACCGGTGAGGTTCTTTCCGTTGAACAGCCGGATCGGTTCCGAAGGGACAGAGGGATCGGCAGACCGGGCGAGCGGCGCGAGCAGAGCGACGGCGAGCAGCGTACGGAACATGTGAGAACCTCCGGCAGGAGTGCTGGAGCATACCCGGCGTCGCGGCGGTTCGCCACTGTATCGCGCGCCATTGTCCGGAGCGCCGCGCGGGCGGATAATGCCAGCAAGTGAAAGGGGCCAAACAAATGACCGTTAGCGAACTCGAACGCGAACTCGCGGCGCACCCGCACGCGGCGCTTCACCTGATGCTGCCGAGTGGCGAGTTCGTGCCGGCGCACTTTCACGTCACGGAAGTGGGCCGCGTTCAGAAGGATTTCATCGATTGCGGCGGCACCGTGCGAGCGTCCGTATCGTGCGTGCTGCAAGTGTGGGTGGCGAACGACACCGACCACCGGCTGACCGCGGGGAAGCTCGCGCGCGTTCTGCAATTGGGCGCGCCGCTGTTGAAATCCGACGCACTGCCCGTCGAAGTGGAGTACGAGACCGCGGCGGTGTCTCAGTACCCGCTCGCGGGCGTCGAAGTGACACCGGGCGGGTTGCTGTTCCACCTCGGCGCGAAGCACACCGACTGCCTCGCCCCCGACCGCTGCGGCGTCGGCGCGAGCGCCTGCTGCTGACCGCGTTTGGCTCACGAGATGGGGCGATGGCCGACGAGTTCCCGACACTCGACGAACTGGGCGAGGTGCTGACCGCGGCGCGGGTGGTGTCGGCGGCGCGGTGGAAGCGCGCCGCGGCCCGCGCCAACGGCGACCTCACGCGCTTGCTCAACGCGCTCGCCGCCGAACCGCCGGAGTGGTGGAGCGGCAGCGAGGGCGCCACCGACGAACCGGGCCTCACCGACTACCAGCGCGGCGCGATCGAACTGTGGTTCGAGGGCGGGCCGAACCCCGCCAAGGCGCTCGCGCTCAACCAATTCGTTCTGTTGGACCAGTTGGGGCAGGGCGGGCAGGGGGCCGTGTTCCGCGCGCGGCAACTGAACCCGTCGCGGTTCGTCGCGGTGAAGGTGCTCACGCAGCCGACCGACGCGGCCCGCGCGCGGTTCGAGCAAGAGGCCCGCGCCATGATGAAGGTGCGGCACCCCGGGGTGGCGCGGTTTTACCTCTACGAGCGCGTGCGGGACGCCGAAGGGCTTCCCACCGATCAGTACGCGCTCGCCATGGAGTTCGTGCCCGGTACGAACCTGCACCAGATGGTGCAGGCGCGCGGCGCGCTGCCGTGGCAGTTCGTGCTGCACTGGGCGACGGAACTGCTGCGGGGGCTGGTTCACATCCACGAGAACGGCTTCGTTCACCGCGACGTGAAGCCCGCGAACGTGATGATCTCCGGCCCGCCGCCGGGCACCGGCTCGAAGCCCCGCGACACCATCGCGAAGTTGCTCGATTTCGGCGCGGCCAAACTGGCCTCCGCCGACACCGGCGGCGCGACCGGCACGAAACGCGTGTTCGTGGGCACGCGCGAGTACGCCGCCCCGGAACAGTGGGACGAGCGCATCGTGCCCGAGTCCGACGTGTACGCGCTGGGCGGCACCCTGTTCTACGCGCTCATCGGTCGGCCGCCGTTCCAGATCGAAGGGCGCGACGCGGTCGCGTACATGCGGGCGCACGCCGAGGCGCCGGTTCCGGACCCGCGCGAACACAACCCGAAGGTGCCCGAACCGCTCGCGCGGCTCGTGCGCCAGATGCTCGCGAAGGGCACCACCACGCGCGGCACGGCCGCCGAGTTGCTCGAGGCGTTCGAGGGGTTGCAGGCGCGCCCGCCGGCGGATCCCAAGAGCGAGCGCGGCGCGACGGCCGTGAAGCCCGGTCCGCGCGGCGCGAAGCCCGATGTGGAGTACGCCGGGGGGCTTCTCGGCGCGCTCGAAGGGCTGTTCCTACCGGCGGCGCTGCGCCCGGTGGCTGGGAAGGAGCCGCCCGCCGGCGAGCGCGTGGCGGCCCTCTTGCGCCGCCCGCCGGTGCTGGTCGGCATTGTCGGATTCTTCGTCGCGCTCGTGCTCCTCGTGAGGTTCTTCAAGTAAGTTCCGCTTTCTGCCGCGCCGGTCTGCGGTACACTAGCACCAAGCGAGCTCACGTCGCCCGCGGTACTCTGTGCAGTCGGCTCCACCTCTCCGGGTGCCCTGTGGAACTGTCCCTCGAAAACGTGCGCACCGGCGAAACGCTCGCGCTGGACCCGTTTCGCGCGCTGGTCGGCACGGCCGAGCACGCGGACGTGCGCGCCGCGTCCGGCCCGTACCTCGCGGTCGTCGCGATCCGCTACCCCTCAACCGGCTGGGCGCTCTTCGGCCTGTCCGACGACCCGGACGTGACCCTCAACCGGCGCCCGCTCGGCCCCGGCTTCCGCGTCGCGCCCAAAGAGGGCGACGCGCTCGCCGTCGGCGACGAGCGCTACATCGTCCACACCGACGGCGACGCGCCTTCGGCCGTCGCCACCGTTTCGCCGCCCGCGTGCCTCGCGTTCGTGCGCAGCCCCGATGGCGCGGAAGAGTGTCGCGCGGTCGATCACGACTTGCTGTTCGGCCGACTCCCGTTCTGCCACGTTCAACTTGCCGACACGCGCCTGTCGCGCGTTCACGCGCTGCTCGCCACCGACGGTGGTCACTGGTTCATCCACAACCTCGGCCAAAAGCTGATCGGGGTGAACAAAAAGGGGGTCCCGCGGGTCGCGCGGATCGGCGACGGCGACGAACTGCTCATCGGGCCGCTCGTGGTGCGCGTGGAACTGCCGCGCGGGCAGGTCGATGTGCCCGCCGTCGGTACGAAGAGCGCGTACGCGCGACCGGACGTCGATCCCGACGCCGCGCCCGCGAATTACACCGACGTGAACGAGCAGACCGACGACGGCAGCGGGGAGCGCGCGACGGTCCCCGACCTGAGCGCCCTGCGCACCAGCGCACAACGGCTCGACGGGTGGCTCAAGCGCCACGAACCGGCCCCGCTGCCCGCGAAGGCCGGGCTGACGGGGTGGCTCGAATCGACGCGCGACCGCTTGCGCCGCTTCTGGCTCGACACGCCCGAAACGACGTCCGCCCGCGGCCTGCGCAATCAGGGCAAGTGGAACGAGGCGTTCGAGGTGCTGGACCGCGCGATCCGCGCGCGCCCGGACAGCCCGGACCTGCTGCGCGAACTGTACCGGTTGTACGAGGCCGCGAACCTCGGCGAACTGTGTTACCGCCCCTTGCGCGCCATCGAAAAGATTGCCGAGATGCGCGGCACCCCGGACCCGTGGGTGTTTGAAACGCTGGCCCGCGTCTGTGAGCTTCTTGGCGCGCAGCGGCCCGGCATGTTCGACCGCGCCGTCGCGTACCTGAACAAACTCGAGGCCGCGACCGGTGTCAGCAAGCACCGCGAGCGGGCCGACGTCATGGCCCGGCGCGCCCTGCGCGACAACGGCATGCCCACCGCCCGCCGCGACGACGACTGAACTCGGATCGCCGGCTAGCCCGAGCGCGCCTTCCGCTTGCGCTGTGCGGCCAGACCCTTCACACCCACTTTCGGGCACAAGTCGCCGATCGCACACTGCTCGCAGCGCGGCTTGCGCGCGCGGCACACCGCGCGCCCGTGCATAATGAGTCGCCCGCTGAACAGCAGCCACTCCGGTTCCGGCACGATCTCGCACAGCGCGAGTTCCACCTTCACCGGGTCTTTGTGGCGCGTGAGGCCCAAGCGCCGCGCGAGCCGGCCGCAGTGCGTGTCCACGGTGATGCCGGGTTTGTCGAAGGCGTGACCCAGCACCACGTTCGCGGTCTTGCGGCCGACGCCCGCGAGCGTAACAAGGTCGTCGAGTTGGGTCGGCACGTTCCCGCCGTAGCGCGCGACGAGTTCCTTGCAGCACGCCTTGATGTTCTTGGCTTTGTTCTTGTAGAACCCGCTCGGCTTCACGAGCCGTTCGAGTTCCTTGATGTCGCACTCCGCGAACGCCTCCGCGGTGTTGAACCGCGCGAACAGCGCGGGCGTCATCGCGTTCACGCGCTTGTCGGTACACTGCGCGGAAAGAATCACCGCGATCAGCAGTTGGAGCGGCGTCTCGTAGTTCAGCCCCTCGAATTCGGGGTAGAGCGGTTTGAGGCGCTCGTTAATGGGCACCACGCGGTCGCGCGCGGGCGCGAGCTTGCCTTCGGGTTCGGCGGTTGCTGTCGATGCGTCCATTTCACGCGGCCCGGCGAGAGGTGGGTTCGAAATGTTCAACCGCGACCGATGCGGGCGGTGCAACACGCGCGCGCCGCTGCTCGGCCTCGAGTGGTGTAATGAACCCGCGCGCGAGCAACGTGTCGATGTCGGTTGGTGCGGTCACTTCGGACCAGCGCAGTTCGGCCTCGGCGAACGCGCGGCGCTCTTCCGCGAGGCCGGATTCGGACGCGCGGCGCACCGGCACGCGCGGGGTGCGTTCGAGTTCGTCCAAGAACGTGCGCAGTTCGATCTGCGCTCGGCGCGCACAAAATGCACGGTCTACGAGTCCCATGTCGCGCGCCTCCCGTGCGGATAGCGCGCGCCGGGAGGCGAGCCACGCATCGCCACTCCGACCGAGTTTCGCGCGAACGCGCTGCGAACCGCCGAAGCACGCGAAGCCGTGCGGGAAGCCGAGCGGCGCGTCCGGGGACGCCAAGCACAATCGGTGGTCGCACGCGAGCGCTAGCTCGAAGCCCGCGCCGAGGCACGCGCCTTCCACGAACGCCACCGTTGCGAACGGGAGCGCAGCAAGGCGCGCGAACACGCGCTGCCCGTGGCGCGCGAACGCGGCCCGGTCTTCGATGTGCGCCACCGATGGGTGTAGCCCGGCGCAGAAGCCCGCGGGTTTCGCGCTGCGCACCACCAGCGCGTTGACGAACGGGTTGCCTTCGACCGCGCGCACCGCCACATCCAGTTCGGTCAGGCGCGCGAAGTCGAGCGCGTTCACCGGGGTACCGGGGAACGCGAGCCAGAGCGTCGCCACGCCGTATTCGGCCGTGATTCGCAGGTGTGCGGACTCGAACAACATCCCAAGATGTTCGCGGGTGCGCGGCGCGGAATCAAGGCGAACTGTCCATAGAGAGCCACGGGGTTTATCCCCGTGGTGATTTGACGCGCGAAACACCACGGGGATAAACCCCGTGGCTCGCTGGGGACTCTCAGCACAGTTCGTCGATGGGCTTCCCGCTCGGCAGCACGGGGATGGGGCGGCCGTTGTTCGTGTACTGCGCTTCGGTGTCCACGCCCAAGTGCCGGTACACGGTCGCTAACACGTCCTGCGGCGTCTTCGGGTTCGCCTTCGGGAACGCGCCGGTGCTGTCGGATTCGCCCACCACGCGCCCGCCCTTGATCGGGCCGCCGGCGAGCGCGGCACTGAACACGTTCGGGTAGTGGTCGCGGCCCGCGTCGTTATTCACCTTCGGCGTGCGTCCGAACTCGCCCCACGCCAGCACGAGGGTCGTTTCGAGCAACCCGCGCACTTCGAGGTCTTCGAGCAGCGCCGTGAACGCGCGGTCCCAGCGCGGCAGGAAGCCCTCGCGCAGCGACTCGAAGCCCTTCACGTGCGTGTCCCACCAGCGCAAATCGACGGTGACGATGCGCACCCCGGCTTCGACGAGCCGGCGCGCGAGGAGCATGCGCTGTGCCCAGTTCGGAGCGCCGCACCGGTTGCTCGCCTTCGGGTCGAACGCCGGTTGGAGGCCGTACCGCTCGCGGAGCTTCGCCGGTTCTTTGTCGAGGTCGAAGGCGTCGCGGGCCGCGGGCGAAGTGAGGATGTCCCACGCGCGCTGTTGGAACTTGTCGGCCGCGTCCACCTGCCCGGTGGCGTCGGCCGCGCGACGCATCGTGTCGAACCGGTTCAGCAACCCCTTGCGGTCGTCCACTTGGTCGAACGTCACACCCTGCGCGAGTTGGAAGTTCGGCAGCTTGAACGGTCCGGCGTTCGCGGGGTCGGCTTGCGTCTCGAACGGCTTGTGCGCGACGCCGAGATACGCGCTTCCGGCACCGGGCAGCATCCGCGGGATCATCACGTACGGCGGCAGCCCCGGCGACAGGTGGCCGAGTTGCTTCGACACGATCGAACCGATCGACGGGTGAACGTTTTCGTCCGGGTTCGGCCCGCTGTTGTAGCCGGTGAAGCAGATTTGGTCGCCGGCGCTGTGCCCGGCGTCGTGGTGGTGCAGGCTCCGCACGATAGACCACTTGTCCATCACCTTCGCGGACATCGGCAGCATGTCCGACAGGCGAATGCCGCTCACGTTCGTGTTCGTGACGCCGAACTCGCCGCGCACTTCGGCCGGGGCGTCCGGCTTCGGGTCCCACGTGTCGTGGTGGCTCGGCCCGCCGCGCATCCAGAGCAAGATGACGTTATTCGTGCGCGTCTGCGAGGTCGGCACCTTCTCACCGGCGCGCAGCAGGCCCGGCAGCGCGAGCGACCCGATCGCGCCGGCCTTCACGAACGCGCGCCGATCCGGGCCGCGCAGGGTGTTGCGGAAGTCGTCGCAGCCGACGCGGGAAGAGAGCATGAGCGCGGCCCCGGAGAGAACGGGCACTGGCGGGAGTTCCAACACCGGTAAGAATAGCAGCGCGCCGCGGTGAACGCGAGCGCAAATCGCTCAGTGGTGCCCTTCCTTTACCTGATTCCGGTTCCACTTGGGCACGAGCACGATCAGGTCTTCGGTGCCGTTCGGCACACACTGGCACGACAACCGCGACTCGGGCGAGACGTCCGGTGCTTCGTCGAGCATGTCCTCTTCGTCTTCGGTTGCCGGATTGCAGCTTTTGCTTCCCTTTTGAACGTGAACGTGACACGTTGAACACGCGCAGACGCCACCGCACGAGTGGTTGATCTCGAGGCCCGCTCCTTCGGCGATGTCGAGCAGGCTGCCTTCAAGACCCAAGTGGCCGAGCGGGAACGTCGCGGGATCGACCGCCACTTCCGTACGCTTGCCGGTCTCCTCTTCGACGAACGTGACCTTGAACGGCTGTGTCGCCTTAGTCGCGTTCGCCTTCTGAATGTACGGGTTCACACCGGCCATGCGCTGATCCTGAACGGTAATGGTACTGTTGTTGTACTCATTTTGCGCAGCCCGGAAATGCGCGAAGCCCGCGAACGCAGTTCGCGGGCTTCGGAGTAGGGCCGGCTCGCTCACTTGCCGGCGGTGGGATTGCTCACGGTCAGTTCGTTTTTGATGCCGCGCACGCCGGGCGTGACGCGCACCAGACCCTCTGCCAAGCGGCGCTCGTCGTCGTCCGCGACTGTGCCGCGCAGAATCACGTTGTTGCTGGCGTCGATCTCGATCTGGATGCCCTTCGCGTTCGAGATCATGCTCGTGCCGGTCAGCGCGCCGCGCAGGTCGGCGGTGAGTGCCGCCGGCGCGACCGGGGCGGCGGCGAACCGCATTTCGGCGGTGTAGGCAATCTGCACTTGGAGGGGAATGATGATCCCGCTTTGGGTGCTCGTGTTCCCTCGGGTGCCGGTCGCGCCGCGCGTGGTGCCGCCGCTGCGCACCGCGCCGGTCCCGGTGCCGTAGAGCGGTGCCCCGAAGCCACCCGGGGCTAAGCTGTTGCCCGCGCTGATGCGGCCCTGATAGTACGGGTTCGCGTAGTAGCCGGAGAAGATGTTCGAGGGGTGCGTCGAACTGCCTTGGGTGCCCGTGGTGCCGCTGATGTCCGGCGGGCTTTGCAGGTCGACCAAGTTCGTGCCTTGGAACTGCGTACCGCTGTTCCCGCTCGGTCCACTGCCGCCGCTATTGAAGCCGCCGCCGCTCGTGGTGCCGGCACTGATTCCGCCGGTGCCGCCCGTCATCGTGCTGCCGGTGGAAAGGCCGCTGAGTGTTCCGCCACTGGTGGCGTTCCCCGTGAGTTGCGCGCTCGCGGGCGCGCCCCACCCCGCCACAACGACAGCGACCCACGCCCATCGCTTCAGTTCGCGCATTGGTGACGCCCTCATCACTTTCCCCGCAACACGTCTCCCAATATCATCGACGCACCGCGCGCTCCAGTCTACCCCCTCTTTCGGGAGAACCGGATGAGAACGGCGCGCGGCGCACCCCTCTGGTACAACCGGCACCACCCATGCAACTCGGATTCGTAACTGCGATCTTCCCGGACCTGCCGTTCGAGGAAGTGTTGGCGTTCGCCGCGGGCGAAGGGTTCGCGTGCGTGGAACCCATGTGCTGGCCCGCCGGCAAAGCCGACCGCCGCTACGCGGGCGTCACACATATCGACGTGACGAACTTCGCGCGAGCCGACGCCGACGGCGTGCGCGCGCTGTGCGCGAAGTACAAAGTGGCACTCTCCGGGTTGGGCTACTACCCGAACCCGTTGGACGCGGACCCGGGGCACCGCGCGCTCGTCTCCGATCACTTGCACAAGCTGATCCGCGCCGCGGCGCTCTTGGGCCTCGGTGTCGTGAACACCTTCATCGGCCGCGACCACACCAAGAGCGTTTCCGCCAACCTGAAACTCGTGCGCGAAGTGTGGGAGCCGATCGTGAGTGCCGCGCGGAGCGCGAACGTGAAAATTGGGATCGAGCACTGCCCCATGCTGTTCAGCGAAGACGAGTGGCCGGGCGGGAAGAACGTCGCGGTGTCGCCGGCGGTGTGGCGCGAACTGTTCGCGCTGTTCCCGTGCGGCACGCTGGGCCTGAACCTCGACCCGTCGCACCTCGTGTGGCAGTTCATCGACGCGCCGCGGGCGATCCGCGAGTTCGCGAAGCACATCCACCACGTTCACGCGAAGGACGAGCGCATCGACCGCGAGCGACTGTACGAAGTGGGCGCGCTGGGCCTCGGCTGGCACGTCCCGAAGCTGCCGGGTTTGGGCGACGTCGAATGGGGACCGTTCTTCTCGGCACTCACGAGTGCCGGCTACACCGGCCCGGTCTGCGTGGAAGTGGAGGATCGCGCGTACGAGCGCACGCTGGAAGACCGCAAGCGCGCGCTGCGCCAGAGCCGCCGGTTCTTGGAACAGTTCGTGTGAACCGGCGGCGCGCCGCTTACTTCTCGTTGCGGAACTGGAGCAGCCCCATCCACTCGGGGCGCGCTTCGCCGTCGGTCGGGCCGCTCCACGCCCGCGCGCCGACGCCCGGCGTCACGCGGGTCACGTTCGCGGCCCACGCCTTCCCGTGCGACGGGCGCTCGCCGGTCAACTCGACGAGCGGAATCGCCAGCTCCGCGGTCCACGCCGTTTCGCCCGCCGCGAACGCGACATGGTACTTCGGGTTCCACGTGCGGTCGCCCCAACAGTCTTCTGCTAGCGCGCCGCGGTGGTCGATCTGGAACCGGTACGCGGTCTGGTAGTCGCGGTCGAGGTCGAGGGTGATGTCCACGCGGTCGCGGCCGGTCAGGTCCGCGTCGCGGGTGCGCTTCGCCACCGGTTCGACGCGCTTGCCGGCCGGGTGCGAACACGCGACCGCGATGTAGAGGTAGTTGTCGTCGTACGCGAACCGCGCCTCGGCTTTGTGGGCGTCGTCGCCGCCCGCGAGCGCGACCGCCTTCGCGTTCACCCAAACGGTGTCGTCGAGTCGGCCGTCGAGCAGCGGGCGCGCGGGCGCGTACTTGCCGAGCGCGACCGGCTTGGGCGCGCGGTCGAACGCGCCGCGGTTGGCGAGCCACTGTTCCGCCGCGAGGCAGTCGCGCCACGGGTCTTTGCCCGGTTCGAGGTTCAGCGCGCCCGGCGTGTGGTCGAAGTAGCCCTTTACGAAGGCGTCCGCTTCCGCGAACTTGCCGAGGTGCCGGCGCGCGGCGTGGAAGCACAGCCACGCCGCCGGGTCGCGCGCGTGTGCCGGGCCGAACGCGCTCAGCTTCGGCTCGAACGCCAGACAGGTGCCGTGCCACTTCAGGATCGCGTCCGCGCTGTGGAACCGGTACACGTCCGCGAACGCGTTCGCGGTGCCGACGGTCGTCGCGCTACCGCTCGCCGGTTTCAGGTGCGCGTCGGCGTGCTCGAAGGTGACGCCCTTGAGAGCGAGCTTCTGTGCGATCTCGGTGCGCCGGCGGGCCTCGGTGCTCGCGTGGAACCGCACGAGCCACCGGTACGCTTCCAGCGCCAGCGGGTAAGCCGGGTAGCGGATCGTGAGCTCGCCGAACACCTCGCGCGCCTCGGTCCACTTGCCCTGCTGCACCATCTTCGAACCGAGTGCGAACGCGGTGCGCGCGGCCACGTCGTCCGGCATCTTCTTCAGTTCGGTCGGCAGCATCCCGAGCAGTTTCTCGGCGCTCGCGAGTTCCGCGTCGCTGCTGGCGAGCAGCGCTTCGAGGCTGCGCCGCGCCGTACTCGCGCGCCGCTTCTCCTGCGCCGCGTCCGGGTCCGTGAAAGCCGCTTCCGCGGCGCGCCGCGCCGAACCGCCGTGGGCCAGAGCCGCGCACCCGTCCAACAGATTCGCGTGCGCTTCCGCGCCGGTGAGGCGGTGCGCGAGGAGTACGAAACACCGGCGATCGGTGACGGCACGGTCGCCGCCGAGCGCGCGGGTCGCGGTCTCGGTGTAGTCCTTGGGCGAGTCGTTCAGGCGCGTGTTGAAGACCGTCTGATCGAGCTTCACCGGCGTCGCTTTGGGGTCGGTGCCGAGGGCGTACAGTTTCTTGGCACCCCACGGTTTCAGGTTCAGCGTCTGAATCTGTTCGGGGAAGGCGTTCTGGTCCGCGGCCAGTTTGAACGCTTCTTTCGCCGCGTGCAGCGCGAGCGCGTCGGCCGCCGGCGCGTCCGTTGCGAGTTGGTCGCACACGATCACTTCCGGTTGCCACATGCGAATGGCGAGTACGGCTTGGCGCAGGAGCTGTTCGTTCGCTTTGCCCCCGTGGGCCTTGTCCCAGTGCGCGAGCAGTTCGCGCGGCTGAAGCCCCGCGGCGTGCGCCGGCAGCGGGAACGCCCAACCCGCGTCCGCGGTCGCGCCGCCCGCTTGTCGAACCGCGTGCCGGAAGCGCCCGCTCGCGTCGCCCGTGAGCGCGGTTGCGGCGCACAGATAGCCCTCTGCCGCGCCGAGCGCCGCCAGAACGTCTAGCGGCGCGCTCGCGGCGCGCGCGTGAAGGAACAGCACCGCGGCGCGCTGCCCGCCGGACCGCGCGACGGTCCACGTTTTTCCGCCGTCGGTCGTCGTTTGGATGGTGCCGAAGTCGCCGACGAGCCAGCCGGTTTTGTCGTCGAGGAACTGGATCGCGTTCGCCGGGACGGGAAGGGCGGTCTTCTGCACGTCCCACGTTTTTCCGCCGTCGGCGCTGTGCAGCACGAACCCGCCGGGCCGCCCCGCGACCCAGACGTGCCCGGCGAACGACGCGACGCAGCGGAAGTCCGCGCACGCGAGCGCCGGTTGCGAGAGGCCGAGGTTCGCGTACCCCCACGTTCGGCCCGCGTCGCTGCTCACGAGCACCGCCCCGCCGTCGCACGCGGCGTAGCACATCGGCGCGCCGGTCGCACTCACGGCTGTGGACACCGCGAGGCCGTTCACCGCGCGCGCGCCGAGCGGGTCCAACTCCGCGTCGCGGTAACTGTGCCCGTCTTTCTCGAACGCGCTCACGAGGCCGAGTTTCCCGCCCGCGCCGCCCGCGAGCAGCGCCTTCGTTGTGGGCAGCACCTCCGCGGCGCGGGTGCCGGGCAGCCGCGCGTCGCGCACCGGGTCCCACGATCCGCCCCCGTCTTTCGATACGAAGACACTGTTGGGGAACGCGCCGGTCGCTTCGCCGAACGCGAACCCGGTGTTCTCGTCGGTGAACCGCACCGCGGCCAGCGGGGGCATCACGTTCGTGCCCACTTCCTCCCATTTGAGTCCGCCGTCGGTGGTGCGCAGCATCACCCCGACGCTCGTGCCGTTCGGCCCGTCGAGTCGGCCGACCGCCCACCCGATGTACGGCGAAACGAAGTGCATTCCGCGCAGGCTCGCGCGGGTCCCGGTCGTCTGGCGCTCCCAGCTTTTCCCGCCGTTGATGGAGTGCCACACGGTGCCGTCGTCGCCGCAGGCCCAGCCCTCTTTGTCGTCCACGAACTGAACCGCGTGCAGGCCGGCGTCGGCGAACCCGACCGGCGGCTGCGCCTGCGCGGGCGCGGCGAGTGCGGCGAGGAGTGCGAGCGAAAGGCGGAACCGGCGCATTGTGCTCCCTCGTGCGACCAACGGGAGCGGCGAGATAGGCGAAGTGGCGAACGGAAGCTAGAGGAGTTTGCCCGAAGGCGCGCCGCCGCGTGCTAGAATGCTCGCACCCGCCGCGAGCCGCACATGAGCGAGAACACCGACCAAACGCAAGTGCGCACCGACCCGCCACCGGACCCCGGCGCGACGGTGGTGCGCGCCGCCCCGCCCCCTTCCCCGCCGCCGAGCGCGACCGACGAAACGCTCGTGCGCGGCGCGGCCCCGAGCGCCGCCCCGAGTGCCGGTTCGCAACCGCTGGTCAGCAGCGGGGCGGCCGGGTTCGCCGAAGAGACGCGCAAGCTGCTCCGCCGGCGGTTGCTGCTGACGCACAGCGCGCTGGGCGGCGTCACGCTGGTCGTGACCGCGCTCGGGCTGTGCGGCGTACCGCCCATCCCGGCGAAATTCGGCCTCGGGCGCTGGGTGGTCGGGCTGCCGCTGCTGGTCGCGGCGCAGAACGCGGTGGGGCTGTACTTCCTGCTGAAGCACCCGCGGGCGGCGCTCGGCGCGCTGCGCGCGGTGGAAGCGGCGCAGTTCGGCGGCGTCGCGCTCACC
>Ga0169931_10006528_pt1 | contig 17571 bp, 11 predicted proteins | sample Kivu_15m_20L_FD_129675 | JGI IMG/M metagenome (GOLD analysis project Ga0169931, IMG submission 129675) | Freshwater microbial communities from Lake Kivu, Western Province, Rwanda to study Microbial Dark Matter (Phase II) - Kivu_15m_20L... | ecosystem: Environmental > Aquatic > Freshwater > Lake...
GCATCGCAGTATCTACAATGCCATGAACAACTGACGCGAATGCCCTGCGGGCGGCTTGCGATATTTTCTCAGCCCCTCACGGCCAACGCACAATGCCCGGAAAGTGAGGCGCAGAAAAAATATAGCTTTCACCCTGAAAAATACCTTAAATTGACTGAAATTCTGTCCTAAGTTTGGGGTACACTAAACACAAACAAATTTATACTCCCTCCCATTTCCAGTCTTCCTTGTAGAAAAGAGTTTCTATTGCGTACAAAAAAGCTAATAGACTAAATCCTGTAAATGGTTGAAGCTATCATTAATGCAGGCGAACTGATGCCTTTGTTCAGCTTGCTTTTGTCTCAAAAAACTTTTTCTTGTATGTTGACGGTGTTTCTTTCATTACCGCTTTGAAACTTTTGTTGAAGTGCACCGTATTGTTGTAGCCGCATTCGTAGCAGACATCGGAAATCGTATAATCTATGTTTTGTAATAGTTTGCATGCGTGGCCAATGCGCAGCTCCATTAAAAAACGGGTGAGTGATTTTTGCGTTCGATTTTTAAAGTAACGGCAAAAGGCGGTAGGTGACATGTGTGCCACGCCGGCAATTTCTTCTAGGCTAATCGAGCGGTGAAAATTGTTTATGAGAAACTGATATACATCATTAAAGCGGCCTGTATCTTTAATAGTGTACGAGTTCTTATAACCCTCGCTTGCCAGAAACTGAAATTCGTCTGATCTGCACAATTGGTCCATAATTTCCAGAAATATGCTTATCACTTTTAAACCCTCTGCTTTTTGCAGTTGCAGCAGCTTGCTGCATACCGCCTGTTGAGTACTGCCTCCAAAATGCATGCCGCGGCTGGCTTTGTCCAACAGTGTTACTAATAGTTTGTGCGAGACGTTGTCATTGGCCACATGCAACAAAAAGTCCGGCGAAAAGTATACCACGGTAGCCTTCACGCGGTAGCCACTTTTTTTTAAAAAGAAAAGCGAATTGTTTTGCCATATGTGCGGCAAGTTAGCACCAATCAACACCAGGTCGCCTTCGCTGAAGTGCGCAATGTGATCGCCCACTACTCGCTTGCCAAAGCTTTCTTCAATGAGCACCAATTCGCAGGCATCGTGAAAATGAAACGGCGTATCAAGATAGAATTGATCCACATGTTTGATGCGGACGGTTTTGTGCGAGGCGAGTCCGGGGTCTATCAGTCGTGCTTTCATGGGGGTGGTTTGGCAATAGGAAGAAAACCTTTTTAACAATCTAATCTAAACGATATTGAAGTAAAACAGCAACTAATGGGCCCATACAGCTAAAATTGTTTTATATTCCGATAAAACGGGTAAACTCCTCCCTTTTCGTCGTCTATACCTTACAGCCATCAAATACTTTCCATTATGAGAAAATTTAAACGATTGCTGCAAAGGTTATTGCCAGGTCTCCTGGTAATCCTAGTTTTTTGCTCCAATGCACAGCAAACCCGAACCATCACCGGCCGTGTCACAGATGATGCCGGTAACGCGGTGCAAGGCGCCACTGTCGAAGTCAAAGGAGGAACGGCCCGAACGGCGACAGATGCCTCTGGTTCATTTAGTATCGCCGTGCCTGCCACGGGCAGTCCCGTACTTGTTATTTCCAACCTGGGTTTTCAAACCCAAGAAGTGAGCGCATTGGGTAGCAATACAGTTTCAGTGTCGCTTCAAACAGCCGCCGGCAACATGAACGAAGTGGTGGTGGTTGGCTACGGCGCCGTACGCAAAAAAGACCTCACCGGCGCAGTGTCGTCGGTGAACGCAAAGGCCATTAGCGATGTGCCGGTGCTGAACATCAACCAGGCCTTACAGGGCCGTGCTCCGGGAGTGCTGGTGCAGCAGGCCAACATGCGTCCGGGCGGCGGCGTAAGGGTAAACATCCGCGGCATCTCGAGCATTAACAATGGCATTGATCCCATCTATGTCATTGACGGCGTCATTACGCAGGGCAACATCAGCGAGATGAATCCCGAAGACATTGAAAGCATTGACATATTGAAAGACGCCTCGGCTGCGGCCATCTACGGTGCCCGTGGCGCCAACGGCGTGATCATTATCACCACCAAAAAAGGGAAGGCGGGCCGATTTGAAGTGAATTACGATGGCTATGTGGGTACCCAGTCCATCATCAAAAAACTGCCGATGATGAATGGCGCCGAATATGCCCAACTGCGCCGCGATGCAGAACGCAACGTGGCCCTGCAGGACAATCGCTCCGTTCGTACCGATGCGCAACTGTTCAGTGCAACGGAACTTGCCTCCATTAATTCCGGAGCAAGCTACGACTGGCAGGACGCTATCCTGCGCGATGCCATAATGACGAACAATACGGTATCGATGAGCGGCGCCAACGAAAAAACTTCATTTTATTCCTCCGTAAACTATTTCAGGCAGGACGGAATCATCATCAACTCCAACTATGAACGCAAGGCCGTGCGGCTGAACCTCCGGCACAGGCTAAGCCCTAAGTTCACGATGGGCAATACCTTCAACATTGCCCGTACCGACGAGGATATCGTCCCCGGAAGCATTTTTTACAACGCCCTTTCGGCCTCACCGCTCGAACCGTTTAAGGCTGCTGACGGCACCTATCCGCTTATTGTTGCCAACAACTTCGCATCCCATCCAGTCGCCAATGCGGAGTTGGTGACCAACCAACAAATCGGCAACCGTTATTTCGGTACGGTGTACGCCGAGTTTGCACCGGTTTCCTCACTTCGTATCCGTACTAGTTACGGTTTTGATAACCTGCAGCGTACCACTAATTTTTACGCACCGCGAACCGTGCAGCAGGGTTCAAGCGTAAACGGTCTGGCGTCCATCGGCAACACGTACAATAACTACTGGAACTGGGAGAACACTGTGACGTGGAACAAAGACATCGGCCAGCACCGCTTTAACGTAATGGTTGGCGCAACGGCCGAAGAGAACCGATTTACCTCCAATAGCGCATCGGCACAAAACTTTCCCAATGACATTTACACCTACAAAAACCTTGGCGCTGCTCAAATCCGTAACGCACCCGCTTCTTATTTTGAACGCTGGCGCATAGCTTCTTATCTCGGACGCCTCAATTACACTTACAAAGACCGCTACTATGTCACTTTCACCGCAAGGCGCGACGGCAATTCCAAGTTCGGTCCCGACAACAAGTTCGCTTTCTTCCCATCCGGTTCCGTTGCCTGGCGATTTACAGAAGAAGATTTCATGCAGGCGAAGAACGTCGTTACCAACGGAAAGCTGCGGGTGAGCTATGGTGCCAGCGGCAATCCCAACATCGCACCTTACCGTTCCTTTACGCAGTTTGTTGCATCATCGGCGCTCAACTACAGTTTTGGCGGTACGGTGGTCACAGGGTTGGGTAACGGAAACGGCGTGTTGGGCAACCCGGCCATACGTTGGGAGCAGGCTAAGCAACTCAACATCGGCCTTGATGTTGAACTCTTCCGCAAGGTTAGCCTAAACGTCGACTTCTTCAATATTCAAAACGAAAACCTCATTCTCGACCGTACGCTTCCGCCGAGCAGCGGCTTTGGTTCGATCACATACAACATTGGCGGCCTGCGCAACCGGGGTGTGGACATCGGCTTAAACACCATCATCATCAACAAAAAAGATTTGACCTGGAGCGTTAGTGCCAACTGGAGCATGTACCGTAACAAAATCACTTCGCTGGAAGGGGGCGTAACCGAACGTCTGGTGCAGCAAAGCGATTTCGGAAACAACATCCTTCGCGTAGGTTCGCCCCTGGGCCTGCGCTGGGATTATCTGTACGGCGGCGTGTGGCAAACGGGAGATAAAATTATTCGTCCTGGCACCAAAGCCGGAGTACCCGGCGACATGAAGATTGTCGATGTGAACAACGACGGCCGGATTGACGCCGCCGACCAAACCGTGGTAGGCGATCTGAACACAGACTGGTACGGTGGCTTAAGCACCGACCTTACATTCAAAGGCTTTCACCTAAACATAGTAACCAACTGCCGCGTAGGCAACGACCTGGCCAACCGGGTTTGGGATTTTTACATGGACGGTCGAGGCACATTTATCAATAACCTGACGGATATGAACAATCGCTGGACACCGGGGAATCCCGGATCCAATATTCCCCGAGCCACTATTGACTTTCGCCACTACGACAACAGCAGCCGTTATATGGAAGACGGCACGTACTTCCGCTTCCGTAGTATTACCCTAGGTTATAATTTGCCGACGGCGTTCATTAGCCGGGCTTCGATGAAGCGGGCACGCCTTTACATTACGGCGGTCAACCCCATAACCATCACCAGCTATCGCGGCTACGACCCTGAGGCCGACCCATCGGGCTTTGGCACCGACACGTACCCGAACGCAAAATCCTACATGTTTGGTTTAAACGTCACCCTCTAAAATTCTTGCAATATGAAACGGATCAATATAGCAATCCTCTCAGCCGCTTTACTGTTCGGCGGTTGTTCAAAATTTTTTTTGAATGAAGAAGCAGAGTCCTTCATCACAGCCGAAAATCTTTACACAAATGCATCAGGGGCCCTGGCTGGTGTAAATGCGGCCTACGCCAACCTAAAGAATTTTCGCAACTCGGGCCGCGCCATGCTCATTGGCGTAGTGGGTACGGACGAAAGCCAATTGGGCATCGACGAAGCCGGTGTAACGGACCGACTAGGGCTGGATGCCTACGATAGAAACCTCAATGCGTTAAACCCATGGATTACGCAAATGTGGCGCACCTGCTACACTGGCATCGCCAGGGCTAATGCGGTTATAGAAAACGTACCCGGCATCAGCATGGACGAAACGCTGAAAAAACGCATCGTGGCCGAAGCTTCATTCCTGCGGGCTTTGCAGTATTTCTGGGCCGTGCAGCTGTGGGGCGATGTGCCCATCATCACCAAAGTGATTTCCGACGCCGAAAAATACAACTACCCGCGCAAGCCGGTCTCGGAAGTGTATGCGCTCATTCTTTCGGATCTGTCAAAAGCCGAAAGCGACCTGCCCGAAACATATTTTGGCAATGATCGCGGCCGTGCCACCCGCTATGCCGCTAAGGCCTTGATGGCAAAAGTTTACCTGAGTGCGCCGGGTACTTTGCGTAATTACGCCACCACCGAAACCAAGCTTCGCGAAGTCATTCGAAGCAACCGTTACCAGTTGCTCACAAATTTTGCAGATGTGTTTAGCGTGACCAATGAGAATAACGCCGAGTCGCTTTTTGAAGTGCAGTTTTTGAGTCCCGATCAAACCAACAACATGTCGTTTGCCACAGGCTCCCGAGCGGTACCCGACAATATCCTTGGCGGCGGGTATGCCTGGTTCATCCCCACCGACTATATGTTTAATTTGTACGAAGCGGCCGACACCCGCAAGCCGGTAACCTTCCGAACGCAGTTTTTTAACTCACAGGGGCAGTTGATTACAACGGCTTCAAATGCGGAGCACTTGAAACCGCATGTGCGCAAGTTTGAAGACCCCAGTGCCTCGCCGTCGAGTGCCGTGGGCAAGAATACCTACGTGCTGCGTTATGCCGACGTAATTTTGATGTTCGCCGAAGCATTGAATGAACAGGGCAAGATCGGTGAGGCCCGGACGGAGCTGAACCACATTCGATCACGTGCCAAAGCCACACAATCAGTCGCAATAACGCAAGTGCAACTGCGAGATGAAATCCTGACGGAACGGATGAAAGAGCTGTCGTTTGAAGGCTGGCGCTGGTATGATCTGAAACGCACCGGACGGTTGGTAGCGCTTGCCGGACAACACAACCCTCGGGCTGCCGGCAAGGTTAAGGAATCGAACAATTTGTTTCCGATACCGCTTTCCGAAATCAATAACAACGACGGAATCAATCCGGAGGATCAGAACCCGGGGTATTGATTGGCGGGATGTTCGATGGAAAGTCGAGCCGTGCGAGGCATTTTCATCTTGCAATAGCCCGTCCAAATGTCTGCTTTGAGGACAGATACATTTTTGCGTGTCCCGCGTATATGCGCCGGCGTCGAATCAATTCGTCATCAATGCGGCGGTACAAAATAGAACATCTGCATCACAGAAAACATTCGCTGTATCGTTCCTGAAAACTTGCAGATAAGATTTTGTCATGTTACGAAATCATCACGCAATTGAAGTTGATATTTACTGAGCGACAATGGGTAAATACGAAAGAAATATTACTAATGAGGTTACTAAAGAACATGCAAAAACATTTCCTTCATTTTTTATTAATGCAAGCATTAGCTATGGCTTTGCATGCACAGTCTGGGTCGAAAGCCTGGGTATTGGAAAACGCTTTTACAAGCCTTTCCTTCGACGGCAATACCGGACTTTTTTCGGTCCGGAACAAAACCTCCGGTCAATTAGTGATTAAAGATGCCCACTTCGCCGCCGGCGATTACAAAAGCAGCGGCGAAGGTTTGTGTAACGGCACCGTAAAGATCAATCCTGATCGCAGCAAAACCCTACAGGTAGAATGGAAAGGCAGCGGAGCAACGTTGCATTGGTTTGCCACGCTTCCAGCCAATAAGACTCACTTCCTCTTTCGCATGTCGATGCAAAACACCGGCGGCGCCGTTTTTCAACTCAAATACTGGTCACCGCTGCAGGGCGGTACTTTGTACGAAGGCGCTCAAATGCAGAACGTAAAAATGCTCGACGGCAACGGCGGTGGCGAAGCCACCAAAGTACAGGACGGTGGCTACCTGCGTTGCCGCAATAATGCGCTCGTCACGTTTAAGCAGCCAAACGTTGGACGCACCAGTTGGGTGGGCGGTGGAATCAGCTACCGTGATTTTGAGAAGCACGTTCTGGTAGAAACCGATGCCGTGCGCAAGGCGGACATCATCGCCGCCAATAAAAAGGCCAACATGAAATTGGTGTCTTATCTAGATTTGGGCGAAGAAGGCTGGGCATTTGATGAAGCCGGTACCGGACTTATTGTACAACGGGCCTGGCCTTATCCCTTTCACTCCGCACAAGTTCGGGAGATAGGCACAACGGTTTACGGCGGACGGCAAATCATTCTGGAAGCGCAAAAGCTTGACCCGCAAAAAAAATACAGCCTTGGCATTTCGTGGATGGATGAAGGCGACGGTCGTATGCAAAGCATCTTCATCCAAAGCGCCAACGACACTAACAAAGTGCCGCTGTTGATGAAACGATACCTGCCTGAAAGCAACAAAGGCAAGCTACCGGAAGAACTTGTGTTTCGCCTGCCGCAAAAGTTTACGGCTGGGGGCTCGTGTAGAATCTTGATCCAAAAAGACGCAGGCCCAAATACGGTTTTGAGTGAAGCATGGCTGAATGAAGGCTGGCCTGAAGACAATCCGCATCGCAGCGAAATTGCCTACCGTGCGCCACAGTTTTACAAAGCCAGCCTTTATGCTCAGGATCCTGTGGGCAGACGCATAGACCCCGGCCAGCGTTACGATCCTTCTCTTGATTTGTTTTATCTGGATGCGGTCACGTCGGATCCGTTCACTGCTCTTGAAACCTACGGTAAGGAACTAAAGCGCATCATCAAGATCAACAATCTTGCGATTTATACATTTCCCACTACCTGCCTATGGTACGCCAGCCACCACAACTATGGCGGCGGCCCTAGCGTAAACGACAGTCCGGGTGCGGTGGAAGAAATGCGCCGTGCCGATTCGAGTGGCATCACAAAGTATACAAAGGTCGCCATTCGCCTCGTGCCCGACCACTACGGCGGCAACAACGAGCAGGGTTGGTGGGACGATGTGCACTGGCAGCGTTACGGCAGCGGCGATGACAATACCAACTCGGTGCAAGTGAAGGGCGGTCATTACAAAGAGCCGTATCCTACCACCAAATCCTGGGCGACGGCCATCAGTAAGATGGGTGGCATACCAATCACCTATGTGCAAACCGCAAGGCGTTCCGAAGACTTTGCCAAAGCCTATCCGCAATGGATGTTGTTCAACGAATCCTTTCACACGATTCCCGACAGCAACTGGCTGACGCTCGGCTATAGCAGCTATGATTTTACCGATACCGGTTTCCTCCGGCACATGCGCGGCGTGTATGAAAACCTGCGTGAAGGCGGCGTACGCGGAATGATGTTCGATTACACCAGCACAGCCTGGGCCGACTTTGGCGGAATGGAAAATAAGTATAGCACCGCCGCGGCCATGTACCGAAAAGTATTTGAAATAGCCAGCGAAGGGCTGGGTCCAAAAAGCTGGCTACACGAACGCAACCTTGAACGGGGCACCGACCTGACGCTGGGCTTCGTGGCATCGCAGAGGGTGTGGGGCGATACCGACGGCATCACAGAAGAAATGGTGAGCCGCACCGGGTTGCGTTGGTACAAGAACCGCGTGGTGGTGAGCTATGACATGGACTCAAAAAACACCGAAAAGCTGCGGCAAAAAAGCCTCGACCTTTTACGGCAGATGCTGACGATGTCCTACGTAGCCAGCGGTCGCCTTCTACTTGGCAATTCGTACGCAAAGATGACGGCCGAAGACGTACATGATCTGTCAAGAGTGTTTCCCTTTTACGAAACGCCGCAAAGCGCAAGGCCGGTCGACGCCTTCATCAGCAAATGGCCATCAGTGTATGATTTTAAAGTAGTCGAAGGCCGCCACCTGGTGACGCTTTACAACACCAGCAACGATTCGGTCCGTTCGTTCAACGTTCCGATGCAGGCCTCCAATGCAGAAGGCGGACTTGCACTAAATACGCAGAAGGGCTACCATGCTTACGATTTCTGGAACAAGACTTACGTTGGATTATTGCCGGGCAGCAGTGTTTTGAAACAGGAGTTGCGCCCAGGGGAGGCCCGTTTGATTGCATTGCAGGAGAAGAAGCCCGAACCACAGGTGCTTTCTACCAACCGCCACATTTACCAGGGTTATTTAGACTTGAGCAATGTGGTCTGGAACGTGGCAAGAAGAACGCTCGGCGGTGAAGCAGCCGTTGTAAGTGGTGATCCGTTTGAAATCGTTATCGCATGCAATGGCCGAAAGCCTCTACGCTGCATGGCCGCCGGTGCCTCTTGTGAACTCAAACGGTTTGAAGGAAACAACGAGTTATGCATCTTGAAGATAAACAGCGCAGGTAACACAAGCGTTTCTTGGACCGTGCAATATTAATGATCACCAAATGCAATCGATATGATTAAATCGAATACATTGGCCACGTTGCAAACTGAAACGGCCTGGAAAAACGACGAAGACCTGTTTCGCTTGGTGCGGGATGAACTATACACCGCCGTGGTAGGTGACATCATGGACAAAATGGGATTGTTACACCAGTTTCTTCCACCTAAAATACAACCTCTCCGCGACGACATGGTGGTGGTGGGTCGCGCCATGACGGTTTTGGAAGCCGATGTGTACGAAGAGGAAGGCGGGCAGGGCGCAAACGATGTGTTGCGAACACCCTTCGGCCTTATGCTTGAAGCGCTGGACGAACTGCAGCCGAATGAAGTGTATATCTGCACCGGCGCTTCGCCCACGTATGCCTTATGGGGTGAACTTATGAGCACAAGGGCCCAAAAATTGGGTGCGGTGGGTGCGGTAGTAAACGGTTATGCAAGGGACGCGAAAGGTATTCTTGCGTTGAATTTTCCCACTTTTTGTTACGGCCGGTACGCACAGGATCAGGGGCCACGTGGCAAGGTAATTGACTTCCGCACAACGCTTGAAATGGACGGGGTACGCATTCGTGCAGGAGATATTGTGTTGGGTGATTTGGACGGTGTGTGCATTGTACCCAAAGAAGCGGAAAAAGAAGTATTTCGTCGGGCATTGGAAAAAGCTAGAGGAGAGAAGATCGTGCAGCGAAAAATTCAGGAAGGCATGAGTGCATCGGAGGCATTTGCAAAATATGGAATCATGTAGGGTAAGAGTCGGAGGCCAAAGACCGGAGTTCGAATGAACCCAAAAATCATGTAGGCGTTTCATTTTAAATCTTTACATCTGTGTTTCGCGCTTTTGGTATCGTAGAACCTTGTCTGAAGATCATAAATTTATAGTCGATTTACCCGAAAGAAGAAATTTTCATGAAAAAAATATTTGGTTCCATTTCATTATTATCATATAGATTTTCAGGTATGAAATTGATTTCATGTCAAATGTTATGATAGATTGTCTTAAATAAAATATTTAAAAATCAAACCTGCGGCAAAAAAAATGAAAATCACGGACGTTAAAGTTTGGCTTGTAGAAGGCGTAAAGTACAATTGGACGATGGTGAAGATATATACCGACGAAGGCCACACCGGTGTTGGCGAAGCTACCAACTGGCCGGGCAGTCCCATCATCTACGGCGCCGCCAAACATGTGGGAGAACGGATTATCGGGATGGACCCGATGCGCACCGATTTCATTTGGACGAAGCTCTATCGTGACCTCAACTGGGTAGGTCCATACGGCGCCTCGCTTTGCGCCATCAGTGGCATTGACATGGCGCTCCTCGACCTCAAAGGAAAAGTTCTTGGCGTACCCTGCTACGAACTCCTCGGCGGTGCCTTTCGCAAAGAAATTCTGCTTTACGCCAACTATTGGTTCACAGGCGGCGGACACACGCCTGATGACTACGCTACCCAGGCACTCAAGGTAAAAGAAGCCGGTTTCACCGGACTCAAATTCGACCCCTTTGCGCACGTCAATTATTTATACGGAGAAGACCTTTCGGCAGACCTCAACCTCAGCGCCAAACAACAGGACCTTGCCTTTGAAGTGAGCAAAGCAGTAAGGGAGGCTGTGGGTCCCGAGTTCGACATCATGATTGAAACCCACGCCATACTCAATTTTCGTGTGGCGGTAAAAATGGCACAACGCCTCTCGCCGCTCGACATCACGTGGTACGAAGAACCCGTGGGGCCGGAAAGCGCCGACACGCTTAAAGCCATACGCGATCGTTTACCGGACAGCATGGCCATTTGCGTAGGCGAGCGACATTACACCCGGCACGGAATTAGGCCTGTGCTTGAAAAGCATTTGTGCGACATGATCATGCCAGATATCACACGCTGCGGCGGCCCGTCGGAGATGAAACGCATGTCCATTATGGCCGAAACCTACAACGTACTGCTGGCGCCGCACAATCCCAACGGCCCATTGAGCACTCTCGCATCGGCTCACGTGTGTGCCAGTACAGGTAATTTTTTTAGGCTGGAGTTTATGTTCACCGACGTGCCGTGGCGTGACGAGATTATAACACACCCGATTTCGGAGATGATAATAAATGGGCATCTTCATTTGAGCGACCGTCCGGGATTGGGAGTGGATTTGTTGGAGGAAGAAATGGAAAAGCACCCTGGTGTGGTAAAGCCGAAGAAAGGATTTTATGTGTGAGCGGCTCCTCAATGCCCCGATCGAGAAGTGTGGGTCACACCCGTCTCCCCGGTGGCAAGGAGACACAACTGCTGCTCAGGTGACCTATCTCTTTCACAGTCGATCCTTTGACCGTCATAAGCGGGGAATGCCGGAGTCGTCGAATTTCATTATCCGCGGCCGCTACCGATGGGAACGACGATGACAAGAGGCTCCGCGACTCAGACAGAGTTGAATGGCCCATTGGTTGAAAATGAAAGTATACGGCTCGCATCTATTGGAGCGAGGTCAAACTATCACAAATATTTAGCCGCATGGCATTTACCATCTCGCTTCAAAATAAAATCGCCCTTGTCACTGGCATCTCTAACGGCATTGGGCGTGGCATTGCCCTGGAACTCGCCTCTGCTGGTGCTCGTGTGTTCGGCTGCGGATTGGAAGAGGAAGAAAGCGACGAAATCAAAAGTCTGTTGCAGGAGCTCAATGCACATACAGTTGGTTGCGAATACCGCCACTGCAACGTGGCTGACGATAACGAATTAAACACTTGGATCAAAGATCTGTTGAATGCAACGGACACACAACTCGACATCGTCGTTTCCAACGCCGGACGCAACACTTTCACCGGCGCTGCTGACACTACATCCCAACAGTGGGACGAAGCTATTGACCTTAATCTACGCAGTCATTGGCGGCTGCTGCATTACTGTCGCAACGCATTGGCGGCTTCCAACGCCGGCGTAATTATCATCGTCTCATCCAATCACGCCTTCAACACCATGCCCGGTTGCTTTCCGTACAACGCCGCCAAAGCGGCACTCGTGGCGCTGGTGCAAAGCCTTGCCTTGGAATGGGCGCCGCAAATTCGCACCGTTGGTTTAGCGCCGGGTTTCATTCAAACGCCCGGTAACGATGCCTGGTTAAACGGCCATCCCGATCCAGTATCCAAACGAAATGCAGTCATCGCTTCGCACCCAGTGCAAAGCATCGGTACGCCGGCTCAACTCGGCGGATGGTGTGTGTTTCTTGCATCAGAATATGCCGCCTTTGCCAGCGGCACCACTTATCTCATTGACGGCGGACGGAGCGCTTCGATGTGATGACAAAACAATACAACGAAAATAAGTCGTGAGCGACGCCTTTTTCCTGGCGAGTATCCGGAATGGCATATTCAATCAGCTACCATCAAGTGGATTGAAATTGAAGGTAAAGCCTTTTATCAACGGTCAGGTAAAGACGAATGTGAGCCGAAAATTATTTCTTTTTGAACAAAGGCCGTCAAAACTATCTCATTCAGATGCCAAACTTTGGTTGGTGGTAACCGAAACCGCTTTGATTGGATGGGATTATTTGACAGACGAAAAAAGAAGGGTTTTGTCTATCCCCCATCTGCCAGGTCAACGCACCAATGACGGTAGAATTGACCCGTCTGGTAAGGTCTGGATCGGCACCATGCGCAACGAATCCGCAGATGATACCGACAGCCTTTACCGTTTGCGTGATGACGATTATAAAAACATCCTGAATCTATTTATAATTTCCAATGATATGTTGTGGCAGGACGATGTGTAGCGTTTCATAGATCCAGTCACACATAAGGAAAACACCTACCGCTTTAGTGAAGCCGCAAACAAATTGCAATTCCGTAACACAGCACTCAACTTTTCCGATGACGGCAGTGTGTCCGAAGGTACTTGCATGGATGCACGCGGACATGAGTGGATAGAATTTTGGGGTGCCGGCGTTTTGCGTTGTTACGATCTGCAGTCGGCTGAAATTTTAGCTGAAATATGCGTGGATACGATGCGGATTTCGTCTTTTTAGCATTTAGCAGATTGGAAAACAATCAAATGCTCATCACCAGAGCAGATCGGATAATGAAGGATGCTGAATTTAAAAGAGATTCGCAATGTGGGGGATTTGTATTTTAATGACTTGCCGATGAAAGACGCCGAACTTAATTATTGCAACAATCTATGATACTGATGAAATACGTATTCATTATTTTGTTTTTTGGCACTCAGGCCAATGCGCAAGAGGCAACCGTGCAAAGCCCCAACGGAAAGGTTCGTTTGAAATGGACTTTCGAACATGGCGCCCTTCGTTATGTATTGTCCGTTGATGGAAAGGGACTGATGTGCGGAACGACGGTGCTGCAGATTGATTGCGCAACCTTTCCCTCAGCAAAAAATCGCATAGCCAAGCAGAAAAAGACAGCGATTAAAGAAACGTTTTCAATGAAAGTGGGCAAGGCTTCATCCCACACTTTCAGCGGTAATGAGTTGAGGTTTTACTTTGAAAATACCGCCTTCGATACCGCTTTTCTTGTCTGCCGGGCATACAACGACGGCGCTGCATTCCGGTGGCAATTTTACAAAAAAGGAAGGATGACAGTAAGCGAAGAAAAAACAGTTTTCGCTCCAACCGCTGCAGAAGCTTATATTCAAAAATGGGATAAGGCCTACGAAGGTTTTTACGACCTGCGCCGGTTGGACACGATTTCAGCGCAGCAGAAATTATTGTTTCCTTTTTTGTTTTCGTCCAACCAAATCTGGTGTCTGGTTAGCGAAGCCGGCGCCTTCAGCCTTTATCCCGGCGTGCAGTTAAAGCGAACCAACGACGGCTTGCAAACACTCCTGCCGCAGGCTTCGTTTTCACAAATCGATTCGGTGACTACGCCATGGAGATTGTTCGTAAGCGGCTCTCTGAACGATGTGGTGCAAACGACTCTTCCCTTTCATCTCAATCCCCCGCCAGAATCGGGAGACTGGGAATGGGTGACACCGGGTGTGGCAACCTTTCCGTGGTGGGGCGACCACTTTGCATCGAGTGACATAAACGTATTGAAACGTTACGTAGATCTGGCCGACAAATTTGGCTGGGAATGGATTGAGTTTGACGTGGCGCTTGTGGGCACCGATTATCACACGTCAAAGCTTTGGGAAAGCACTGACTGGCTGAGAGAATTTACTGCTTATGCGCACAGCAAGGGCATTAAGGTTTACGGTTGGGACGAACTTAAAGTACTCGACACAAAAGAAGGTCGGGCACGGGTTTACGGCCGCTACAAAGCTTTGGGTATCGACGGTATCAAGATTGATTTTTTGGACAGCGATGAACTGGCGGTGATGCAGTTTCGAAAGGCGGCATTGGAAGATGCAGCGACGTATAAGCTGATGGTGAGTTTTCACGGCGAAACCATCCCACGTGGACAACAGCGCACCTTTCCCAATCTGATGACACACGAAGGCGTGCGTGGCGCCGAATACTACACATTCCCTGGTTTTCCTATGCCTACGCCTGAACACAATTGTACGCTTCCGTTCACTCGCAACGTCATTGGTTCGATGGACTATACACCAGCTGCATTCACCGCCAAGAACCGCATCACAACAACGGCACACGAGCTGGCACTGCCCTTTGTTTTTGAAAGCGGATGGAACGTGATGGCTGATGTGCCTGAGGCGTATTTGAATTCACCCGCGCGAGAGGCGTTGAAGAATGTAGAAGCGGCGTGGGATAAAACACAGTTTCTTGACGGTTATCCTGGTCGTTTTGTGGTAATGGCTCGCCAGAAAGGGAAACGATGGGCCGTTGCGGGCATCAATGCAGGCGAAGCAAGAACGGTAGAAATCGACCTTCGTTCTATGATTTCAAATGAAGCAACCGTTTCCGTTTACACCGACGATGTCGAAGGCAAAACGATAGTGCCGCAGACGTTCAATACCTTAAAGAAAAAGCTATCCTTGCCCATGCGACCGAACGGTGGCTTTGTTTTTTTTATAGAAGCGCCGTGATGGATTTGCCAGAGCTGCCCAATTTATTTGGGGTGACAGCTCTACGCTGTCACCCAGATCCTGTGACGGGTAGCCGATGGGTAGCGGCCTGGGCTTTTGCCTTCGGACGGGCCCCGTGGCAATGGTCCGTAAAGTGAAGTCAATTAAGGCAGAGAACAAATCGTGTAATTTGTTACTGAATTCTTTTAACCTATCCAACCCATACACATGAACGGACGATTGAGCTTGCCTGACGTTTTTATTTTCGCCTTATATATTATTACGGTGGCCGCTTACGGCTTCAGCATTTACCTCCGCCGAAAGGAGACCGAAAAATCTACCAATGATTTTTTCTTGGCCGAAGGGTCGCTTACTTGGTGGGCCATCGGCGCCTCTATCATCGCCTCGAATATCTCGGCCGAGCAGTTCATCGGCATGAGCGGGTCGGGTTTTGCTATGGGTCTTGCCATTGCTTCGTACGAGTGGATGGCGGCGCTGGGGCTAATCATCGTCGCGCTGTTTTTTCTGCCGGTTTACCTGCGCAATCGCATCGCCACCATGCCTGAATATTTGGTGCGTCGCTACAACGAAAAAGTGGGCACAGTGATGGCCGTGTTCTGGCTGCTGGTGTATGTGCTCGTAAACCTCACAAGCATTCTATATCTGGGCGCCCTCGCCATCTCCACCGTCACGGGTATTTCGTTTACGGTTTGTGTAGTCGGCTTGGCGCTCTTTACTGCCTTGATCACCCTAGGCGGCATGAAAGTGATTGGATACACCGACGTGATTCAGGTGGTGGTACTGATTTTAGGCGGTGTTGCCACCAGCGTCATTGTACTAAATCTTGTAGCACAAAAGGCCGGCGGCACGGGCTGGCTTCTTGGGCTTAGCACGCTGCTCGATCAACTGCCATCGCATTTTCACATGATTCTTTCCAAAGGCCAGATGATAAAACCAGACGGGGGTGATGCCTACATGGACCTGCCGGGACTTTCGGTGCTCATCGGTGGCATGTGGATCATGAACCTTTCGTATTGGGGCTGCAACCAGTATATCACGCAAAGGGCCTTGGGTGCAAAAAATTTGACTACGGCACAATACGGTCTTCTCTTCGCCGCTTTTCTGAAAATGCTAATGCCCTTCATCGTCATCCTACCAGGCATCGCGGCGTTTTACTTGTACAGTACCGGCGACGAAGGCAATGTATTTAGCGATGTGATGCGGGAGGGCGACACTGTACGTCCCGACAAAGCATATCCGCTCGTCTTAAATCTGCTTCCGAGCGGCCTGAAAGGTCTTGCCTTTGCGGCCCTGAGCTCTGCCATCGTGGCTTCGATTGCAGGCAAGGCCAACAGCATTGCTACCATTTACACGTTGGACATTCACCGTAAATACTTTAACACTGATGCCACCGACAAACAACTGATCCGGCACGGACGCAAGGTCATTATCATCAGCCTGCTCATTGCCTGTTTTGTGGCGCCATTTTTAAGTTCACTCGACCAGGGTTTCCAATACATACAGGAATACACGGGATTTATCACGCCGGGCGTGATTGTGATTTTTGCAGGCGGTTTGTTTTGGAAAAAGGCTACCGCAACGGCGGCGTGGTGGGTGGCCCTTTCTACCATTCCACTTTCAGCAATTCTTAAAATCGCAACACCGCTAATGCCTTTCATGGACCGCATGAGCGTCGTGTTTTTGGCAGAAACGTTATTGCTGGTTGTGTTGAGCTTGTTTTTGCCGGAAAAGACCGCCGAGGAACTGGTGGCAAAACCGGGCGACTTCAATGCGACAATTGGTTTTTGGATAGGAGCGATGCTGCTGATGGGCTTGTTGGCGGCGTTGTACGTTGTTTTTTGGTAATGTTAGCTACTTAGTATTTCGGACCAAACCCTGCCACAATTTCGGAGTAAACCCTGCGAGTGATTCCGGAGCAAACCCGGCCAGTCGTTTCGGAGCAAACCCGGCCACTTTCCGCTTCGGGGAGGGTCTTCGGCAGACTGACATTCCGGCCTAAACCTGGCCAGTTTCAGGTGAGGAATGAGAATGTTCGAGGGATAAAATCCCTCGAACATGGCAAACCATTCCATAACCATGCTACGTAAGCGCCCGACCAACACCGTGTTTGTGACCAATCCTGGTCTTTGGAACTTTGGCGAAAGCTGTGTTCAACTGATAAGTGAAATTTCAAAAACAAACGGCAAAAAAGCTTTTAAGGGCTTTTGCTGTTTGACTGAGTAGCGCAATCTTTGCGTTGCGATGACAAAAAATTACACCCGGCTCAGTTTGGTACAAAGGTATCAGATTGAAGCCTTTTTCAAGGCAGGAATCAAGCAAAAATTTATAGCCGAGGAGGTCGGTCTCCATCCCTCGACCATCTCGAGGGAGTTGAGGCGAAATACGGCCACTCGAGGTCGGAATGCAGGCCTCTACGAGGCACAAAGAGCCCAGGCGAAAACCGATAAGCGTCATCAGGTCAAGCCCA
>Ga0169931_10006529_pt1 | contig 17569 bp, 16 predicted proteins | sample Kivu_15m_20L_FD_129675 | JGI IMG/M metagenome (GOLD analysis project Ga0169931, IMG submission 129675) | Freshwater microbial communities from Lake Kivu, Western Province, Rwanda to study Microbial Dark Matter (Phase II) - Kivu_15m_20L... | ecosystem: Environmental > Aquatic > Freshwater > Lake...
ATTTTGAATTCAAAATTTACAAAGTGGTATAACAAACAAGCAAATTGATTCAGGCCATCAACACCAATAAAAAATACCTCTTACCCGACTTTTTTACTGAGGATGAACTTGATATCATTAAAATATCGATTCAAAAAGTACAAGCCAGCGGTATTGCTCAATCTGTTAATTTCAGCAGAGAAAGTCCGCTAAAAACCCATTTTAAAGTAGATTTATCTCCAGAATTTGATTCATCAGGAAAGGTATCTCAGGTACTCATTTCTTCAAAGGAGATTACTAAAAAATCTTTTGAAGCCACAAATATTTTAGAGAAAGATAAAACCATTTCCGCTCTTCAGAACCTACATGCAATAGCCACCTACGATACTGAATTAAATCTAAAGGATTTTTTCACAGCCGGTTCTATCCAATACAGAGAAATTTTTTCCAATCCTAAAGCATTCACCATTCTCAATGACTGGATAAAAAATCTTAATGGCAATAAAGCAAGTAATGACTTACTGATATCAAAAAAGGATACAGGTCATGTAAGCCTTAATATAAGTTTGGTTGGAATTAATAAAAATAGTGGTACCATTTGCGTCAGTATGGAAACCGCGAAGGAATACTCATATCCAAATGAACTTTTAAAATTCAATACATTAGAAAAAACAATTTATGATAACGTACCGGCAGATATTGTCTTTTGGGATTTGAGCCATCGTTACATTTTCCTAAACAAAACCGCATGCCCAAATGAACAAACCAGAGCATGGTTGATTGGTAAAAATGACTTCGAATATTGTAACTATCGTAAAAAACCCATAGAAATTGCAATCAAGAGAAGAGTAGCCTTTAATAAAATGATCCTATCGGGTAAACAGGTTTCGTTTCAAGAGGAGTTGCAAACAAGCAGCGGAAGGGAATACCATCTTAAAATATTTCAACCGATGCTAAATTCAAATGGGCAGGTTCAGTTTGTTATGGGATATGGACTTAATACAACATCCATCAAGCAGACTGAGTCAAAGCTTATCAACATGAGTTTTGCAGTTAGAGATGCCATGGATGGAATCGCCTTGCTGGATGCAAAAGGTAACTATACTTATGTGAACCAAGCTCATGTCAACATGTTCGGTTATAAAGATGAGAAAGAACTCATTGGAAAATCCTGGCACGTGTTTTATGAAAAAGAGGAAATTGCCCGGATAGAAACAAAAATTTTCCCACGCATTGAAAAAAATGGTCGTTGGGCCGGAAGAACCACCGGGAGATCCAAAACCGGCGAGTTTATTTATCAGGAGATTACCTTAAGCAGTTTACCTAATGGTGGTCTTATCTGTATTTGTAGGGATAAGACCCAGGAAAGAATTCAGGAGCATAAAATAGAGAGAGCCGCAATAGTAGCCGATAATACCAGTAGCGTTATCATGATTACAGACCCACAGATCCGGATCCAGTGGGTCAATAAAGCTTTTTCCAGGCTGACCGGATACACTTTTGAAGAAGTAATTGGAAAAGATCCAAGTTTCCTGCACGGGCCTGAAACAGATAAGAAGGAAATAAATAAATTATGGGGACGGCTAAAAGGAAAAAAAGGATTTACTGCCGAAATTCTAAATTATACAAAGAACGGAAAGAAATATTGGATGCAAATTAACGCTACACCTATCTTCAATGCGGAAAATGAATTAGATAGTTTCGTTTCTGTTGAAAATGATATTACCCAACTCAAACAGGAACAGGAAATCATCAAAAATAACTTTCTGAGGGAAAAAGAGCTGAATGAATTGAAAAGCCAGTTCGTCAGTATTGCCTCCCATGAAATAAGAAATCCTCTGGCGATTATTCAATCGAGTTCTGAACTGATGAAAATGTATCTTAAAAAAGAGGTGATATCGAAAGATAAAATAGAGAATCACCTCGCAAAAATAGAGAATCAGATCAGCCGCCTATCTACCATCATGTCAAATTTACTTGTCGTAGGTAAGATAAATCTTGACAAGTTTGACCTTCATAAAAATGAGACGGACCTCGAGCATTTTATAAAGGAGCTAATTGATGAATTTTTCGCTGTGACATCTGATGAAAGAAAGATAGTATTCAGGGTAATCGGAACTAAAAAGAAAAGTGAGATTGATAAAGTGTTGATGAGTCAGGTAATGATTAACCTTATAAGTAACGCAATTAAATACTCCCAAGGAAAACCTGATCCTGAAGTAATTTTAAGCTATGAGCCCCATCATTTCACCATTCAGGTAAGGGACCACGGGATTGGCATTCCGCCAAATGAACAAAAATATATTTACGATTCTTTCTTTCGTGCCAACAATGCTGAAAACATACCGGGTACGGGGCTTGGCCTGGTCATTGTCAAGAAATTTGTTGAATTGCACCAAGGAAAAATATCATTTAGCAGTACGCTAAACCAAGGCACCTGTTTTGAACTTAATTTTCCATATAGATAAAATTATGAATGAGAATAAACTTAAAGTTTTAGTGGTAGAAGATGACACAACATTGAGGGAAAACATCTCTCAGTTTCTTGAACTTAAAAAATTCAAAACGGCTCAAGCAAAAAATGGACTTGAAGCTGACCAGGTCATAAGAAAAGTTAATCCGGATCTTGTTCTTTGCGATGTTTCTATGCCATTGATGAATGGCTTACAACTTTTAACACAGTTAAGAAAAGATGAACGTTACAATCACATGCCCTTTATCTTCTTAACTGCAAAAGCAGATAAAGACGATTTAAGAACTGCCATGATTTCCGGGGCGGATGATTATATCATTAAACCCTTTACCTTCGAAGAATTATTCACGTCCATTCAGAAAAGAATCGAACGTTTAGATCAAATTAAAAAAAATGGGCCACTAAAAACTTTGGGTAATGCTTCAATTTCACTTAGTTCGGCTGAAGATCATGAAGCGCTTTCAAGGATTTCATGTTTATCCAAAACAGAGCTCAGTATCATCAAAAGAGTTGGAAAGGGCCTAACTTCTTCCATGATCAGTAAAGAATTAAATAGCAGTCTGCGAACAGTTGGAAACCACAGATACAACATCTGCAAAAAGTTAAACTTGAAGGGATCAAACTCATTGACCTTGTTTGCGATGAAATTCAGATCTTTTATTTAATTTTTAGATAAGCAAGATTCATTCACCCAACTAAATTCTATTTTGGGATTACGGCTTAACCAGGAACAGTAGGTGCCGTGGTGGAATTGTATGGAATTCTATGAGCATCAAGGGAGTCTGGACTTAATTGCACCCGGCCGATGAAGGTTTTGAAAAAGGCCCTTACATTCTACCTGATCTCATTTTATGTGATTTTATTTTAGGATATTATCCATTACCCGAACGGCGATCCGGTTGAGAATTGCTTTTCATGAATATCATTCCAATACCATTATAATTTATCGAATAAAATAGGGATTTTTGGCTAGTGAAAGAAATTAAAGCCATTATAAAAGCTTATGATGAGATGGATAAAATTCATCAGCAAGCTGCCTTAGCCACAGTTGTTCGCGTGGAAGGCTCCTCCTATCGGCGTACCGGTGCACGAATGCTGGTCATGGATAATGGTTCCTGGGTTGGTGGAATCAGTGGGGGCTGCCTGGAAGGTGATGCCTTAAAAAGAGCACGTCTGGCAATCCATAATTCCAGCCCTACCCTGATTACTTATGATACCAGTGAAGATGATCCGGATCAGATCGGTGTCGGTTTAGGTTGCAATGGAATTATTGATGTACTTTTTTGTCCTTTGGATTTTAAAGATCCCCAAAATCAGGTTGAGATACTGAAATCATGCGTTCAGGAAAGCCGAGAAACCCATACCCTGATTACAATTACCGATATAGGTGCCGGGTGGGCATTACCCACAGCCGGTCAAATTATCAAATACCAAGGATCCGACAGTCTGAATATTTTCGAAGACCGCAACCTTGAGTCTGATATCGAAAAGCAGATTCAGCATCAGATGACAGAAAAAAGATCAGCTCCACATAGCTTCCTCAGTGAGGATGGCAAAAAAGTCGATCTGTTCATTGAAATTTTACCCCCGGAGATTCATGTGGTTTTATTAGGACATCAGTATGATGTATATCCGATGAGCCGCTTGTTTAAAGAGCTTGGCTGGCGCGTCAGTATAGTTGCAGATTTGATTAAAGTCAACTTACTTCTTAAGAGCATTGCAGATGAAATCAGAGCACCTGCTGAATTTCCGGATTTGATCGTTGACGAATATACGGCTGTCATTCTCATGTCGCATGATTATAAAACAGATAAGTGCAATCTTCCAAAAGTGCTGAATACGAAGGCCGCTTACATCGGTATGCTGGGACCCAGACTCAGGTCGGAGCGAATTTGGTCTGAATTACAGCTGGAAGGAAGGAATATAACAGAGGATGAAATGGCGAGGATCCATGCCCCACTCGGACTTGATATCGGAGCAGTTAATCCTGAAGAAATCGCTTTGTCACTCGCTGCTGGAATCAGGGCAGCTTTTTCGGGAAGGGATGGCAGCTTCCTAAGGAACAGAAGATTACCTATTCATCCAAGAAATTGAGCAAAAATGCCAAGCACAAAGCGAAACGGAAAATACACTATCATCATTCTGGCGGCGGGCCGATCGGCAAGATTGGGAAGTCCGAAACAGCTACTTTCCTATCAAGGGAAAAACTTGTTACAGCATACTATTGATGCTGCTCGTGAAAGTCAGGTGGGACCGCTTATCCTCGTTCTTGGTTCAGATATAGACGAAATAGCCGGCCGCCTGGATACGGAAAATGTGACTATGGTTAATAATCCAAACTGGCAGAGTGGCATGGCCTCATCAATAGCTTGTGGCTTAACTGCCCAGGATAAGTGGTATCCCGAAACTGAAGCCGTCATCCTGATGGTATGTGATCAGCCATTTGTCAACCCAAAACTTTTGATGCAACTAAGCCAAAAACATGAAGAAAGTGGCAATTCAATCGTGGCCAGCAGCTATGCAAATATACAAGGTACTCCTGCCCTCTTTCACAAGAAGCATTTTAATGAACTTTTAGCGATTGAAGGGGATACCGGTGCAAGGTCCTTGATTAAAAAGTACACCGGGTCTATTCAGTCTGTACCATTTATCCGGGGTGGTATTGATATTGATACAATTGAGGATTACCAAAATTTATTGAAATAGCGTACTTTTAAGCATGCTTATTGACTCACATCACCGGGTTCATAATTATTTGAGGATATCGCTTACAGACAATTGTAATTTGCGTTGTTTCTATTGCATGCCTGAGGAAGATTATGAATTCACTCCCCACTCCAGACTGATGCAGCCGGAGGAAATTGAATCATTAGCCAAACTCTTTGTAGACAATGGGGTCAATAAAATCCGGCTAACCGGTGGAGAACCTCTGGTGCGTAAAGACGCAGCGGACATTATTCTTCGCCTGGCAAAACTACCGGTTAAGCTTACCTTAACTACAAATGCCACTCGACTGCATGATTTTGTTACTGCCCTTGAAGCGGCTAAAGTCAGCTCCCTAAACATCAGCTTAGATACACTCGATCCGGATAAATTCAATATCATCACCCGCAGAAACAACTTTACAAAAGTCATGGATAACATCCAGCTTATGATTGAAAGAAATTTTCATGTCAAGGTGAATGTTGTCGTGATGAAAGGAATGAATGACCAAGAGATCAATGATTTTATTGCCTGGACAAAAGATACCCCTATTCATGTACGTTTTATTGAGTTTATGCCTTTTGAAGGTAATCGCTGGACCAGTAATCAGGTATTTACCTGGGGTGAAATGCTGGAAGAAATCTCTGGAAAATATAAACCTATCGCTCTTCCGGGGGATGTTCACGATACCGCAAAAAAATATAAAATTGAAGGGCATCTTGGCACTTTTGCAGTGATCAGCACCATGAGCTCCCCATTCTGTGGAGCTTGCAACCGATTGAGATTAACCGCAGATGGCAAAATGAAAAATTGCCTTTTCTCTAAAGAAGAAACGGATCTTTTATCTGCCCTTAGAGGTGGCCAGGATGTGCTGGCACTCATTAAAAATAGTATTGCATCCAAAGCCAAAGAATTGGGTGGGCAATTCACCAAAGATTTTGAGAAGATCCATACCGAAGATCTTCAAAATAGAAGTATGATTAGTATTGGAGGTTAGGATTTTATTCAGTAAAAATCGCTCCATTTTTAGAAATTCTGATTAATTAAAAATTTTACAGGAATGTCGGCAGAGTTCATTGAAGTTTCTGAAGCCAAAAGAATAATCAGGGAAACTATCAAAAGTGCTGAGCCTGAAAGGATGTCCATTTCACTTGCTGCCGGACTAATCCTCGCGGAGGATGTGTATTCAAAAACTGATATCCCTCCCTTCAATCAATCTTCAATGGATGGATATGCCCTAAATTATGAAGCCTGGAAGCAAAACGATACGCTTAAAATTGAAGGTCTGGCTCAGGCCGGACTAAGCGAGAAAAAGTCCTTAGCATGGGGTCATGCCTGTCGTATTTTTACAGGTGCTGCAGTACCCGCAGGTGCCGATACGGTGGTGATGCAGGAAAAAGTTGGGATCGAAGCGGATAAGCTAATCATACATGACAAAAATTTAGTTTCCGGGCAAAATGTAAGGCTGCAGGGCTCTGAAGCAAAAAAAGGGGAGCTTGCCCTGGAAAAAGGCTGTTTGCTGAATGCCCCGGCGATTGGCTTTCTGGCAGGATTGGGAATTCATGAACTCATGGTATACCCGCGACCGAAAATAAGTATCATTCTGACCGGCAATGAATTACAACAACCCGGACTTGCGCTGAATCATGGCCAGGTGTATGAATCGAACTCCTATGCCTTAAGCGCGGCAATAAGACAGTTAGGGATATTGAATGTAGACGTATTTACGGCCGAAGATGATCTCACCATCCTCAGTGAAATACTGGCCATTGCCATGGAACAAAGTGATCTGATTTTACTTACCGGCGGGGTGAGTGTTGGCGACTATGATTTTGTTATTCGGGCAGCAGAAGCCAATGGGGTGGTTAAGATTTTTCATAAGATCAGACAAAAGCCCGGTAAACCGATCTACTTTGGTAAAAAGGGCGAAAAATATATTTTTGGTTTGCCCGGAAATCCGGCTTCCGTTTTAACTTGTTTTTATGAGTATGTTTATCCTGCCATTGCTTTGTTAAGCAAACAGGAAAAAGAATTAATTAAAAGGAATGCAATTCTGGAGACAGCAATTAAAAAAGCGGCAGGACTTACCCATTTTCTGAAGGGATATTTTGACGGAAAAACGGTAATAGAACTAAAAGCACAGGAGTCTTTCAGACTGAGTTCATTTGCAAAAGCCAACTGCTTAATTCAGCTCGAGGAACACTGCAGCGATTATAAAGCAGGAGAAGAAGTTGAAATTCATCTTTTACCTTCATTTTGATTGTATGGAAATTAACTACATTTTTTATTGCTTACTGTTTATTGTTGCCTTTTTATACTCTTCTGTAGGGCATGGAGGTGCCAGTGGGTATCTTGCTTTGATGGCTTTTTATTCACTATCACCGGAGCTGATGAAGCCTACAGCTCTGCTACTTAATCTATTTGTTTCCCTTACTTCATTTTATCTTTTTTACCGGGGAAAGCATTTTAAATGGGATATTTTTCTACCTCTGGCCATTGCATCAATCCCGATGGCCTTCGTGGGTGGATTAACCAACATGGAGGCTGATTTTTATAAGAAAATTTTGGGGTTTTTGCTACTATTTCCTGTAATCCGATTCCTTTTTTTTGCCAATTTTAAAACAGAGGAAATCAAAAAAAATAACTTTTTCATCTCCCTTGTCCTGGGTTCAAGCATTGGACTCTTATCCGGACTGATTGGAATTGGCGGCGGAATAATTCTGTCGCCGGTTTTACTGCTCTTAAAATGGACAGATCAGAAGCAAACTGCAGCGATTAGTGCCTTGTTTATATTTGTCAACTCATTTTCAGGATTGGCAGGTCATCTTAGTAAGGGTATTCAGTTGAGCCCGGATATGATTAGCTATGTCTCCATTGCTTTTCTCGGTGGCTTATGTGGTTCCTATTACGGCTCATTAAAATTCAACCAAAATATTTTGAAAAATACTCTGGCAATTGTACTGTTGCTAGCCGGAATAAAACTTATTTTTACCTAAAAAACGAATAACATGAGGGTACATCTTACCTTATTCGGACAGCTGTCAGATATCACCGGAAAAAGAGAAATGATCCTCCATGATATCCCCGATACCGCAACACTCTTGGAGACTTTGAATACGATGTACCCGCAAATGGCAAACACCAAATTCGCAATGGCTCTGAATAAAAAAGTCATTAAGGAGAATACGATACTCCATGGAGATAATAATATCGCTTTGTTACCACCATTTTCGGGAGGTTGATTATGGCTAATCATAAAAATAACGAAAGATATCAGCGCCAAATTACCCTGAAGGAGCTTGGAGAAATCGGGCAGCTTAAGTTAAAAGAGGCAAAAGTGCTTGTGGTGGGTGCCGGTGGTTTAGGATGTCCGGCACTCCTTTATCTGGCAGGTGCAGGTATAGGGAAACTTGGAATTATTGATTTTGATCAGGTAACATTAAGCAATCTGCATCGTCAGGTTATCTTTTCAGTTCATGATATTGGCCTTTCAAAAGCCCTCAGAGCAGCAGATGTTTTGGAGCAAATCAATCCGGATATTGACATTATCGCCTTTAACGAAAAACTCAATAACCGCAATGCCTTGGATATCCTCAAAAACTTCGACATTATTCTGGATGGTACCGACAATTTTGAAAGCAGATACCTGATTAATGATGCTTGTGTGCTACTCAAAAAAACGCTAGTCTATGGCGCCATATCCCGCTTTGAAGGTCAATTAGCCGTTTTTAATCATCCTTCAGAGATAAAAACGGCAGTCAATTACCGGGATCTCTTTCCGCAGGCACCTACAGATGGAGAGGTGCTGAATTGTGAGGAAGCAGGAGTGATAGGTGTTCTACCAGGTATCATCGGAACGATGATGGCCAATGAAACAATTAAACTGATCACTCATATTGGGGATGCCCTTGTCAATCGATTATTAACCTATAATTCACTTAATAATCATTTTTTTGAGATGGAACTGAGCGCCAACCCTGAAACTGCCATGATGATTCCGAGGGATGCGGATGCCTTTCGAGCTTATCAATACGACTGGTTTTGTTCCACAAATTCGGCTTTTGACCTAGTTCCTGAACAATTCCAAGAAATGATAAAGGATAAAAATACACAGCTTGTTGATGTTCGAGAGGCAGGGGAAGGTCCGGAGCTAGCAGATTTTAACGCTATCCATATTCCCTTAAGCAGGTTACAACAACAAATACCGGATATTGAGTCGACAAATATTATTTTATTCTGCCGGAGTGGAAAGCGAAGTAAGGTTGCTGCCGAGATCCTAAGCAGACATTTTGGTCGATCCAAAAAAATATACAGCTTAAAAGATGGAATTGCCTCTTGGCATAAATTTTAAATAGTTTCATCATGTCAGAAAGAAAACCAAAAAACATCTTCCATCAGGGTCCTATTCCTGCAACATTCATCGCTGAAAGCATTCAAAAACACAGCACTCAAACAGGAATTGGAGGCCATAGCATTTTCCTCGGTCAGGTTAGAGCAGATGTCGGTGAAAATGGCAAAGTCAAGGCTATAGATTTTACCGCATTTGAGGAAATGGCTATAGAAAAAATGCATTCGATTAGGGAAGATATTTTTTCGAAATACCCCATAACCTGTATGCATGTACACCATAGCCTGGGCGAGGTTTTAGCAGGAGAAATTTGCTTATTTGTGTTTACTTCATCCGCTCACAGGAAAGAAGCAATGGAAGCCTGCAATGAAATCGTGGAACGCTTAAAAGCCGAGCTCCCGATTTGGGGCAGAGAAATTTTGGAAGATGACTCGCATCGATGGAAGGTCAACAAGTAAATACAAGCTGCAGTCTTCTCAAGAACTAAATGGTGTTGGTCTTTTTCAGCGTATAGATTGAAACTCAAGGTTCTTCCGGTTCTCATTCGAATTAATTATTAAGCTAAGCTCGATAGAAGAAAGATAAAAAATCACCAGTGTCCGTGTCCGGGGAAAGCTCTAAATGGTGTTTCATAGGATCCAAGGGGTTCCGGCTTTCGCCGCAATCTGAATGTTATCATTATGGGTGTCCTTGAGGCACTTAGATCCTGACGGAGGCCAGGATCTCCCCAATATAAAAAATGCATGTCATTCCAGCGAAGGCTGGAACCTCATTTTAATTATCCTAATATTTGGTTAAAGCGAAAGCTGGAACCTCATCTTAATTATCCGAATATTTTAGTGAGAGCGAAAGCTGGAACCTCATTTTAATTATCCTAATATTTTGTTCAACAAGAGGGCTTGCTTTTAAAAACATTATCAAATACTCATTTTAAAAAAAAATTAGCGTATTTGACTTTAAGTTTAGTTTTTCCCGGACACCAATAATAAAAATTATCCTTTTATCAGGTCTCATGCTGCTCCGGGTGCGTTTGATTTAATGTTTGAAATCAATACCCGCGTGTTATCGCTTGGTACAGTAGTTGTTTAGAGGAGATTCGGGCTCAACATATGAAGAAAAGGAGGTTTTCGACTTCGCGAGACACTTCTTTTTTGTACAGCAGAAGGTCCTGGCCTTCGCCAGGATGACAATCAGTAGTAATAAACAGGGGATTACAGCTCGATGGCTGGAATCGAAGTTTGATTAATAGCTGCAATAATTGTTTTGATTCACGTTTTAGGTAGTCAACCCTTTTAAATATTGACTTATCATCGTGATGGAGGGCGGGACCTAGTACCTTACACGGGACCAGTAGCAACAGTCTGAGAAAATAATCAGGACCCGGCAAGAGATACTATCGATCTCAGGTTAAATAATAATAAGAGGTAACAAAACAGAATGGATTTTCTAATGCTCTACAGGAAATATAGATTTTTAATCACCCGGATTGAAGCAAGGCTTCCAAACTATCTGTACCTAAAAGATAGTTTAGGGGAATAAAATGGCATGTTCCCCTACCTACCGGCAGGCAGGCATTCGCTTTTATTAGAAATTTTCTCGAGTTTGAAAATGTTTAATAAGCTTTCTTCTTTGTGTTTCTTCCACTATTCCTATTCTTAGGGAATCAGGATTCAGTACCGAGATTGGAACAGATGCCATCAGTTCTGAAGACTCCACTACTATTGATTTATTTTTCACCGACATTTTTACGACATTCACCGATTAGAGTGGTAAACTCGCCTAATAAATATTTTACAAAAGATCACAAGAATTAGCTTTGACTCAAATAGTATAACCATGCAAAATTTTAACAGCTCGAAACAGAAATCAGGTAAAGCCTTGGTTGGCTTCGTTTTACTAACATTGGGGTTCATATTATTATTACGAACATTAGACATTTTCTTTATACCCTCTTGGATATTAAGCTGGCCGATGTTCCTGATTCTGATTGGTATTTTTGTAGGTTCTCGTCAGGGTTATAATCGTCCTTCAGCCTTCATCCCAATAGCTATAGGAGCCATATTCCTGACTAACAAGATCATGCCCGATATGGAATTAAGTAGGTTTTTATTGCCTTCTTTAATCATTGGCTTAGGAACCTGGCTCATATTGGGGCGAAAGAAAAACTTCGAAGCGGAGGATTTCATGGATTGGGGTAAGGACGATAACACCGAAAATATCAACCCCAAGCTAAATGAAGAACCCTTGAAAAATTCGAGATTCGAACCATTGACTGATGATAAGCTTGAGTCAGTTTCAATTTTTGGAGGGGTAAAGAAGAATATCGTTTCGAAGAATTTTCAGGGTGGAGAAATCGTGAATTTTTTTGGGGGATGTGAGATTAACTTGTTGCAGGCTGACATCAATGGCAGAGTAAAAATTGAAGTGGTGCAAGTATTTGGGGGTACTAAAATCATTGTACCGGCAAACTGGACCATACATTCGGAGATGGTCGCCATCTTCGGAGGAATTGAAGATAAGCGGCCACCTCAACTGAATGCCCTACCCGATAAAATTTTGGTTATTGAAGGTACATCCATATTTGGAGGTATCGATATTAAAAGTTTTTAATCAAAAAAAAGCAGTATTCAAAGGCTTAACCGATAATAAAGTGTCAGCACGCCCAATTCATAATACCAATTCCAGCAACGGAGTTTTGTCAAAAAACAAGATTTTACTGATTGTTGTTCAGTGTATAGTTGGTGGTATTTTATCGCAAACGGCAATTATATTCTGGTTTGGATTTAGCTATCAAACTGCCTTACTCGACAGTGCTGTCAGTGTTTTATTATTGGCTATTGCCTGTTACCTGATTGGAAATAATTTAAAATATTACAGGCCCGAAAAAAATAGGTATCTCCTGATGCTCCTGTACTGCTCGATATTGGCTTCCCTTTGGTTATTGGTCAATAATTGGGCTCTTGACAGTATTATTTTAAATGACCCTCACTATGAGGAGTTCTTGTATAATTCTTTGCCGATACGCTTCTTCATCGGACTTTTGATTATTGGATTAATGGCCATGATCAGTGTAGTCTGGTATACACAAGAAGACCAAAAAGAAATAGAAAAAAGAAAGCTTGAAGCCGAAACTTTAGCCAGAGATGCCGAGCTTTATAATCTCCGGCAGCAATTACAACCTCACTTCCTATTCAATAGTTTAAACTCAATCACTGCCTTAATTGGTAGCAGACCTGAGGAAGCCAGAAAAATGATTCATCAATTGTCGGATTTTTTACGTGGCACTCTTAAAAAAGAAGATCAGCAGCCGGTATCTCTGATTGATGAACTGGAACACTTACAATTATACCTTGACATCGAAAAGGTTCGGTTTGGTCATCGACTCTCAACCGAAATTTCCTGTAATGAAGCTTGTGGATTGAAATTACTACCACCCATGCTGCTTCAGCCGATTGTTGAGAATGCCATTAAATTTGGCCTTTATGATACTACGGGCGTGGTCAGCATCAGTATTTTTGCCGAATCTCTCGAAAATGAACTTCAAATTACGGTCCAAAATCCCTATGATCCGAACACAACCCGGCCAAAACATGGCACCGGTTTTGGACTAAGCGGAGTGAAACGAAGGTTATACTTGTTGTTTGGCAGAACCGATTTATTGGAAACTATATCTCATAGCTATATATTTACAACTATTGTAAGAATTCCTCAGATATAAATATGAGAGTAGTTTTAATTGATGATGAACCTTTGGCACGTTCCGTGGTGATGGAATACCTCCAATCCTGGCCGAATTTGGAGATTGTTCAGGAATGTAATGATGGGTTTGAAGGCGTAAAAGCCATTGCACAACATGAACCTGATCTGATTTTTTTAGATATACAAATGCCTAAAATCAATGGATTTGAAATGCTCGAACTTATTGATCAGCCACCATCCGTGATATTTACTACCGCTTTTGATGAATACGCCATAAAAGCTTTCGAGGAACATGCAATAGATTATCTACTCAAACCATTTACACAAGAGCGATTCAACAAGGCCGTCCAAAAGTGGATGGATCAGCGTCAGCTTGCCGAAGCCAAGCAAAATACCAAGCAATTACTGGATAACATTCAGAACTCCAGCCTTCGAAATGAGCGGGTAGTTGTTAAAACAGGGACCAAAATCAAGATTATTCCGGTCAATGACATCCTTTTTCTGGCGGCAGATGATGATTATGTCAGAATTCATACACAGGAAGGATTTTTTTTAAAAAATAAAACCATGGCCTACTTCGAAAAACTGTTGGCTGAGGATGATTTTGTCAGGGTACATCGGTCATACATTGTCAGAATCAATGAAATTACCAGGATTGACCCTTATGAAAAAGAATCTCATCTGGCAATTCTTAAATCAGGAGAAAAGATTCCGGTAAGCAAAACCGGATATCCGAAGTTGAGACAGGTTTTGGGACTTTGATTAATTCACGATTGAAAGTTGAAAACCAATAGCTATCGATTTGAAAACAAAGATATTAGAGGCATCCTAATCCAGATTTTCTTCAATCAGCGGCTTCCAAATTTTCAATTATCCATTCCTCTGGCTAACAAATTGATAATCGAGAAATTATCCAAGATCATTTCCAAAAAACCTTCAAAATAATATCTTTGCTGAAAATAGAATAATCTTGAAGAAACGTATCGCTATTTTCGCATCAGGTTCGGGGTCTAATGCTCAAAAAATTATGGAGCATTTCAAAAAACACACCGATGCTGAGGTCGTTATTGTTCTGACCAACAACCCAGAAGCCTATGTTTTGCAACGTGCTGATAATTTTGAAATCCCATCCCATGTATTTGATAAGCATGAATTTTACAAAACCAATTCTGTAGTTGATCTGCTTAAAAATTTGAATATTGATTTGATTGTTCTGGCCGGGTTTATGTGGCTGGTGCCCCAAAACCTTTTAAAAGCCTTCCCAAACAAAATTATTAATATTCATCCGGCCTTATTACCTAAATACGGTGGTCAGGGTATGTATGGCGACCGGGTTCATCGGGCAATTCTTGATGCCCATGAGGAGGAGTCCGGAATTAGCATTCATTTTGTAAATGAAAATTTTGATGAAGGGGAAATTATCCATCAATCACGTTTCAAGATTGAGGCAGGAGATGATTTGGAGATGATTAAATTCAAAGGACAACAACTTGAGCACCTGCACTACCCCAAAGTAGTGGAACAATTACTAAAAAAAATGAAGTCCTAGTTTGGTGTCCCAAGGCAGTTGAGCCCTCTGCTAAAGTCTGAATAACATTAGATTTTCAACAAAAACTTTCACAGCAAACCAATCAAAAAAACTATCTTTGTAGCTTTACAAATAAATCTCAATGAGCTATCCTGTCAAGATCAAAAACGCCTTAATTTCAGTCTACTACAAAGATAATTTAGAACCGCTAATTCGCCAGCTACATGAGCAGGGAGTTGTATTTTACTCAACCGGAGGAACGGAAAAATTTATTGCTGAACTTGGAATCGATGTTATTGCCGTTGAAGATCTGACCGGCTATCCATCGATACTTGGTGGAAGGGTTAAAACATTGCACCCAAAAGTATTTGGAGGCATCCTCAACCGAAGGCAAAATAAAGAAGATCGGTCTCAAATTGAGAATTATGAAATTCCGGAGATTGATTTGGTTATTGTCGACCTATATCCATTTGAAGAGACGCTTAAATCAGGAGCTTCCGAGGAAGAAATTATTGAAAAAATAGATATTGGAGGTATATCACTTATTCGTGCTGCCGCAAAGAATTTCAATGATGTGGTGATTATTGCCTCGAAAAATGATTACAAAATATTAGCTGATATTTTAGCTGAAAACGGAGGATATACCACCCTTAGCCAGCGGAAGGCATTTGCACGACAGGCCTTTAATGTTTCATCGCATTATGATACAGCAATCTTCAACTATTTTAACCAGGAAAATCCATTGAGGGTCTTCAAATTTAGTGAACAAAATTCAATCAGTCTTCGCTATGGAGAGAATCCCCATCAAAAAGGGGTTTTCTATGGCGATTTGGACGCCATGTTTGATAAGCTGAATGGCAAAGAACTTTCTTATAATAATCTTGTCGATATCGATGCTGCAGTTGCACTGATCGATGAATTTGAGGAGCCTACATTTGCCATACTTAAACACACCAATGCTTGTGGAATTGCCAGCAATGAATCAATTTTGGAGGCATGGAAAGCCGCATTAGCCTGTGATCCGGTTTCTGCTTTTGGTGGAGTGTTAATTTGCAATCGTGAAATTGATCATGAACTGGCCGCTGAAATCAATAATCTATTTTTTGAAGTACTCATAGCTCCATCTTATACTGAGCCTGCCACAACATTATTGGCTGCAAAAAAGAACCGTATTTTGCTCAAAAGAAACGACGTTAAACTGCCGCTTAAGCAGTTTAAGACCTTGTTAAATGGAATAATTGAACAAGACAAGGATATGCTGATGGAAAGCTCCTCAGAAATGACACCGGTTACAGAACGTAAACCAAATGATGAACAACTACAAGACCTGGTATTTGCCAATAAAATCGTAAAGCATACCAAATCCAATACCATTGTCCTTGCCAGAAATTCATGTCTGATCGCCAGTGGTGTTGGCCAAACTTCGCGCGTGGATGCCCTACAACAAGCAATCGTAAAAGCCAAGGCCTTTAATTTTGAACTGAGCGGAAGTGTGATGGCCTCAGATGCCTTTTTTCCATTTCCTGATTGCGTGGAAATTGCAGCCGATGCAGGCGTTGCCATGATTTTGCAACCGGGAGGATCAATAAAAGATCAGGAATCCATTGATATGGCTAATACCAAGGGCCTAGGTATGGTGACTACAGGTATCCGACATTTTAAACATTAATTATAACGCTTAGGATAAAATCATCTGCTTTATGCTAAGATGATTAATAAAAGAGTTTATCTTAGTAAGTACATTTTCAAACCGACAATATAATAAAGATGGGATTATTTAATTGGTTCACACAAGAGATTGCCATTGACCTGGGTACAGCAAACACCCTTATTATACATAATGACAAAGTTGTGGTGGATGAGCCTTCTATTGTGGCCTTCGACCGTGCAACTAACAAAGTCATTGCGATTGGCCGACAAGCCATGCAAATGGAGGGTAAAACTCATGATAATATCCGTACCGTCAGACCATTAAAAGACGGGGTAATTGCCGACTTCAATGCAGCGGAATATATGATCAGGGGGATGATCAAGATGATCAATAATGGTAAAGGATGGTTTTTTCCACCCCTGCGCATGGTAATTTGTATCCCGTCCGGAATTACAGAAGTTGAAAAACGGGCTGTCCGCGACTCTGCGGAAATTGCCGGCGCAAAAGAGGTTTACCTCATCCACGAACCCATGGCAGCTGCAGTGGGTATCGGTGTCGATGTGGAAGAACCCATGGGAAATATGATTATTGATATTGGTGGAGGTACTACTGAAATTGCAGTCATTGCGCTCTCTGGAATCGTTTGCGACCAATCTATCCGGGTTGCAGGGGATAATTTTGATAGCGATATCGTCCAATACATACGCAGACAGCATAATATCATGATCGGTGACCGAACTGCCGAAAAAATCAAGATTGAAGTTGGCGCAGCTCTTCCTGAATTGAGTGATCCACCTGCAGACTTTCCTGTTCAGGGGCGTGATCTAATGACGGGCGTGCCAAAACAAATTACAGTTTCCTACACTGAAATAGCGCATTGCCTAGAAAAGTCTATCTCAAAAATTGAAGAAGCGATTCTAAAAGCCTTAGAAATCACTCCACCTGAACTTTCAGCCGATATTTACCAGACCGGTATTTACCTAACAGGTGGCGGCGCATTATTACGCGGTTTGGATAAACGCATTGGTGCAAAAACCAAACTTCCGGTACATGTTGCCGAAGACCCACTTCGTGCAGTGGTAAGAGGTACCGGCATCGCTTTGAAAAATATTGGGAATTTTAAATTTTTAATGCAATAGAGTTGTAAGCTTTATTTGTAACCTATAACCTATAACCAATAACTTATAA
>Ga0169931_10006531_pt1 | contig 17565 bp, 15 predicted proteins | sample Kivu_15m_20L_FD_129675 | JGI IMG/M metagenome (GOLD analysis project Ga0169931, IMG submission 129675) | Freshwater microbial communities from Lake Kivu, Western Province, Rwanda to study Microbial Dark Matter (Phase II) - Kivu_15m_20L... | ecosystem: Environmental > Aquatic > Freshwater > Lake...
CGCCAGGTCACAGCCGGGCAAGCCGGTCACACTGGCCGCGATCACGCCGAGTAGCGCTCTACGTCGATCGATGGTTGTTACCCCTGCCTGTGACATTATCTGATCGCCACCTGACTATTTAAGTCCAGTCAAAAAGATACCGGTGTCGTTAATATCCATGAGCATTATCAGAGGGGTCATCTGCTGTCTCCGTCAATCCCGTTGACTGCCGTTCGATCACCGTACAGGCAAACACCTCCACGTGATCCACCGGTAACTTCGGATCCAATAGCACCTCCACAGCTCGCGCGGCCATCGCCCGAATGGGTTGTCGCACTGACGTAATCGGAGGCCACATCTGCATCGCCAATGGTGCGTCATCAAAGCCCGTCACCATTACCTTTCCCGGAATATCGACGCCCTTGGACAATGCGGCATGAACCACGCCGGCGGCCATCTCGTCGTTTGCGCAGACAATCGCAGTCACATCCGGATTCGCGTGCAGGATTTCAGCGCCCAACCGCAAACCCGATGCGAAGGTGTAGTCGCCAAACTCGATTTGCAATAAACGCGCGCGTCCGTTGGTGGCAAACAAAACATCACTAACGGCAGAGAGTCGCCGACGTGTCGAATTAGACTTTGATGCCCCTCCGAGAAAGGCAAAATTTGTATGCCCCTTCTGTAAGAGTCGATTGACCAAATCAAATATGGCTGGCTGTTCCCGGCACCGTATTTGTCTTACCCGTAGATCAGACTCGTCGCCTGCGATCCGCACCAAGGGCACTTGCAAAGCCGCGAGATCAACCACAAGGGACACGGACTCCGATAGAGGAGGCAGCAGCAACAAACCGTCACAGCCGGCGCGCGCGGCGAATTGCTTGATGTCGTTTCGCAAGTCATCGAGCGCGACTCCCCTAGCCGCATGAACGATCACCTCAAACCCCTTTTCACCTGCCACGATCTGCGCGCCCAACGCCAACTCCATCACGTAGGCCGCGTTTGGATTATTGTGAACAAGGCCTAGCAAAAATGACTTTGAAGTGGCGAGTGCGCGCGCCTTTCGACTGGGAATGAAGCCCAGCTCCTGCATCAGGGCGCGGATTTTACTGCGCGTATCGTCGGACACTCCGGGCTCGTCATTGATGACCCTGGAAACGCTCTTTTTGGATACCCCAGCCAATCGCGCGACATCATTGATCGTCAAACGTTCAGGGCTCGGCTCACCACCCTGTCGATTGAAAGCCTGCCCGCCTTGGCGCATAATCCCCTCGAGTACGACACCGGTGTCGTCTATGAAGTTTAAGCAAGCTTGGTTTCGATTGTAAACATGCCATGAGTGAAAAAATTTTGACGCTCAACCCGGATAGGCTATTTCCGATCGATCCGAACTTACGCGCCCTGTGCCGCAGCCTTTTCTCACTTGTGGAAAAAGCCCCGATCGTCTCACCGCACGGCCATACCGACCCCGCGTGGTTTGCAACGAATGAACTGTTTTCCGACCCGGCTTCCTTACTGTTGACACCCGACCACTACTTGCTTCGGATGCTGCACAGTCAAGGTATTGCCTTGGAAAAATTGGGAGTTGGATCCGGCAGCGCAAAGCGTGCTTCGCCCCGCGAAGCGTGGCGGTTATTCGCAGAGAATTACCACCTCTTCCGAGGCACGCCATCGCGAATGTGGCTCGACCACACCTTCGTCACGATCTTCGGCCTCACTCAATCACTTTCTAAGACCACCGCGGATTGGTTCTTCGACCATATCAGTACACAACTGCAGACTGATGCGTTCAGGCCACGGGCGTTACTCGATCGGTTTGATGTGCGCTATCTCTCGACTACAGAGGGCGCCCTGGATGATTTGCGGCATCACCAGACCCTGCGTGCCGACGGCTGGGGCAAGAGGATCGCACCCACCTTTCGCCCAGACGATGTACTTGATCCAGACAAATCCGGTTTCAGTATTCGCCTGAGGCAGCTGGGTGAAATCACTCACGAAGACACCGTTGAATATTCTGGCTATCTGCGTGCGCTGCGAAAACGTCGAGATTATTTCATTGAGCATGGCGCAACCGCCACCGATCATGGCCCATCGACTCCAGTCACAGCGAGCCTGAGCGAACGGGAAATCCACCGCCTGTTCGATAAGTGCGTAAAGGACACCGCTACGGTCGTTGAACGTGAGCTTTTCCGGGGGCATATGCTGCTCCAAATGGCGCGCATGAGTATCGATGACGGTATGGTCATGCAGCTCCATGCCGGTAGCGTTCGTAATCACAACCCGGACCTGTTCAATCGATATGGCCCGGACAAAGGCGCTGATATCCCTCAGGCAGTGAACTTCGTGCACGCGCTCGCGCCGCTGCTGCGAGAATTTGGTAATCACCCGAACCTCACACTGATCCTGTTTACGCTGGATGAGAGCACTTACACGCGCGAACTCGCCCCGCTGGCAGGGCACTACCCGAGCATCAAACTCGGACCACCATGGTGGTTCCATGACAGTCCGGACGGCATGCTTCGCTTCAGAAGACACGTGACCGAAACGGCCGGTTTCTACAATACCTGTGGGTTTAATGACGACACGCGTGCACTATTGTCCATTCCAGCCAGGCACGATATGGCCAGACGAATGGACTGTCGATTTTTGGCAGAGCTCGTCAGTGAAGGTCGTTTGAGCGACGACGAAGCGCATGAGCTCATCATTACGCTTACCGACGAGCTGGTCAGGAACGCGTACAAGCTTTCCCACATCGACCACACCAACCGACAACTGCGCAAGCCGTGATACGGATCAACCCACAACGCATCGTAATCATCGGCGAGTGCATGCTCGAACTGGCGCATGATGCCGCCGGTACGCTCTCACTCAATTACGCCGGCGACGCACTTAATACGGCGGCCTACATCGCGCGTCACGGTCTTCAACCACACTTCATCAGCGCAATTGGACAAGACCACTATTCCGACATGATGATGGAGTCATGGCGCGAACGAGGTCTCGAGGTGAGCCACGTATTGCGTCATCCGACGCGCTTACCCGGTCTATACGCCATCCACCGGACGACAACCGGAGACAGGGAGTTTCTCTACTGGCGAAGTGAAAGCGCCGCCCGCGAGATGTGTAATCTGCCTGACTGGCCTAACTGTGCCTCACTCGCAAAAGCTGCCACGGTTCTGTATTTCACCGGAATCACTTTGGCCATTCTTGCCGACCGTCACAAGGAGATGCTGCTCGAGCTTGCCCAGTGCGTCCGCGACAATCATGGACACGTTGTATTTGATCCAAACTACCGGCCGATATTGTGGACCGACCGTGATTACGCGCGTTCATGGATGACTCGGGCTGGGTCGCTGGCCACTCTAGTGCTGGCGACCGACGCAGATGATCAGGCATTGTGGGGTGAGAAGGCCGCCTCGGTTCTTGGCGAACCTTGGCTACGTATTGGCGTGGACCATGTAGTCATGAAGCAAGGCGTGAACGGCTCATCGTGGATATCACGCAATGCACCCGCCATCCACTGCGCCGCAAAAACGCCACAATCCATCATTGATACGACCGGCGCTGGCGATGCATTCAATGCTGGTTTGATTGCAGGTCTCGCCAACGGGCTCGACACCGACGAGGCAATGACCCTGGCGAATGCCACCGCGGCTGACTCTTTGACCTATAGCGGCGCCCTACCGCCAATCGGACGATCGGTACGCTCCTAATACCGACTCTGCCTAGCTGGGTTTATTTTGACCCTTGGCTTGGTATCGAGAACCGGTAGGTCTCGCGACCCCATTCATCGAAATGAATCAAATCCAACATTGATTCTGCCGCTCGATAATCAAATCTGAAAAATCCACCGGCCGATAAGGAAAATTTCTGATCAATGGCCGGATCTTCGCTCGGCACGACGGGCAATGCCCGGTATGCACTCGTTGGCCCGACACAAAATTCATGAACTGCCTCTCGATAAACTGAGTGGTACTGCCAGTGTCTATCACCGCAAACTACTATCGTATTCTTTGAAAGGCCATTACTGATCAGCCAATCCATGAAATTTCGACCTTCCACCATGAAGCCATTGCGATTGGCGTGGTTGTCGAACTTGTCGAGCTTATCTGGGCCGATGATCGGCGTTGGACTAATAATGATGCGAAAGTGCGCATCACTCTCGAGCAAGGTTCTCTTTAACCATTCCGACTGGGTTTTGCCCCACACGCTTTTGTCTGCGCTATCCGGCAAGTCATTGGGCGATCGATATTCCCGACCCTCGAGCAACCATATTTGGACGCCCTGCCCCCAACGGAAAGTACGGTACGGCAGATCACCAGCCGGGAACACCGTATTGAAGACACGGACCCCCTCCTCATGCGTCAACCAATCTTTGTCGTCCCGCTCCAGATCGCGGGTCAGACCATTATATCCCTCCCACGAGCGCTTCTGCTGCCATGTACCCGGTGAGAACGGGTCAGCATCGTTGAAGCGATAATCATGGTCATCCTTCATGAAATAGGCAGCGCGCGATGCCAAATAATTGATCGTATATGGTGTACCCCAGTCTTTTTGGAATAACCAATACGCTTCCTCGACGGACCTCACATCGTACTTATCATAGTAGACGTTATCGCCAGTCGAGACGAGAAAGTCCGTTTTTTGACGACTCATGATGTCAAAGATCGGTAGCCCCTGATGCGACTGGCAGGTCGTGATGTGCGCAGATACGTCCGCAGCAATATCATGCGCAGGGGCGGTCCTGAAGGTGTACACCGGTGAACTTCTGATGTTCTTACCAACTTCGCCACGCATTTCAAAGAAGTAGGTGTATTCGGTACCGGCGTTCAGACCAAGTACAGCAAACTGAACATAACCATCACTCTCACTCAATGCTTGCTGCCAATCCGACACCATCACGACGGCGCCGCTCGGACCACGCACGACGACACGGGCTTCGCCGGACGCAGGCTCAATCGAAAAATTTAACTTTTGGCCTTCATGCGCCGTCAGACGAACTTGCAATTTCGCCGAACTGGAAGTTATCTCGCCCGCCCGCCCGCCCATCCCGGCAAAAGGAATGAGCTCGGCATAGGCTGGCAGACAAAGCCAACAAACTAACGACAAAAAAAGAGCCGATGATTTACGGTACATCGATCAGTTGCTCACTTATTGAGTGTCATTCATCCTCAGTGAGGTCAGCGTATGAATGACACCTCGTAATTCAGCCAAACCACGCAAACGACCCACATAGGAATAACCTGGTTTTGTGGTCTTCAATACTTGATCGTAGTCCATGGTGTGACCATGATCGGGACGCATCGGTATGTCAATTTGACAAGCGCCGGGCGAGCGCTTTCGCTGCTGCTCTTGCTTTAACAGCTCGTCAATAATACCCACCATATCGTTATCACCGTCGAGGTGCTCGGACTCCCAAAAAGACCCATCCGGCTCACGGCGAATATTCCTCAAATGTACAAAGTATATTCTGGAACCCAAGTCCTGCACGATTTTCACGACGTCGGCACCGCAACGGGCTCCGTATGAACCTGCGCACATGGTAAGCCCATTGGCAGCCTGGGGAATCGTGTTGACCAAGATACGTGCGTCTTCAAGCGTAGATAGGATTCTGGGCGAGCCGAATATCCTGAATGGCGGGTCGTCGGGATGAATACCCATCACCACGCCGGCCACCTCAGCTGACGGGATGACATCTTCGAGAAATGCGATGAGATTCTGTCGATATGCATCGTCCGAAAGAACTGCAAATTCGTTGATCAACGAAGATATCTGCGTTCTATTGTAGGATCCATAACCACCAGGCAGCCCGGCAATAATCGTCTTTTCCAGATCCTCGATGGCGGCTGCGTTCATGTCACTAATCCGACGAGCGGCAGCCGCGATCACCTCCTCGGCATAATCCTTCTCGGCGTGCGCTCGACGCAGGACGTAAATGTCATATGCGGCAAACTCCGCCATGTCGAACCGCAGCGCTTCCGCTCCATTCTCCAATTTGAAATCGAGATCCGTCCGGGTCCAGTCGACCACCGGCATGAAGTTGTAGCAAACCACGCGCACACCGGCGGTGCCGAGATTGCGCAGTGTCTGCCTGTAGTTTTCCGTGTAGCGAGCGAAATCCCCACGACGTAGCTTGATATCGGTATGAACAGGGACCGACTCGACCACTTCCCATTTCAGCCCGGCCTGCTCAATGACGGATTGGCGTTCTTTGATATCGGCGAGGGGCCATACCTCACCGCTGGGAATGTGATCCAAGGCAGTAACCACCGCCTTCGCCCCTGACTGCCGTACCTGTCTGAGCGTAACCGGATCATCAGGACCAAACCAGCGCCATGACTCGAGCATTGTTATTCGATCCTTATTTCGAACTTACTTTGTTTGATGATGGCAAATCCCCACCGCACATATCCACGTACGTGCAAGTCGCCCTGAGAGGGTGATCTCACCCTCTCAGGACGCTGACTTGAACGATCACTCTGATCAGAAGCGATAGACGGCGGTCAACGAATAGGTCTGTCCCACTTCACGCAACTCTCGGAAACGCGCAGGCGTGCCCTGGTATGCACGGAATTGCTCATCAGTGAGATTGAATCCCTCCAGCGTCAGGGTGAGGCCTTCAAACCAAGCCGGCGTGTAGGAGGCGGACAAGTCCAGACGGTTTGCGGATTCGATGAAGCGGTTCTCACCGGATACGGTGAAGCGCGTCTCATCGTAATAGTCACTACGACTGGTGTACGCCAAACGCACAGCGAAGGGATCGGCCTCATAAAACGCGATCACGTTGACCGTCTTATCAGACACGCCCGGCAGCGGAAGTACCCTGCCCGACGCATCCCGGTCCGCGCTCTCACTGGCATCAATATAGGTGTAATTGAGCTGTACACCCATATTTCGGATAACTGGCACATTAACGAAATCAAACATCTGCAACAGACCGATTTCGTAGCCTGAAATATCAAATCCGACGTTGGAATTGACCTGTCCCGTAATAATGACCGGCACACCCGCCGCGTCAGTACAAACACCTGCACCATCCGCTGCCAAATTGCCCGTCACCAAACCGAGAATGGCACTCCCCGACAAAGCGGAAATGTCCGACAAAGAGGACGGACAGAGCACCTGATTGGCGATACCGCTGTTCACTTTTTTCTGGAAGTACGCAAGAGAAATCGTGTTGCCTGTGGCGGGATACCACTCCAACGAAAGGTCAATGGACTCCGCCTCAAAGGGTCTTAGGTCCGGGTTACCCAATTGGATATCAATATCCTGTGCGACCGCTCGGGTGGCGTCAGTGTAGGTGACATCAATGACCTGTGAGACCGAGTAATTTCCGGCATGAGGCCGGACGATCGTTTCGGCATAAGAGGCTCTCACGACCAGCTCATCACTCACGTCCCAAACCAAGTTTACCGACGGCAAGACATGACTGAAGTCCGTTTTAGCGTTAAGCGGCTCAGAGACGCCCCCGACATCACGGAAGGCCGACACCTCGCGGTCGGTCTGGACATATCGCAGACCGACATTACCACGAACCGGCAACTCACCCGCGGTATTCATCAGATCAAAATTTGCCATCAGATAGACGGCGGTAATGTCACGATCTGAATCCGAGAACGTACTGTTGAAGTCCCCCTGTACCCGGGGTAACCCACCAAATAAATTGCCGGTCAATGACACTCCACGCAGCAGATCGGCCTGCACAAGCCGAGGATCGGGTGCATAGTAATTATCGATACGATCCCCCAGTGCTCCATCAAAAAATCCCGAGCCACCCGATCGAATACCCGTCGCCTGGACCAGCACACCCAAATCATCGATCTGACCGTAATTGAAGCTTCCGGTCGAGAGCTCCCACTGCGGGCGAGAACGAAATTGCGTCATCTGACGCAGCTTGACGCCGGCATCCACGCCGGTTAGCCAATGCCCGTCAAATACACGGCTGATATCAAGCGCATACGAAGTTTCTTTCTCCTCCATATCGTATTCATAGCCCGATATATAGGTTGAAAACCAGTCTCGCGCGCCGGAGGATCTGGTCACACACTGGCTTTGCGTGCGGCCGGCAGCCAACTCACTGGCTGTACATCCGCCATGGGAGAACGTAGCTGGATTGGCAAAGGCTCCAGTCAACTCCTTCAGGGAGAATGCGCCTGGGTCACCACCTGCCGTGTTGAAGTAAATATTGACTCCGTTGTTGTTTGCGGATCGCAAATTCCGACGCGCCTGATAGCCGACAGAATCATAGGTCGCTCGCGTGGTATGAATCGTCGCGGCAGTCTTCCAGTCCCCTGTTTCCCAAGTCAAATTTGCGGTCAAGGCGTCAGTGACGCTGTCCGCATCGATTAGCCGAATTTGAGGCGTCACTTCGGGGAAGTTCATCACGCCTTCCACCACGGTGTCGCCCGCAGCGGCGTCCACCAATGTATTTGAAATCGTGGTGGTACGCGCCCGACGAATTTGCAGTAATTCCATATCATGCAGGTAAGGATCCTCTGCATGCAGCGCCTGCACACCAAAGCGCAGACCATCGGTTATCCGAAAATCCAACCCTAAGGTGGCAGACAACCGGTCACCGGTGCTGTCCGTGGAGACGATACGAAATTCATTGGGTATGTACAGATCGGAGAGCCCGTCTCCGTTGCGATCTTGGCCCGTGTAGGCGTTGACGCGGATCGCATCACCACGAAAATGCTGCTCACCCGCCGAGATGGAGCCTACGAATCCCCAACGATCGTCGAATACTCGGCCAAAACTCAAGCTGTACGTTGGCGACTGATCCTCGAGCAGCGTCTCGTAGGTGGTCTTTACCGACACGCTGGTGTAATCGGCATCCAGATCCAACGCCCTACGAGTGACGATATCCACAACGCCGCTTAGTCCGCCCTCATCCATCTTGGCCGTGGGCGTCTTGATCACATTCAACGCACTGACCACTTCGGAATTCAATGCACCATAGGCAAACCCATAATCAGGTTCGGGCGCGGCCAATATTTGACCGTTGAATGTTGTCAGCGAAAAGGTGGTGGGTAGCCCGCGAATCGCAATACGACCGACTCGGCGTTGGGTCTCATCGCCCGAATAGTCCATTTGCACACCGGTAACGCGCTGCAGCGACTCGGCCAAGTTCAAGTCCGGAAACTTACCCATGTCGTCTGCGGAAATACCATCGATGATGGAATCCGCGTTGCGCTTTGTTTCGATGGCGTTGATGAGCGCGGCCCGAACACCGGTGACCACCACCTCTGCCAGACCTTCATTGGCCTCGGATTCAGCGGCTTGAGCAAACGCGATCCCACCCTGCGTCGCGCACAACATGGCGACCATGGCAGGCACAGCACGCTTCATTATTTTCATCTCACCAAGTCGTTTGACAGTCGGCATGAGCCTCTCCCCTTCTGTTGTGATGTCCCGTGTCGGTGGGTAGCCGGCTGGGCAACGAAAACGCCCAATGTGCTGAACACCAAATGTAACCAAGTTGACCAAATTGGCTTCTGATAGTCAACTTTGGCCTTACCACTTATCCGGATTTGCAGAAAAACGGGTCGCGTGATGATCACTAACTCATAAAAAAGCATCGAAAAACTATTTAAATCAATAAGTTATGGATTTTTCGGAATTCGACAGTGACGCTACGCTACAGTCCGGCGGGGGTTTGGATCTCGCCAGTATCAGGGTTCATGATTACGCGACTGAGCTGGAGTTAGGTGAAAATCGACCTCCGATTGGTAAGATCACTTTTGCCCGGTAGGCGGACTTTGGACAACTCGGAAAACCCATGAAAATTTTTTTTGGCTTGGCTGGGCCTGGTCTCTTTTTGTTAACCGCACTCACCGCACCCGTGACGGGCCTATCGTCGGAGGCATGGCTGGTGGCGGGTTTAGCCGCGTGGATGATCCTGTGGTGGGTATTCGAGGTTGTTCCCTTGGCGGTGACCTCGTTATTACCGCTCGTGGTATTGCCCGTCTTTGGACTCGCGAGCGGCAAGGAGCTCAGTGAGTCCTACGCCAACGCCACCGTTATGCTGGTTCTGGGTGGCTTTACCCTCGGCCTGGCAATCGAAAAACACCGGCTGCACGAGACTTTGGCAACGTATCTGCTCTCCAAAGTCAGCCTGAATCCGTATTTGCTGCTCGCAATCACGATGGGACTGACGGCTGCATTTTCCATGTGGATCAGCAATACCGCGACCACCATCATGATGCTACCCATCGTAATTGCAGCCACTCAACGCTTACCAACACCCATGGCCCAAGCCTGCGGTCCCGCGTTCATGTTGGGCGTAGCCTATGCGGCGTCCATCGGCGGCATGATGACTCTCATCGGAACCGCCACCAATGCGCAATTCAAGGCATATGCCGAAACGCATACCGGCAGTCCAATCGACTTTTTAACGTGGATGATGTTTGCGGTCCCGGTGGGACTGATCATGCTGATTGCAGCATGGGCCATATTGGCTCAAGGCATGCCTAAACCAATAATGGATCTGCGACCTGATCCCACCACCGACGGACCACGCTCCCTAGTCTTGTCCTCATCGCAAAAACGCGTGTGTCTGATTTTTGGAGCGACGATCGCCGCATGGATTTTCAATGGCTCACTAATCTCACCCATGGCCGGTCGCTCCGTACCCGACTCATCCATCGCGCTGCTTGCCGCCGTGGCTTTCTTCCTCTGCCCTGCCGATGAGCGATCGCAGAAGCTCCTCGAGTGGAACGACATGAAGAACCTCCCCTGGGGCGTGCTGCTATTACTTGGAGGAGGCCTCGCATTGGCGAGCACCTTAGCCAGCAGCGGGGTCGCGGGGTGGGTTGCGAGTTTCATTCCTAATTCTGAAAACCCGATCATCGTCATGTTCGCCTGCTTGATACTCGTATTGGTTGTCTCAGAAGTGATGAGCAATGTGGCGGCCGTCGCAGCCCTGTTACCCATCCTGACCAGCCTTGCGAGCACCAGCGACATCAATTTTGTGGCATTCACCGCACCCATCATTTTGGCGGCCAGTTGCGCGTTCATGCTGCCGATGTCCACCCCACCCAACGCCATCGTTTTTTCAGCTGGTACAGTAACGATCCGCGACATGGTCAGAGCAGGATTTCGACTGAACTTGGTTGGCTTCGCTTGCATATTGATTCTTGCCGAACCACTCTCGTCTTGGTTGTTTGATTGAACCTACGATGGATACTGGGGAAACGTCTGGCCAGTTTCATTTTGATCGCTTTCATGCGATGGGAACCATCTTCGAATTCCTGGTCGCCAGCGAGCACCTCGAGGCTGTCACGAATGACTTTTTGTTAGCGCGCGAACTGGTACGCAGGTATGAACTTGGCTTGAGTTTTCATGCTGAAGAAAGTGAGTTATCCCTCCTCAATCAAACGCTCTTGAACTCTGACGGTCCAACGATATGTTCGCCATTGCTCGGCAGCGCATTGAACTTGGCACTCACCGGAAAACACGCGACCAATGGTGTCTTTGATCCATGCTACCGCTCTCCCGGTATCACGTATGCATTGACCAAGACGGATCATTGGGTGCTACAAGCGAGCGAGCCTGGCCTTATGCTCGACCTTGGCGGCCTCGGTAAAGGTATTGTCGCGGATGCTCTTCGGGCAATTTTTGATGGTAATCATGTGCAGGGCGCCTTGCTGAGCTTGGGGGGAAGCACCTTCGTTTGCATCGGCTCGCAACCAGGGCGCACGGGGTGGAGCGTTCGTAGCGAGAACCGTACTATTGACCTATCTTTCAATGTGACAGACGCTGGACTCTCTTTTTCATCCACTAAAAAGCGCGGTGATGACCAGGGGTTGACGCGCTCGATATCCGTGGCAAAACTCCGTCACGCGACTGCCGCGGTGAAGGCCGAGTCTGCCGCTTGGGCCGAGATCGCCAGCACCGCACTTCTGGTCGGTAGCCTGTCTCAGCAAACCAAGCTACCTGCTGCGATCAACTCGTACATCATTGAAGCGAAGTGCGTATTTCATGACTAAGAACTTCAAAGATTTGGAAAGTCAGAGCAGAAGAGCGTTCTTCCGCCGCCTGCTGAACGCAAGCAGCGTGACAGGACTCAGTGCCTTGAGTATTGCGCCGTGGATTACCCAAGCCAGTCAGAGTCAAAGCTCGGGTGTATACCCAGACATTAGGTCTAGCGACAGAAAAGTGCGGGTTGGAGTCGTTGGTATCGGCTCGCGCGGCTATCGCTTGCTATTGATTCTGTTGCGAAACCCCGCGGTGGAGATCGTCGCTCTGTGCGACGATTACCTCCCGAATCTTCAAAGAGCAATCGTCGCGTGCCCGCGCCCCGTGAATGCAACAACAGCATACGAGAAATTCCTTGAGACGACGAATCTTGATGCCGTCGTCATCGCAACCCCATTAGTCTTCCATGCCAGCATGTGCGTAAGAGCAATGGAATTGGGAATCCATGTGTTCTGTGAAAAATCGATCGCAAGAACCTTGCAAGACCTGCAGAATGTCAGACAGGTCTACGAATCCAGCACTGTCGTGCTTCAAATCGGTCATCAACGTCTTTTTGACCCAGGCTACATCACGGCGATAAACAAAATCCGCAGCGGTGAGATCGGCAAGGTCACCCAGATACGCGCATACTGGCATCGCAACAATGATTGGCGCCGTCCTGTACCGAGCCATGCCCCGGAGTTGGAGCGGAAATTAAACTGGCGCCTATACAGCGAGACATCAGGCGGACTGATGACGGAGCTTGCCTGTCATCAAATCCAAGTCGCCAACTGGGCGCTCGGGACCTTGCCCAACAATGTGGTGGGCACCGGCTCCTTGGCGTACTGGCGAGATGGCAGAGAGGTATTCGATCACGTCGCTCTCGTCTATCAATATCCGGATGGCGAGCAGTTGATTTACGACTCTATGATCAACAACGCCAAGTATGGTCTGGAAGAACAGATACTGGGTGACAAAGGGACGATCGAGGCCGAGTCCTACTTGCTTTACCCAGAGAACCCTCCACCGGGACCGGGTTTGGCGCAGTTGTTTACAGACTTACGTTCAGCAGTCTTCGACGAAATCCCGCTGGGTGGGTCCAGTTGGATCCCTGAACTTGGCAGCCAGCACCGAGGAATCTCCTATGCCACTGGCTACTACGACTCGACGGTGGCCTCAATGGATGCGTTCATTGGCTATGCAAGTCGCGGTGAGCGACAGGACCGAATGTTTGCCGAGGCTTACCATGCCACTGCAGGTGCACTTTTGGGCGAAATCGCAATGGAGACCGGCAAAAGAGTCGAATGGAAAGATGAATTCAAGATTGGCTTTCCCGACTCCCTGGATACACAGAGAGCGCAGCAATGAAAATAAGCGTGGACCTTCAGCGCGAGGCAAAATGGCTTTTAGCCTTTAACTTTTTGACAGTGGCCATCAACAGCGCTGCGATTATTCATTACGATACCGCGTGGATTGAGCTTTTCACTCAGCTTGGTTGGACGACCCTCCTGGCAACGGCGCTTTACCTTTGCGCGATCCCTTTGCGAGCCTTGTTCGCTTATCTGCGGCCGCGTCTTTTCAGGTGATACCCGAGTGGCGCATGACCGTGTAACGTGTACGGTGCTTTGAGACTTCAAGTCGCGCAGCATTGAGCGCCTCGACCTCAGTCGCATCGAGAATGCTGTCGATCACGTTCATCAAATGTTTTCGCATCGCCGCGCGCGCTGCTTGTGGATCGCGCTTGCATAAAGCCTCGTAGATTTCGCGGTGCTCGTCCACGATTGGACGTACACCCGAAGCCCGTGCTTTCTGATAAATCTCCCTCGATAGCAGCGATGTCTCGCGCATCTCCCACAGCAACTCGACGACCGCGACGATCGCACCGTTCTGCGTCGCCCTCGCTATCGCCAGATGGAAGTTCTTGTCGCCCGCTTCTGCCTTGGCTTTTTTTTGATCGAGATTTTCGAGCTCCATCGTCTCGAGAATCCGACCAAGCTCATCCAATTCCTCGTCGGTGATCAGGCTGGCCGCCAGAGCCGCCGCCTCCCCTTCGATCAGTGCGCGGGCCTCGGTCAAAGCGAATGGCCCGACATCCTTATCCATCGACTGAGCTGGGGCGGCCTCATGCGCCACGACATAAACACCTGACCCCATCCGAACTTCGACGTAACCCTCTATCTCCAAGGCGATGATCGCCTCGCGCACAGTGGGTCGGGAAACGCCAAAAAGCGCGGCGAGATCGCGCTCAGCCGGTAGTCTGTCGCCGACTTTATATTTGCCCTGGTCAATGTGGTCCGCAATTTTTTCAGCCACCTGCTGATAAAGCCGCTCCACTTTCAAAACCTGGCGATTTTCGGGCATGCAAACCTTCTTGGGTTACGTTGTTTTCTCTGTCAAAGGCTTCCAGTCGGGATCCATCTCCGCCTGCCAGTACAGCTCCATCAGCGACTGATCGTCAAGGTGACCGCTTGATCCAACCCGCACGCGCTGCTGCCCGGATCGGTAAGCAATATTACCCAGATGACACAGCATCGTGCTGATATGGCCCTCGGAGGCCGGCGAATGCAAAGCTCCACCCTGCCCACGAACGGCTTGCAGAAAATTGGCGATATGCGCCTCGGTCAAAGCACCTGCCCCGACCAAGTCCGAGGTATTCACCGCGCGACCCGTTGATTTGCGTTGCATTACCGGTTTTCGGTCTATATCGAACCACTCGAAGCCAGCGCGATCGACAATGACCTGCCCCTTGGTCCCGAGAAGCAGCACGCCCCGCCCCCGACCAAAACGCTCCACTCGGTTGCAACTATGTCCCGACCAAGTAATCGACTTCCCGGAGTCAAAGTAATATCCCGCCTCGAGCGTGTCATACATTTCCCAGTCGTCATCACGATGGAACAGGCGCCCACCTCTGACCTGAATTTCCTGCGGATAACTCAACCCCATCGCCCAACGAGCGACATCGAGTTCGTGCGCGGCATTATTACAAAGTTCGCCGGTGCCCCATCGCCAAAACCAGTGCCAATTGTAGTGCACGACATTGGTTCGAAAATCGGTTTTGGGGCGAGGACCTTGCCATAGTGCCCAATCCAGATGCTCGGGTGGCGGAACAACCGTTCCACGTTCAATGGACTCTCTGGCATTGCCGTACCAAGTTTCGGCTGCATAGACCTCGCCGAGCTCCCCTGAGCCAATACGATCAGTCAGCTCGATCGATTCGAGCGCCGAGCGCTGCTGGTTCCCCATCTGCACGACTAAGCCGGTTCTTGCCTGGGCGGCCACGAGCGCCTCGCCCTCGGCGGGTGTCTGACTAAGCGGCTTTTCAACGTATACGTGTTTTCCTGCGTTCAACGCCGTAATAGTGGCGTAGGCGTGCCAGTGATCCGGCGTCGCGATCACCACCGCATCGAGCGACGGGTCGTTCAGCAATTCGCGCCAGTCACTGCTACCCCGCACCGACGTCTGGCCCGCCTCTCGGGCGTACTTCAAACTCGCCTCGAGCACCTTGCGATCAACGTCGCACAACCATTTGACGGAGATGGTCCCCACATTCAGGAACGATGACAGCAAGCCCTGCCCACGGCTGTTCAATCCTATGAATCCAATGTTGAGGCGATCGTTGGCGGATGCCAATCGCGAGTAAGACAACGCCGAGGCGGCCAGCAACAGCTGCCCTACTTTTCTTCTGGTCACTTGCATGATGATCGACCCTCCGAAGCCACCGTGAGGGGCCGGATTTTGATACTGCGGAATGAAACCAGGTCCCCGTGATCCTGCAACAGGATGGGCCCTGAAGGGGCCTCGCCAAACCCCTGCCACTTCGCATACTTTGAATGACTGACGAGCGCCCGAAACATCTGTGTCGATCTTTGATAACGCACGACCGGCTGGTTATTGAGCCAGTGCTCGACCTCCAAGCCGCACACTCTGACACGTGCTCTGTTCCATCTCCCGACACCGACAAAAGGTTTGCCCTCGGCGGTGAAAAGCTGATTTTCAGCAGGAATCAGGTCATAGAGCGAGCCCACGGTACGGTTGCCGTTCAAGCCCTTTTTTGCATCGGGGTGCAATTGGTCATCGAGTATCTGAAACTCCAGCCCGATCGCTGACCCTTCCTCCTTCAATAGGTTGGGCAGTACAAAGTATTTGATGCCGCTATTCGCACCCGGCGTGAGTCTGAAGTCAACCTCGAGATCAAAATGCGTGTACTCATCCGTCGTAATGATATCGCCGCCGTTTCTAGATTCCGCTCCGCCTGAAGACAGCACACTCAAGACGCCGTCTTGGATTTGCCAGCCTTTTTCCGGGAAATGATTCAGTCGCGCTCCACGCCATCCCGCCGTGGAGACGCCATCCCAGAGTAATTTCCAACCCAGTTGTGTCTGATGGGTGGTCAGGCGATTGGTCAAATATGAAACCTGCTCTACCTGGCTTGACCAACCCCTTTCACCAAAGACTGTTTCGCGTACGTTTGCCGCCAAACCGAGTGATTGCAATTGCGACGCAGCAGCAGTCGCCAGCACAGTGTGCTGATCCCAGAGCTCGGAGCTCGCGGGATCCAGCACAAGGTCTAGGCACGCCTTACCGTCAATCGCAAGCTGCAAGCGATTATCTACCCTGCGAAGTAGCATCTCTCTGCTGCCCGTCGCGGACAAATCACATGGCGACAAAGTATTTCTCGCCATGGGATAGAGCCACCCGATGCGACCATCGCCTCGGACTCCTCCAACGAGTTTTCCGCCCTGCGCGAATACATTGAGAAATACCGGGCTACTCGGCTCACCGGGCAGTTGAATCACCCCGAGCTCGAGCAGCAGATGCTCTTTCGACTCGAGGTCGATACTGAAGCCGAGGAGGTACGACTCAGACTGACCCGAGCTCGCCGTCGCGAATGACGGAAACATCGCCATACCGAGAGTCACACAGCACGCATGGAACACGGACCATGCTCGCCGATCGATCGCCGCTTCAGACCCAACTAAATTAATTCGCCACATCGTCGCTCACTCGCTCAGTCGATTGAGGGAGCCTTTATAGCAATTATTGGCCTGACAATAAACGCCTCATCCCCCTATTTGGTCTGACCAGATTGGCTTCGCTGACGCCATGGCAAAACACAGGCCAAAGAAACTTGGCGATTTCCCGTGAGCAAACCCTTGTAATATATATGTTATAGCATAACTATAAGTGGGCTCTAATCATCACTCTGCCCGTCACTCCAAGCTCAAGCGCCCTGGGTCTCCTCATGCTGCAAGCCATCGACCTGCATAAACGCTACGGCGACCATGTCGCTCTCGACAGACTGAACCTGACGGTTCAGCCTGGCGAAATCTGCTGTCTACTGGGCGCGAATGGAGCTGGCAAAACGACCACCCTGCACCTGTTCCTCGATTTCGTACCTCGCACGAGTGGCCAAGCGCTGATCGGCGGCGAAGATGTGGCCGCCCATCCCCTGCGTACCAAGGCCCTGCTCGCCTACATCCCCGAAGTGGTCACCCTCTATCCGGCTTTGACCGGCCGCGCTCGATGAACAGGTGGTCAGCAGCGCGCATGTCGTGAACCTGTTGCATCGGGCGGCCGAGCCGCCCAAGGCGACCCCGTTGCAGGTGCCCGAGGCGCTGAAGCTGACGACGGAGC
>Ga0169931_10006532_pt1 | contig 17560 bp, 19 predicted proteins | sample Kivu_15m_20L_FD_129675 | JGI IMG/M metagenome (GOLD analysis project Ga0169931, IMG submission 129675) | Freshwater microbial communities from Lake Kivu, Western Province, Rwanda to study Microbial Dark Matter (Phase II) - Kivu_15m_20L... | ecosystem: Environmental > Aquatic > Freshwater > Lake...
ATCACCACCTGGCGTCCGAGGTCGTAGCCGGCCTTCTTCACCGCCTCGGCGATGACCTCGCACGCGGCCTCGTTGCTCGCGAGGTTCGGCGCGAAGCCGCCCTCGTCGCCGACCGCGGTCGAGAGGCCCTTGTCGTGCAGCACCTTCCGGAGCGCGTGGTAGCACTCGACGCCGGCGCGCATCGCCTCGCCGAAGGTCGCGAACCCGACGGGCTGGATCATGAACTCCTGGAAGTCGACGCTGTTGTCGGCGTGCTTGCCGCCGTTGATGATGTTGAGCATCGGCGCCGGCAGCCTCCGCGCGCCCGCGCCGCCGAGGTACTTCCAGAGGGGCAGGCGGCACGCCGCGGCCGCCGCGTGCGCGGTGGCCATGCTGACGCCGAGCATGGCGTTCGCGCCGAGCCTGCCCTTGTTGCGCGATCCGTCGAGGTCGATCATCGCGTGGTCGAGCGCCGTCTGCTCGCGCGCGTCCATGCCGAGCACGAGCGGCGCGATGCGCGAGTTCGCGTTCGAGACCGCCTTCTCGACGCCCTTGCCGAGCCAGCGGCGCTTGTCGCCGTCGCGCAGCTCCACCGCCTCGTGCTCGCCGGTGGATGCGCCGCTGGGGACCAGCGCGCGGCCGACGGCGCCGCCGTCGAGCGCGACCTCGCACTCGAGCGTGGGGTTGCCGCGGGAATCGAGGACCTGGCGGGCGTGGACGGCGACGATCTCGAACATGGCGTGGGTCTCCGGGAAGGTGCGCGGCAGGCGCGCCGCGTTGGGTGATGCTAGTTCGCGGGTGACCGCAGGGCGGCCCAGACGTCGCGCACCACCCAGCTCATCGCCTCCATCGCGGCGTCGGTCCGGCTGGCGAGGTGCGGCGCCAGGTGCGCGTTCGCGAGCCCGAGCAGCGGGTTCGATGCGTCGAAGGGCTCGGGATCGTGGACGTCGAGGAGCGCCATCGACGTGGGGTCGCGGCGCAGGTGCCGGGCCAGCGCGTCGTGGTCGACGACGAACCCGCGGCTCGTGTTGATGAGGACGGCGCCCGGCCGCATGCGCTCGAGGAGGTGCGGCCCCACGAACCGCGCGTTCGACGCGCGCCCGTCCACGTGCACCGTGATGACGTCGCACTCGGCGAACAGGCGCTCGGCGGTCACGGGGCGCGCGCCGGCGCGATCGGACTCCTGGATCTCGACGAGGTCATGGAAGCGCACCTCGAAGCCGATCGCCGCGGCGACCTGCGCGACGCGTCGGCCGATCCGGCCGAACCCGAGCACCCCGAGCGTGAGTTCGTCCATCTGGCGGTGCGCGACCACCTCCCGGCGGATCTCGTTCCAGCGCGCCGCGCCGACGGGCTCGGTGAGCATGAGCCGCGGCCGCAGTGCGTCGCAGAGGAGGCACGTGACGTACTCCACCACCGCCTGCGTGTTGGCATCGGGGGTGTTGAAGCACGCGATCCCGCGGCGGGCGCATTCCTCGAGATCGATGTTGTCCATCCCGACCCCGGCGCGCCCGACCGCGCGCAGCCTCGGAAGCCGGTCAAGGAGCGCCGCATCCACGCGCGTGTAGGTGCGCACCACGAGCCCCTCCGCCCGGGGGGCGGCCGCCTCGAAAGGCGGCGTGCCGGCGCCGGCCACCACCAGCTCGGCCCGCTCGCCGAGCCAGGCGGCGGCCGCGGGGGACAGGTGCTCGGTCTGGATGACCGTGGGGCGCGTGAGCATGGAGGCGGGGAAGGGTACGGGAATTTCGGACCTTGGCCGGGAATCCCCGCGGGTTGCCGAACCCCGGGCTTGCACCGACGCATATGGTGAGACATCCTTGCGGGCGGGCCGTCCATGCCGGGCGGGCCCGAAGGCTGGCCGGCCCGCGTTGCGTCCATTCGAAGAGGCGATCGCCCCATGCAGACCCGTTCATCCGGCACGTTCGTGACCCTCGCCGTCGCGGCCTTGGCTGCCGCCGCTCCGGCCCTCGCGCAGGACGTCGGGTACGACGCGTTGGTGGCACGCCTCGGCGCAGGCAGCGTCCCGACGGGTGCCGGCGTCCGCGTGGCGCAGGTCGAGGCGCAGGAGGGCGGCGTCGCGGCGAACTACGGCCCGAACCAGACCCTCGCCCCGTTCACGGGCAAGTCCTTCAGCGCGATGAGCGGCACCGTCGCGGTGAGCGGACACGCCACCACGGTCGCGCAGGCCTTCTACGGCTCGGGCACCAGCATCGCCCCCGGCATCACCCAGATCCACCTCTACGAGGCGAACTCGTTCATCCAGGCCGGCTACCTCCGGCTCGGCTCCGGCGTCGGTGCGCTTCCGCTGACCCCGGCCGGACCCTCGTCGGCGGACCGCGTCCGCATCTTCAGCAGCAGCTGGATCGGCGAGCTCACGGGCGCGAACGCCGCCTTCAACTACGAGACGCTCCGCCGCGCCGACTACGCGATGAACCGCGACGGCACGCTCTTCGTCAACGGCGTGAACAACGGCGCGGGCAGCGCGCTGCTGCCGCTGATGGCGTGCGGCTACAACGGCATCGCGGTGGGCCTCTCGTCGGGCAACCACTCGGCCGCCAACACGCCCGCGATCGCGGACGTGGCGGGACGGATGAAGCCCGAGATCGTGGCGCCCGCGGACTTCACCAGCTTCTCGACGCCCATCGTCAGCGCCGGCGCGGCCATGCTGCACCAGGTCGCCAACGAGCTGCCGTACAGCCTGAACTCGAACCGCAGGACGGGCGTCGCCATCAAGAGCGCGATCCTCTGCGGCGCGACGCACGGCGAGTCGTGGTCGAACGGCGCGCCCGCGTCCGGAAGCAACCGCGGGATCACCGCGCGGCCGATCGACCCCGTGTTCGGCTGCGGCACGCTGAACGTCGACCGCGCGCACCGCATCATCACCTCGAACGAGGTCACGGGCCAGTCGGCCCCCGCGAACGCGATCGCGGGCGCGGCGGCCCCCACGACGGGCTGGGACTACGAGGTGTTCTCGAGCCCATCGGTGCAGCGCCACTACCGCATCGACCTCGCGGGCTCCGCGGATGCCAGCGTCCTCGTCACGTGGAACCGATCGCCGTTGAGCACCACGCTCACCACTGCATCGACGGCGGCCCCCGGCGTCGCCAACCTGCGGCTTGAACTGAAGCGGATCGAGGCGGGTGCCGCGAACGCCATCTCGGGCGACGCGGGCGCGACGGTGTTCGACTCGGGCAACGTGGTGAGCGCGAGCGCGGTCGACAACATCGAGCACCTGTGGATCCGCGGGCTCGATGCCGGCAGCTACCTGCTCAGCGTCACCCGCGAGGATGCCCTGACCACCGTATCGAACGCGGCGGTCGTGAGCTGGATCTTCGACGAGCAGCCCGGCGTGGTCGGCGACCTCAACGGCGACGGGCTGGTCGACGGCCAGGACCTCGGCATCCTGCTCGGCGGCTGGGGGGCCGACGGCCCCGCCGACCTGAACGGTGACTCGACGGTGGACGGCATCGACCTCGGCATCCTGCTCGGCAACTGGGGCTGACCCCGCCGCGCGGCCTTACGATCCGGGGGTGCCCGCCCGGATACGCACGCGCGCGCTGCTCGCCGTCGTCGTGGCCGCCCTCGGCCTCGGGCTCCTGTATCCGCTGGCGCTATCGCTGGGCGCGGCCTTCGTCGAACCCTCGGGCGGCGTGACGTTCGCGCACCTGCGAGCGGTCCTTGCCGACCCCGCCACGCTGCGCGGGCTCGCGAACTCCACGCTGATCGCCGCGCTCACCACCGCGCTCGCCGCGGCGATCGCGATGCCGCTCGCCGCGATCGGTGCGCGGTGCTCGTTCACCGGCAAGGGCCCGCTCTCCGCGCTGGTGCTGGTGCCCCTGGTGCTGCCGCCCTTCGTGGGCGCCATCGGGCTGCGGCACGTGCTGGGGCGCATGGGCGCGCTGAACGCGCTCCTCGGCATCGACGTCGACTGGCTCGGCGACGGCGGCATCGGGGCCATCGTGGTCCTGCAGGCCCTCTCGCTGTACCCGGTGCTGTACCTCAACCTGTCCGCGGCCTTCGGCAACCTCGACCCGTCGCTCGAGGACGCCGCGCGCTGCGGCGGCGCGGGTGCGTGGCGCAGGTTCCGCCGCGTGACGCTGCCCATGGTGCGGCCGGGCGCGTTCGCGGGCGCGACGATCGTGTTCATCTGGGCGTTCACCGAGCTCGGCACGCCGCTCATGCTCGACTTCCACGAGACCACGGCGGTGCAGGTGTTCAACGGCATCCGCGAGGTCGAGGCGAGCCGCCGGCCCTACGCGCTGGTGGCGGTGATGCTTGCGTGCAGCGTGGGGTTCTACGCGCTCGGCAAGTGGGCGCTCGGCCGCGTGCCGCCGGCGGCGACCGGCAAGGCGTCGTTCACCCGCGCGGAACGCCGCCTCACGGGGTGGCGCGCGCTGGGCGCGGGGGCGCTCTTCGCGGCGGTGGGCGGGCTCGCGTGCCTGCCCGCGCTCGGCGTGGCGCTCGCGAGCGTCACCGTGCCCGGGCAGTGGTACGGCACGGTGCTGCCGGCCGCGTTCACGGGCGAACATTACGTGAACGCGCTCTCGCACCCCCTCGCGGCGGGGAGCATCCGCACGTCGCTGGGGCTGTCGCTTGCGGCGACGGCGCTCTCGGTCGCGGTGGGGGCCATGGCCGCGCGCATCCTGGTCCGCCACCGGCTGCGCGCGGCATGGGCGCTCGACGCCCTGGTCATGCTGCCGCTCGCGGTGCCCGGCATCGTGCTCGCGTTCGGCTACGTGGCGATGAGCGTGCGGTGGCCGTTCTGGGGCGAGGGCGCGCCGCTCGCGGCGTTCGCGAGCGTGCTCGGTGCGGACCCGAGCCCGTTCCCGTTCCTGGTGGTGGCCTACGCGGTCCGCCGGCTGCCGTACGTCGCCCGGAGCGTCGCCGCGGGGCTCGAGCAGGCGGGCGAGGACCTCGAGGACGCCGCGCGCGTCGCGGGCGCGTCCGCGTGGAGGGTGCAGCGGCGCGTGGTGGTGCCGTTGGTGGGCGCGCACCTCGCGGCGGGGGCGCTGCTCGCGTTCAGCTTCAGCATGCTCGAGGTGAGCGACGGGTTGGTGCTGGCCCAGCGCGAGGCGCAGTTCCCGGTGACCAAGGCGATCTACTCGCTCTACGAACGGCTCGGCGACGGCCCCGGGATCGCGAGTGCCATGGGGGTCTGGGCGATGGCGCTCCTCGCGACGGCGCTTCTGGGGGCCGGGGCCCTCGTCGGCCGCCGCATGGGTGCCGTGTTCCGCGGCTGATTCGGGCACTCCCCGCGGCGGCGTGCTTCCTATACTTATTGCCCCATGCCGTACACCCTCCAGCCTGACCACGGATACGGTCTCGAAGTCGAGGAGCAGGCCCGGACGCCGCGAGCGACCGGGCAGGGCACCATCACGGTCGACTCGGACTCGCCGGACTACCTGCGCGACCACGCGCAGGTGCCGGACCGCTGGATCCTCAACATCGGGCCCCAGCACCCGGCCACGCACACCACGCTCCGCCTGGTGATGGAACTCGACGGCGAGCGCGTGGCGCGCGTCAACCCGCACATCGGCTACCTGCACTCGGGCTTCGAGAAGCTGGGCGAGCACCACGACTACAACCAGTACGTGTGCACGATCAGCCGGATGGACTACATCTCGCCGATCGTCAACGACATCGCGTTCCACACCTCGGTGGAACGGTTCTTCGGCATCGAGCCCACGCCCCGGTGCAAGGCCGTCCGCACCATCATGGCCGAGCTCGGCCGCATCCAGAACCACCTGCTGTGCGTCGGCGCGGCCGCGCTCGACCTCGGCGGCTTCACGGGGTTCCTCTACGGGTTCAACGAGCGCGAGTTCATCTACGACATCGTCGAGTACATCAGCGGCCAGCGCTTCCACCCGGACTGGACGCGCGTGGGCGGCGCCTGGCGCGACGTGCCCGACGACGAGACGTTCAAGCGCATGGTGAAGCACTTCGTGAACGAGCGGCTCCCGCGCGCCGTGAAGGACATGGAGACGCTGCTCTCGCGCAACCGCATCTTCATCGACCGCCTCGAGGGCGTGGGCGCCATCAGCAGGCAGGACGCGATCGCCTGGGGCCTGAGCGGCCCGATGGCGCGCTCGGCCGGCGTGCGCCGCGACCTCCGCAAGGACGAGCCCGTGCTCTGCTACGCGGACAACTGGGACGGCGAGGGCGCCGAGGCGCCGAAGTTCGACGTCGTCGTGTGCCAGACCGGCGACTGCTTCGCGCGGTACCTGGTGCGCGTCGAGGAGATCAAGCAGTCCGCGCGCATCATCAACCAGCTGATCGACCGCATCCCCTCCGGCCCGTTCAACCCCACCGACGCCGCGAAGGTGACGCAGCCGGGCAAGGCGAACATCTACGGCTCGATCGAGGGCGTCATCGAGAACTTCGAGCTCATGATGTGGAACAAGGGCTGGAAGGTGCCCATCGGCGAGGCGTACTACGGCTTCGAGAGCCCCAACGGCGAGCTCGGCTACTACCTCGTCGGCGACGGCACCAAGTACCCGTGGCGCGTGCGCACCCGCCCGCCGTGCTTCGTCAACTACTCGGTGCTGCCGAAGCTGGTCGAGGGACACCTCGTCTCGGACGCCATCGCCGTCATCGGATCGATCAACGTCATCGCGGCGGAGCTCGACCGCTGAGCCCGCGCGCCTGACCACGCACCCCCGACGAACCCCGGACCCCACACGAGGACCCCATGGCCTGGCCCACCAAGCCCTCCGGCACCATGCAGATCGAGCGGCGCAGCGAGCCGTACTGCACTGACGCCATGAAGAAGCGCTGGACGGAGCGCGTGCTCCCCATGTACGCGACGCGCCTCGGCGCGCTCATGCCGATCCTGCACGACGTCCAGCACGCGTACCGGCACGTCCCGCACCAGGCGCAGCTCGAGGTCGCCCAGTTCCTCGGGATCAGCCCCGCCGAGGTGCTCGACACCGTCAGCTTCTACGACGAGTTCACGGTCGAGCAGCGCGGCGTCGTGACGATCGGCGTGTGCCACTCGATCGCCTGCGAGCAGTGCGGCTGCGGCAGCAAGGCGCTCCTCGAGCGCGCGTCCGACCGGCTCGGCATCGTGCCTGGCGAGACCACCGACGACGGCAGGTTCACGCTCATCGCGATGGACTGCCTCGGCAGCTGCGACACGGCGCCGGTGGCCCTCTTCAACGAGACCCTCCACGAGAACCTCGACGTCGCGGCGCTCGACCGCCTGATCGACGAGGCGTGCCGCGCCGAGCCGGCGCACGCCGCCGGCCACGGAGGCCATCACTGACATGGACCGCCCGGAGGACCCGCCGCTCGCACGGAGCATCGGCGCCTTCTTCGGGCACATCGTCGACGCCGTCCGCACGGACCCGAACGCGCCTGCCAAGGCCGAGGTCCGCCGCGAGACGACCGAGGAGCGGCGGCCCGACGGCGTCACGCTCCGCAGGACGGTGATCGAGGAGGTGGTGCTGCCCCCGGGCACGCAGCCACCGAGCACGCCCGGGACCGGCGACTCCGGCCCCGCGCCCGACACGAACGACGCACGCCACTGAACGAACGCCGAGTCCCACCGATGCCCACCGCAGCCGACTTCAAGCCCGCTCCCGTCCTCACCAAGCGGATCCCCGAGGACCGCTCGAAGCGCGCCACCGTCTCCTACGAGCAGTACGTCGCCACCGGCGGCTACCGCACGCTCGAGAAGGCGCTCTCGATGCAGCCGTCCGAGGTGGTCGAGCTCGTCAAGGGCGCCGTCCTCCGTGGACGCGGCGGCGCCGGGTTCCCGGCGGGCCTCAAGTGGAGCTTCCTGCCGCCGGCCGACGGCGGACCGAGGTACCTCGCCATCAACTGCGACGAGGCCGAGCCGGGCACCTTCAAGGACCGCCTGCTGGTCGACTTCGACCCGCACCTGGTGCTCGAGGGGATCGCCATCGCGGCCTACGCCTGCCAGATGCAGGTGGCCTACTTCTTCATCCGCGGCGAGTACCACCACCAGGCGAAGGTGTTCCAGAAGGCCATCGACGAGGCTTACGCCAACGGCGTCTTCGGGAAGCAGGGGCTCATGCGCGGCGCGAGCAAGCACGCCGTCGAGGTGGTCCTGCACCGCTCGGCCGGCGCCTACGTCTGCGGCGAGGAGACCGCGCTGCTCGAGGCCGTCGAGGGCAAGCGTGGGTGGCCGCGCGTCAAGCCGCCGTTCCCCGCGGTGAAGGGCCTGTTCGGCCGGCCGACCATCATCAACAACGTCGAGACGCTGGCCGCGGTCGTGCCGATCCTCGAGAACGGCGTCGACTGGTGGAAGCGGCTCGGCGTCGAGAGCACGATCGGCGGCATGCCGAGCCACGGCACCAAGCTGATGGGCGTCAGCGGCCACGTGAACCGCCCGAACGTCTACGAGCTCGAGCTCGGCATCCCGCTGCGGATGCTGGTCGAGAAGCACTGCGGCGGCATGCGCAACGGCAAGCGCTTCAAGGCCGCGATCGCCGGCGGCGTCTCGATGGGCATCCTCGGCACCGACCAGTACGACGCGCCCATGGACTTCGACATCGGCCGCAAGTACGACGTGCTCGGCCTGGGCACCGCGTGCCCGACCGTCTTCGACGAGGACACCGACATGGTGGCCGTGGCGCGCAACATCAGCCGCTTCTTCAAGAACGAGAGCTGCGGCCAGTGCACGCCGTGCCGCGAGGGAAGCGGCTGGCTGCTGAAGCTGCTGACCCGGATCGAGCGGGGCGCCGGCACCACGCAGGACCTCGACATGCTGCTCGAGGTCGCGGGGTCCATGGGCCTCACGCCGGGCACCACCATCTGCGGCCTGGCGGACGGCAACAACTGGGCGATCCGCACCATCGTCAACAAGTTCCGGCCCGAGTTCGAGAAGCGCGTCTCGCCGCGCTTCGTGCCGGTCTACGTGTCGGCGGCGGGGCGCTGAGCGGGTGGTGGCCGCGCTTCCCGACGGCATCGCGCTCGGCGGAGAGGGCCTGGCGGCCCTCTCGACCGGCGACCGCGCATGGTTCGAGGATGCTCTGTCGCGGGTGGTGCCGATGCTCCCCGCCCGGGTGGCGCGCGCGGAGTTCGAGCTCGTGCGCGACGCCCGCATGCGCGCCCTCCATGCCCGGCACCTGGCGATCGACGAGACGACCGACGTGATGACGTTCGCGCAGAACGCCCCCGGCGAGCCGGTCGACGCGGACGTAGCGGTGTGCGTGGACGAGGCGATGCGGCGCGGCCGGGCGCTCGCCCACGGCATGCGCGGCGAGCTGCTCCTCTACGCGCTCCACGCGCTGCTGCACGCCTGCGGCCATGACGACCGGGATCCGGAGTCGCACGCGCGCATGCACGCCGAGGAGGACCGCATCCTGGAGGCGGCCGGGTTCGGGCGCCTCTTCGAGGCCGGGGAGGGCGCGCCGTGAGCGGGCCGACGGCCGTCCTGCTGGCGCTCGCGGGCGCGTTCCTCGCGTGCGCGGGCGTGCTCGCCTCCATCGGGCTGTCGCTCGTCCAGGTGAGCGAGAGCGCGCTCGAGCGCGAGCTCGAGGCGCGCGGCCGCTCGGCGCGCGGCGCGTGGATGCTCGGCCGGCTCGAGCAGGTCGAGTGGGCGGTGGCCTTCGCCCGGACGGTGCTGCGCATCGGGTTCGTGGCCTGCGTGTTCGCCGCGTTCGCCGGGTTCGACGAACCCCTGACGGTCGAGCGGCTCGTCGCCGCGTGGGCCGTGGCGGTGCTCCTCCTGTGGGTGTTGACGTCCTTGGCGGCGGGCGCGTTCGCGCGCCATGCCCCGGCCGCGGTGATCGCCCGGTTCCTGCTCCCGCTCCACGTGCTCCACGCGGCGCTGCTGCCGGTGCGCGCGCTCGCGCGCGGGGTGGACCGCGTGGTCGGGTCGTCGGTCGGCCGCGCCGACCCGGGCGAGCGCAGCGAGGACGAGCTGGTGAGCGCCATCGAGGACACGCAGCGCCAGGGACTGATCGACGAGCATGCGGCCGAGATCCTCGAGAACGCGGTGACGCTCGGCGACGCCACCGTCGGCGGGGTGATGACGCCCCGGCCGCGCATCGAGGCGATCGCCTACACCGACGACCTCGAGGCCGTGCGCGAGTTCGCCATCGGCAGCGGGCACTCGCGCATCCCGGTCCATTCCGGGAGCCTCGACCACGTGCAGGGCATCCTGTACGTGAAGGACCTGGTGCGGTTCCTCGGCCGCCCGAGCTCGGACTTCCGGCTCCGGCCGCTCCTGCGCCAGCCCATGCGCGTGCCGGAGTCGAAGCCCATCCAGGAGCAGCTGCGGGACTTCCAGCAGTCCAAGGTGCACGTGGCGATCGTGGTCGACGAGTTCGGAGGCACCGCCGGCCTGGTCACCATCGAGGATATCCTCGAGGAGCTGGTGGGCGAGATCCGCGACGAGCACGAGCCGGCGTCCGACTCGGCGCCGATGCTCTGGACGGCGGCCGACGGCGCCATCGAGGCCAGCGGCCACGCCCCGGTGGCGGACCTCAACGCCGCGCTGGCGCTCGAGATCCCGGAGGACGACGGATACGAGACGGTGGCCGGGTTCGTGCTCTCGCGCTTCGGGTCCATTCCCCGCGCCGGCGACGCCTTCACGGAATCGGGCATGCGCTTCACGGTGCTCGAGGCCACGCCCGCCGCGGTCCAGCGCATCCGCGTCGAGCGCGTTCCGGCCGCCGGCTGACCGCGCGCCGCGCGGGCGACGGTTCCTCAGCCGAACTCGTCGCCGCGGAAGGTGCTGGCGAGGTACGCGTTGCGCACCACGGGGTCGTTGATGATGTCCTTCGGGAGGCCGTCGCGCAGGTTGCGGCCCTCGTGGATGATGTAGGCGCGGTCGCAGATCCGGAGCGTCTGCTGGACGTTGTGGTCGGTCACGAGCACCGAGATGCCCTCGGACGTGAGCTTGCGCACCTCCTCCTGGAGGTCCTCGACCGTGTGCGGGTCGACCGCCGCGAACGGCTCGTCGAGCATCAGGATGCGCGGGCGGTTGATCAGCGCGCGCGCGATCTCGAGCCGCCGGCGCTCGCCGCCGGAGCACGTCCGCGCCTCCTCGCCCGCCTTGTGCTCGAGGTGGAACTGCGCCAGCAGCCCGCGGGCGCGCTCCTTCCGCTGCGCCTTCGACAGGGGCTGCAGTTCGAGGATCGCGAGCAGGTTCTCCTCGCACGTGAGGCGCTGGAACACCGAGGGCTCCTGCGCGAGGTAGCCCATGCCGGCGAGCGCGTGCCGGTACATCGGCAGCATGGTCACGTCGTTGCCGGCGAACGCGACGCGACCGGCCTCGGGCGTGATCATCCCGATGGTCATGCGGAAACTCGTGGTCTTGCCGGCGCCGTTGCGCCCGAGCAGCCCGACGATCTCGCCCTCGCCGACGGTGAAGCCGACGCCGTCCACCACGCGACGGTCGTTGTAGCTCTTGACGAGCCCTTCGGCTTCGAGCAACGGCATCGGGGGAGTGTAGTAGCCTGCGGACATGCGCATGCGAGGCACCGAAGCCCTTCGCCCGGCCGCCCGCGCGGCCGCGATGGCCGTGCTCGCGGCGGGCGCGGCGCTCGGCGGCTGCGTGCGCCGCGAGATCGAGGTGACCACCACGCCGCCCGGGGCGATCCTCACGCTGAACGGCCGCGAGGTCGGACGGACGCCGGCCCGCATCCAGTTCACGTTCGACGGGACGTACGACGTCCGGCTGCGCCTGCAGGGCTACGAGTCGGTGGCCGGCAGCGGAACCACCGACATGCCCGCGTGGGACTTCATGGGCGCGGACCTGGTCGCCGAGGTGCTTCCCGCGAAACTCCACCGGCTCGAGCGCTGGCACTTCGACCTCGTACCCGATGCCGACGCCAACGCGGGCGTGCTCGACCGCGCGCGCGCCGCGCGACGCTCGGTGGACGCGATGCCCGCGCTGGCGCCTGATGCGCCGGCGCCCCGGCCCGTGGCGACGCCCGAGGGCAGATGAATCACCTGCACGCGGCGGCGAGGATGGCGTTGAGCCTCCGGTTCGCCGCGGGCCACTCGTAGGCATCGAGCGCCGTCACGCGCTCCCACCTGCACTCCACCGACGCGAGCGGCCGGGGCGCGATCCCGGTCGGCGCGTCGAACGCGACCAGCGTGAGCCGGAGCCATTGCTCGGCGGGCAGGGCGGGGTCGTCCTGGTCAATGGTGCCGAGCTCGCGGCCGAGCGCCGGATCGACCTCCACGCCGGTCTCCTCGAGCAGTTCGCGAGCCGCCGCCTCGCAGGCGGATTCCCCCGCGGTCGCCTTGCCGCCCGGGAGTTCCCACACCCCCCCGCGGATGGCCGTCGGGGGGCGGAGGGCGATGAGGACCTCCGGGCCGGCCCCGGGCGCGCCGGCCGGCCCCGGGCGCACCAGGGCCGCCACGGCGATCAGGATGCGGTTTTCGGGGGCAGGACGGGTCACGGGGGTTTCCGGCCACCGACGGAATCGCGAAATCCCGCAGGAATTCCCGTCGGGAAAAAGGTCCGGGCGGGGCGGTTTGAACGATACTGATTCTCTGGCCCGGGGGCCTGTGCGAGCCTGCCACTTCTTCGCGGTCCTGGATCCGTCCGGGGCCGACGATCCGTCGCCGTCGGACGTGTCGGAGCGTCCGACGGCGGCATTTTTGCGGCTGTTGGCGTGACGCTCGCACTGTGCGCATACTTCCCGGATGCCCTCTCGCGCCACGCCCCGCGTTCGCCGCCTGCCGATGATCGTCTTCGCGTGCGCGCTTGCCGCGACCGGCGCGTGCGCCGCCGCCACCGCCGTCGACGCGCGCGCGCTGCTCCTCGGCCCGGACGCGGGCGAGGCCGGCGCGCCGGCACCCGCGGCCACGCGCTTCGGCGCGAAGGACTCGTTGCGGCTGAACGTGGAGGGCGACTGGGCGGGCAACCTCGACGGCACGAACATCGGCCAGGGCCGCCTCGGCATCGCGTGGTTCTTCGTCGACGACTTCGAGCTCGCGTTCTACGGAAGCGCCGGCTACGCGGCCGAGGCCGGCGCCTCGGGCGCGGGCGTGTTCGGCGGCGACCTCCAGCTCCGCTGGCACCTGTTCGCGGCCGACACGTGGTCGGTCTTCCTGAGCGGCGGGTGCGGGATGATCGGTTCTTCGGGGCCGGTGCCCGCCGGCGGGACGAACTTCAACTTCACCCCGTCCGCAGGCGTCGGCGCGACGATCGACGCGTGGGAAGGCACGCGCGCCTACCTGTCGGTGCGCTGGTACCACGTGTCGAACGCGGGGACCTCGAGCGACAACCCGGGATTCAACGGGCTCGACCTGTGGGTCGGCCTCAGCTTCGCGCTCTGAACCGGGCGCCCCTCAGCGGTCGTCGTAGCCGCGCGGGTTCGCCTGCATCCAGCGCCACGCGCTCTCGACCATCGGGGCCAGCGTGCGGTGGCGCGGCGTCCAGCCGAGCTCGCGCATGACTCGCGCGGGGTCCGATCGCAGCTCGGGCGGGTCGCCCTCGCGGCGCGGCGCCACGTTCGCGGGGATCGGCCGCCCCACCGCGCGCTCGCATGCGTCGAGCACCTCGCGCACGCTGAAGCCGTGCCCGATGCCGACGTTGAACGCGCGGCACTCGCGGGGCCGGAGCGCGCGCAGCGCGTCGACGTGGGCCGAGGCCAGGTCCTCGACGTGCACGTAGTCGCGGATGCACGTGCCGTCGGGCGTGGGGTAGTCCGTGCCGAAGATCTCGAGCGCGGGGCGCGCGCCCAGCGCGGCCTGCAGCGCCGACGGCACGAGGTGCGTCTCGGGATCGTGGTCCTCGCCCAGCGTCCCGTCCGACGCGCAGCCGGCCACGTTGAAGTAGCGCAGCAGGATCGCCCCGAACCCCCGGCCATCGCGGCGCGCGGCCTCGGCCTCCTCGGCGATCATCGTCTCGCAGGCGAGCTTCGCGGAGCCGTAGGGGTTGCACGGGCGCTGGGGCGTGTCCTCGGTGATCGGCATCGACGGCGGGATGCCGTACGTGGCGGCGGTCGACGAGAACACCAGTCGCTCGGTGCCGGCCTCGCGCATCGCCTCGAGCAGGCTCGCGGTGCCGCCCGCCGAGCAGCTCCAGTACGCCGCGGGTCGGCGGACCGACTCGCCGACGAGCGTGAGCGCGGCGAAGTGAAGCACGGATTCCGGCCGCTCCTCGCGCATCAGCGCCGCCAGCGCCGCGCGGTCCCGGACGTCGACCTGGGCGAAGCGCACCTTCCCGGGCGCCATGCGCTCGAGCGCCTCGACGGCGCGGCGGTGGCCGCGTTCGAGCGAATCGACGGCGACGATGCGCGTGGCACCCCGGCAGAGCAACTCGCGCACGGTGTGGGAAGCGATGTATCCGGCCGCGCCGGTGACGAGGCAGTGCATGGTGTTATCGGCAGGCTATCAGGTGGGGGATCGCCGCCGGGTCGCGTATGATTCCTGAACTTCGCCCGCCATGGACGGCGGGCCGATGAAGCCTTCCTGGGCTTCTGCCGCACCCGTCGTTCACGCATGGACATCGCCTCACCGACTCGACCGAAGCAACGCGAGCCCTTGGCCGACGCCCCCGCGGGCGAGGGCCTTGCCACCGACGCTCCGTTGCGGCTTGCGGGCACCTCCGCGCTCTCGGACCTGCCTGCCAACGACCCCCGCCTGGCGGCCCTCTCCGCGGCCTGCGCGGTGGTTGCCGCCCTGGAAGCCGAGGCGGCGGCCCTCGACCGCCGCCTGGCCGAGGCCCACCGCGTCGATCCCATGCGCCAGGCGCGGGGGTCCACGTCCCTCGAGGCGGCCGCGGCGGAGGCTCGGTCGATGGTGCGCGAACTCGACGAACTGCTGTGCGCGGCCGCCGAGGATGCCCGGTGCAGCGCCGGCCGGACCCACCCGAAGGGCGGAGCATGACCATGGAAACCACCGAGACCTCGACGGGCCAGGGCGCCGTCGTTGACCTGTCCTCCCTCCCCGCCGACCGTCGCGCGCGCGCCTTCGGCGAGGCGTTCGACTACCGGGGCGACGTGACGCTGGCGCTCGAGGATGGATCGCGGGTCGAGTGCTTCGTCTTCGACCATCGCGATGCGGCCACGGGGGCCACGCTGCGCGTGATCGAGGCGGCGTCGGGCGCCAAGCGAACGATCGCGTGCGCGAGCGTCCGGCGCATCGAGTTCACGGGCAAGGACACCGCAGCGGGCAAGACCTGGGAGAACTGGGTGCGCCGCTACGTCGAGAAGCACCGTGCCGGCGAGCACGCGGGCATCGAGAGCGAACCCCTCGAGTGAGCCCTCGGCCCCGCGGCCACCGCGGGGTCACCAGGAGTCGCCGGTCTCGAGGTCGGTGAAGCGCCAGCCGAACTGGTGGCGTATGCGCGAGATCACCTCCCACGCGATGTCCTGCTCGGTGATGAGGAGGCTCATCTGCCGGATCGGGTCCTCGCCGGGGAGCAGGTGCACCTGCAGGCCCGGGCCGTACAGGACGTTCCCGCCCGGCTGGTCGGGCGCGGTGTTGCAGACCTCGAGCGCCGCCAGCACCTCGGCGCGCGAGGCGATCGGCAGCAGCGCGCCGTCCTCGGACTTCGTGCGGTGGTGGATGGCGTAGGAGGCAATCGGCATCGCGCGGGTCCGGGGAGGGGTGAAGGGGCCAACGATAGCGGCTGCGGGCCGGGACGTCACCTGCCGGCGGCGGCGACCACCGCATCGACGAGGCGCGCCAGCGGTACCGGCTTGACGAGGTAGGCGGCGGCGCCGAGCGAACGCGCCATCTCGGCGTGGCGCTGCCCGCGGTTGGCGGTCACCATCACGACGGGCACCGGCGAAGGTCCGGCGCGGGCCCGCTCGAGCACGGCGAACCCGCTCTGCCCGGGGAGCATGAGGTCGAGCACCATCGCATCGGGCCGGTGGGCCGCCAGGAAGTGGGACGCGACGCTCCCGTCGGGAGCATCCTCGACCGTGGCGCCCTCGGACCGAAGCGCCAGGCTCATGGCCTCCCGGATGTCCGCGTCGTCGTCGACGACCAGCACGCGGACCCCCTCGAGCCTCGCGCGCGCCTCGGTCACGCCGCCGCGCCCTCGGCCGCGCGCGCCGCGTCGGCCACCAGCCGGTCGACGGTCCCGGCCGCGAGCCACGGGAGCGCGCGGAGCTTCGCCTGCACGCGCTCGGGCATCGGCTTGCGGTCGCGCTCCCATCGCGGGCGGCTCTTCCAGCGGCGGTGGATCCACAGGTACTGCCCGGGGTCGAGCATCACGGCGCGTTCCATGGCGTGGTTGTATCGCGCGGTGATCCAGAAGACGGGGTCATCCTGGTCGGCCCAGTCCTCGGGCCGGATGACCTCGGTGGTGTGGATGCGGTACTGGAAGCCGGCCCCGTGGCGCAGCGCGACGCCCACCACGATGGGCAGCTCGTACCGGATCGCGAGCAGTGCCACCGACTTGTAGGCGCTCGCCATCTGGCCGAAGTAGGGCACGAACACGCCGTCCGGGCCCGCGTCCTGGTCGGCGATGAGCGCGATGCGGCCGCCGTCGGTCACGATCCGCTGGAGCTCGTCGGTGGCGCCGTACTTGGTGATGACGCGCATGCCGCGCGCCTGCCGCTTGCCTAGGGCCCACGCCCAGAGGTAAGGGTTGTCGAGCGGCCGGGCCAGCGCGTGCATGCGGAAGCCCATGAGGGTCGGGAAGAAGCCGAGCAGCTCCCAGTTGCCCGCGTGCGGCGCGAGGAAGATCGCGGGGCGGTCGCCGATCATCGTCTCGATGCCGCGGCGCGCCTCGTCGAGGTCGACGTGGCGCGGCCACGTCTCCTCGGTGAGGAGCCTCGGAAGCTGGAACGCGTCCACCATGTAGGTTCGGAACATGTAGCGCACGCTGGCGCGCGCGAGCGCGTCGACCTCGGCCTCAGGGATCTCGGGGAACGCGCGCCGCACGTTGCCCGCGGCGCGCGCGAGCCGGTGCGGATTCATCGCGGCCCACGCGTCGGCGACGACCCCCGCGGTGCGGAGGTTCTGTTCGGGCGGGAACGCACCGAACAGCCACTCGAACGACCGTGCCGCGCCGTACTGCGCGAGCGCGACCGCCGTGCGGACGGGAGGGGGAAGGGTGCGCCGGGCGCCCATCGAGGCCGCGCCCGGGGGCTCAGCGACCCTCGTTGGTCAGGACCTGCATCCGGTTCCAGTTGAGGACCGGGACGCGGGCGGCCTGAGCGTCGGTGAAGAGCGCGTTGTAGGTCTCGTACGCCCGCTTGAGGTCGAAGTGGGCCGTGTACTGGCCCTCGTCGGCATTGGCGGGCAGGTCGAGCGGCTCGGTCGGCCGCACGCCCATGACCACGAAGTCGAGGTCGCCGCGGAGGCGGTCGCCGGTGACGACCTCGCCGCCCCATGAGCTGATGCGGCCGCGCACGAACTCCGCCTCGGCCGCGGTGGCCGTGCCGTCGTTGTCGACGTCGAACAGCCCGTGGACCAGGAACTTGTAGCGGTAGTCGGGGCTGAAGATGACGTTGGCGATCACGTCGTCCTTGACCACCGGGCGCGTGCGCGCGCCGTTGCGGCGGCTCTCGGGGATGACGCGCGCCGTCGAGGTGTTCTCGTCGACCTTCAGCACCTGCACCCGCGCCTTGCCGGGGATCAGCTCGCCGCTCGATGGGTTGAACTGGATGGAGGCGGGCGAGTCGTAGACGTCGAACGTCAT
>Ga0169931_10006534_pt1 | contig 17557 bp, 10 predicted proteins | sample Kivu_15m_20L_FD_129675 | JGI IMG/M metagenome (GOLD analysis project Ga0169931, IMG submission 129675) | Freshwater microbial communities from Lake Kivu, Western Province, Rwanda to study Microbial Dark Matter (Phase II) - Kivu_15m_20L... | ecosystem: Environmental > Aquatic > Freshwater > Lake...
GCCAGGGGGGGAACTCGATCTGCTCATTCAAAAAGTCGATCTCTCGAGGGAACGGCTTGCAAAGGGGGAGACGGCGCTGAGCAAGGGGCTCGCCACGCCGATCATGATCCAAGAACAGCGGCTGGCGGTCGAGCAGGCCGAGGCGGAACGCGAGGGGATCCGTCGCAAGCTTCAAGCAGCAGTCGATGGGGCGAGAATCGCGTTTCAAGCGGCACAACAGGAAACCGCGGTCATCGAACGTCGCATTGAAGGCGCTGGGGCTACAGCGCAGCTTCAATCGCTCGAGAAAAAAGTCGAAGTTTTGGAGGAACAGATCAAGGTCGCAAAGATCATGAGCCCGATCGACGGAAAGGTCCTCTCCGTGGAGCTCAAGGTGGGCCATCCGACCACTGGCGTGCCGGTTATGCGGGTTGCGGATCTCACCAAAATGATTTGCCGCGCGGAGGTGCCCAATAACGTCGTTGACCAAATCAAGCCTGGGAATCGCGCGGCGATGACCGGTGGCGGCCTTGGGGGAATGATCTTTGGTACGGTGGAATCGATCGGCCGGATGGTTGGCGCGCCACGACTCTCGAGCTCGAATCCTCGTGCAATGGTCGATTGGAGCTCTGTTTATGTCGTCATCGCGATTGACGATCAAGATCATGCTGACGCTTCAAAATACATCCACTCCCAAGTGGATGTTTGGATTTGCAAATCTTCCAAATAATTCCTCCAGACCCCGCTTCATAGCACAGATGTTGAGTCGGACCCCACTGGCTTTTCGCAACCTTGTGCACCAGCCGTCGAGAACTATCGTCTCGGTAGGGGGCGTGATGCTGGCGATTGTCCTCATGTTCATGCAACTCGGCTTCCTCGGAGCGGTGGGGGATACAGCAACACTGATCTATCAGCAGATGCCGATGGATGTGGTGGTTCGCTCACCCGATTATCTTCATCTTTTCGAACCTGCCGCCGTCCGCTCGGACTACCGGATGACACTGCAAGCCGTTCCCGAGGTTGCCGAGGTCCGACAGCTCGACGCGGGACTGGTGAACTGGAGAAATCGTGTCACCGCAGAGCCGCGGACAATGGCCGCGATCGGGATTGATCCGGCAAGCCCAGGAGTGATTACCGGCGAACTGCAGGAGAAACTCCACCGGCTTGTCCGCCCAGACCTCGTCCTCGTCGATCGCGCCAGTCGGGCGGAATTCGGAGGACTCCATGGTAAGTTCAGTCAGGACGATGTCGGCACCTCGACCGAGGTCAACGGCAGGCAAGTGCGAATCGCAGAGACCTTTTATTTGGGTACCGGCCTCGCAGCCACTGGCGCCATGGTGACCAGCCGCGAAGGATTCAAGCGGCTGATGCCGGAGGGAACCCATAACCAAACGTCGTTGTTCCTGATCCGGCTCCGTGAAGGAGTTGCTCCCCCGCAGGGGAGGGATGCGATCGCAGCTCATTTGGCTTCCAACGGCCTGACGCATCTGATGGTTCTCACCGCGGATCAGGCGCTGCGAGCCGAAAAGGGACGCTGGTACTGGGAAACTCCAATCGGCATGATTTTTCTCATCGGGGTCTTCCTCGCGATGATTGTCGGAGGCCTCATTTGCTACATGGTGCTCGCATCGGATGTGATCGCGAATCTCCCCGAATATGCCACGCTCAAAGCGATCGGGTACTCAAGTCCTTTCCTCGCGAAGATTCTTCTGGAACAAGCGATTCTCCTGGCAAGTATCGCGCTGGTCCCGGCGATGATCCTCTCCCTACTGTTGTATCGTTTCACGGGAGAACTCGCGGGAATTGAGATCGTGATGACGTCGTCACGACTTGTTGGAGTATCGCTGCTGAGCATGCTGATGTGCATGTTTGCAGGAGTCGTCGCACTGAAGAAACTGACACAGGCCGAACCCGCCAGCTTATTTTGATTCTCTTCGTATCGACAAACGGATTGCTTCATGACCTTCCTCAATGGAACGCTGCTGATCGCCTGTGCCGCGGCGCTGGTCCCGATCGTGCTGCATTTCATTGGAAAGCGCGAGCCACAGCGAATTGTCTTTCCGGCAGTGCAGTTCCTGACGAAGCGGATCGAGACAACGCGGCGGCGATTTCAAATCAAACGCTGGGTCTTACTCGCGCTGCGCGTGGCGATGATCGGCGGCCTAGGGCTTGCTCTGGCCCAACCCCAAATTGACCGCGCGGACCTCGGCACGTGGCTTTCTGCCTCTGCCCTGGCTCTCTTCGGGCTGCTCTTGATCGGTCTCGCGGTCTGGGGATTTCTCCGCCAGCACGACCGATGGCTGGGCTGGGGACTCGGGAGCCTCGGACTGATCCTGATCGTCATCGCATTCGGATGGACGATCGCTGCTTGGCGCTGGCCAGCGAATTCGAGCCCCGCAAAAGGCACCCCGGCGGCTGTGGCAATCCTCTTGGACAACGGACCAACCTCGTCCTATCAGGAAACCGCTGAAAGGAATCGATTCGAGAAGGGTCGCGAATTTGCGAGCTGGATCATCGGGCGTTATTCCCGTACCAGCCGTTTCGCCCTTCTCGATCGATCGTCGCGTCCCGGCGCATTCGCGATGGATGTGGATTCATTGCAAAGGAGTCTCGAAAAGATCGCGATCATCGATACACCCCGTCCGCTGGGCGAGCGCATCGATGCAGCCGTGGCACTGCTCCAGACAAGCGATCTGGCACAAAAATCTCTTTTCGTGCTTTGCGATCTGGCGCAAAGTGGCTGGAACGCGGCCGAACATTCCCAAAGCCCCGCGATTGATTCTCGCAGCGATCCCGTGATGCTTCCTTCGATCACGCGGCCAGAGAAAGACGTCACGATTTATCTTGTCGACCTCGGTGCCGACGATGACCGCAATCGTTTTCTCGAAAATGTCACCTTGATCGATCCGACTCCACCACCCGAATCCCCAGCCACTCTGCTGGTCAGTGCCGGCGAGGAGATGGTAGGAGGCAAAGTGGGAGCGGGGCAAGGAGATCAAGCGCCTGGGGGTTGGTCAAAATCCGAATTGACGGTGCAGCTCCGACTGTTCCGCAGTGACGATTCGCTGCCAGCCGTGCGCGATGGGAAGGTCCAGTATCCCGAACTGCGCACGAACGATCGAGCAACGATCCGCATCCGCCAAGGGCACGGCTCCGCAAGCCTCACCATTCCTCCGCTTGGACTGGGAATTCATCACGGGATCATTGAATTACTCGATCCCGATCCGCTGATGTGTGACAATCGCCGTTTCTTTACCATTCAAGTTACCACTCCAAGAAAGATCCTCGTCGTTTGCGATGATCTGGATACGCGTCGGATCCTCTCCGCCATGCTCAATCCGCACGGCGAAGGTGATGCGCGATGTGAATACCAGATCGCCAGCGCAACTATGGAACAGCTGCTCGATATGCCCTTGGATGGTTACGTCGCGATTGGGCTTTTTAACCCACGCCTTCCTTCACCACCGATTCGCGGTGCCTTAGATCGCTGGGTTGCAGAGGGAGGCCAGTTGTTTGTCGCTCTCGGCCCAGCCATCGATCAGGGGACACCAACCTCCGTACCGTGGCCCCTGATCGGTAACCCGCAGCGCATCTGGCGGATTCCCGACCCAGGGAGTTTCGCCGAAGTCATGCAAGATAACCACTCTGCCATGATGCAACTTACACAAATCCCCGGAGGTGCCCCGTGGAGTGCTTTTCGCATCTACCACTACTGGCAAATTACCGACCAAGCAAACTGGCAGACCATGCTCCGCGTCGCTGGAACATCGCATTTGCTTCTTGGCGAGAGCATGCAGCAGGCTGGTCGAGTGATCCTCCTGACAACGCCTCTCCCGGCACTCGATGACCAGACACGCCCTTGGAATGATTTGATGGCAGTCTCCAGCACCGGCGCATGGGAGGTCTACGTCGTCCTCCTGCAGCAGATTTTTGAGGATCTTTCGGGAGGTCTTCAGGTCTCGCTCAATACCACTGTCGGGAATCCCGTGGTCCTCAATCTTCCCTCAACCGCTCCTCGCCGTTGGCAGTTGTTTTCGCCTGCAGGTTCCCCGGTTCTTGTTGAGAGCAGTCAGTCCACAGTCGTTCCTGGGACGCCGCTCGCAGCAGGTCACTACTGGTTGCGTGGAAACGATCGCGAGAATCTCGGTTACTCAGCCAATCTGCCTCTCGCAGGAACTCGCCTGGCACGCCTCGCCGAAGCGGATCTCCGGAGCATTTTCGGGGAAACGAAATACCAACTGCTGCGGGATCGTGAGGAAATTGATTGGGGAGACGGCGGCGGAACAGAGCCGCTTCCGCTCTATCCGCTGCTCATGCTCTTCCTCTTCGGGATTTTCATTCTCGAGTCGATTCTGGCGAATCGTCTGAGCCAAGGGAAACGCCACTCGTCTCTCGCGCGAACCGCGGCGCGTCCGGCGATAACGGCAGCGTCTCCAAGACGATCGGCGGCACCCTCATGAGTGCTGTGACCATCGATCCAATCCTCCCATCGGTCTGGCTCATTGCGATCCTGGCGATCTTCACCGGGGGCATCCTCTACTGGATTTACATTCCTTGGAGATCGCTCGAGCCGCAAAAGCGACGAACCCTGCTCGCACTCCGCGTCGTCGCCGCGCTGGTTTTTCTCCTCGCTATGTTGCGACCATCGCTGGTCCGCACCGACAAGGAAGCGACCCCAGCAACGTTAGCCATTCTTGTCGATGGCTCACGCAGCATGACTCTCGCCGATGGAACAGGAAAGAGCCGATGGGAAAGTCAGCAGAATGTGATTCGCACGCTCTCCGAGGGACTCTCGGGTTCCGATGCACAACTGCGGATCCGTTGGTATGCGTACGGTGAGAAGGTGACTCCATTTGCTGCGACACCCGATCCACAGTGGGTCGCGGGCCCTCCTGCGGAAACGCAAACGGATCTCGGTCAAGCTTTGCGAACGGCGATCGCTGGTGCAACGGGGCAACCTCTTGCAGGAGTGATCCTCATCGGAGACGGGACATCGACGCGCCCCGAAAGTAACCCTGCCGATGTCGCACGATCGCTCAGCGCGCTGGATATTCCGCTCTGGACAATCCCCATCGGACCCCGCAGCCGCGATCAGGAACTCCGCGATGTTGCAGTCGAGGAGGTCCCGGAGCAGTTTCGTCTCTTCGCAAAGAACGCATTTCGTCTCCGTGCGACGCTCGTGACAAGGGGGATGATCGGTCGAGAGATTCCGGTCAATGTGACCCTCGTGGATGCTCAGGAGCATCGCCAGGAACTTGCATCGCGGCTTTTCCGCGCGAGCGAATCGGAGGGGACGATCGCTGTCGAATTCGATCTTGTGGCTCCGGAGCCTGGGAGCTATCGCCTGGAGGTAAGCGCGGCGGCGCAGGCAGGTGAGATTCTGACCGACAATAACCAGCAAATCGCCTTCCTCGATGTCCGCGAAGGTGGAGGGAGGATCCTGTTTGTCGAAGGCCAGCCACGGCTAGAGCAGCTCTTCCTTCGCCGCGCGATCAACGAATCTCCCGACTTTGAACTCACCTTCCAACTGCTTGCCGAAACCACTCAGTCTCGCTGGCCAATCGATTTGGGGCTCGAGAAGAATCTGCAGCGTTACGATGTCTTTATTCTCGGGGATGTCGATGCTGCGGCGCTTGGAGACCAAAACCTTGAGGTCATCACTCGGGCGGTGGATGCAGGGAGCGGATTGCTGATGATCGGGGGGAGGCACGCGTTCGATCTGGGAGGCTATGCCCAAACCCCGCTTGCCGACGTTCTTCCGATTCGTATGGATGCGGCTCGAAGAGTCGGACTCTTAGCCGAACCCCCGGCGGGGGCAATGATTGCGGAACCGGTCAAATTACAGCCTCGAAAGCCTCATCCGATCACGCAACTGGCTGCCGGAGAGGGAAACCGTCAAGCATGGGACGCTCTCAAACCTTTGCTGGGTGTCAATCGTTTTTCGGGCCTCAAGGTTGCTCCTGCAGTCGAAGTCTTGCTCGAATCGACGCGAGGTGATCCTGTACTGGTCGTCGGACAGTATGGCCGCGGACGCGTGGCTATTTTTGGCGGGGACACAACCTGGCAATGGTGGCGACAACAGCGGAGTGATCTTCATCGCCGATACTGGCGACAGACGATTTTGTGGTTGCTCGCGCGGGAGGCCAAAGAAAGTGGAAAAGTGTGGATTGAGATGCCGACGCGACGTTTCCATCGCACCGAGGGTTCATCCTTTACCGCCGGGGTCCAGCAGGGGGAAAAAGCCTTCTCCGGAACGCTCAAGGCCGAAGTCATCGATCGCGATGGCAAACCCCTTCCGCTCGAGGCCACTCCTGCACCTCCGTCACCGGAAGGTTCGCCGAGCTTCTCTCCGGCGGCTGATGAAGCCCTGATCGGTGGCGTGATTCCAGAACTTCCCGCAGGTGTCTACCATCTGCGCGTCAGTCCGCGCGAAAGCAACGCAGAAGCCGAGGCCAAGGAACTGGTCTTTCAGGTCCTCGATACCGACGCGGAACTCAGTCGTCCTATTGCCGACATTGGTCGCTTGGAGCAACTCGCGGCCCTGACGGATGAATCCGGAGGTGCGGCGTTTGCTCCCGACCAAACAAGCGCACTCCTTGAGCAACTCTTAGCGATGCGAAGAGAGGCGGAATTACCCGTCGTCCATCGTTATCGATTGGGAGAGGGACCCGTGGGGGGGTGGACCCTCATGCTGGTGATGCTGCTGCTGTTGTCGAGCGATTGGTATCTGCGGCGCCGCTGGGCGTTGGCGTGATCGAAATGATGGAGGGGCAGACGCGGACGACGACCCCCTTAAATGCTGGAGTGCGGCTCAGGGGATCGACCTGCCGCCCGACGAGGACATTTGCCTCAGGGTAGTACATAAGGGCATTTCCTGGCTTGATATCTTCATACCCGCGCGCGATCACCCGTGGCATTCTTCCGGTGTCACTTTCGACGTCGACCAGCATCTCATGCTTGAGCCCAAACCGCTTGAGGTCCTCCGGGTGCATGAGGATGATGTCCCGCCGATCCTGATTGCGATAAAGGTCATAGTCCTCGTAGACCACCGTATTAAATTGTCCTTCGCTCCGCACGGTCATCAAACGGATCTCCTGCGGACCGCAACCCAAGAGTTCGGGTAATGCATGGCAATGGAGAATGGCCTTGCCGTCGGATGTCGGAAAGCGAGGCTCGTAAAAAGTACGTCCCGCGATCTGGAATTCCTCTTTTGTTTGATCGATTTCAGCGATCTTTTCATAGCCGGGAACGACATGGCTAATCCACTGCCGGATGGTTGAGGCGTGTTTCATCGCTTCCCAATCGACCGCGCCATCATTTCCGAGCAGCTGGCTCCCCAATTGAGCAATCACCTCGATCTCGCTCCGCGGCCCCGGAACGCGACGCGGTCCACCATCGCTCAGTCGTACATAGTTGAACATCGATTCCTGCGTTGTCGCTTGGGGCTCCTCATCCCGCGCAAGGACCGGAAGAATGATGGTTTCACGGGCTAGGCCGTGGGCGTGCCCGGTGTTGAGCGTCGTATTGAGCATCACAAGCTGGTCGAGGTTTCCCAGCGCGCGACGTGCAAAGTGGGCATCCGGGTTACTTCCATAGAGATTCCCCCCAAGACAGAAACCGAATTTCAGTTCACCACTCGCAGCCCCTTCCATACAGCTCAGGGTATCTCTCCCAGGGGTCGTCGGAAGATGGACTTCGTAACGATCCGTGAGGGCTTCGAAGATTTGCTTTTTCAGCTGGGGGGTTACCCCGACGGAGCCAATCCCTTGAATATTGCTGTGTCCACGAATCGGCATCAGTCCACAGCCAGGTTTCCCGAGCATCCCGCGGATCATCGCGAGGTTTGCAATCGCCTGCACATTATGAACGCCATGGGCATGATGGGTGATGCCCATCGTCCAGGAGAAAATCGTCCGTTTTGCCTTTCCATAGACCGCTGCGATCTCCTCAATTTCCTGTCGTGAAACTCCCGATTTCGCTTCAACCTCCTCCCAGCGGAGGCTTTCGAGAGCGGCCAAATAACTTTCAGAATCGCGACAGTACCCCGCCAAGAAGGACCGATCGAGTGTCCCCTGCTCCAGGACTCCTTTGGCGATCCCCCAAAGCAGTGCCAGGTCTCCGCCGATATCAGGCATGATGTAGTGCGAAGCGATCTTTGTTCCCAGCAACAGCGAGCGAGGATCGCTGGGGATGCGGAATTTGACAAGTCCGGTTTCGCGGACAGGATTGATGACAATCACTTTGCCACCGCGGCGGCGGACGTGCATCAGGCTGGTCATCAACCGGGGGTGATTGCTGGCCGGATTCCCTCCAATCAAAAAGACCAAATCCCCTTTTTCGACATCCTCCAATTGGATCGTTGCCGTCCCTGTACCAAGGCTCGACTGTAATCCTACACCGCTCGCTTGATGGCAGTAGAAGCTGCAATTGTTAACGTTGTTCGTTCCATAGATACGAGCGAGCAACTGGAGCAAAAATCCTGCTTCGTTACTGCTGCGACCCGAGAAATACCAGAACGTTTCGTCGGCCGTGGTCTCTTTCAGCTTCGAGACGATCCGCGCCATCGCATCGAGCCAAGTGATCGTGCGGTAGTGGGATTTGCCGGCTTCGTGCAGAACCGGCTGGATCAGGCGACCGCAATGCTCCAATTGACGCGGGGTCATTTGCTGCAATTGCTCGATCGATGTCTGCTCCCAAAAAGTTGGCAGAATCCCGGCCTGCATGTCGGCGACCATCGCCTGGAGGCTTTTTTTACAGACTTCGGGAAAGGCTCCAGCCTCGTTGACCATTCCTCCTTTTTGGCCCCCCATGCCCAACGCACATGTCTTACAGGCGTTTCGCGATCTCATCGCCTTGTAGAGTCGTAGCAAACCGCCCGCCTCTCGCGCCTTATGCCATGTGTAGAGGATGGCACGAAAGCCACCACCACTCTTGACTCGCATCATAAACCTCGGACGAAGGAATTGCCTACTTGCGGGGATCGGTCCAGTGAAAGTTTGGACTCTTCGAGAAAAACTCTAGCGGGTTCTCATAAACAACTTTTCGTATCAAACTCTCCGCATGCCCGCGCTGGCGGAGTTCGAAAATCAAATCGGGCACAGCGGTCGGTTTGCTTGGCCCCCAGTCACCGGCGGAATTGGCCAAGAGACGCTCCGGTCCGAATTTCTCGATCATGTCTGCGGCCCGCTGAGGAGTGCACTTTGTCACTGGGTAAAGGGTCATCCCGGCCCAATAACCCTGATCGAGCACCGCCCCAATCGTATGCTCCTCCACATGATCGACCAGCACTCGCGAGCGGTCGATCCGAGCATCGCTCCCCAGCATATCGAGGATCATCCGCGTTCCCTGGTATTTGTCTGCCAGGTGTGGTGTATGGATAAGAATTGGCAACTGGTGCTCGACGGCCAATTGGAGGTGTTCAAGAAAAACGATCGATTCATTTCGCGTGTTTTTGTTGAGGCCGATTTCTCCAATCCCGAGAACGTTCGCAGCCGACAAAAACTCAGGGATCATTGCAATCACCTCCCGCGATAGCTGGACATTCTCCGCCTCCTTGGCGTTGATGCACAGCCAGGTGTAATGGCCAATCCCGTAGCTCGCAGCGCGTCGCGGTTCGACCTCGGTGAGTTGTCGAAAATAATCCCGAAAACCATCGACGCTTCCACGATCAAACCCAGCCCAAAAAGCAGGCTCGCTGATCGCTACACATCCCATCCGTGCGAGCGTCTCGTAATCGTCGGTGATGCGCGAGACCATATGAAGATGCGGGTCGATGTAATCCATCGCAGTATTTTTCAGATCACGAGGAAAGGGGAGAAATATCTCTTCAGGAATTATTGGCCGAGCTCGCACCGCTTCGCGCTATTACAAGCGAAAATCGGCACGCCATGCGGCGTTATACGTCCGCGAAAAAAGAAGCTGCATCTGCTCGGCCCGGTCGCTACGAGCCTGTTCTAGAATTCGAATTCCCGCACGAAGCTGTTCCATTCGCGGGTCTTCGGCAACGCTTCCCGATCCTCGTTCAATGCGGTCCAGAGCCGCTGCGAGATCCAGAAGCCGTGCACGCATTTCGAGAAAATGTCGGTCCAGCAGAACTTGGGCTGTCATCGGTTGGGTATCTGGCATCATCAGCAACCAGGAAAGAGGGATCACTCTGCATGCCAAGGGAACAGGGTTCTCCCCTGACATGATCTCTCATTATAGCCAACCGGTGTCCAGTAACCGAGTGCCGGTTGTACCAGTTTTAACGACTACGCCTTCCGGGCGAAGTGCTAATGATTAACTTCGCAAGGGTTTGGAAAAGAGGTCCATCTGCAGTGGCGATAACGATAGGGAAGGCTGTTCCAAAAAAAGAAAACTTTTCGAAAACACGAGGGCTGACGCCGATCAGTGACGGAAATGGGATTGCAGCGAACTTTCAACTTCCTCGCGGAAACGCCCAATGAGGCAGCGCTCGATCTCCTTGACACCGCGATGCGATCGGCCCAGAGAGAGGTTCGAAACCTGGCAATCGAGGCGCTCCTGCAGAGAAAAACCGCAGGGGGACCGCAGCGCCTACTCGAATCGTGGGACGAACTCTCCGATGACGAACTGCGGATCGTGCAGGCACACCCGCGAACAATGCAACCGGTCATCCAAGCGATCCTTAGGGAAGGGAGCGAGGGACCGCTGTGGGACCGCGCGCTCAATGCGTTGCGACTGCTGAACCTCGATGAACTACTGCCACTGCTCATCGACTCCCTCGAGTCCAGCGACGACCCGCTGCTCACCGCGCAATTGCTCGCTGTCGTCATCGACGGCAGTACGCTCCTGGGAAATGCAGCTCGCGAGTCGCGAGACCGTCCCTCGCGCAATATCGTCCTGTGGCGATTGGCAGAGTCTGTACGGCGGTTCGATGAACATCGCTGCGAAGGCTTGTGCGAAGCATTTCTGGCTGCTTCCGCTTGGGGCGATCGCCTCCTCCGCTCGCTACTGGCGGAAGATGTTAAAACAGCGAGCAACCTCAGCCGCTTGCTGATGACAAGCAAACTCCCAGCGGTTCTCTCGCTCCTGAGTGGCTTTATCCGTCGACCAGAAATTCCCCTCGCCGTTCGACAGGTTTTAGAGTCGCGAGAGGACGACCTCTTTCGTGATGCGATCCTCAGCAGCGTCAGCATGCGACCGAGCCGAAAGACACTCGATAATCTCCGCATGCTCCAGCAATTGAGTTGCTGGAAGGAAACCGAGACCCTCGTCGGCAGAACTCCAGCCTCACTCCATGCTCCCCTGCTTTTCGCTCATACAGCAAACACTCGCGAAAGCGCGAAACAACTGATCGTCATTGTCGATATTATTTCCCGAGGCGATGCTGCGCTTGACTACGCTGCCTCGGTGGCTCTGGAGCATGTCGAGCCCCTCGATCGCATCCATCTCCTCCAGGCAGCGCTCGATGTCGCACTCGATGATTCGCTCGGCCTCCGGGGGGACCTCTATCATCGATTGATTCCTCGAGTCATTGGCCTCCTCGATCACCCGAATCGAAGCGTCTCGACAGCGCTCAGCGACCTGCTGCGTCCGGTGAGTATGGAATCATACCTCGACCTATTCCCGCAACTGAGCGATCAGCATCGTACCGCTCTGGGGAGCATTGTCCCACGACTCGATCATCAGGCAGTCCAGACATTACAGAAGGCACTTCGCAGCCCGATCGAGTCAAAACGAGTTCAGGCGATCTCCGCCACGACTTCCTGCAAACTCACAGCTCCGCTCAAAGATCTCCTCGAACAGCTAACACGATCGGAGTATTTGGAAACTAGAATCGCCGCGATCACCTCGCTGGCCGCCGCCAAAGGAGCAAATACCCACTCCTTGGTAACGCCCCAGGCATCCCCACCCAAGCCAGAGTTCCCCATATCGTGACCTTATTAGCGCTCGACCGGGGACTTCCTTACCTCGCCCCACAACACGCTCGGATCTTTCCACTGATACCCGAGAGGGTGGCGGTGATCTCCGTCGGAGCCTACTCGTTCCCTTGCTTTCCGGACTTCAGGAACCGATGAACTCTCGGCTTCCCATTTCGATCCTCCAAAGCTCTCCGTCGCTGTATCAGGAGATCGGACGATACATTCGGGAAAAACCGTTTTTTGATACCTTCTCCCTGTTTCAACTTCTCGCTGTCTCCCTCCTCCCGGCGCTCGCTGCCGTGGGTGCTATTTTCGCATGGCAATGGTGCCAGAGGAAACTGCAGACGCGGCGATCCCAAAGACGCCTCCTCCGGGAACTGGCCAAACTTCACCGACTATCTTTTTGGCAATTATCCACCCTCTACCATCTCGCCTCCGTCGCCATGGTCGAGCATTCGGCGGTGCTCTTTGTTCGTCCCGATCTGTTCGACGCTGCGACCCAGACGCTCCAACAACGATTCGCCGATCAACCACGCCGACAAAAGTGGATCGCAAACCGGCACCGCCGAATCCGCCGGCAAATTTTCGGGAACGCCCCGCGATAACCACCAAAACGTGCTCGGTGAGCGGTGCCTCGGGAATGCTGAGACAAAAAAAACCACGCTGCCATTCCAGCGTGGTTGCGAATTTCGAAGTTGCCCCGCGGCACCCGAAAGACGGAGAGTAGAATTACTTCTTCTTCTTTCCCTTCTCTTCGACTTCCTTCTTCTCTTTCTTTTTCTTCTTCAAGGAAATCTTCACGACACGCACTTTCGGCATCCCCACGACCTTCGAATCTTCACCCCATCGATCGAGCGATTTGAGCCGTTCAATCCGCTCGACCCGCGTCAACACATTCCTTGTCTTGATCGCTCCCGCCTGAACTTTCAGGCTCTTATCCATCGTCATCGCTGAAAAACCCCAACTCGGGAGATTCGAACCGCAAAACAACCCCGTGGGTCAAAAACCCCAGGGAACACATCGTCCTTCAATCCTCAAAAAATTACTGCGTGATCCTCCTCTCGGCAACGTCAACGCTGAATTTTTTCCCCCTCGCGACACTTCAATCTTATCAAAAACCCCTAAGAAACCCCTCTTTAGAGCTGTTCGCGACTCTTTTTAGGTATCTTATCCATCTTCACATCTTTTCAGAATGGCTTGCTTCTGAGATTCTGCAACGGAATAGCGGGATGGTTCGGAAGAATGGGGTTTAGGAACAGTGATGATAAAGAAAAGATGAACTTTTGATCTTGATCGCTGCAGGATTCTCGTGAAAATGCTGGTTTTGATGCCTGCTTGCGTCGCGTTCAGGAGGAATGGCGATCAAGGCAGTTTTTTTGCTTAGGGTTCAATTCTTCACACACACCTCGGAAATGAAGGAACAGCATGACTGAGAGCCAGCGGGATCTGGTGCTTCACTTGCTTGGCGAAGGGGACTGGCAGGATGCCGTCAAGGCATATGCCGAGGAGACGGGGGTTTCTCGTGAGGAAGCAGATGAGGCGGTCAAGCAATTAGCGGTTGTGCATCACATTGCACCCCCACGGGGTCGACGCTGGATCATGATCGCAGCGATTGCGTCGATGCTCTCGCTTGTTGCCGGATGGGCGATTGCCCAACCGTTCTGACCCCCATTTATTCCAACTCTAATCTTTTTGATCGGAGTCACTTGCTGGACTGGAGCAGTGCCAAGAGGTCGGCCAACTGAGCAGGAGTGAGCAACTCGGCAAGTCCTGCAGGCATGATCGACGTCTCACTATCGGTACGCTGTTCGATCGTCTCTCGAGCAAGGACCACTTTTTCCCCCGAGGAAACGACGATTTCGACTCCATGTGGTGACTGGGCAATCACCAGCCCGTTGAGCACTCGCCCGTCCTGCGTGAGGAACTGAGAAGGCTGGTAACTTTGCTCCAATCGAGCACTGGGAAAGAGAATCGCTTCAAGGAGATCCTCTCGACTTCGAGTGCTGCCGATATGCGTTAACTCGGGACCGATCGAGCCGCCCAGATAACCGATGCGATGGCAATGACTGCAAGCGGCTTCACGACTTCGGAAAATCTGGTAGCCGCGAAGGGGGTCTCCAGGTCCTAAAGAGGCGAGCACTTCCTGAACCTTCGCGCGTACCTCCTGTGGCGCCGCGAAGAGGACCGCAATCCGCTGATCAGCAGCCTGCCGAAGCACATCGTTCTGATTACGAAAGATCCCGCGGATTTGCTCTGGGGTCAGCGTTTTTGCGGCAGGAACGCCCTCAAGCCGATCGAGAATGCGTCGCGCCGTTTGTGGATCGGCGCTGCTGGCCACGGCGGCATCAAGCGCGGTGAGGAGCGCCAGCGGAGGAATCTCGTGGCACCGCTCAAGCAGCAGCTCGATATGCTCTGGAAGCAACTGCAAACGCTCGAGCGCGCGGGCCGCGAACTGCGAAAGATGGGGATCCTCTTTTTGCAGTAGGGCAGAGACGACACGCTGTCCAACCTCCGGATCCTCGACTGCCGTTTGCCGCGGGAGCGTGGCAATGATTGCCAAGAGAACAAGCTCTTGATCCGCGCTGCGGACCAGTCGGCTGCGAAGCGCGGTAGGAATTTCGCCGTCGCTCGCCAGCGTCATCGTCCTGGGGCGAAGCCAGTCGAGCAGCCCGATCAGCGGTTCCGGAGGCATCGCCTCGATAAGCATTCCGAGCGGCTTGGACCATTGTGGTGGAACGGTTTCACCCCGGTAAGCGGCAAGGAGCTTGGCGATCGCGCGGGAACGGTCGGTGGAAGGTTGCCCGCCAGAGGAGTCCTGGGCGAAATGTGCGACCTCTTCAATCCAGTTCCCCACTTGCTGCTGCAAAAGTGCCGAAACTCCATCGCTCTCGAGGATTGATACAAGCAGGTCGATGCCGCGGGGATCTTTCTCGGCATACTCCCAAATCGATTGCAGCCGCGAAGCAACTTCGCTGAGGTCCAAGGAGACCGTCCCACGACGAATCAGGTCGATTGCCGTATCGCGGAGCGACTGATCGGTTGACAAGGCGGCGTCGAAGAGGCTTTCCATGTCGATCTGCCCTGGGTCAAGCTGCTCGAGAACGATCAGCGCCCCACGCTGTTGCCGCAGAGATTTACTGTGCAAACGACTGGCAGCCGCCGCGGTGTTCCCCAGCTCGATCAGTGCGTAGAGTATGGAGTGCTCAAGGACTGGGTCACCAGCCGCAAAGTCCAGCGCGGTGAAAAGCGAATCGTCGGCCTCCGGAATCCCAATCCGCCCGATCGCTTCGGCGGCCGCGCGGCGAATGTGCGAATCACATTCAGGGGTATTTAGAAGCGTCAGGAGCGTCGGTAAAGCATCGCGATTTCGCTGGATGCTGAGCAGGTGAAGAGTCGCGGTGAGCAGGTCTGCAGGCAAATTATCTGATTCGCTGAGGCGGACAATCCGCCGGCGCGATTCGTCGGAATCGATCCGTCCGAGCAACCACAACGCATCGATTCGATGGGCCACTGGAAGCTCCGCATCGAGGACACGATCTCCCAGCGGTACAATCCATGTCGATCGATCGCCGAGGATCGAGCGAGCGGCGGCGCGGCGGGCCACGAGATCGAGCGACGAGAGGGCGTCGAGCGGAGAAGATGAGGGGGGATTCGGTTTCGCGGCATCGCGTCGCGCGTTTCGAAGCCGATAAATCCCCCCAGGAGCCGCCTTCTGATCAACATGGGAACTTGGGCAACAGAGATCATACCAGCCACCTGTATCGATCACGATCAGACTCCCATCGGCTGCCTCAAGCACGTCTGTCGGGTGAAAATCAATCCTCTCGCTACGGAGCAGATCATAATTCTCGCTCCGGTAGGTGGCCCCCTCGGGGATCATTCGGTGGAGCGTGACTTTGTGGTGATTAAACAGTGCTGCAGCCAGCCATGCATGATCCGTTGCCGGGGAAGATGATGGCTGCAGGAGCTCCGAAAGCGACTCCGAACGAAGCGCGGCGAGACCGCTTGGAGCTGCGGCTCCCAAATGCACCGTAATCGGCATCACGGGTCCGGTACGCCGGTGTCCGGCAAGAACATCATGCTGCTTCCCATAGACTCCCCCATAAATTCCATGCGTCACACCGTCGCGAAGACCGTCGCGCGGATGCGTTAAAAAGGTGCTCGTAAAGAACAGCTCCCCTGACGGTAAAAACGCGACTTCTACAGGGTTGTCCATCCCCCCGGCTAGCACCGACTCGAGCGGCCCCCCTTCGAGCCGTCGGCGGAAGACATGCGCAGCGCTTGTTTGCAACACTTGACCCGATACGGTTGCATGCTGCTGCTGGGCGAATGCTCCTTTGCACCAGTAGATCCACCCCTCGGGTCCTTCATAGGGTCCATGCAGATCATTCGCACAGCCCGTGATCGTTTTCCCATCAAACCAGACTTCTCGCTGCTCGCAGTAGCCATCTCCATCGGCATCGATCAGCCGCAAGATCTCAGGGGGAGCCGCTACCAGCAGGCTGTTGCCGTGGGCGAGAATTCCTTGCGCAAAAGGCAATTGATCGGCGGCGAGCAATCGTTCGTCGTAGATGCCATCATGATCGGAATCGATCAAGCGGACGACGCGGTGAAGACGGAGCAGATTATGTTGGTCGATCGGGCGGCTGACACCACCCGATTCGACCACGACCAGTCGCCCCTGATCATCCCAGTCGGCAACAATCGGCCAGTGGATCAGGGGTTCTGCCGCAATCCTTTCGACCTGGACCCCCAGCGGAACCGTCAGTGTCAGCGCTCCGATCGCCACCTCCTGCGTCTGCGGAAGACGATCCTCACTGCGAAGGGTGACTGCTGGACTGACGAGCAGGAAAAAAAGCCAAGCGAAAATCGCTCGCATCAGTGGACTCATGATCGCTTCGTCGGGTTGAGAAACAGGAAAACAAGGGGCTGTTACGGTTCGACGATCACCATGATCGGAGGCGAGGTGATCCCGCTATCTTGATCGGCGCGAAGGTGGAACAATCGCCTCGTTGGGGCAGCAACCTTTGATGCGGTGATGAAGAATTGCCGTTCCACTGCCCCCTCAGGAATCATCAGTCCATTCAAACCGATATTATCGACGAAAACCCCGAACGGGAGATTTCTGCCCGAGAACTCATTGCCAAGCCGAACCTCGCCAGCAAACGAATGTCGTTCGACTTGGACAATCGCCGAAAGAGTCTCCCCTGGCTTGATGCGAATCTCATTGCCCGCAGCGGAACTCTGCTCCTTCCCTTCCGCAATCGCTCCCGAAGATGCATTCCCGTGCGGTCGGATGCGGAGCGAAATCGAACCGCGAGCGGCGGTCTTCAGAGCGCCGAGTTCGCCAGCTTGATGTTCGATGGAACGCCCCAAAATTCTCGCGCGGGCGACGACCCGTGGCGCTGGAAACGTTTGCTCTGGCGTCAGTTCAGGGTCACCCCACAGGACGCCGTACGCCTCGTGCTGATCCTCCTCAATCCACAGCGGACTGGTCGCATGCAGTCCGGGAGGAAGGTTGAGGATTTCAAATTCCACGGGACCACGATAGCCATCCAGACGCGTGATGCTGACACGGAACTCCCTCCCACCCCCAGCGGGAATTGGCTGGTCGATCGCGGCGACCGCCGGACGAAAATCGGGACTCGCAGGCCGGAGGATCAATTGGTAATGAAAATCGTTCCCTCCCCGGGAGC
>Ga0169931_10006536_pt1 | contig 17554 bp, 13 predicted proteins | sample Kivu_15m_20L_FD_129675 | JGI IMG/M metagenome (GOLD analysis project Ga0169931, IMG submission 129675) | Freshwater microbial communities from Lake Kivu, Western Province, Rwanda to study Microbial Dark Matter (Phase II) - Kivu_15m_20L... | ecosystem: Environmental > Aquatic > Freshwater > Lake...
ATACGAGATGTTTTGGATGAAGAAATTGGTTTAGTATGAGTATCAATTTTTGTGTTAGTTCCGGTTGTGCTTACGGTGCCAGATGTTTTAGAAGCAGAATCGGATTTTGTAACAGAATGAGTTCTAGTTGAGCTTGCAGAATCGGTAGCAGTCATTGAAGCAGAGTCAGTGCTCGTAGCGTTTATGCTGGAAGAGCCAGTATGATTGAATGATTGAGAATCAGTGTTTGCCTCTGATAAAGATCTTGAAGCAGAAGCGCTGTTTTTGCCAGTAGCAGAATCGGTAGCAGTCATTGAAGCAGAGTCAGTGCTCGTAGCGTTTATGCTGGAAGAGCCAGTATGATTTGCGGAGTGAGAAAGGGAGCGTGGCTCCGACAAAGATTTCGAATTAGTTCTCGTGTGTTTGAGCGTGCCAGAACTGGTTTTAGAAATCGAGTTCGTTGGCGTCATTGAGACAGACACGCTATCTGTTTTTGAAGAAATTGCAGACAATGATTGCGTTGCTTCTTCTGAGCTGCTTTGTGTAATAGAAATAGAGGGTGTATTAGTATGAGACAATGTGCTGGTTGGTGTTGGCGTTGGCGGTGGCGTGATCGTGGTTGTAATAGTTAATGAAGTTGAGCCAGATTTTGAGGTAGATAAGATATTTGAAGCGGATTCTGAACTAGTAGCATAGCTTGTTGCTGTAGCTGAGGTAGATCCTTCAGGCGTAGCAGATTTGCTATGTGTAAGTGCTGATGTGTTAGTCGTTGAGCGAGAGACGCTTCGTGAGCGAGAGAAATTAGGCGAAATGGATGATGTTTGAGTAATAGAGTTTGTTCCTGTAAGCGAAGCAGAGCCTGCTCCTGAAAGTGATAATGTGCGAACTGTTGAGAGTGAGTCGGTTGGCGAGTGGGGCTGAGTAAGCGATTGTGAGTTTGTATCAATTCCTGATTTAGTAATTGTCCAAGTTGGGTTGCCTGAAAGAGTGCTGCTTTTTGTTGGATATAGAGTATGCGAAGTTGAAGTGCTATGACTAGTGGTTGCTGATGCGCTTTCTTGCAGCGTCAAAGATTTTGTAAAAGAAGATGTTTTGGTAGGAGAAAGTGTATGAGACGCAGTCGTTGATATTGAAGCATTTTGTGTGTTTGATGGGCTTGGACTAGTTGTAGCAGTTGCATTTAGAGTAGTGGTTAGAGAATCTGTTCTTGTGTTGCTATCTGATTTTGATTGAGTTATAGATCTTGAGTCGGTAATGTTTAGAGATGTAGAGTCAGTTTCAGTATTAGTTCTTAATATACTTTCTGATTCTGTTGATGTTATAGAGGCCCTGTCAGTGCTTGATAAAGTGCCGCTTGGAGTTGATGTATGTGTGGACGATTCTGATTTTGTCACAGTAAATGATGATGATACATTGTTAGATTTAGTTAAAGAAACGGTTTCTGTTTCTGTGTAGGTTCCTGTAGGCGAAATTTCATCTATTCTCTCTCCTACTGTATTCGCGACAATATTAGTCAGTTTTCTAGCTTCTCTAGCTTGTGCAATTGTTACGCCAACCTGATGTACTACTTCAGCAGCTGCATATTGGGTTCTATTTGCTATGCTCATGGTCGATTCATAGTCATGAGATGCTTGTGACAGTATTGTGCTTTTGTGTTCTGTTGATTGATGAGCGTTTTCTGGATTTGAGGTTGCATCATTGACTGATTGTGCACTTTGCATTCTGTTTTCAGCTGCAAAGTTATGTTCTTGTGTGCATCTTATTGGCAATTCAGCTAAGCCTTGATATATCTTTTCATATTGAGCCTTTATTGCATGTGATGCATTAGCAGCAAGTAAAAGCTTGAAGTGCGACTCGTTAGTCAATTCTACCCACTTACCCAATATTGTTGAGTTTAAAAGATAAAGTTCACTTGGAATCCAGTCAACTAAATTTCGCGTAATCTTCCATTTATCAGCACACGCATATACTTGATTATCAAAGAACAAGTGCGATGCATTATCAGCAATTGTTGCTGTTGTTAGGCAATTTGCCCATCCAAAAATTAGGTTAACAAATTCTTTGTTATGATGATGAAGATAGTAATAGGTTATGCATCCAGCGACTGCTAGTGTTAAACCGCCAAAAAAAGCAAGGCTTGGATAAAGATAAGTTGAGTTTATTCCCTTAGTTGGGATATATACATTATCAGATAGAAGATCTGATAATACTTGGCCTTCATATCCATAAATCAGGTTGGAAATAGTATTAATTCGTTTAATTTCTTCTTCATTTTGGCAGTGTGCTTGATATAATTCATCAACAATTTTTGCATTTTCATCCGCTAGTTTTTTAGCATTAATGGATAATAAATCAACAGATGATTCTTTAATTTTATTTTGTTCAATAACTTTAATTTTTTTGTCGCAAGCTCTAAGTAATGTGCTCATATTGTTAAGCAACTTATTTGTAGCAGCAGTTTCATGAGGACTTAGCTTTATGCAAGTCAATTGTTTTGAGATTTCTAGAGCAAACACATGATGAATATTCATTTTTTTCCCTGCAGCGCATGCTGTAACAAGTTCTATATTGTTTGTGGCAGCCTCTGCTTGTATAACATGAAGAATTGATGGGTCGATAGACTTATTAGGCTCTAACGATATTTCGCTATACTCTTTTTTATTTGGAGATGTGCGCATAAATTCCTTAGCTTTTTCAAGCGGATCTGTTAGATATCCATTTACTGTAGTTTTGTCTGTTTGATATGGCATTGTAGTTCGAAGCAGAGCTATTTTTGATTTCTCTTCTCTATTTCCTTTGTTGCCGGCTGAGATAATTGTTGTGGCAACATCTTGATTAATTGCATTTGCAGATATTGCTAAAATTGCCAAGATTAATTTTCTCTTCATAACTATTTACTCTTTTTGTTACTTAATTATTGATAAATAAGTAAAATTTTAATTAAGGCGTAGAAATAGTTTTTTAATTGTCTGGTGTGTTCGTTGATAAATCATCAATTAGTTTAGAAAACATTAGGTAAAAATTATGCAAAATATTGCAAAGAGAAAAAAACTAAAAAAAAAACTTTAAGGTTTTATGGAAAGTTTGATATATTAAAAATTTATTTGTTTGAATGTGTCAAGAGAACGTGAAGTGAGTTTTTTTATTTAATTGGACGCGTAGCGAGTATAATTCTTTGAAGGCTCGATACCATATTTGTCGCAATATTTTTTACGCCTATTATATAGGCTAATAGAGCATTAGTTTCAGCCTTGGTCCCATTTACATTTGTTGCGATCGTTCTTACATCTTGGATGCAAGGACTTGTTCTTGTAAATTGAGTCAAATTTCCATAGAGCATTGCTTCATATATTTGTAATTGTGCTATCGATGCTTGAGCCGCTGTTGCGCTAATCATTACTTGTGTTATAGCAGTCAACACATCGAAAATCACATTATGTTTTATAAGGATTGTTGCTATTGATTGATCTACTAGATAACGATTCCAGCCTTGTGTTTCATTCACACATGCTGCCAAAGTTTTCTTCATAAGCAGGGTTCCAAGTTTTGCGTCTACTACAAAAGGTTTGATTAAGCATGAGGTCAAATTGTTTACATAGCCAGCTAGAATTGTTTTATTACTTGTTGGTTCGTAGATTGTTGTTGCAGGCTTCATATGATCAGCAACCATATATGGCATTGCACCTAACACAATTGGCATCATGAATAATATGAAATAGAAAGTTTTAGGATATTTTTCAATAAGTCCGCCAATTCTTATAATTCTTCGGATGCTTGTCATGCTTTGTTCAGCCTTTTTGTTATTTATCGGCGAGACATACCATTCAAGACATTGTCCTTCTACTGCATTCAATGCTGACATGGCATAAAACACGCCATTGTATTTGAATGTGCCATCTGGTTCGCTAATTAGATATAGCTTTTCTAGGCTTTCTCTTGCTAAAAGGAGTAGAGGAATAATTAAGTTTAATTGTTCTCGTGTAGGTGTTTGTTCAAGATGCATTGCATCTTCATAAACATTAGGGCTTATTGTTTCAATTATTTTCTTCATGTGCTGCAATATGATGCTTGCTTGGGCTGCATTTTTATCTGTGATTGCCAAATATTCTCTTAGCTGTTCAAGTAGGCGTAAATATTTACCAGATTGAAGAACAATTTGGTCATTAGTATTATCGCCCTTATAAGCAATGAACAAATTAATAATTTGAATAGTCTCGGCTGCGGAGGCATGCAATGCGCTATTGGCCCTTGTTGAAACATCATTTACATGTTCAGTTAATAAGCGTCGTGATGTTGAAATTGGGTCTTGTTCCATCAATGTTACTTGTTCTTCAGGTGTAAGTGGTTTTTGGCTATCTGCAAATACCACTGCTTGGCGCAAGGTCACTAATGCAAGTTTTCTGTGTTCTGTCTCATATCTTTGCTGAAATATTTGCATTGCATCAGGATCTAATATCGCAGATGATGAAATAGAAAATATTGTTAGAAACATTAATAGTGGGATATGCGAGTTGTGTTTCATTGCATATTAGTTTAATGCTTGCTTGTAAAATTTACATTAATAATTAGTCGATATTTTCATAGCTATTCTCCATTAATCAATTTTGCACCACAAAATGCTGCTGCAAGCGCATCGGAAGAGTCAAGCGATGTTTTGTTCCATTTTTTAAGGATTTTTGAAAAAATATCATATATTTCTTCTTTTTGCGCTGCTCCATTGTTTGCAAATTCCATCTTGATTTGTTTTGGCGGTATAGCAACATAATTTGTTTTATATTTTCCGAGAGCCGTTAAAATGCATCCGCGTGAAAGGCCTAGTTTCATAGCCGAACTTTTGTTGATGCCTACAAATGCATCTTCAACTATCACAAGGTTTGGCTTGTGCTCTTCAAGCAGTTGGCATAGATTTTCGTAGATATAGTAAAGGCGAGCTTCTAGCGTGCGTGTTTGCTTGAGTTTGAATGTGATGCATGAATAACCTAATAGACATTTTGCAATTTCGTTGGGAGGATAATAGATCTTGGATTTTTTTTTAGTAATTGGAATTTCTTGTGTTTTGATCTGTTTTTTGGAAGAAATTTGAATAATGCCGATTCCAAGATTTTGCAAACCGGGGTCAATTCCTATAATTGTTAACGTATCTTTTGGGTTTTTCTTAAGATTATCATTCTTTAAGATTGTGCCAGCAGGTGATTGTGCTTTCATTGTCCTCCAATGCGTTTAGCATTTTTTCAAACTCTTCTTTTTGAGTTCCGTTTAATTCAACTGTGTTTTGCGGAATATAGCATAATTCTGCAGAAACTATATTCCATTTCGCGGCAAGTTGTTCTTGTGCCGAGTGTAGGTTTTTTGGTGCAAAAAATGCTTGAGCAGTTATCATATCAGGTTTTTGGCATTCTGTTTCTAATATATCATTCGCTTCAGCTTCTAGTGCATCTGCAAAAAATTCATCAAATTGTTCACGCGTAATTTCGCAATCAATAACAGAATATTTATCAAATGCAAATGCTACAGTATTAGGCTGCCCGATTGAGCCGCCATATTTACTAAATGTTGCCCTCATTTCTGGCCCTGTTTTGTTGCGATTATCTGTGATTGCTACTACTAGAACTCCTACTCCATGGCAATATCCTTCATAAATTATTTCTTCCAGGTCTTTTGCGTTTTTGGCAGAAGCATTATCAAGAGCTTTTTTAATTACATCTTTAGGCACAGATGCCGCATGCGCTTGTTTGAGCACTATTCTAAGCTTTGCATTTGTTGCAGGGTCAGTGCTTCCGCCCATTTTGGCTGCAACTGAAATTGCGTGCGATATTTTTGTAATCACTTTCGATCTTTTATTATTTTGCGCTGCTTTCCTATGCATCACATTTTTTGCGTGCGAATGACCGGCCATGTTTGCTATTATAGCGCAGAATCATGAATGGCGGGAGGACTAAGCAATTGATATGATAATGCTATCCGTTATTATATAGATTTTGCTAGCTAATTAGGAGATAATTATGAGTATTATCACCCTCTTTTCAAACATCTATGGAACGATTATGATTATCCAGTAATAAAATAATGGGCAAAGATATTGGGATAAAAATCAAGCTATTAGAGCATGGAAAACAGCCAGCAAGACAGACAGCCGGCAGTTCAGGCTATGATTTATTTGCCGCAGAAAGTGCAATTTTAGAACCGCAGGAAGCTAGGGTGATAAAATTGGGTTTTCTTATTGAAATTCCTATAGGTTATGAGGCTCAAATTCGCTCGCGTTCTGGTTTTGCTCTTAAACATCAGCTTTTTGTTTTAAATTCACCTGGAACTATTGATAGCGATTATCGTCAGGAGATTGGTTGTTTATTAATGAATCTTGGCAAGCAGCCTGTTGAAATTGCTTTGCATACGCGTGTTGCGCAAATGGTTTTTGCAAAAGTTGAATCTGTGCATTTTGAATCGGTTGATGAGCTTGATGCGGTGCAAGAGCGAACGAGTGGCTGGGGATCAACTGGGCAATAAAAACAAATAGAATCAGGATACAAAGAACATGAATAAAGATGGTAAATGTTTTCTCATTGCACAAGCTGGTGATTATAATGCTAAACATATTGCTGATTTGAATGGTTTTGAGATTATAAATTACGAAATAGAAGAGTTTCGTGATGGTAGCCATCAAATTTGTGTTGATCTATCGCCAGAGTCTATACAACATTCTGATTTTGCATTGTTGTTTTATGTTTTCAAAAAACCATTTGATGGGGATATTCCAAACGTTTTGCGTTTGCTGATGTATCTTAAAGAGCGTTTTGGGCAAGTTGTCTTGCTCGTGCCATTCATGCCATTTTTGCGTGAAAAAGTTGATGGAACGCACACAGATTCACTTTTATTGTTTGATTGTTTTAAAATTCTTACACTTGATGCGCATATCACAAGAGATAATATTGTTTCGTTTGAGCCAATTGGATTTAAAACATATATTGAGCGCGATGATTTGATTGTTTTGCCAGATGCAGGCGCTCGTCGTTACCTTGGTGGCTGTGAAAATGATTATGTGTGTGCGACTAAGGATCGTTCCCTTGGCGTTGTGTTTGATGATTTTAGTAAAATTCAAGGAAGAAATTGCATTATTCTAGATGATATTGTTGATACAGGTTATACACTGCGCCACACAATTTCAAAGCTAAAAGAACATAATGCTAAGTCTATAAAAGCTTGCATTACACATTACTTGATGAATGACGAGGTTTTAGAGTGCCCGACTAGTCGATTCTACAACTGGGGCTTGGATTTTTTATATATTTACGATACAGTGTTAACAGAAAAAAAGATTGATTGCGCACATGTGTTGAGCTATTACACAGCGTTTTCTAATATTAAGGAGAAGTGTTATGCACTTAAATGAATTTGAATTACATCTTACCGAGCGCGCAGAGCTTGGTTCATCAGCAGCAAGAAAATTGCGCGCACAGAACAAGGCGTTAGTAGCTATTTACGGACCAGATTTTGCTGCAAAATCAGCAATCATTGATGCGGACGTGTTGAAAAAAGCAGTTGCAAGCAAAACATTGTTTAATAAGTTCACAACATTGCATATTGGAAAAGAAAAAGTTGTGGCAGTTGCTAAAGTTGTGCAGCTACATCCTGTAACGGACAACATTTTGCATATCGATTTTCAGACTATCAAAAAAGGGCAAGAAGTTACAATGAATGTGCCAGTGCGTTTTTTGAACAAAGAAGCGTGTGAGGCTATTAAGCTAGGCGGCTTGTTGAACACAGTCTGTTCGTATATTGAACTTAAGGCTAAGGCTGAAGATATGCCAGCATATCTTGATTGCGATCTATCATCTGCGCAAATTGGTATTTCTCTTAAAGTTGATGCGCTGAATGTTCCGTCTGGCGTTAAAGTAAGCAAGCATTTTGAATCGAAGGTTATTGCAACGATTCTAGCCGCTCGTAAGAAGGGTGGAGATACGGAAGAAGCTGCAACGGCAGCTGCAGAGCCTGCTACTGCGGCCTAAATTGGCGGATAATTTGCGTATAAATTTGGCATAATATAGTACATTATAGTTTCACGTTTTTTCATGGATGGATTTGTCTTAATCAATAAACCAGCTGGTCTTACTTCAAGCGATATTGTCGTTAATTTCAAAAAACATTTAAAAGCAAAGTTTAATGGTGCAAAAATTAAAGTTGGTCATTCAGGCACTCTTGATCCAGCCGCTTGTGGCTTGTTGGTTCTGGCTGTTGGTCAGGCCACCCGTTTTTTGCAGTATATTAAGCAATCTAACAAAGTATATAAGTTTCAGATATTGTTTGGCGTGCAGACTGATACATCTGATTTAGAAGGTAAGGTGATAGGTAAAAATGATGCGCCGGTTGATTTTTCGCGTTTTTCGACTATGCTGGGTGGTTTTGTTGGCGAGATTACTCAGGTGCCAACAAAGTTTTCTGCTATTAAAATAAATGGTCAGCGGGCTTATAAATTGGCAAGAAGTGGTTTGGCGCAAGATATCCAAATGCCGGCGAGAAAAATCATGATTTATCAGCTTGTGTGCAACAAAACGAATGATGCTTGGGTGTCGGCTGACTTTATCGTGACTTCGTCGCCGGGTTTGTATGTGCGCACGCTAGCTGAAGATATTGCTAAAAAATTGGGGACGATAGGCGTGGTGAGTTATCTCGAGCGCATAGCTTCCGATGGTTTTAGCCTGGAAGATATATCAGCAGATGGGGCGGCGGCCAAATCAACATGTATATCAGATTGCGCAACATATATGGAGTATAAAAAAAATGGAGAAAAATGCACTTTGCCTTATACACAAATTCCACTACAGCACTTATCTTCAATTTGGCCAACAGTTTGCTTAACAGCGCGGCAAATTCATCAGTTGCGTAATGGGCAATATGTGGAATATGAGCGCGCAATGAATATTTCAACAAATTATGCAGCAGTTGATGAAACGGGCCAATTTTGCGGTATGGTAGGTGTGAGAACGCATGCAAGTGCCGTATCAGCCGAATCTGTGGCAAATGAAGCGCGGGTTGCCAAACATGATAACCAAGATGATAAAGAACATCATTGCCAGCATAATAACCAACATAATATCCAAGGGGCTGTTATTTTTCCTTTATGTATGATAAAAAATTATGTATGACGAAAATGGAAATTATTGCGCAATTCAGGACGAATGAAAAGGATACAGGCTCAACAGCCGTGCAAGTGGCATTGATCACTTCTAAAATCCTGCATCTAGCCGAACATGCTAAGAAACATAAGAAAGATAACCATTCTAAGCGCGGGTTGACATTGGCCGTTTCCGAACGTAAGAAGCTTCTTGCCTATTTGAAGAGCACAAATGAAGCTCAGTATCAAGATGTTATTTCCAAGCTCGGCTTGCGTAAATAAGCTTCTAACCAATTTTCAACAGGGGTAACTATGACTAAAAAGCTTGGTGATAAACGAGCAAAACGCAATGATGCGGAGGTTCTTGGTGCAAAAACAAAAACAAAAGAAAACAATATAAAAGAGATAGTGTTCAATATTGATACAATCGCAACGCAAGCGCATGGCGTGCTTGCAACTTGCGGCGGAACAACGATTTTGTGCACTACCGTGGTAGGAACGCGTGTTGTGGCAGATTTCGTGCCGCTATCTGTTCATTATATAGAGAAATTTAGTGCTGTTAACAAAATTCCTGGCGGTTATAAAAAGCGCGAAGGTGCGTCGTCAGACGGCGAAATTCTCATTACTCGTGCAATCGACCGTGCTTTGAGAGCAATTGTTCCAGCAGAGTTCATGCATGAAGCGCAGGTGACTGTGCAGGTGCTTAGTTATGATGGTTATGCATGTCAATCTCTAGCGATTGCCGCCGCTTCATTATCACTTAATTTGGCGCATGTGACAGATAAGTTGATTGCTGCAGCCAAAATTACAAGTTGCGATGATGATATGATTATAAACAGATCTAGCCCTAGAATGATGCAGCTTGCAGGAAATGGCAGTTGTGATTTGTTACAGGCCGTGTGTGACGATAAGATTATCATGCTTGAGTTTATGGGCAACAATATTTCAAGATCATTATTAAAAACATCATTAGGCACATCAGCTGCTAACATAAAAAATATGCAATTGCTTGGCATGCAGCACGCTAAGGAAATTATTGAATTGCAGAAAAAAGTTTTGAAGCATGCAAAACATAAATACAAAACACACAACTTGATTACAATCAAATCAAATATGCGTGAAAAATTAGAAGCTGAGTTAAGCATTGCCTTAGAGCCATATTTTTCTAAACTTGGCACTGCTACACAAGCAGAAAGCAGGGTGTTTCTTGAAGATATACGCAGCAAGTTTATGTCTAATCATCATGATAATCTTGAGCAACAAGTGATTATCCAGCACTTGTTTGATGAAGTGCTTGCAAAAGTTTTTGCTCATAAGTTGTTTGCAAAAAAGAAGCGCCTAGATGGACGTGCTTTTGAAGCAATCCGTGATATCAGTATGCTTACTAGTTTCTTGCCTGCTCTACATGGCAGTTCAGTATTTTCTCGTGGAGATACGCAAGCGCTTGTTTCGGTTACGATTGCGCCATTTCTCGACGCTCAAAACGTTGAATCATTGCATGGTATGCATAAAGAAAATTTTCTGTTGCACTATAATTTCTTGCCTTATGCAGTTTATGAAATTGGAAAAGTTGGCGCCGTTACCCGTCGTGATGTTGGCCATGGTGAATTGGCTCGTCGTGCATTTTTATCGCAGTTACCTAAAAAACTTGATTGCGCCATTCGTGTGCTATCTGATATCACAGCCTCAAACGGTTCTTCTTCAATGGCGACAGTTTGTGGCGCATCGCTTGCATTGTTTGATGCTGGTGTAGCGCTTGAGAATCATGTTGCAGGTATTTCTATTGGATTAGTTGAACAGGTTGTGCGAAAGAAAACAAAGTATCAATTGTTAGCTGATATTACAGGTTACGAAGATGCGCTTGGTCTCATGGATTTTAAAGTGGCAGCTACAAAAACAGAAATTACTGCAATGCAACTTGATATAAAAAATGATGGCATACCGCTTGATGTTATTAGTGATGCTATTGATCTAGCTCTCAAGCATATCAAAAAGATATTGGCGAAAATGTATAAAACAATTGATGCACCAAAAGAGACAATGCATGGAGTGCAAGAAACTATTAAAGTTGATCCTTCTAAGGTGCGTTTAGTAATTGGAAAAAATGGAGCGGTTGTTAATGAATTGACTCAAAAATTCAATATGAAAATTGATATAGATCGCAGTGGAAAAATTGTCATCACGCCAGGTATGAATGCCACAAAAAATGATATCCAAAATGTAGTTGAGCGTATTAAGCAGATTGCAGGATAAGCATTCTATCTAACGGCAGAATTATTTCTTTTAACCAAGTTAAAGCATGTTAAAATTACAATCGTGTTCATTGTTTATTTCTGATACAATACAAGCGGTATGAAAATGATACGATTAGTAAAAATTGAAAGCGATTTGTTTCCTGAGCGCTATAAACAGTATACAAATTTTCCAGCAAGCTATGGCTTTGTTGGTATTGTTCAAAACCGTAGTACTAGCAAAGGCTTTGCAAAGATTTGGGGCACTCGCAATGTAAAGCATGAAGAAGATTCTAATATATATTCCAATAATCCTACGCATAATGTAACGGTGCATGATTCTGCCAATGATACATCTGATATTATTCTATTTCTTGATCCTCGCTATTATACGGCCGCTGAAGCTGCTGCTGTTAAATTTCTGCCGCTTAATAAAATGCCGCGTGAAAATTGTATTATTGATCCATTTGAGCTTTCGATTGCAGAGTTTGAGCGCTATAAATTTGTTGAGCCGAAATTTGCGTATTACGAAAATTATAAACTGACTTCTTCAGTTTCAATAGAGCACTTAGATGTGATTAGTCAATTTTTAAATGAGCATCCGCAAAAACAATATTTGATTACTAATTTTAATAATATTGCAAAGCCAACTGTTCCATTTGTGCTAAACGAAGATGGTGTTTGCGCAGATATTGATGAGAGTGCTAGTGAGCATATTTTGTTTGATCCAGATATTACGCCGCTCGCTTGCCAAGATTATTTAACAAGCGAAAATGCAATTTTAGACCCTGTGCGCGCGCAAGATGCTGTGATTGAAAACATAGGTGAATACGCAGAATTTTTAAGGAAAGATTGCATCGCTTGGATGAATTTTTGGTATAGGCTAGAGCGAGAGTTTAAAACGATGAATGAGCTTGATGCTGCCCATTTATTAGAAGCAGAAAGAGCTGCTGTTCATGGCAATCCAAAAGCGAAGTTTTCTTTGGCCTTTGAAACGATAGTCGGCAACAACCAAAATGCGGCAAAAATTCATGGAAGAGCGAGCCAAAAGCCATTAGAATCAGGTGTGTTGTTGGTTGATGCTGGAAGTCGTATAACTGCAGGCGAATCAACTTATAATTCAGATATCACGCGTGTTTTTTTTCTTGGAACGAATATTAGCCATGATGTGAAGGTTGCGTATACAAAAACGTTGCAAGCTCATATTGCAGTTGCAACATATGTGTTTCCAAAAACGACATCGATTCAGCAGCTTGATCAATTGGCGCGTGAGTATGTGCAGTTTGATCATGCGCTTGGTCATGGCGTTGGTAAAACTGATATTCATGCTTATCCATCAATTCGAGGCGGTGCGACCGATTGTTTGAAATTGAATACTGTTCTTGCAATTGAGCCGGGTTTTTATGTGCCTGGAAAGTTTGGAATACGTCTTGAAAGCATCATGCGAGTTGTTGAATTTGATGCATCGCATTTTTGTTTTGAATATCTTACATTTTTGCCTTTCGAGTATGATCTCGTGCAATATGATTTGCTGAATGAACAGCAGAGAGTATGGCTTAGCAATTTTCACGAAATATGCTATAACAGATTGCAAGACGATGTTGATATTGGTTTTTTGAAGAGAAAAACTAGTGTTTTCGTATAATAAAAAAGCCTTAAAAAAGCAAAAAGAGAAGGAAAAAAATATATGCAGCTGTTGAAAAAAGCGTTTAGAAAAATTATTCCAAATAGCAATGAGAGAAATATAAGAAAATTGCGTCCAATTGTTGCACAAATCGTTGCGCTTGAAGATGAATATAGCAAATTGAGCAATGAAGCACTGAAGGCTAAAACGCGTGAATTTAGAGAGCAATTAGCGGAAGGTAAAACTTTAGACGATATTTTAGTTCCAGCATTTGCGACTGTGCGCGAAGCTTCCAAGCGCGTGTTGGGCATGACGCATTTTAAAGAGCAGTTGTTGGGTGGTATTGCGTTGCATCGTGGCATGATTGCAGAAATGAAAACTGGCGAAGGCAAAACGCTTGTAGCAACTTTGCCATCATATTTAAATGCACTTGCAGGACCTGTTCATGTTGTGACTGTTAACGATTATCTTGCTAAGCGTGATGCAGATGAAATGGGGCAAATACATCGCTTTCTGAACTTGAGCGTTGGATGTATTCTTGAAACGTTAAATGATGAAGAGCGTCAAAAAGTTTATGCATGCGATATCGTATATTCAACCAATAACCAGTTAGGCTTTGATTATCTAAAAGATAATATGAAGTATTCAAAAGAAGAGGTTTGCCAAAGACAGCTTAATTATGCAATTATTGACGAAGCTGATAGCGTGTTGATTGACGAAGCTCGTACGCCGCTAATTATTTCAGGCCAAGCTGATCGTTCAAATGCATCGTATTCATGGGTTGCAACTTTAGTCCGCGCGCTTGAAGAAGGTGATTGGGAAAAAGATGAAAAGCAGAGAACGGTTACGCTGACAGAAAAAGGTATTGAGCGCATTGAATCATTGCTTCGTCTTGAGGGTATGCTTGCGCTGAATGCAACCTTGTATGATGTTGCGAACATCGAACTTGTGCATTGCTTAAATCAAGCGCTTAAAGCACAGGTTTTGTTCCGTCGTGATATAGATTACATGGTGAAAGAAGATAAGGTGTTCATTATTGATGAATTTACTGGTCGTGTTTTAGATGGCCGTCGTTATTCAGATGGTTTGCATCAAGCGATTGAAGCGAAAGAGGGCGTGGAAATTCAGATGGAAAATCGTACCGTTGCATCTATTACATTTCAGAAATTTTTTGCTTTGTATAACAAGATTTCTGGCATGTCTGGTACATGTATGGGTGAAAGCGAAGAGTTTAGAGAAATTTACAAAGTCAACACGATTGCAATTCCTACAAATAGGCCTATGATTCGGCAAGATCTAGACGATGAAATTTATCGCACGTTTGAAGAAAAATTTGAAGTTATTGTGAATGAAGTGAAAACAGCTCACGAAAATAAGCAGCCAGTGCTTGTTATCACAGGTAGCATTGAGGCATCAGAAATATTTTCAAACGGCTTTAGAAATGTTGGGCTGCCGCATCAGGTGCTTAATGCAAAATATCATAAAGAAGAGGCGGAAATTATTGCAGATGCAGGTACGCCAGGCGCTATTACGATCGCAACTAATATGGCCGGTCGAGGCACCGATATTCAATTAGGCGGCAACATCCGCATGAGGCTCAAAAGATTGAAGGCTCAGGGAATGAGCGATGCAGAAGTTGAAGGAAAGCGCAAAGAAGTTGAAAAAGAAGTTGCGGCAGCTCGCAAAGTTGTAATTGATGCTGGTGGACTATATGTTCTTGGCACTGAGCGAAATGAAAGCCGCAGAGTTGATGATCAGGCTCGCGGAAGATCTGGCCGTCAGGGAGATATCGGCAAGTCGAAGTTCTTCCTTTCTCTTGAAGATAGTCTCATTCGTATTTTTGGCTCATCAAGTAAATTAGATAAATGGTTGTTGCGTTTTGGCCTCAAGCAGGGTGAAGCTATCACGCATCCTTATATCACACGTGCAATTGCTAAGGCGCAAGGGGCGGTTGAAGCTCGTAACTTTGATTGGCGTAAGAATGTGTTCAAATATGATCAGGTGTTAGATGAACAGAGGCGCATGATTTATAAATATCGCAATCGTTTTCTTGATGAGCTTGATATCAGCAAGCAGATGGAAAGCTTTGTAGAATATCATTTAGATGCACTGTTTAACGGTTATTTCAATCAGTCTGGTGAAAATGGGGCTATGGTGTTGTCCGCGCAAGATATTTTAGATTTCCAACAAGAGTTGCTGCGTTTGTTTGAATTGCGTGTTGATCTTTCATCGTTTGCAGGCGCTATGTATGAAAATATTCGCAAGCATGTTTTTGATAAATTCAATGCGCTGTTAGAAGCGCAAGGAGCGCATTTGCAATATATTCTTTTGAAAACGATTGATGATTTGTGGCAAGATCATTTGCACATGTTAGATGCATTGCGTCAGAGCGTGAATTTAAAAGCTTATGCACAGAAAGATCCGTTGAACGAATACAAAAAAGAAGCATTTGTATTGTTTGAAAATTTGTTGAATACATTCCGTGATAATTCCATAAGCTTCTTCTTTCATCTTGGTGTAGCGGAGAATCGCGCCTATGATAGCGCGCCAACGAACACTGATCACGTTGTAGATATATAATATTTTCTATCGATTTTTCGTATTAATGCAAGGATGGTTTTAAAGGTAGATCTAGTCTATCTAGCAATGATTTATTTCAAATATCGATAGATGAAGTTTTCTAAAACTACACCGCCAGATTTTTCAACTAAAAACTTAGCATGATTTTCAAACATATTGTCTTCGAAATTCGATTCTAAAAACTGCCGCTCTTCATGCGAAAGATGCTTTAATTTATTCCACATGAAATCGATTTTGATTTTCACTTTGCCATCGATTTGCCGACCAATTGCATAATATAGTCTATGTCGCCTGTTATCAAGCAATTTTATCATTTTAATAATATCGTTTTTAGAATTGCCAGACTTGCTTGTGATTACTCGCCTTCCAACAAAACGTACGGCTAATATTATTGCATATTCGTGGCTATGTGCATCAAACAAATCTTTGATTGTTTTTTTCAAAATTGCGCGTGCTTCAGCAACTTCCGGCAGACGTAATTCAATAAGCTTGATATCTTGATTTGTCTCAGCTAGTTTGATATTAGAAATTACTTGCATTTTAGAAGATCTTTTTAATGAGCGCATTCACTATATATTAGTGCATAGCTTATTTTTTCGAAAGATTTGCTGAATTGATGTTTTCCCATTTGCTAATATCTTCAGCTTCACAAATTAGCATTTCAAGTTCTTCTTGAGATAGTTCAACTAAAGAAATGCCATGTTTGTTAAGCTTTTTGTTCGGAAAATAGCCGCGCATTTTGCCAATCATGTGTTTTGCTTGAATTGCGGCTTTGTAATCTCCAGCTTCTAGGGCCATTGTGAATGTCTTTTCCAAGTCTTTGATCATTTCATTGCGTTCATTAATTATCTCAACATTCATTAACTATATTATTCCATATTCTTAACAAAAAATCCAGTTTTGAATTTTTGTTGCTGCAGGCGTGATTATATATTTAGACTTTTTTACTCAAACTATTAGCCTAGATGTCATTTATGATAAAATATGAATGCGTAGCCTCGCCAATAATTGGCGGGTATGGCATATGTTTTTTATTTCTTAATTGTGTTAAAATACGTTCATGAGAAATATTATAAAAACAACATGTTTAGCAACTTTGTTAATAACAGTGCCGACAGAAGCGAAGATAAAGCAATTCTTGAGTTTCGGAATGGCGTTTGTAGAAGGCTATGATACGATTAATTCTTGGAATCGTTTTGGTGTAAATGATAAACCGGTGTATGATCCAAACCGCGATGATACGTCAAATATTGTAAAAGATATTCAGGCTCAAACTGCTATTGCTATATCATATCAATTAGAGAATGGATTTGCGGGCAATTTAATTTATGGTTTGAATGCAAGGCTGATTTTCTCTCCAGTCGACTATAAAATCTCTAAGAAGCATCTTGTTGGAACATTTGGGGCATTTTTTGGCGGGCAGGTTTATGACTCAGAGAGTCTTTCATTATATTTGAAGGGCGGACTGAACTATGTTGGCTTTAAGCCGCTAGGTGATTATTTGGCTGTCGCGCATCGTTGTAATCCATATCTTGAATTGTCTATCAGACAGCCAAGATTCATTCATAACATTGAACTAGGAGGTCTAATTGGTAAGAAAGTTGGTGAAAATGAGGATTGTATTTACCACAAACCAACTGTTGCCTATTTGAAATACACATTTATGTGGAAGATGCATTCAAACGTTGATTTCCTATGGCTCAGCGTCTCATTGCGCGGATACTATGCGTTTGAAATAGATTTTTGTGAGGTTTTATCTCGAAGAAAAAAGAATGATGAGGCAGACCGAAAGGCTCAGGCAGAGGCAGAGGTTTCCCGAAACAAAGAGGCAGACCGAAAGGCTAAGGAAGAGGCTGATCGAAAGGCTAAAGAAGAGGCAGACCGAAAGGCTAAGGAAGAGGCTGACCGAAGGGCTAAGGAAGAGGCTGACCGAAGGGCTAAGGAAGAGGCTGCCCGAAAGGCTCAGGCAGAGGCAGAGGCTGACCGAAGGGCTAAGGAAGAGGCTGACCGAAGGGCTCAGGCTAAGGAAGA
>Ga0169931_10006537_pt1 | contig 17554 bp, 13 predicted proteins | sample Kivu_15m_20L_FD_129675 | JGI IMG/M metagenome (GOLD analysis project Ga0169931, IMG submission 129675) | Freshwater microbial communities from Lake Kivu, Western Province, Rwanda to study Microbial Dark Matter (Phase II) - Kivu_15m_20L... | ecosystem: Environmental > Aquatic > Freshwater > Lake...
AGGTCATCACTCGCTTGGTGCTCAACCCAGGAAAAACCCAAATTTTATCTCAAGCAGTTTATGTAGTTGAAAAGGGAGTTAAGTAATGAACTCCCGTTTTGAGTCTCCTCGCCGCGTCCGGATACTCGGTGGGGAATGTGGTGCAGTAGCACGTGCATTGCATCACGCGGCGCAGAAAGTCGCCCTTGTTCGGAATGAGCAAACGCTCATATCTGATGAGTGTGTCCTTATGTGCCAAGCCGATCTTGGGAAAGGCCCAGGATCGACTAGTTTCGAAAGGAAACAAATGTCAATTAAGACATCATTTCTCAAGAGAATTTCAGCAACAACCGTTGCTGCTCTTGGGTTAGGTCTATTTGTCTCAATTTCACCTTCAGGCGCTGCTACATTCGCGAGCCAAAGTGACCTTGTTGGCACAAGCGTGATCAGCGGTATCAGCCTCGGCGCTGGTAGCGGCCAAACAATGGCAGTTGCTCGCGTTAATGAAGCGTACAGCTTTGGTGCTCGCCTAAGTACAGGCTCGGATGGAGCTGTAGAAAAAGGTACCCAAATCAACCTGAAGTTTTCTCAGGTTCCGGCAGGAGATCTTGTTAATTCTGCTGCTTCTGCAGGTTCTGCAATCTCACCAACTCTGTCTGCTGTCACTCTGCCAGACAGCAGCATCTTCGCAACAGGTGCGGCGAACAACACCCCAATAGCGCAAGCAACTGCAACCGTTCCGGCATTCGTAACTGTCGGTTCAGCTGCAGCGATTGTGGGAAGCAAGACCAACGTAACAGTTGCTCTTGCAGCCTTCACCCCACGCGCGACTGGAACTTACAAGGTCTTCGCATGGGCTGATACAGCATCGGCAGGTAATGCGATCGGAACTTACGACAATGGCGAGCGCACCAGCACTCTGACTGTTGTTGTTGGTGGCGCACCAGCAACCATCGCAATCACCGCAGCAGCAACCACTGCTGCAGCTAATGCATCCGGTGTATTCGATGCTGGTTCAACTGGTTCAGGTGGCGATGAGGGAGCTCTCTTCATCATCTCGCTAACTGACGCTGATGGAAATCCAACACGTCCAACCTTAGGTGAGTCAATTAACTTGTCTACAACACTTGGAACACTTGCTGACAACTCACTGACTGCAGCAGACTTCAACGCATCAGGTAAAGCGGCTGTTAACTTGACTCACACCGCTACCGGAACTGCTGTTGTTACAGCGACCTCAGGTGGAGCGATGCCGACTTTGACTTCAAAGTCTGCATCAGTTTCATTTACTCTTGCTGATACTGCTGCAACAGACGATGCCTCGACTTTCACCGATTTAACAGGTCTCTCATCTGCAGCTGCCTTCACTGGAATCCTTGCTAGCGGTGCAGCTCGCACCTTCGCAGAAGGAAAAGCATCTGCAACGGTTAGAGTTCTTGGCGCAACTGCCGCAACCGTAGTTGCAGTACAGATCTATGACTTCTCAGGATCTATCACTGGTTATGCCGGAGCTGCATATTCAGTTCCATTAACTATTGGTACTGGCTCGACTGCAACTTACGCCGTTCCTCTTTCAGCACTTGTCGAAGATGATGTTGTTTACGTTACAGTTAACGCATCCTCGGATGACACCGCAGTTCTCACCGCAGCAGCAGTTGCAGTTGATTCCACAAACTCCTCACTCGATCCTGCTACTTCGCAGGTCGTAACAGGTGGCGGAATCACTCTTACTGCCTATGCTAAAGACCAATTTGGTCAGAAGATCGCAGGCGCTGCAATCTCATGGTCTGTTGCTGGTAGAAATGCCACAACAATTCCAACAGTTGCGTTAATGGATAGTAATGGTGCACACACCTACACCCTCACTGATACCTCGACATCAACTACTGTGTTGACTTCGACTATCTCAGCTGCGATTACCTATGACGGAACCACAATTACAGAGACATCTTCCATCACCTTTGGTGCTGGTAATGCTGTTTCAACAATTACCGTAACCACTTCACCAACTCTCACCGTAGCTACAACGGAGTCAGCAATCTCCACCGGAGCAACAGGAGCAGCAGCTGGAGCGGTAACTCTTGCATTCACAGTTAAGGATGCTGCAGGAACAGTCCTTGTTGGCGTTCCTGTCACATTCACCAGCTCACTTGCTGAGACCGGCTTTGGTTCATCAGCAACTGACACTGTTGATCGCAAGCTTGCCTACACAGATGCAACTGGTAAGGCAACAACTTATGTTTATGGCTGGAAGTCTCCTTCTACCACCACTGTTACAGCAACAGCTGGCGGAGTAACAAAGACAACCACCATCAACTTCATTAACGCAGCAACTGATGCACGTACAATTGCTGTTACAGCTGAAGGCACCCTTGCAAAGGCAACCGTGAAGGATCGTTACGGCAACCCTGTTAAGGGCGTAACTGTTGATTGGTCACGTGTTGGTACCGGTTACTTCGGTAACGGTGTTTCTGCAACATCAGGAACAACCGATGCTGATGGCGTTGCTGAAGTTGTCTTTATTGGTTCAGGAACCGTAAAGGGATCACTTGCAGTGGCCACCTATACACAGGTTGATGACCTAGCTAGCTATGTTGGTGCTACCGCCACATCTGGCGTTGGCGCAACACTTGCTCCAGCTGGTATCGCCTCTGCGACAGTATCAATGGCAACAGTTGACTCAGCTGTCACAGCTGCTGAAGCTGCAACAGATGCAGCTGCTGAAGCAATCGATGCAGCAAATGCTGCAACTGATGCTGCAAACCTTGCTGCTGAAGCTGCTGATGCTGCAACTGTTGCTGCTGAAGAAGCACGCGATGCTGCTGATGCTGCAACCGCAGCTGTTGAAGAGCTTGCTACTCAGGTCGCCACATTGATGGCAGCCTTGAAGGCTCAGATCACAACCTTGGCTAACACAGTTGCCAAGATTGCAAAGAAGGTCAAGGCGTAAAGCCTTAGTTTCATAAGTCAAAGGGCCCGATTTCTAATTGGAATCGGGCCCTTTGATGTGATAGCTACAGTAATGTTTGCCTATGTTTAAGTTGTTAATGGCAGTACTCCTCTTTTCAACAGTTGCGGTCCTTTTTTTTGCCCCTTTGGCTACGCTTTTGGTTTCGCGACTCGGTTTCAGCCCCGGGACTCGAGGCCCTTTCGTAGTCGCTCTTACTCTCATTATTTTCATTGCAATACTTAGTATTTCGGCGAGTTGGTCGTATGGTTTTTTTGGTGCAAATAATTTTCCAATAATTGTGGGAGTTCTATCGGGTCTTTCTTTGGGTACATTACTATTTAGAAATGTTAGATCAAGTCTTGGTTTGCTAAGAGAATTTGAGCGTTCAGATGCTCTGACTCTTATGCTTTTGCCGATAGTTCTAATTCTCTCGAGGACGTATTGGCAGGGATGGTCTAAGTGGCAATTAGCGTCGGGTCCAGGGCCTGACTCTGCACAAAATTTCATGGTTGTCAGCGCCCAACAAATCAATCAAACAACTTGGACATCGTCAAGAGATTACTTCTTTAAGTTAATGGATACAGATACTTTGTGGGATGGTCTCTATCGCCTTTATCAAATGCCGTCATTTGTGGATCAAGCGGCGATTGATTACTTGGTCTATGGCACAAGGTGGGGACTGAGTATTCCATTCTCCCAATTAATGAGACTTGATAGATCACTTATTGCTGGAGAGCAGGCTCTTGTACTAGGAATCAGCCTTACTGCGATCGGATTCTTGATCCATGGTGCGGTGAAGCAATTGACCGGTAGATCACTACTTTCAACTTTCTTTGCCGTGATATCCATTAGCTCTACTCCACTTTTAATTCAATTCTTCAACGGCGGAGTTGCCCAAATTTGGGCAACTCCAGGACTAGTTCTTCTCTCTGTTATTTTTATTATTGTAGTTTTTCACTCTAAGGAAATTAGAGAATCTAGATCAATCAGGGCGGCACTAATATTCATTGCTGTAATTGGATGGTTGGCAACCGCGGTAACCTATCTTGACTCTGCCATGACGCTCGCTGCGCAGGTTGTGATTACAAGCTTGGCACTCTTTATTTTCAGAAAGAAATCAAATTCTTGGAAGATAATCCTTACTACTTTTTCTATTTCTGGGTTGGTTGCTGCACTAGTAGTAGCGCCATATTCCTTTGCAGCTTTGCAGACACTAAGTATCAGGCTTCGATTAGCACAAGGGACAGGAATTGACTTTAAGAACTGGCCTTTGCCTTCAGAAATGCTTGGTCTCTTTGATGTTTGGACTGGAAGTGAAGCAACTGGCAGAGACCCTATAATTCTTATGGTAGCTATCTTGGTAAGTGTATACATTGTCTGGTTAGTTTTGCGAAGGTTACCCGGAGAGATATCCAAAGACACTAGGGTTTTAGGGCTATCAATCTTCTTTTCAATGATAGCGATACTCTTCTGGACTTTGAATACGGGAGTTGGCCGTAACTATGCTTATGTTAAGTTCTCTACTTATTTAACCCCCCTATTAATTTTGGTTCTCGCTTTACGGTGGTCGGATCTAGTATCGGTTGCAAGAAAAAAGCAGAAAATCACTTCTAAGTGGTATGGACTCACTACCCCAAGTATTTTCACGCTAGCGGTCCTTGGTTCTGCTCTTCCAGCAAGTGGATCTATGTATCAGAATGCTGAATATGTAGTACCACAGGAACAATTCTCTATTTACAAAGATCGAGACGCTCAGTATGCGTTAGCCAACTTCAATTACCTGACAACCTATCGACCAATAAATAATTTCCTGGGAGCACTTGGTAATGTCCACTGGGTAAGTAAAGCTCCAAACGATTTGGATCTTTCAACTCGCATGGTGAATGAAATGCGCATAATTTGTTTTGCAAGTGACGTCGCTTGTAAGCCCAATTCGCCAGAGATTGCAAGCGCACTTAATAAATATGGATTGAGAGTTTTCCAATCCCCGATAACAACTGCGCAATTCGTAGATTTGCCCATTATCGACAGATATAACGCTGCCACAGATGCACTTGGTCAAGAAAGACTCCAAATTCCAGAGAGATTCATTGGTGGAAACCCGCTGCTTAAAACTGATCAATGAAGATTGTAGTTAGCGGAGCCAGTGGATTTCTTGGATCGTGGATATGTCGGGTCTTAGCGCGATCACATGAGGTGATTGCCTTGCTCAGACCTGAATCAAACCTTTATCGACTTGAAGGAATCACTCCACTCGTAATCTCTCAAATCCCATCGGAGAACTGGGGGCAATTCCTTGTTCGCTCCAATGCTGAAGTCTGGATCTCAGTTGATTGGCAAGGTGTTTCAAACAAGGATCGCAATAGCGAGAGCCAATTTGAAAATGTTGAACGGTTAGAAGAACTCTGCGGACAGGTCTCTGGTATTTCCACTGTAATTGGAACGGGAAGTCAGGCCGAATTAGGCCCCGTCAATGACATCATTTTTGAAACTCAAGGCGATGCACCAACAACCCTTTATGGTGAAGCCAAAGTCAGCGCTCGCAACATCATGCAGTCACACTTTGCCGGGTCTGAGACACGATTTGTTTGGGCTCGCATCTTCTCTACGTATGGAGCCTTGGACTCTAACGATTGGTTGATTCCTTCAACTTTCGAGACACTTCTTCAAGGAAAGAGAATGCCACTGACCCTAGGGGAGCAAGAGTGGAGCTATCTTCATGCCTTTGATCTTGCTAGCGCATTTAAGACTCTTGCTGAAAATGAAAGCATCTCAGGAGTCGTTAATGTGGGAAACCCCGAGACAGTAAGAATTCATGATGTTGCAGCCTTTATTGGTGAGGCTCTTGATAGATCAGATTTACTTGGTTTTGGTGATGTGCCATATCGAGTCGATCAAGTCATGAAACTAGCGCCGGCATGTGAGAAATTGACTGCAGCTGGCTGGGCGCCAGAGATCGAGTTAACTAGCGGCATTAAACATCTAATCAATTGGATGTCATATAGAGACGATATTTCACTACAAAGAAAATCAGGAAGTGCCCTGGAGTTATATCTTCCGGCTAGAGAGCGAAAGTAGAGAGAATCTTCTCAACTGTTAATCCATTACTTGCCCGCAAGAATGCTTGATCGCCAATTTCGGCAAGATTGTGTTGGCTCACTCCAAGAATTCGAATGTCGGCCTTTATCCCATTGATTGATAAAAGTTCGAGAACAGCGCTACCTAAACCACCGCGTGTGGAGTGCTCCTCTATCGTGACAATTGGACCTAATGAAGCAATCTCGCGGAGAGCATCTGCACTTAAGGAAGAAATAAAGGGAACCGAGTAGACACCAATACTTTTGCCTCGAGACTTGAGATTTTCACTTGCCTGCATAGCAAGAGCTCCGATAGCGCCAGTAAAGAGAATTGATCCATCGTTGCCCTTTAGCAGCGCATTGAGTTCGCCAGATTTAAGTGTTGGAGGCGCCGAATTAAGTTGCTTCTCTCCGCTTCGACCAAGTCTCAAGTAAGAAGGTTTTCTCGATGACACAAGGTACTTTGTGAGTTCGACGGTCTCAAAAGGATCAGCTGGGGTAAGGACATCCATTCCGGGTAGTGCGCGCATTACCGCAATATCTTCCAGCGCGTGATGGGTATATCCCTGACTTCCATATGAATAGCCAGCGCCAACAGAGACAATGACCACGGGATTGTTCATGTAACAGACATCGTTGCGAATCTGCTCTAGCGCACGCACTGTTGGAAAGTTTCCGATGCTATAGACAAAGACTCGCTTGCCGGTAGAGGCCATGCCTGCCGCTAATCCCAACATCGCCTGTTCAGCCACGCCCGCGTTGATATATTGATTAGGTAGAGCATTTTCAAACTTTTCAAGGACCCCGAAACCTAAATCACCAGTGATCAGCACAACGCTTGGGTCTCTTTGCGCTTCTGTAATTAGCGTCTCGACGAATGTATCTCTCATGAATCCAAGACTTCCGTAAGCGCACGAGACAACTCTTCATCATTAGGTGGCCGGTAATGCCAGAGCACTGAATTCTCCATGAAACTCACGCCTTTACCCTTCGTGGTTTTAGCAATCACAACCGTGGGCTTCGATTGTTGTATGAGGCAGCGTGCGAGTTCTTGATAATCATGACCATCAATTTCATGGACATCCCAACCAAAAGATTTCCACTTCTGTGCAAAAGGTTCGAGTCTGAGAGTTAACTCTGTTTCTTTGAGAGATTGAATTCCGTTTCGATCAATAACTACGGTCAGATTGTCTAATTCATGATGATTAGCCAAAAGCGCAGATTCCCACGTGGTTCCCTCATCGCACTCTCCATCGGACATAACAACAAATACTCGACCAGGTATTTCACTCTTCTTACGCGAAAGCGCAATACCAAGGCCATAGGGAAGTCCATGACCTAGAGAGCCTGTAGAAAGTTCTACCCCAGGTACGCCCTTGGAGGTCACGTGACCACCGAGAGGCGCGCCATTTCCGCAGTAGTCCTCTAACCACTGAAGTGAAAAGAAATCCTTAAGGGCAAGGATTGAGTAGATGGCTGATGCAGCATGACCTTTAGAAAGAATGACGATATCGCGGTCATTTTTCTCCATATTGCGTGGGTCGATGTTGGCAACACCAGAATAAATCACCGAAAGAATGTCGATGACTGATAAAGCAGAGCCGACATGGGATGCCTTTGCCTTGGAGGTCATCTTCAAGATCTCCTGACGTGCCTGAAAGGCTAGTTCAGTAGCTGCTTGAGCGATCTCTGATTGATTCTTCAAGGTTCTCTTGACCCTCTTCTTCTTGTTATTTCTGGGCAAATCGATTAAATCTGGCCGTAAGTATCTCATTTTTTCAAGGCGTATCTAGGGTCATTTCGACTGACACCATTAGAATTAGGGCAAAATCTCATCTCAGAGAAGAGGGCGTTCTTGTGAAGGCAGTAATTCTGGCAGGTGGAATGGGAACGCGTCTTCGCGAAGAAACAGAGTATCGACCCAAGCCCATGGTTGAGATCGGTGGCCGTCCAATCCTCTGGCACATCATGAAAAACCTTTCGTGCCAAGACCTCAATGACTTTGTCATTTGCCTTGGCTACAAGGGCGATTACATCAAAGATTTCTTCCTCAACTACGAAGCTCGCGTCAACGACATCACCATTGAACTTGGACATGACGGGCCATCGTTTCAACATTCAAAGTCTGAAGAAGAACACTGGAAGATTACGCTAGCAAATACTGGCCTTAACACCATGACCGGTGGACGAATCTTTCGCATCAGAGATCACGTCAAAGGCGAGCGGTTTCTCTGCACTTACGGAGACGGACTGGCGGATATAGACCTTAAAGCTCTTCTAGATTTTCATATCAGCCATAAGAAAGTTGCCACCGTTACTGCAGTTCGCCCGACCTCTCGATTCGGAGCGATTGAAATAGATGCTAAGAATCAGGTGAATAGTTTTGCAGAGAAACCTAAAGCTGAGCAGTGGATCAATGGTGGTTTCTTTATATTCGAACCAAAGGTCTTTGAATATCTTGATGCTGATTGCGTTCTGGAGCGCGAACCTCTCGAAAATATTGCCAACGACGGCCAACTGATGGCCTATCACCATAAAGGTTTCTGGCAACCCATGGATACTTATCGCGAAACGCAAGAGTTGAACGAACTATGGAGCACCTCAAAGGCGCCTTGGAAGAATTGGTAATTCTCCGATGACAGATCATGGCTTCGATCTGAAGCAATTTGCTGGCGTGCGAGTGCTCATTACTGGGCACACTGGTTTCAAAGGCGCCTGGTTAACGCGCATCCTCAATCATGCAAATGCAGAGCTCTTTGGAGCAGCTCTGCCGCCTGAATCAGGCTCTATCTTTAAGCGGGAATCTGGGCTCGACTTTGCAGAGCAGAAGTACATCGATATCAATAATCGTAAGAAAATTACTAAGTTCATTACCCGCATAAATCCTGATCTCATCATCCATATGGCGGCTCAACCACTTGTGCGACGCTCATATCGTGAGCCGATAGAGACTTTTCAAACCAATGTTATCGGCACAGCTCATGTTCTTCAAGCAGCTCTTGAGAGCCCAAGACTTAAAGGCGTTGTGGCTGTTACAACCGATAAGGTCTACAAGAATGTCGAAAAGAATGAAGGCTACTTCGAGGATGAACCCTTGGGTGGAACCGATCCCTACAGCTCAAGTAAGTCTGCATCAGAAATGGTGGTCACTGCCTGGAGAAATCTCGCCGAAATTTCCAGCGATAAAGTAATTATTGCGGCACGCTCTGGAAATGTCATCGGCGGCGGAGATCATGCCGAGGACCGACTCATTCCTGATCTCATCCGTGGTTTCAAAAAGAATCAACAAGTAATCATCCGAAACCCCGAGTCCCTCCGTCCATGGCAACATGTTCTTGATCCATTGTTTGGATACCTGGCGGTCGCTGCAAAAATTCTCAACAGCGAGAGCGCATCGGGTGCATACAACTTTGGCCCAGCCGAGGCTTCAAAGTTAACAGTGGGCGAGATGTCTGACTTAGCCTGTCAATTCTGGCCAAAGAATCCAGGATGGATTCACCGCCCAACAGGTGACTCACTCCATGAATCCAAACTCCTCTGGCTCTCATCGGATCGAGCTCGCAGTGAATTAGGCTGGAAAAACCTCCTTGATGCCCGAGAATCAATCAAATGGAGCATAGAGTGGGAACTTGAGGCGGAGAGAACCTCGCCTTTAGATGCCCTAGACCAGCAGATTTCTCGCTACCAGGAGATGATGAAATGAAAAAGATTTCAATCATCACCCCGTGCTACAACGAAGAGAACAATGTCCGTGAGTGTTATCAAGCGGTCAAAGAAGTAGTCACTCAATCTCTGCCAAACTACAGATACGAACACATCTTCGCTGATAACGCATCCACCGATGGCACTTTAGTGAAACTCAAAGAGATCGCTGCCCAGGATCAGAACGTCAAGGTCATCTCCAATAGCCGCAATGTCGGTCCATTTAGAAATATGTGGAATGCCATGAAAAGCGCCTCCGGCGATGCGGTCATTCCACTACTTCCTGCTGATCTTCAAGACCCGCCATCGGTAATCCCGCAATTTGTTTCAAACTGGGAATCTGGCGACTTAGTGGTCTATGGTGTTCGCGCTAACCGAGAAGAATCATGGATTATGCGAAAGATGCGCGGCACTTACTATCGCTTAATCCGCCGCTTCGCAGATGCCGTTATCCCTCTCAATTCTGGAGAGTTTCTCCTAGCTGATAAACGAGTAATCCAATCCATCCTCACTGTCGATGATTCCTATCCCTATATCCGTGGACTCATTGCTCAGACTGCAGTTAGATCGAGCTCTATCCCATACACCTGGGTGCGCCGCGAGCGAGGTCGCTCCAAGAATTCCTTTATCGATCTCATCGATCAGGCAATTAATGGTTTTGTGTCGACAAGCAGGATTCCTGCTCGTCTTGCACTTCTATCGGGTTTCTTTTTCTCTATCCTCGGATTTCTTGGCGCCCTCGCAACATTTGTAGCTTTCCTTATTAATCGTGATGGCGCTCCTGTTGGAATTCCCACAATCATCGTCTCCATATTCCTGTTCGGCGGCATCCAGCTACTTTTCTTTGGCATCATCGGAGAGTATGTCTTGAGTATTCACGGACAGGTAAGACGAAAGCCTCCAATGTTTGAAGTGGAAAGAGTTAATTTTGAAGGACATAAATAGTGTCTAATAGAAAGAATTCACTTCTACAGGATAGCGATCAAGTTCTAACAATATTTTCGAAAGTTTTTGGCACTGTTGCGCTCTCTACCTTGACTCTTCAACTGATGCGTTCAGGAGATAGATCTGAAACATGGGACAAGCTCATATTCGCAACTGCGATTGTCGTGGGTATCGCAGGCTTTGTCTCTATTTTTCTGCTCAAAACAAAGAGTTTTCGCCTTGATTTGATTACGCTTCTAACTGCCTTTGCTGGAATACTCCTGGGTGTCGGTGGAATTGAAGAACACGACCCAATAAATGGGGTCGTTTTGTCTAATCGTCTTTGGCTTGGTTTTGGTCCATTTGCTCTAGCACTACTACTGGCAATAGCTCTCATCGTTTGGAAAGTCTGGGACTGGCAAAACCTAAATAAGGCGTGGAAAGCGCTTCTCTCTCTTATCGCTCTGGCAGCGATTTCTCTTGCGAGCTTGTCATTCTTTCAAGACTCCAAGTCAATTATTGATCCCGACCACTCAGAGTATGTTCTAAATGAAGTGATGGCTATTCGTGCTGGAAATTGGCCCTTTGAAAGTTTCATTCCACAATACCAAACTGTTTATACCTTCTTTGCAGCTCTCTTTACTTCAAGCGATACCGATGAAGTAGCTCAATTCCTACTTCTAATGATGGCCTTTGCAACTTTTGCTGCAATCGCCATAGGCGTGATCTTGGTGCGACAAACTTTGCCATCTAAAGCAATCGTCCCGGCAATTCTATTGGTAGTGCCATTTACTGCCGTCACTCAATTTCCGATACGTGAAGGATTTATGGGCTCCATTGCTTCTCTACTATCGGGGCTATCTATTCGTATTCTTCCTGGAGTACTTCTCTTTGCTCTTGTGCTTTGGGTTATGACATCACCTCGTATAGTTGGCAATAAATCGCGTATCGCATTCTTTATCCTTGGAATTGTCACTGGATGGACAATGTGGTCGTCACAAGACTTTGGAATTGCAGCAACGGTAACCAGTTTTGTCATTCTTTCAATCATTCCTTTCCGAAAAGGAATTTCTAAGATTAATTCATTGATTTTTCTAGCTTCTGGATTCATACCTGGCTTTCTTACATACCAAGTCATTTCTCTAGCTGCAGGAAAAAGTATTAATTACGACTACTTTGCTTTCTTTGCTCGCCAATTTGGATCAGGCTTTGGGGCCGAGAATATGAGAACTCCAGGACCAATGCTTGTGATACTTCCCCTCATCATCGCTCTTGCGGTGGCCCATCTTCTTTTGCTCCGTATTTCTCAAAACTTAGAAGCTGAAATCTCTGGTCGAATCTACTCAAATGGCGTTCTTGGTCTCCTATTTGCTTCATGGAGCACTCTAGGATTTAGTTATTATTTGAATCGATCCTATGCAAGTGGTCAAATGCAGATTCTCTTCTTGCCAATTGCGATTTCTCTAGGAACGCTAGTTGGATCACTCTTGTATTTACGTCAGAAAGAGGGTCGCACTTCTCAAGAGTTCAGTTCAGGGGCCCTGGTCTCCACCAAGGCAAGACACTCGCTAGTCGTGACGCTTGTTATATCGCTTCCACTTTCGACCTTGATCCTACTGCCCAATCCAAGTATTGAGTTAGATCGAATCAATCAAGGCAACGCTGCCCCTCGCTGGCCAAAGCCAACCATTACTGCATCTATATCTGATGCGAGAGCTGGTCTTGATTTTGCAAAAGCTAATAACGCCACAATTGCTTTCTTTGGCGCCTCCTCAAATTACGTTTCAGATGCAACGGGTATTAAGTCTGCCGCAATTCTCAATAGTCCCTTTGACTTATATATGTCACAAGAGACTGTCACGGTCACTTGTGAGTATTTGGAAGTTGTTAAGCCTGATTATTTGATTTTGAGTGATGAAGGCGCTGCGCTCTTCCAATTTGATAATCAGACACTCTGTGGCACTTATGCATTCTTGGACATCAGTGGTGTACGGTCTGGCCGCGCAGCCAAGAGAATTTAGTTTTAGCAGGAGGGGCAAATGGAATTCATTTCCACTAAATGTGCAATATGTGGAACTGCAGGTAACGCCGATGTGGTCTATAAAGCAAGCCTTGATGAGAGTACCTTCTCAGTAGAAGTCTTCTCAGCTCGGCGCCTTCCAGATCGGAGGCACTATCAATGGGTAAGGTGCCGTAAATGTGATTTGCTGCGTTCTGATCCAATTTTGAATGTTGACTTAGCAGATCTCTATGAAAAGAGTACTTTTGATTATTCCTCTGAAGTTAACGGCTTGAAGCGTGCTTATGTTTACATCACTAAGAAATCATTAGCTCCTAAGAAATTATCTGGCTCGGTTCTAGAGGTGGGCGGTGGAAATGGTTTCTATTTGGAGGCAGCACTTGATGCTGGATTTTCCAGCGTACACGCAGTCGAACCAAGTATCGAGGCAGTTAATGCTTCAAGACCAGATATAAAGCAGAACACAATCATCGACATGATGAGGCCGGGATTAATTCCAGATAATAGTCATAACGTTGTCGCGATGTTCCACGTCATGGACCATCTACCAGATCCACTTGGCACAGTACAAGTCTGTGCATCTGCACTTAAATCTGGTGGGACATTCGTAGTAGCGGTACATAACTTCAATTCTTGGTCTTCGAGACTGCTCCGCAGAAAGTCTCCTATTGTTGATGTTGAACATACCTTCCTTTATACGAAGAAAACTGTCGCAGAACTCTTCAAGGCAGCAGGATTGGTAAATATACGCACCGGTTCCTACCGCAATCTCTACTCTCTCTCATATCTTGTGCATCTGATTCCACTTCCTAATCGAGTCAAGCTTGGCATACTAAATAGCGGGCTTGGAGGGATATTGCAGAAGGTAAAAATTTCAGTGCCCCTGGGAAATATGTGGGCATCTGGAGAAAAACCTTAAATACCCCCCCTTTAAAGTTACTTGCTAGGCTCGCGTAATGAGGCGAATTCGAGTATCGCAAATAGCGGTGGTTGCGATGTTCCTCGCAGTGCTCGCACCAGTTTCCAAAGCGCAAGCCCTCGATACGCGATCGATTGATATCGCTCAAATTACTTGGGCTGGAGCCCCAAGGCCTAGCAATTCCTTAAGTGAAATCAGAGATTCAATTACCAATATCGTTTCACCGAGTTGGAAGAGTTTCACCACCAATGAAGGAGATCCAAAAGCTAGAGTAATTAACTTTGCTTATGGTCAGACTTTAGAATCTGCTATTCGATTAAGTGCGCCACTTAATTGCGAAGCTCCAGGCTTCGTCTCTTTTATGCGCGATATACAGGCAGAGACATATAAACGTCTAGGAATCACATCCTGGGGCGATCGTTATCTCATCATTCATGCGCCAAGCGCAGGTTGTATCTGGATGGGGCGCGCTCAAGTAGGTAGTCCGTCAAGCAAAGGCGGGGTGATGATACTTCATAACACAGCTAGCGCCTTTGTTATCACCCATGAACTTGGCCATAACTTGGGGCTAGGACATAGCAACTTTATTAATTGTGGTCCCACTAGAGCTGATGGGCTATGGACGCGAGATTGCAAGGCCGTTGAATACGGCGGAACCATTGATGTCATGGGAAATGTGGATACAACCTCAACTCTCTCGACCTACCACCAGTGGCGGATGGGGCTGCTTGATCAAGAGGAAATTGCCCAATCCTGGCTCAATGAAGATATTGAATTAAGCGCAACAGATGTTGTGAATGGAAAGAGGGCAATCTTCCTTCGTGATGGAAAATCTACTTATTGGATTGAGTACCGGCGTCCCAAATTAGGAGTTTCTTATAAGTCTGGGCTCGTCATCTATCGCACCGATCCACCACCAGCATCAGCGATTGAAAGTCCTAATCCAGATGATCGTCTAGAAGTGCCAGTAAATCCTGGCGTAGGAACAGATATCTGGATGATGAATTTTGATGACTACACCTACTCCATGGCAGGCAGATCTTCAGGCTCGATGTCGCTCACTCTTGGCAAGGCGGGAAGTATCTCTGGAGGCAATATCACCATTACAGCCACACAATCGACAAATGAAAAACGAGTCAAAGTCACTATCAAGAGAAACCCTGATACAACTCCACCTCCAGCGCCAGAAATCATTGATTCAAGCCTCTGGAGATACCCAGACCTATCCATCATTAAATTGGGCTATGACGATGGGGAGAGTGCCATTGCTGGATTTGAGATTGATATCAATGGCAAAGTCTCAACTGTTGAGTCAAGTGATATTCAGAATTTCTCACCAACTTACTTAAATCCCTTCATGCCACAGAAAACTGTCTATCTTAAAAATCTTCCAGAAGGTGATTACAACATCGCTCTCAGAGCAACTGATGTCTGGGGCAATAAGAGCCCCTGGTCAAAGAGCATCAGAGCATATGTTGATAGAGGAAGCCCTGTAATAACCTCTGATCTTAAGGTTTCATCCATTGATCCAAAGCAGACAACTTTTAGTTGGTCTGGGCTTCGTGATGAGGGGATTGGATTATGTTCAACAATCTTGCATAACCAAGAGGGCTTTGTGCTATTAAGATCAAAGGCTAAGAGCTCACCAACATTTTCACTGCCAACAGGAGGCTCACTAAGTGCAAGCGCTCAAGTATTTGATTGCCTAGGGAATGGCATGGCAGGTGATATCTCTCTTTCCTCAACCTTTATTGACACCTCTAAATCCAAGCGCACTGGCAAGTGGAGCCCAGCGCCAATAGTTTATGGAGCTGGAGCGCTAAAGTGCTCTGGAAATTGCAGCGCATCAATTAGCGTTAGCGGCAGCATTTCAGCCTTAATTGGCGAGGGATCTGCTGAGATATTGGTCTCTGGCAAAAGTGCAGCAAAAATTGCTAACTCATCAACGCAGATTCTTCGTATCTCTGATGCAGTAAATCTAGGGGCTAGAAATAAAGTTGTTAGAGTCTCTGGACGTAACTTTGTCTTTGGCGGGCTAGCTAAATTTGAAAGTAAAGTGGGAGAGTTTAAAGTAATCGCTAAGGGTCCAGAGTTTCCAGATTCATCACTTGATGAGCCAGTTCAAAAGGCAATGAGCCGCTTTGGCTTTAATCAAGAGGATTTCACAGGTGATTGGACCGTTCTTCCTATGGCAAGAGGAACAACTCTTCTTGATCCAACCCTAGATCTCTGCTCTGCTAGCTATCCCTCTGAGAGCGGTAGAGAAATACGGCGCCAGATTTCAGTAACAAAGGTTGGCTCCCCCTATCTCTTTCTCTCCTCTGAATCAGTGAAATATAAAAGCGCTAGCGCAGCAAGCGCCGCGCTAGCTGAGCTAAAGAAGAACTACGAAGCCTGCGTTGCCAATAAGGGTGGAAGTGATAATGGCATCTTTACTGATTACTCATTCCAAGCGTTGCCAAAAAGCAACGCTTCTTTGGTTGATGAAAAATCACGAGTAGTAGTTCGAGCAACTATTGGTAAAGCTCAATCTGCAAGACAACTTCTAGGTATCTATCAATATAGCGGGATGTATTTCACCGGGCTCTATATTGTTACAGCAGGCGAGAAACCAATTCCAGATGAAGAGATATTGCGCTGGATGCAAGCTGGTGCGCTTATGGCAGAGAGGCTTCAGGCCAGCGCCACCATCCAAGGATAAATAGAAACATCAAACACCTATGGGTGAGCCTTTTTTGAGGGTGGGGATAACTCTTTGGATGTGTCGGTGGTTGGAATGAGGATCTGCACATAAGAGAGAGGATTCAAGAAATGAAGATTCTTGATGTGGTACCAAGGTGGTACCATTTGGCTATGGCTATGAATTTACGGTTATCGCCCGAACAAACTAAGGCGCTTAAGAAGGCTGCTGCTGAGGATGGTATCTCAATGCAGGAGGCGGCTCTTAGAGCTATTGATGCCTACACATCTAGGCGTCGAGAGAAGCTATTAAAGGGTATCGAGAAGATTAAAACTCAAGACGCTGAACTCCTTCGGCGTCTTGCAAAGTGAGTAAGGAAATCCAATATCTGAGCCTCGAGGAAGTAATTGAGATTGGCCAGGCGCTAATTCCAGACTTTCGCATCAGAGATATTGGATTACTTGAATCAGCTGTTAACAGACCCTCAACATCTATCTATGGACAAGAGGCCTATGAGTCTTTTGCGGAAAAGGTTGCAGCTCTCATGCACTCCCTTGCATCTAATCATGCTTTGATTGATGGCAATAAGAGATTAACCTGGGCATCAGGAAGATTATTTGCAATGATCAATGATAAAGATTTCAAAGTTGGAGTCGATAAAGCAGAGGAAGTAATAGTTGGCCTTGCAAGTGGGCAACTTGATGCGAAATCCTTGGCACCAATAATTAAGGAGTGGTTAAAGAAGTGAGGCAAGTTCTGGTCGTCGGCGAAGCTCTAATGGATCTCATTCCAATTTCTGGGGGAGAGATCTCAGAGATGGTTGGAGGCGGTCCCTGTAATAGCGCAAAAGCCTTAGCTCGCTTGGGTTTCGCAACCACTTTTATTGGCGGCATTTCAAGTGATAGCTATGGTGAGGCGATAGAAAAGGAGCTATTAGATAGCGGGGTTAGCCTAGATTTTGTGCATCGCTCAGATTTACCAACCGCACTTGCCATAGCAACTATCAATGAAGCAGGTCTTGCTAGCTATGAATTCAAGCTAGATTCAACGGTTAGTTTTAACTTCCACTCATCATGGCTTCCTAAAGAGGATGCCAAAGTCATTCATATTGGCTCAGTTGCAACCCTTTTAGAGCCAGGTGCCTCAGAGTTATATAAATGGCTATCAGATAAGAGCGCAACGGTAGTTTTTGATCCCAATGTCAGACCATCAATCCAAGGTGATAGAGAGATCTATCGAAATAGCGTTGAGAGATGGATAGATCTAGCAAAGATTGTGAAGCTAAGTGAAGATGATTTCTCAT
>Ga0169931_10006538_pt1 | contig 17553 bp, 9 predicted proteins | sample Kivu_15m_20L_FD_129675 | JGI IMG/M metagenome (GOLD analysis project Ga0169931, IMG submission 129675) | Freshwater microbial communities from Lake Kivu, Western Province, Rwanda to study Microbial Dark Matter (Phase II) - Kivu_15m_20L... | ecosystem: Environmental > Aquatic > Freshwater > Lake ...
CAACCAAGAATGGATTGTTGACCAACTGATCGCGCGTCGCTGCGGCGCCGGGGCCGGCAACCGTCACGGAGTTCCCACCCAGGTCCGTCGCCACGATCGACAACGTGTACGGATAGGTGACGCCCGGCGTCGGCGGAATCGGGTAGCCCACGACGTACGGCGGGGCCGCGAAGTTGATCGCAGGCAACGAGGCCTGCAAGCGCTGCACGGTCACGCTGTCCCATTGCCTGGGAACGAAACGCCGCTCGACGGTGGTGTGTCCCGTCGTCGCGTTCGTCGCCGTGATCGCCAGCGTCACGGGCTCACTGAACACGAGCACGTACTTCACGTAGCTCGCGCCGGTGTGATCGACGCGCGCGAAGGTGAGCGCCGGCGGCGTGGTGTCGTTCGACTGGATGGCAGCGTTCGTTGGATTGCCGCCGTTCGAGGCTTCGTGGCCGTCGAGATCGCCGTCGCCGTCGCTGTCGCGCACGAAGCGGTTCGAGCCGAACAGACCCTCGTCATGGTTCGAGAGCCCGTCGTCGTCCGCGTCGTTCGCGAAACGTTGCGCGCTGCCCGGCGGCAGTCCGAGCAAGGTGAAGGCCGCGCGGCGCGAAGCGGCCGCAGTCTTGAGCGCCGTCCAGGTTTGCGAGCCCGTCGCTCCATTGGGGAACACGACCGTCGGATCGCTCGCGAAGAACGTCTGGTTGGCGGGCAAATACCACCAGGTCAAATCCTTGGTCACGCCATTGATGTCGCGGTGCGAGCCGATGATCGCGAAGCTCACCCAGTGGTTCGCTTGGAACGTGGCGCCAGCCTGCGGCAGCACGACGCTGTCGATCTGTTTCAGCACCGCCGCGGGCGTACGCGAGTCGATCGTGTAGGCGACGTGCACCGCCGGAGCAATGCCCTCGTCGGCTTGCTCGACGAAGGCAGCCAAGTCCTCCAAGTCCGACTGCAAGAAGTCGAACGGATTGCGGTTGAGGAAGTCAAAGATCGACGAGTGGTTGCCGTCGTGGGACAGGCCGTAGCCGCCGCGCAGCGTGTTGAACTCGACCGGCGTAGCTCCGAGCGGTAGCTGGAGCGAAATGATGTCTTGGTTCTTGTGCGTGAGCTGGCGGAAGTGGGCCGGGTCCATCGTGATGTTCGTGCCGATGGTGCTGGTGGCGTCGACGATGTTGGGATCGCCAACCGAGCCCGCGACTTTGGAGTGGCACTGGGCGCAACTAAATCGATCGAACAGTGTGTTTGGTTTATCCATCAATAGCTGCCCGTTTACCGGATTGCCCACTGCATGCGGAGGCGGCACCGGGTCGCCGGGCGCCGGAGCCGGCAACTCAAACATCGACTGCAGCGTCGCACGCGACGGATCGAGCTTGCGTGAGAGCGCCTGTTTCGGGTTGGCATGCGCCTGCAGCGAAAACACGAAGGCTTTGAAGTCTTCGAAGTCGCCGCCGCTCGCTTCGGAGAGCTTGGCGCCGCCGAGCAACCCCGCAAACGCCGCGTTGAAGGCCTCGAGGTCGCGCTCGCCACGCCAGTGGTAGGGGAACGTGTCCTCGATGCTCTTGAGCGACTGCGTGACCATCAGGTCCTTGTGGTCGTGTGGGAAGTCCTGGATGTTCCAACCGATCACATCCATACCGCCGCCCGGGTGGCAGTGATGGCAAGTGAAGCGGCCGTTGGCGGAGTTGTCGCCGTCGTAGAACAACTCACGCCCGTGACGGATGCGCTCGCTCGCCGGGTCTGCGCCGAGCGAGAATGACAGCAGATAGCCGGCGCCGACGGCGGCGATCTGGTTGGAGTCGGCGGCCATCGCCGCGAGCAACGCATTCACGTCGTACACACGCACTTCGTTCGTGCCCCAGCAGTACACGAACATCAACACGCCCGTGCCGTCAAAGGCCATGCTCCGCGGAATGCTCCCAGGCGGCAGCTCGATGTCGCCCACGCGGTTGCCCGCGGGATCGAGCGCACGGAGCTGATCGCTCGCCACGCCGCTGATCGCCGCGTAGCCGCTGGGGTGGAACGCCAACCCGTAGGGCGCGCTGATCGAGAACATCGAGTTGTACGCGGGGCCCACAAGATCGAGATCGATGAACGTGTTGGCGTGCGGCGGCGAGCTCGAGCTGAGCGTCGGCGCAATCGTCAGTCGGTTCAGCGCAAACTTGCCGTTCACCAGCGGCTCGTTCGTCGGCGCGAGGCTGCCGCTGATGGTGTTCAGCGCCTCGACACCCACCATCCAATACGCACCGGTTTCCGGGTTGCGGCCGTGGGCGTTGAGGATGGTGCCGGCGTTGCGCAGCACGGCCTGCGCTGCGAGCGTCGGCGGCGGGCCGCCTGCGGTCGAGTGCGGCGTCACGGCGAATAGATCGGCGTCCGGCAGACCTCCAGGAAGGAACGGCTTGAGGTCGACCGGCAGCGTGAAGCCGTTGGCGAACGGGAAGTTTTTGTGAGTCGCATCCTGAAGCGCGTTGAGGGAGACCGTGTTGTTGCCAGAAAGTTCAGGCGCGACGTACACGACGACCGAGCCGGACCCGCCTGTGTCGACATCGAGGTGCAGAAAGCGCGGCCGCTGCGACGCGACAGTGAACTTTGCCTGGACGTTCAGCTTGGGCAGTCCGATCTGCCACACGGCGTTGTCGCCCGGCAACGAAACGAACGCTCGCTCGCCATTCTGGTCGACGACCACGTCGCCGGTTTCGGCCGGCAGTTGCAGCGTGCGCACGATGCGTCCAGTGGCGAGGTCATGCAGCGCTAGCGCGTGCGTACCGCCGCCCAGCACAACCGCGTATTCGATGGGCGCAGTCGTGGGGCCGGTGGAATGCGTGTAGGCGTCGACCGCGATCGGGTTGTTGAGCGTCGGCCAGAAGAACGGCGCGCTGGTCTGCATCCCCGGAACCCACATGTTCAGCGTGCTGCCGTGGGTGTTGATCATCAGGATCCGCAGCGACGGAGCGACGTGCAGGCCGCGCACGGTTTCGATGTTGAAGTTGGCCGTCGAACGGTACGTGTTCGTCAGCTCGTCGTAGGCGGTCTGCGCGACCTGGGGGGGACCGGCGAGTGCGAAGGACGACAAGCCGAGCAACGCAGCGGCGAAGCACGTTCGCCCGCGCGTGAAGGGGTGCGACAACATGGCGTTTCACCTTTCTGGCGATGCGCCCGCAGGCGACGCACGCAACCTCTAAACGAGTCGGCGACGCGAGCGCCTGTCGCTCGCGCCGCGGCCGTCTCCCATATGGTGGCGCCCAAGCGCTTTTCGGTTCAGAGAATTGCGCTTTTCGCCGCGGATTTCGGAACACGCTTCCGGTGGCGCCCTTCGCGGAAGCGAACACGCGCTGGACAGGCCCCGCACCACTTGCCGAGGATGGTCGCCCGCGGGCCGCGTAGGCCGCGGCGCCACCACGTTTTCCCAACCTCAGGACTCTCCGTGACCTCCCTCGACAAGCTTCAGGCCGACGTCAAGCAGGCGATGCTCGCCAAGGACGAAGTGGCGCGCGACACGCTGCGCATGCTCATCGCCGCCGTGAAGAAGCACGAGCTCGAGGGCGGCAAGACGATCACGGACGAACTGGTCGGCGAGGTGCTGCTCTCGGCCGCCAAGACGCGTCAGGAGTCGATCGATCAATTTCAGAAGGCCGGCCGCGCGGATCTGGTGGCCAAGGAAGCGGCCGAGCTCGAGATCGTGCGCCGCTACCTGCCCAAGCAGCTGAGCGAGGCCGAAACGCGCGCCGCAGTTCAGGCGCTCATCGCGGAGCTCAAGCTGAGCTCGAAGAAGGACCTGGGCCAGGTGATGAAGGCGGCGATGGCGCGCCACAAGGGCCAGATCGACGGCAAGCTCGTGCAGAAGCTGGCGGGCGAACTGCTCGCTTGAGGCGCGCGAGTCCGGCGCACAGCACCGCGATGGTCCGCTCCACGCAAGCGCCGCAGGGCGCGGCCGACCCCGCCGCGGACGGACCGGCCGCGCAAGGCGCCGACGTCGTCGGGCGGCACCAGCAGCTCGCCTCGCGTACGGCGTTGATCGGCGCGTTCACGGCGCTTTCGCGTGTGTTCGGTTACGTGCGCGAGCACCTCACCGCGCGGTTGTTCGGCGACCTGTCGCCGGTCTACGACGCCTTCGTCACGGCCTGGCGCGTGCCGAACCTGTTCCGCCGCCTGCTCGGCGAAGGCGCAGTGTCGATGGCGCTGCAGACCTCGATGCTCGAGGCCGACGCCGACCGCGGCGACGACGTGGGCCGCACGCTGATGTGGGACACGCTGCGACTGGCGACGTGGCTGCTCCTGGGTGTGTGCGCGTTCGTGATGGGCTTCGTGCAGCTCGTGCCCGACACGATCCAGTTGCCCTGGAACGACGCGCCCACGCCCTGGCTCGGCGCCGACGCGGCTGCGGTGCGCGATCTCACCGTGCACGTCATGCCGTACGTGATCGTGATCTGCCTCGCCGGCCTGATCGGCGGCGCGCTCTCGGTGCGCGGCCGCTTCTTCGGCGCGAGCGCCGGCCCGGGCCTGATGAACATCATCGCGCTCGCGACGCTGTTGCTGATCGGCTGGAAGTTCGGCTGGAGCACGAACGACCCCAAGAACTTCGCCGCGGTCCGCGAACGCCAGTACGAGATGGCGGTCTGGTTCTCGTGGGGCTTGGTGTTGTCGGGCGTCGCGCAGCTGGTGTTGCTTGTGCCCGAGATGCGCTCCGCTGGTTTGCTCGAGCGAACGCGCTCTGCGGTGCGCAGTTCGAGCACCGCGTGGACCGTGCTCAAGACGAGCGTCCCGCTCACGCTCGGCGCGGCCGTCTACCAGATCAACGTGCTGGTCGACAGCTTCATGGCGCAGGCCATGCTGCCCGCGGGCGGACCGACTGCGTACTACTACGCCAACCGTCTGCAGCAGCTGCCGATGGCGGTGGTCGCCGTCGCCGCGACGAGCGCGGTGTTCCCGGCGATGAAGGCTCTCGCGCACCGGCGCGACTTCGCGGCCCTGGCGCGCATGCACACGCAGACGCACCTGGCGATCCTGTTCGTGACCTTGCCGGCGGCGGTGGGGCTGTTCGTCCTGGCCGAGCCGGTCACGGCCTGTCTGCTGCAGTACGGCGAGTTCGGCGCCGAAGGCGTGCGTCGCACGGCCGACGCACTGCGCTACCTGTGCCTCGCGCTGGTTCCGGCGGGCGCGGTCGGGCTGATCACGCGTGCGTACTACGCGCTCGGCAACTTCTCGACGCCGGTGCGACTCTCGATCGTCGCGCTCGTGCTCAACATCGTGTTCAACACGCTGTTCCTCAGCGTGCTCGAGTTCGACACCGGCGGCCTCGCGCTCTCGACGGCCATCGTCAGCGCGCTGAACATCGCCATGCTGATGCCCGGCCTGCGCCGCGCGCTCGCGGCGGACGGCAGCGTTGGTCCGCCCGCTTTCCAGGGCTTCGGCGCACGTGTGCTGAAGATGTGCGTGGCGTCGGCGCTGTGCGGCGCGCTCGCCTGGGGAACCTACGCCTGGCTCTCGGGCGGAGAGCGCTCGGTCGTCGCGCTCGTGGTGGCGATCGCCGCGGGGATCGGCGCCTACGCCGTGGCGTCCCAGGCGCTGGCTCTGCCGGAATGGCTCGAGCTGCGCGAAAAGCTCGCGCGTCGGCTGCGTCGGCGCTGAGCGGCCCGAAAACGGCCGCCTGAGGCACAATCGGCGCTCGCGCCGCGCCATTTTCGCGCTCCGGCGCGAAACCGAACGAGCCCCCGCGCTTCAACCAGCTCTCCCATGCGCACCACATCGCTCCTGTTCGCCTTCGCTGTCCTGTTCGCCGGCGCCTCGTGCGGAGGTCCGGGAGGAGGCGGCACGTCCTTCTTCATCGACACGTCGACGAACAAGGCGCGCGCCGAGAAGAATCTGAGCGTCGACTTCGAACTGAGCGCGGGCCAAACACTTGCCCTCGAGCTGCCGCACGGCTCGATCCGGGTGCAGACCGCGCCCGACGCCAAGCCCAACGCCAAGGTTCGGATGAGCCTGGGCGCGCCGACGCAGGAGCAGGCCGACGAGTACCTCGCGCGTTTCGACTTCACCGCCGAGGCCGCCGCCAACGGCCAGCAGCTCGGCCTGCGCGGCGAGCGTGTGGTGATCGAGAAGAACGGCGGACGCACGGAGTACTACCCGAGCGCCGATGTCGTGCTGACGCTCCCCGAGGGTGTGAACGTGAACCTGCGCACGCAGAGCGGCGACGTCGACACGTCGGGAATGCTCGCAGCGGCTGAACTCGAATCCGCGTACGGCAGCGTGAAGCTGCGCGGCGCACGCGGCGCCGTGCGCGCGCACTCCAAGTCGGGCAACGTCACGGTGTCCGACGTCGAAGGTGATCTCGATGCGAAGTCGGGCTACGGCGTGGTGAACGCCAAGAACGTGCGCGGACGCTCGATCTCGCTGTCGAGCTCCTCGGGCAACGTGGCGTTGAGCCAGTCGAGCGCGGACGAGATCAAGGTCGAGACGCGCTACGGCTCGGTGGAGCTCGAAGCGTTGCGCGGGAGCGTCGCGGGCAAGAGTTCGTCGGGTCGCGTGACCGCGGCGGATCTGCAGGGCGAGCAGCTGCGCCTGGAATCGGGCTACGGGCAGGTGATCGCCAAGAACGTCGAGGGTGCGCTCAACGCCTCGTCGTCGTCGGGCGACGTGAGCGTGGAGAACGGCCGCGGAAAGCTCGCGATTGCGTCGCGCTACGGCGCGCTGCGCGCCCGCGGCGTATGGAGCGCCGTGAGCGCGGAAAGTTCGTCGGGAAGCGTGGAAGTCCGCGCGTTGCCCGGCAGTACGCTTTCGGACGAATGGCGTCTGAAGTCCGGCTACGGCGCCGTGCGCCTGTTCGCGCCCGCCGACATCGCCTGCGAGCTCGACGCGACCACGCGCTACGGCGAAGCGCGCTGCGAATTCGCGCTCACGATCGAGGCTGGAGCGCGCGCCAAGGACGGCGAGCTGCGCGGGCGCATCGGCGCGGGCGGGCCGCGCGTGACGCTGCATTCGGCGAGCGGCGACGTCGGCTTGTTGCGCCACGTCGACAACTGAGCCTCACCACCACGAACGGCAGCGCGACGAGCGCGGAGAACACGCCTGTTCCGAGCACGTGCAGCCCGGCGCCGAGCATCCTGCGCGTTGACGCGTTGCCCCAGCTCACGCTGAAGAACCGGCGCAGCTCGTGTGCGAGCTGGTTGGCGCAGCCACGTTCGCCGCTCGACTCCAGGCGCACCCCGCTCGCCGCCCGAATGTCCACCTCGCGCCAGCGCGCCGCGAGCGACCACCGCGCGAGCGTGCACGGGCACGGCTCGGCTGGGGCAACGTAGCGCGTGCGGCGGTCCTCGACGTACTCGCGAGCGATGGCGGTACGGCGCCGTACCGCCATCGCTCGCGCAGGTGACGGATTCGATCCTGGCCCCGTACCGCCAACTCCTGGCGGCTGTCGCGCCGTGGCTGGAGTCGATTCGAGCGTCGCAGCGCCAAACTCGGGTTTCTCGCGCGCTGCTGTAACGTTCGACGGCCCCGCGTCAGTTCTTGGGTGACACGTGGAAACCGACGAAGTCCTCTTTCAACGCTGGTGCACGCGGGCCGACGCCCGCGCCTTGGGCGAACTGTTCGACCGCCATGCTCCGCAGCTGCTGAAACTCGCGATCAACCTCGTCGGCGACGCTGCTGCGGCCGAGGACCTGGTGCAGGCGACGTTTCTCGCTGCGATCGAACAGCGCGAGCGCCTCGACGCTTCGCGCTCGATCGGGCCGTGGCTGGTTGGCGTGCTCCGGCTGGACGATCGTCGCGCAACCGTGGGCCGCATGTGCGTTCGGTGTAGCTGCGACACCGACCTGCGAACTGCGTGCGGACGGCGCGTTCGAACTCGCTGGACTCGAGGGTTGCGAGCATCGTCTGCGGCTGCACGACGCCAAGGGCAAGCTGCGCGCCGAATTCACGCCGTCGCGTCCGCCGACAGCGGCAGGTGTTGCGTGCAACATCCTGATCGACCGACCGCGCGGCAAGCTGGAGTTGCGCGGAGTGGTGCGCAACAGCAACGGCGAGCCCATTCCGGGCGCGACGCTGCTGTTCGAGTCGAACCTACGCGGCGCGGACGGCGTGTTGCGCTTGCTCTCGGACGACGACGCGTTCGCGCGCAGCGACGACCGAGGGCGCTACGAAATCAAGTTGCCGCGCACGCCGGAGCATGAGATCAGCGTGTACACGAAAACTGGCGCGCCCGCGGCGCTGCGCGAGAGGTTGCTCGACGACGGGAGCGACGAGCGCGAGCACGACTTGGTCGTCGACTAGCGTCCTGTTTCCGACCTTCGTCGGACATCGCGATGGCCTCGCCGACGCTGGCGGCGTTGCTGCGGTTCGGCGAGCTACACAGGTCGTCTGGGATCCTCGTGCGTTGCCAGGAACACCGCGTCCAGCGACAGCTTCGACCGACTCCGGAATCAGGACACTCGAGCGTCGTGCGCGGCGTTGTGACGAATAGAAGCGGCTGAGAAACACACGGTTTCGCAGCGCCACCAGCGTGCCGCGCGTCCTCTCACCAACGCAAAGCTCGCTCGACCGAAGTCCCGCGAGCGCCCGGTTCGCCAATCGCGTCGGATCTCTCGATCGCCTTGCCGTCCCGGGCGGCGTTGCTGCGGTTCGGCGAGCTGCTCAGGTCGCCTCGAATCCTCGCGCCCTTCCAGGAACGTCGCTTCCGTTGACAGCTTCGACAGCTTTCGCAAGCAGAGCATCAGTCCGTCGAGCCCGCGCGTTCGAAGCGCAGCGTCGCGCCCGGCACGAGGCTCAGCTCTTCGAGAGTGCTGTCGAGCGCTTCGCCGACGCTCAGCGCTTGCGCGAAACGCGGATCGCCCCAGGGCAGGATGCGGAACGTCCAGCCGGGCGCGGGCAGGTTCAAGGTCGCGAGCACGGTGCGCAGCGGCTGCGTCGACGCGAGTTGGAACAGGCGGCGCTCGATCTCGGCCCCGGACCAACGCACCTCGACCCAGAAACGCAGGTCCTCGCAGGTGAGCAGCTCGAGCACGTCGAGGCGGCCGCTGGCGATCTCCGAGTAGACCTCGGGTTGGATGAGGTGCATCACCAAGCGCAGATCGACGTGCGCATGCTCTCGTCGCCACGCGGCCCAGGCGCGCGTGATCCGCACGAACGCGAAGCGGTTGGTGAAGTTCTGCCGTTCGTGCAGCGGTGTGCGTCCATCGGGACGCTGCTCGCCGCCGCTCGACAGCAGTTGCAAACGCAAGACACGCAGTCCTTCGCTCGCACACGCGTCGAACAGCGCCGTCGCCGCGCGCTGCACGTCGGCGAGCACGCGCTGATCGTCGTCGGAGCGCGCACGCACGGCCCACACGCGCTTGCCGGCCTCGAAGCGCAGGTACTTGCCGCGCTCGCTCCAGTCGTTTGGTGCGGAGCTGAGGCCGACGTCGCTGCGCAGGAAGCTGCGGATCGTCTCGCTCAAGTGGAACGATCCGAGCCGGCCGCCCGCGCTCACCGCGATGCATTCGCCCTCCGCAAGCGCGGCGGGCAACGGACTGCGTTGCACTTCGAACTGCGCTTCGCTCGGGTAACGATCGCCGTCGCGACCGACGCCGAACACCCAGCCGATCGGGCGACGCGCCCGGTGCTCCACGAACGCGCGCAACTGCTCGAGCCACTCGCCCACGAAATGGTGCGCGCCCTTGTGGTACTCGAGCACCTCGATCTGAAACCGCGCGCGCAAGAAGTTGGCGTCGACTTCGCCGGCGGGCAGGAACGCGAAGTGATTGCGCGAGGCCGGGCCGTAGAACTCGAGGACCTCGCCGAGCAGCTCCCGCACGTACGACTCGCGCAGTCCTGATCCGAGGAACAAGAGCGAGCGACTGCGATAAACCTCGGCGAACGCGCGGCGGAAGTGCGGCTCGCGGTGCGTGACCCGCCGGTACTCGTCGTGGCCGAGCACGACCTCGTGCGCGAGCTCTTTGGACGTGAGCGGCTCGGGCTCGTTCAAGTAACCCTGCAGCGCCCACAGCACGGCGTCGGAAGGTTCGGTGGGCGAGGTGAGCACACGTTGGCAGTCGCTCACGCCGCGGCCGTAGACCTCGACGCGCCCTTTTGGAATGCACGCCGCGAAACGCGGCTTCGTAGAGGTTGTCGTAGTTGGTGGTGAGCACCAGCGGCCACTACAAGTGCGCGAGCGCGAGCGTCTGCCCTGGAATGTCGCTGTGTGCCGGCGAGAACAACGCGGCGCGCAGCGCATCGACAAACGCGCCGGCTCGCAGCGCCTGCGCTGCGGCGTTGGCGCAGCGAATCAGATCATCCGAATCTGCCTGCGTCGCTGTGGCGTCGGCGCCGTCGCTCACCAGCCGCTCCTCGAGTCCTTCGACCAGCGTTTGCCATCCCACGGCGCGCGGCACGCTCATGCCAGCGCCGATGAACGGAACGAGCTTGCCGCTGTGGTAGGCCGCTGCGAGCCGCGGCAGAACGACCTCGAACGCTCGCTCGGCGCGCTGCGCTTGCTCCATCGCGGCGATCATGGCGAACGCCAGGCTCGCCGTCGACGGAGGTTGCGCCGCACACTCGACGCGCGTCGCGTTGCTCAGTCGAGCCGCCCCATGCGGCCCGCCTGGAAGTCGGCGATCGCCTGCCAGATCTCCGACTCGGTGTTCATCACGAACGGGCCGCGTCCGACGACGGGCTCGTCGAGCGGCTCGCCGCCGAGGAACAAGAGGTGCGCGCCAGCGGAGGCTTCGATGCGCACGCCGCCGCCGCCGCGCTCGAAGCGCGCAACTTGCGCCTCCTTCACCGTCGCGCCGCCGACCTGCAGCTCGCCCGCGAGCACCACCAGCGCCGCGGTGTGCTCGCTCGGCGAAGGCAGTTCGAGCTGACCCGCGCGTTCGACGCGGATGTCCCACACGTTGAGCGGCGAGAAGGTCAGCGCCGGTCCGCGCACGCCGTCGAGCTCGCCCGCGATCACGCGCACGCGCGCGCCGCCGCGTGCGACGCTTCCGATCTGCGCGCTCTGGATCTCCTGGTAGCGCGGCGTCGTGAGCTTGTCCTTGCGCGGCACTTTGACCCACAACTGCGCCATCTCGAACGCGCCGCCGCGTTTGGCGAACTCGCGGCCGTGGAACTCCTCGTGCACGACGCCGCGGCCCGCGGTCATCCACTGCACGTCGCCCGGACCGATGCGGCCGCCGGCGCCGCTCGAGTCGCGGTGCTCGACCTCGCCCGCGAACACGATTCTCACGGTCTCGAAACCGCGGTGCGGGTGCGGGCCGACGCCCAGGCGCTCGTTCGTCGGCGGAAACTCCGCCGGACCGCCGTAGTCGAGCAGCAGGAACGGGCTGAGGTCCTGGGCGTGCTCCATGTAGTTGAACAGCGAGCGCACCGGAAACCCGTCGCCCACCCAGTGACCGCCGGGGCTCTTCAACACGCGCGCAAGCGCCTTGGTAGTGCTCGTCGTGCTCATGGCCCCGGCGTATGGACCATGCGCCGCGAAACTTCCGCGCGCCCGCGCCGCGGCTACGGCACGAGCACGAACTCGAGCGCGTTGCTGAGGTTGGTGGTCTTGGGCGCAGCCGGATCGCGGTACCAAGCCTGCGCGTTGATCGGCGTGCCGGGCACGAAGGGCGCGCCGAGCGTCAGCGGATTCGCGCTGAGGTAGGCGAGCCAATCCTGAGAGAACGCGCCGTTGCACTGGCCGGACACGCCGCCGGAGCTCAGCGTCGGAAGGCGTTGGGTCGGCGACTTCACGCACAGGAAGCTCGAGCTCGTCGGCGCCCAAGGAGCGATCGCCGCGCCGCCGAGGCCGTAGAAAAAGAGGCCCTGCTTTTCGCCTTCGAGGTTGCTCACGCTCAGCGAGTAGCCCGAGTTCGCGGCGAGGCTCGGCGTTCCGCTGGCGTTGATCGCCGGGACGCAGCCGTTGGTCGAGGTTCCGGCCGTGCAGTACACGAGCGGGCCCGCCGGCGCGATCGACACGTTCGAGAACGCGACAGCATCCTGGCTGAACGAGTAGAAGGCGATGCGACCGGCGCCGATGGCCGGATCGAGCACGTCGAAGACCTGCACGCCGTCGCGCCGGATCACCACGCGACCGGGCGTGATGTCGAACTGGAACACGTACGACACGTTGCCAGCCCATCCGGTTCCGACCGGTCCGGCAAGCGTCGACACTCCCAGCCCGTCCGTGCCGCCCCACAGCCCGTCGCGCGTGAACGAGCCGGCGATCTTCTTCACCTTGAGCCCGACCTCCGCCACGTCGTCGTTGACCGCCGTCGGGTCGCCCCAGTTGAAGCTCTGCGTCGCACGCTTCCAGTCGAGCAGCACGTGCTGCGTGCTCGACTGGTAGCTGAAGGCGAGGCCAATGAAGTCGTCGTCCCCGTTGTTTGTCGGGCGCACCGTCACGGAGAAGCTGGCCGTGCTCGGCAACGTGAAGGGGCTCACCACCCAGCCAGGACCCACGGTGGAGCTCGAGGCCGTCTCCTCCATGCTGCAGGTGGTCGCGTTCGGGTTGAGCGTCGACCAGCGGTCGTACGGATCGACGAGCGTCCACGAGCCGACGTGCAGTTGGGCGAGCAGGGGAGTCGAGCCGAGGAGCGCTAGTGCGCCCAGTCGCAGGGCGTGGCGACGGAAGGCGGAGGAAATGTGCTTCATGGGAACCTCGGGCGTGTTGGAAAGGCGGGGACGGCGCGCAGGCGCGGATCGAACTTCGCTTCACGTGCGGACCTCCTCAATCCGCGCCGCGAGCACAGACGTTACGCGCCAAACGCAATCGCGGCGGCCACTCGCTCGCGAAAACACCGGCGGCCGGGCCGCGCCGGGTATTTTCCCGTGCGCCGCCCGGCCGCCGGTTGGCGGTGCGCTCGCGCGCTACTGCAGCGTTTCGAAGTCGAGGGCGAACACGCCCTGCTGGAACTGGTTGTTGAGCAGCGCGGCCTGGATCGAGGCGAGGTCGCTCCCCGGGCCGCCTCGGGTCATGATCGGGCCCTCCCAGATCGTGTTCGCCATCTCGAGCGTGTCGTTGCCGAAGCCGAGCTGGATGCCAGTGCGGCGGCGGATGGTCGAGACCGCGCTCGAGGCCGAGCCAAAGCGCACTAGGTCGTTGCCCTGGCCGACGTTCACCGAGACGCTGCGGTCGACCACGTTGGCCGGCGAGCCGGGCTCGCTGGCGAACTCGATGCGATCGTCGCCGCCGCCGGTCCACATCACGACCGTGTCGCGGAAGGTGTTGCCGTTGATCAGGAACTTGTCGTCGCGGTCTTCGGTCAGGAGGCAGGTCTCGCCGAGCACCTCGCTGCCGCGCACTCCCAGGCCGACCTGGCCGACGCCCACGACCACCAGCAGGCCGGCGACCGTGTTGCCGTCGCCGGGGTTGGGGCCGCCGAGCGAGACGATGTCGCCGTTGGGGCCGCTGTCGCCGGCGTCGACGCAGAAGTCGGCGCTGAACACGTTGCGGGCGATCACGGCGACGTCGTCGCCGGCGCCCATGTTGAAGAGCGCTGAGCCGAGCGGAGCGCTGCCCACCATGAACAGGAAGTCGTCCCCCGCGCCGAGGTCGACGGCGAGGCCGTTGACCACGCCGCTGAAGGACGCGCTCGCGCCACCGTTGATGGTGGTGCCGCTGTTGCCGGACACGGTGACGGCGTCTCCGAGCGCGCTGATGGTGAGCGCGTCCGCGCCGGGGCCGCCCTGGACGAAGAGGGCGCTGCCGATCATCGAAGCGGTGACTTGGGCCTGGGCGGAAAGGGCGAGCAATGCCGCGGCAGAAGCCGCGGCGACAGAACGACGGACGATGGACATGGGTGTTTGGCTTGCGCCGTGGGTGCAAATCAGGATGGAGACGGCCTCGGCCCGCGGGTGCGAGCCCCCCTGGACCACTCCAACCATGCACCGCTGGGGCGGCGCGGGTCGGCGGGGTTATCGGACCGGGGTGGGCCCAGGGTCGGGGTGACAGCCGTAAAGACTTGCGGAATAGAGCTTTGTGGCGCTATACCCAGCGGGCAACGGGTTGTCATGTCAGCGGGTCGAGAGGCCGAGTCGGACCTCGCGCGCCAACGCACGGCCTTGCCGAGCGAAAATCTGCGCGGGGCCATGAGGCGCAAGTCCTTGCGCGACAAAGCCCGGCGCTTCCCCGCACAGAATCGAACCGCCGCGGCCGGATGTGCGAGCTACTTTCCAACCCCTCGGCCGGCGGTGGGGGACGCGACGGCGGTTCGAGTGGGTCAGGCTGACTCGTAGGAGTGGCCTTCGCTGCGCCCCGAGAGTGGTAGCCACGGTCGCCTTCGCTGCTGCGTTGGCGGGTCGCCGTGTCGATGAGTCAAGGAGTGAGAGAGTGAACCCCGCAGTTGCAAGCCCTGCCCAGAGCACCGTGAAGATCCTTTCGAAGAGCGCTGGCTTTGTTGCGCAGGCGATGGCGCTGAAGCCGGCCCAGGCGCAGGCGGCGCTGGACGCGCTCGACCCGCCGGCGGAGCTGGGCGAACCGCAGCTGACCGAGAACGCCACAAAGGTGCTGCAGCAGCGCTACCTCAAGAAGGACCTCGCGACGGGCAAGGTCAGTGAGTCGCCGCGGCAACTGTTCTGGCGTGTGGCGGCGCACATTGCGCGGCCCGAGCTCACCTTCCCCGGCGGCACGCCGCAGAAGGCGCTCGCCCGCGCAGCGGAGTTCTACGACCTCATGGCGCGCAAGCTGTTCATGCCCAACAGCCCGACGCTCATGAACGCCGGGCGCGAGATGGGCATGCTCTCGGCCTGCTTCGTGTTGCCGGTCGAAGACTCGATCGAGGGCATCTTCGATTCGATCAAGGCCACGGCGCTGATCCAGAAGGCCGGCGGCGGCACGGGCTTCTCGTTCTCGCGCCTGCGTCCGCAGGGCGACGTCGTCACGAGCTCGGGCGGCACCACCGAAGGCCCGCTGTCCTTCATTCAGGTCTTCTCGAAGGCCACCGACGCAATCCAACAGGGCGCGTTCCGCCGCGGCGCGAACATGGGCATCCTGCGCGTCGACCACCCCGACGTGGTGCGCTTCATCGAGTTCAAGGACGACCTCTCCAAGCTCCAGAACTACAACATCTCGGTCACCGTCACCGACAAGTTCATCGCCGAGCTGCGCTCGAACCCCGAGCAGCACCACCAAGTCCAGAACCCGCGCACCAAGGCCTGGAGCAAGCTCGAGAAGCGCGGCGCCGATGGCAAACCGACGGGCGAGTTCTGGTCGGTCGGCGAAGTCTGGAACCTGATCATCGCGCACGCCTGGCGCACCGGCGAGCCGGGCGTGGTCTTCATCGACCGCATCAACGCGCGCAACCCGATCAAGAACGTCGGCCTGATCGAGGCCACGAATCCGTGCGTGACGGCGGACACCTGGGTGCACACGGCTGACGGTGCTCGGCAAGTGAGCGAGCTGATCGGCAAGCCCTTCGTCGCGCGCGTGAACGGCTGCGACTTCGCCAGCGGGCCCGAAGGATTCTTCCGCACGGCGCGGAAGGACGTGCTGCGCCTGGAGACTGTCGAGGGTCACGCGCTGCGCCTGACCGCGGACCACCGCGTGCGCCGCGTCGTGCGCCGCACGCGCGACGTCCTGAAGAGCGAATGGTGCGCCGCCGGCGACCTGCGCCCGCGCGACGAACTCGTGCTCTCCAACCACCGCGCGGCGCGCGAGTGGGCGGGGCCGCACTCCGTGGACGAGGGCGGGGTTCGCGAAAGTCGCTTCGAGAGCTCCACCTCGGCGTCCAGCGTCGCGCTCGAAGCGTCGCCGCGAGTGCGGTCGAGCGGATCAGGCGTTGAACTGCGCAACTATGAGCGCAACTCGAGCGCCTCGTGCGTCAGCGTGCTGCGCACGCTGTTCGATGATTCGGCCCAAGTGCAGCTCGACGGCGGAAATGTCGCGATCGAGCTCGATCTCGAATCGACGGAGAACAGCTCCTCGGCGCAGCGCATGCTCCTGCGGCTTGGTATCGCGTCCAGCGTGAGCGGCACGACTCTGCGCATCACCGACGACAACCTGCGCGAGTTCCAGGACGTCGTCGGCTTCTCCGACACCGACAAGGCTGTGCGGCTCGAGACGCTGCTCGAAAGCTACGGGCGTGCGCTCAACCGCGAGCGTTTCGTCGCGCGCGTGGCGCGCATCGCGCCCGACGGCTGCGAAGACGTGTACGACGTGCAAGTGCCCGGCGCGAACTGCTTCGACGCCAACGGCCTGATCGCGCACAACTGTGGCGAGCAGCCGCTGCACCCCTACGACTCGTGCAACCTTGGCTCGATCAACCTCGGGCTGTTCGTCAGCGGCGAGGGCGCGCAGGCCAAGTTCGATTGGGACGGCTACAAGGCCGTGATCCACACGACCACGCGCTTCCTCGACAACGTGATCGAGGCCAACAAGTACCCGTTGCCGGCGATCGACAAGATGTCGAAGACCACGCGGCGCATTGGCCTAGGCGTGATGGGTTTTGCGGACGCGCTGTTCAAGCTCGGGCTCGCCTACAACTCTCCCGAGGGCTGCGCCTTCGGCGAAGAGGTGATGCGCGTGATGAACGACGAGTCGCACAACGCCAGTGAAGAGCTCGCCAAAGAGCGCGGCCCGTTCCCGGCCTGGGAGGGCTCGGATTGGCAGAAGGAAGGCCGCGCGCTGCGCAACAGCTACACGACCACCGTTGCGCCCACCGGCACGATTTCGATCATCGCCGACTGCTCGGGCGGCATCGAGCCGATGTTCTCCCTCGCCTTCATCCGCCAAGTGATGAAGGACACGAGCGGCAAGCCGACCGTGATGCGCGAGGTCAACTACGTCTTCGAAGAGCACGCGCGGCGGCTGGGCCTGTGGTCCGAGGAATTGCTCGAAGGTTTGCTCCAGCAGGGCACTCTCGAGCAGCTCGACGTGCCGCAAGACTTCAAGCGCGTGTTCGTGACCGCGCGCGACATCAGCCCGCAGTGGCACATGCGCATGCAGGCAGCGTTCCAGCGCCACTGCGACTCGTCGATCTCCAAGACGATCAACTTCCCGCACGAGGCCACCGTCGATGAAGTGCGCGCGATCTACGAGCTCGCCATCGACCTCGACGTGAAGGGCGTGACGGTCTACCGCGACGGTTGCCGCGACGTGCAGCCCATGGCGCTCAAGGGTTCGACCTCGCGCAAGGAAAGCGAGAGCGCGCCGGCGCCGGCGCCCGTGACCGATGCTGCTGCTGCGCCCGCCGCCGCGCCCGCGCGCGAGCCCGCGCTAAGCGACACCGCCATCATCCCCTCGGTGAAGCTCGATCCTTCGCCGGTGCGCCTGCCCGAGATCATGCCCAGCCTGCGCATCCGCCAGATGACGCCGTTCGGGAACATGCACGTGAAGATCTCGGTCGACCCGCAGCAGCACAAAGAGCGCGAAGTCTTCGCCCAGCTCGGCAAGGGCGGCGACGTCGCCAACTCCGACCTCGAAGCGATCTGCCGCTTGCTCTCGCTCTGGCTGCGCTCCAACGGCTCCCTCGAACTCGCCATGAAGCAGCTCGAGGGCATCGGCTCCTCGCTCTCGGTGCCCACCCGCGACGGGCGCATCATGTCGCTGGGCGACGGCCTCGCCAAAGCGCTCGCGCGCTACCTCGACGCCAAGCGCAAGCACGGGCTGCACGCGCTCCTGCTCGG
>Ga0169931_10006539_pt1 | contig 17550 bp, 14 predicted proteins | sample Kivu_15m_20L_FD_129675 | JGI IMG/M metagenome (GOLD analysis project Ga0169931, IMG submission 129675) | Freshwater microbial communities from Lake Kivu, Western Province, Rwanda to study Microbial Dark Matter (Phase II) - Kivu_15m_20L... | ecosystem: Environmental > Aquatic > Freshwater > Lake...
CATCGAATCTAAAGCCTGACCAACCTTTTGCAGTCCGACTACATCGCCATCTCCGGGTCGCCAAGGCGCCCATAGCTCTATCGGCATACGAATCGCACCGAACCGGAACTCTTTACCCTCAGTTGCAAAAGAGAAAACATTCGGCACAAAAAAATGTTTCGCGTTTTCTTCGTAATCGTCATGCACCTGTGCTGCGCCATCAATCCAAGTCACCGCATCCCTCACAGGAGATTTCGCCTCACCAAGCACCAACGGCAAACCGTTCACAAATCCAACAACATCAAAACGCTTCTCTGGACCGAGATTGAACGTGACTTGATTCGAAACAACGAACTTATTGCTGGCCAAATCACCAAAGTCAATTAGACGAATAGTGACATGTTCACCATTCGGACCAAACGGCATTGTTTGCTCTTCACGCAACCAAGACATGAACTTCTCATTGGCTGCGACAAGCCCATCACCGACCACACCCTGAATCACAGCACGAAGCTTGTAAACAACTTCATCGGCGCGCGATGGATCAGCAGCAATTTCAGGGTTCAGTCGCACTAACGCAGCGATGAGCTCTGGCTCTACAAATACATCAGTCGTTTGACGTGCCAACATCGGGCCAAATTTGTAGAACCACCCAGCGTTCGTCATACGCTCAAGAATGAGCTCCTCTACGACATTTGCTTCGTTAAACATCACTTACACCGCCCAAACAGCGCTCAACCAGATTCCTGCGGAGCTCCTTTGCTAGATGAATATGTCGGAAATGACCAGATTGGAACTCGACAAGTTTGCGCGACAGTGTCAGAAAATGATCTCGCGTTGCTTCATCAAGCACTGGCACCTCAATTTCAGCGACTTCGCGGAGGCGTAGGTGTCCAACAGTCGAACCCCCAGTTAATCTGCGCATTTCCTTTCGGATTCTGGGCAAGTTCAGCACAAAGTACAAATATTCGTTTGTCACTCGGCTGTCCACAGCTCGCACTCGACTCAGATCCATCGAGAAACAAGGATCTTCATTTTCTTTAATTCCAGGGAAAAAGAATGGAGCCCCGACTAGCAATCGTCCTGGCGTCAAGTCAGTATTCGCAAAAAAAAGATCTCCCGGCCGAGCAGAATTCTCTGTCGCAAATTCTGACCTGACCCACTTGATACCGGATGGAGAGAACTGACCATCTCGCGTGACTGCCTTTAGAGTAAGGAACGGTCTACCCTTATCAGGAGTTGCGTAGTCAGAGCTTTTATACGACACGCCCCTTTCAATATTTGCAACCTTATTTAATTTCTTTTTATCAACAGTCGATGTTTCAAGAAATTCAACAGACGTTGCGGTAATTGCTTCCTCGCATTTTTTAACCGCAAACTCATGCTTACTGATGGCGTTGTCTATTGCGGAGACAAGTGAAACTATTCGGTGTTGTTCGGCGATTGGTGGCAACACAAATTGTTGAGCTACTAGTGTCTTCCAATTAATGGTTGGTGAAAGCGACCCGACCGAGATCGACAATGCACGTTCATGAAACTGATCACTTTGAAGAAAATACGGAAGAAATTCAGGCACGCACACGTCAGGGCGAGCGCGAAGAACAAGAGCATGTGCAGAACAAATCCCCTCGACTTCTGCAACGCCCAACTTACGTTGATATGCCCGTCGACGTGCGTAAATCACATCCCCCGGATAAAAACGAAGTTTTGACGCCTCAATATCCTCAGGTGTTCCGAAACGACTTATTTTCGTCGTATCTGAATCCAGGTGTTCAAGACCAACATAAATATTGACGCCTGCAGCCTTAGGGTCATCAACCCTTTCGGTAATGCTTTCTGCTAAACGGCCAAATTTGACGAGATGCCAACCATTAGGAAGAAAAGGCTTTGTCATTTCTTTGCACTTCCAGAAACCAAAAGGGTGAAGAGTTCATGTGCAGATTTGCGAAGTTCACTCGAACTCGATTCCCAATTCTTGAGCGAGGTTGCAAGATCTATAGAGTCTGCAATCGCTGAAACTTTTTTGACATATGTGACGATGTTGAGATTTCCATCATTTGCGAGGATTTGTTCAATTGAAGCTACAGCTGCAAATCCATCTTGGTCGGCAAATGAGTTGTAAGCGTTAAGGATTTTGTCAATGTGTTTCTCTGCGAGGAAGCTTTGAGCTTGGTGTCGAGTTACTTCATTGACGGCATTGATAAACAAAACTTTTCCTTGACGGTTTTTTGGTTTGCTCGATCGGCAGATAACGATGCAGGCTTCCATTGGTGAGTTATAGAAGAGGTTTGGCCCAAGACCGATAACAGCTTCGATGACGTCGGCTTCAACCATCTTTTTTCGCATCTCACGTTCTTCGTCGCGAAACAGAACGCCATGTGGAAACAGAATTGCGCACCGACCGGTTTTTGGGTTCATTGAGGCCATGATGTGCTGCCAGAAGGCATAGTCAGCACGACCTTGTGGTGGAGTCCCAAACTGGTTGCGCCCCCATTTATCTGATTGCCATGCAGCACGGTCCCAGGATTTGATTGAGTAGGGCGGGTTCGCTAGCACTACATCAAAGGTTCTGAGCTTGTCGTTGCTTTGAAACGCAGGGTTGACCAAGGTGTCGCCGCGAACAATGTCGAAGTCTTCGATATTGTGAAGAAAGAGGTTCATTCGTGCAATCGCTGATGTGGTCAGGTTTAGTTCTTGGCCGTAAAGCTTTAATGTTCGATGTTCTTTGCCTTGACGGCGTACTTCGTCGGCCGCCGACAGCAACATTCCACCCGAGCCGCATGTGGGGTCGTAGACCGAGTCGCCAGGCTTGATTTGCAGCATTTTGGTCATCAAATGCACGAGCGTGCGGTTCGTATAAAACTCTGCTGCGGTATGACCTGAGTCGTCAGCGAATTTTTTGATTAGGAACTCGTAAGCCACTCCGAGTTCGTCTTCGGGAACGTTTTCGATGCTCAGCGTGATCCCTGAATAGTGCTCGATCAAGTCGCGAAGCACGGAGTCGGGCAGGCGCTCTTTATTTGTCCAGTTAGCGTCACCGAAAACACCCGCCAGACGAGGATTTGCGCGTTCGATTTCTCGTGCCGCCTTGGCTATCGCCTTACCCATATCGGTCGCGGTGGCCCGAAGATCGGACCAGTGAGCGCCAGCGGGGACTTGAAAGCGATGCTGTTCAGGCAGTGCAGCGTATTTCTTGTCGCCTTCCGAGTCTTTCAGAGCAAGTTCGAACTCTTCGTCGTAAACATCACTCAAACGCTTGAGAAATAACAGGGGGAAAATGAACGTTTTGTATTCGCCAGCGTCAATGGTGCCGCGCAACAATGTCGCTGAACCCCAAAGATACGTCTCGAGTTCGCCTTGGCTGATTCTTTTGCTCACGAGATCCCCATTTCGATGAGGAGTTTTTTCAACCGATCTTCAGCGGCCCAGGCTTTTCCTAATGCGTCTTTCAATACCTCGGTTGCTTCTGCCACCGAGGGAGTCACTTCGTCATTCTCCTTTGAAACATATGCGCTGATATTCAAGCTTCCCTCTTGAGCTTGAACCTCGCGATTCGTGATTACTCGTGACAACCCATCTTGATCAGCAAAATCCGTATACGCCTTGTAGAGCGCAGCCACATGTTCTGGTTCAAGCGTGTTCTGGTTGCGGCCACGACGAAACAATTCAGATCCGTCGATCAGCAAAATTTTGCCCTGCTTGCTTTTTGTCTTTTGCTGACAGCACACAACGATGCAGGCGGAAATACCTGCCCCGTAAAACAAATTCGGTCCAAGCCCGATGACAGCTTCAATCAGATCGAGATCGATCACTTTTGAGCGAATCTTGCCCTCCGCACCCATGCGGAACAACGCACCGTGGGGAAGAACCACAGCGAGACGTCCACTTTTGGGTGCCATTGAGGTGATCATGTGTTGCACCCAAGCCCAGTCGCCATAACCTTTTGGAGGCGTACCGGCAATGTTGCGTCCGAATCGGTCGCTCGCCCAGATTTCTTCGCCCCAAGCCTTCAAAGAGAATGGCGGATTCGCGATAACGCAGTCGAATGTTGCGAGCCGATCCCCAGCGACAAAAGCTGGTTCACGTAGTGTGTCGCCCCGAACAATTGTGAAGTCGTCTGCACCGTGAAGAAACAGGTTCATTCGCGCGATACCGGCAGTCGTCAGATTTTTCTCTTGACCGAACAATCTGCCAAGCATCAAACGCTTATCACCACCATGTTCTCTAACATGCTGAAGAGTTTCAAGGAGTAAACCACCGGTGCCGCATGCCGGGTCGTAAACCGTCTCACCTGGTTTCGGATCGAGGATGTTCACCATCAAGGACACAACTGACCTCGGGGTATAGAACTCTCCCGCTTTCTTGTTGGTGAGGTCTGCAAATTTTTTGATCAAATATTCATATCCGTTACCCAAAACGTCATTAGGAACGAGTTCATTGGAAAGTTTCATTCCACTGAAGTGATCAACGAGCTTTACTAGGAGTGCGTCGGGGAGACGATCTTTGTTTGACCACTGAACATCTCCGAATATTCCATAGAGAGTTCTCTGGTTGGCTTTCTCAATCTCACGCATTGCATGCTGGATCGCTTGGCCAACATTCGTACTCTTTTTTTGAAGATCAGCCCAATGGCAACCTTCAGGAACTTGGAAACGATGTTGTTCCGGGAGGCTCGCAAATTCTGCGTCTCCACCTGACTCTAGAAGCGCTACCTCCGTCTCTTCGTCATACACATCACTGAGACGCTTCAAAAACAGCAACGGGAATATGAACGCCTTGAAATCAGAGGCATCCACAGGACCACGAAGGATGTTGGCCGCGTCCCCGAGCCATGCCTCAATCAAGCGATCTGATACAACAATGCTCATTTATTTTTCATCCTCACCATTACTTATTTCGAGGAATGCTCGAGCCACTAATGGCAACTATTTTTGAATCTTTTTGCGCATCTTCCCGATACTGATTCGCATGAACTCAGCAGCTTCGTCGGCGCCAACATCAAGAAACCCCTCGGGCCAATCTTCATCAAGACCGCCCAAGTCGTTCACATCCGAGCTTCGGTAGACCGTATTGCCATTTTCTTGTTCTGCAAACAATAGCCTCACGAGATTTCCATTTTCTTCCGGGTCTTCCATTGAGCGAAGCCTGAGTCGATTCACGATGTGCTCACTATGGGTCTCCACAATTACTTGTCGCCCGGTACGTGCACACTCAAGCAGGAAATCCGCCAATTTGAGTTGCATGGCTGGATGCAAATGAAGCTCTGGTTGCTCAATCATCACCACCTGTCTCGGCTCCGTAATTAGACAAAGAACCAAAACGGGCAGAACTTGGCTCACACCAACACCGACTGAAGTCAAATCAACCGACTTAGTGGCTCCTAGGGGTACAACTTCTAGTCCGATGCCAAGTCTTCCGCGATCGGTTGCGTTGGCCTCGCTAACGAGATCGAAATTATTCAGCCAAATGCCTAATGCCTCCAAAAATGTGCACTTCTCTGTTCGACCATCAGGTAATGGGAATGCACGTTTTTGTTTTTGTTGGCTCTTTTGGAGAAGAACCCCAGCCGTGTATTCACCGTGAATTCCTAGATCCTCTTGCTCGGGACCCGGATCATAAACCGTCTGGGGCTCTTGTCTGAGTGGCCCTAGATATTTGACCGACGAAGAAAAAAAGTTGTTTATCCAAATATTTGATGCTTTAAGCCCAACATGCCCTTCCTCGATTTCGGAATGCACAATCTCATCCCACTCCTCTTCCTTGAGAAGCTTCTTAAGTTTTTTTCTGAACGTCGCCTCCGGTTCAATGATCATGCTCTTGGCAATGGATTCCTTTTCGAGGTCCATCAAATTCGCCGCACATTTTTTGAAAAATTCTTCATCTTGCCGACGAAGTCCTCGCACTAAAGCTGCCAGCTCTATTTCTCTGTCTTCATCTTTGCCTGACTCGGTCAACCCTCTGATGTCTTTCGCAGCCTGCGTGCAGGCATCCAGGGCAACTTGTTTGACTTTTCCTTCTGCAAGGGCTGCTGCATATTCTTTTTTGAGAACCTTGAGCCGCATTTCAAGAATTTCGCTGTAGGCATCCCACCAAATTTTCGCATAATGATCAAATTTCGAGTTTGCCCTGAACAGAGCCCACGGTAAACCACCCTGGAGGCTCGCGACGTCTATTGAAGACGATTCTCCAGTTGTGCCGTTAAAGAATCGGCCGTCGACTTTATGGACGAGCGATCTAACGCTCAACTCCCTTGGCGTAACAGGATTGAATAGTTCACTCCTCCTGCCGTATTCATGGTCCATCTCTTGCAGCATTTGCGCGATGTCTACGCTCAACTTGCCAACTACCTTGTCTTCAAATGAAGTATCAATTTTTAGTTGCAGGCCATCTATTAGGGCAAAGCCATTGCGTTCATCCTTCGGGCCAGAGATGTAGCCGTCCCAATTTGTTGACGTAAGGTAAACCGCACGCCGAGGAGAACTTGGGTTCCGCCTAACCTCAGCCTGATTTTGAACACGAGTCTGGTTCAGTGTGAAGCCCAAAAGAACTTGGCCATTTTGATTGTCATCAGAGAAGTTTTTTACTTCATTGAATGACCCCAACTTTACGAACTTGCCATTAAGGGGAAAGTTCCGGGACGTACCCCGCTTTGTTACCGCCTGCACTAAAACGAGAATTGATTGAAGAAGAGTGCTTTTACCTGAGCTGTTTTTTCCAACGACAACGGTTAGAGGTTTTAGGTCAACTGTTGCTTCTTTGACAGACTTAAAGTTTTTGAGTCTGATCTGCGACAAAACTGGTCGATAACTATTTCCTCTCGGCATGATTTACCTCGCTGCTCGTGCTGAAGCTTCTTGTAACAATTTTTCTAAAGTGATGTGAATTTCTGGCGTATTCACTGACCGAACTGAGGAAGGCTTGTTTTGCTCTTTATGTTGGGTCGATATTGATTTGAAATAAAGCCCGTATATCACCTTTTCGACCCGCTCGACATCAAATCCGCTATCTTTCCACCTGTTTTCGTCAAGCAAACCAAGATCTTCAAGTTTTGACCACGTATCAAGGCTGATTCGAACATTCTCACCATGCATCTGCGCAAGATCATAAAAACAAAGGAGCATCTCTTTATAGTTATGTTCTGAGCGCAAAATCGCTGTCATTAACTCCAAATCATCGACTTGCCAATCAATTTTGTTTTCGATTAAAGCTATTGTGCAGTCTTGCGAAATTTTTTTGAGTTCTCTACCCTCTAGAACTTTGAAATTCCACCTGACATCTAATGGACCTGTCAGCTTGCTTCCATGGCGACAAGAGGAGGACACAGTGTCTAAATTGATTTTTGCTTTCATCAATTCATCGACCGAGGCTGCAGGTAGATGCCCAACAAGTCGTCCAATCTGTTTTTTCCATACTGAGGCTCGAATATCACATTGAACAACTACGTCATATGGCATCGAAACGGTATCGCCGCCAATAACCAAATCGTGTTCAGTTGCGTATCTGACGTACGGATGAATCAAGGTCACAATTGCATAATCGAAAAAATTGTCGATATCCAAAATCAAGGCCAGTCGCGTATCACCACCGTCAAAATCTTGGATGGGGCGAATATCTCCGACTTCCATAGCTGATTCCTTGATTATCGGAGCAGGCTTAAGCGTCTTGATCGCATCAAGAACTTGCTGAGGGATCATATTTTTAGGCTTCCGGTCTGGTTGACGATTTCATCGATCAAGGCCTCCACCGCATCGTCCAAATAATCAACTTCTATTTCTTTTAAAAATTGACTCTTGACTTTTTCTTGGACAGTTCCCTTTATTTTCGCCACCGTGGGCCTTGAAACTCCAATGGTTTCGGCTATCGAATCATCGCTAATATTTTGACTTTTGAGGACTAACACGACTTTTTCCTCATCTGAAAGCCGTCCAACAAACGACCTGGCCTCTTGGCGAATAACTTCCTTGATCTGAGGCTCGGCTGTGGGGTCGACTGCTTTGACATATTCTCCCGTATCGACTTCGAGGATTGTTCGTTCCCACGGTGTCAACAAATTTTTCAGTATTTCCCTTAAATCGCCCTCCGACACAGCTCCTACATGGCCAAAAATTCGGTTCAAAGCCTTTAAAAGGTTGGGGGGGCTGTAAATCATGGTCTCTCGGCTTGTGTCGAGACGGGTGTAGATAACCGGTATCGAGCGCAAGAGATCGACGCACTCAAATATTTGACGGTCGTTCAAGGGGACAGCGTCCGCACCGCTGCCATTGGCGCGAAAGATATGTTTTTTTGATTTGATTACAGACTCGAGACCCCCGCTTTTGGCATGGGCTTTTACTCGCGTGATTAGCCGGTCTACCGGAGTTATCTCCCGACGAGCAGCAAGGGTGATCTTGATTTGTCGAGTAATTAATGCTCTGATTTGATCTAAGTTCCGAGGCGATCCGAAAATATAGTGAATTTGTCCTTCCTCTATAAAACGCTTAAGAACCACCTCCTGACTGAGTTCCTCAAACGATTCCTGGCCCCATGCGCTCCGGTTATTGTAAACGTCTTTCGGATACTTTCTCGCAACCAAAGAGCACAGTTCGAGAACTAACGAGTAGATCTTTTCACCGATTTTAGACTTCTCATATTCTTCTATAAGTTCTTCAGCGGTCATTTTCAGATACCACGAGAATTAAGTTTGGCCAAAAGCCCTGGGCCATCAGGGTCAAGGCAGGAAAAATTCTCCGCAATAAACTTCGAAGGGTCAACTATCACCGGAATTTTCTTGATCCAACCATCCTTAGTAATTCCGCACTTCCCCCGACCTTCGGGGTGAACATGCATATCATGTTTGATCCCACGTTCTTTACGAGACGCAGAGCGCGTATAAACACGGTGGTTCGGACCGGGTACCGTTGCCAAAAAACAGGGTCTCGTGCCATCTTTATCGGAAAATAGGTCACCTCTCCGGTCGAATACTTCAGTCCCAGGAATACAGAACCAGGCGCCGGGCACCGCCAACTCGTTGAAAAAGAGGTTCCTTAGTTGATCAAATGAACCCACAAATATTTGACCTTCCCCTTTCCCTTTCCCGTTCTCTACAGCGGATCCTTACCCGATCCTAGGCCATCAAATCTGATTCAAAAAATTTTTACACTCAACCTCGAAGCAGACCTTGTTAATACAAATGAGAAAAAAAACGAAAAAAACGGCTCCCCTTCCAGAAGATGTTTTGCAGCAAATGGCAGAAGAACTTAATCGTTTATCTTCCAGCGTTTACGAGGACATCAAAAGCAAGGCGATTCTGAAGGTGCTAAGCCATTTGACTGCGATTACCCCACTACAAGAGACAATGATGTCCCAGCTCTCAAATGCCCTCTTCGAGACCGAAGAACAAGAGCAATCAGCTGAGAATGTAAACATTCCTGGATACATATGAAAACAGCCCGAGATTTAACTGTCCAACACGAAACGACTTAAATATTTTGTCAGATACAGAAATTTCAACAGAGCCGGGCACGATCTATTTCATCCGTGAACGTAACTTGATTACAAATGAAGTGTCACCCTTTGTGAAGATCGGCTTGACCGGACTTCATCGAGCGGCAACCGACCGTAGAAATGATCTACAGACGGGCAACCCCAGAGAGCTATTCGTAGCCCATGAAGTCTCGGTGCCGTGTGTTAGAGCGGTCGAAACCGCACTTCGATACAAGTTTTTGGCTCAAAATGTCAATTTGGAGTGGCACGTGTTTTCTGATCAATCGGAAGATCAAGTCAAAGATGCCCTTGATTTCTGCGGCAAACAGAAGGAACGATTTGCTGAACAAACAAGCATTTTTGAGGAAGCAAAACGGCTCGACAATACTGCGTCATCAGGAAACTTGATTCCCCCGACGGAGGAAGCCACGTACTGGCGTGATCAGTACCTAACTCACCGCGAAATTTTGAAACTCGCAAAGACAGTCGCTACAGCTCAACAGGTGAAAGCCAAGGAGCGATTTCAAAACGGTGAACCCCTGTCAGATGGGATCCAAATCGTAGAAAAAAAAATTTCGGAGGTTGACTGGTGTCGATTTCAAGAAAGTTACCCCGAAATTTGCCAAAGATATGTCAAATGCGAAGTTTCAGGAATCTTCAGGCTGCAAAGCAAAATCTCAGATAGCAGACAGGATGCTGATCCAAGAATTTCCGAGGCCAAAGTCGAGGTTGAAAAATTTTTTGAGCTTTTTGGGTCAGAAATAGATCATGGAGATCCTTCGTTTTTGCTCCGTCAACAGCGAATCAAGCTGCAGCAATTAACCAAGTTCAGCTCCGTTGAAAAGGAGATTGCTCGCTGTCATCTAAAAGTCATCTCTGGAACCGCTCCCGGAATATTGAACATCTGTTCGTGGGTTCGCAAATTAAGTAAACCAAAATTAGACACAGCACTCTTAACACGAGAACATGAAGCACTGCTTGCCCCGTTTACTACTTACAGAAAATTGGTTGCTGCAACACTGCAACCCACCGCTGGGAAGATCGCGGAAAATTCGAAGTCTAAAACACTGTGAAAAGAAATTTTACATAATGTGATTCAAAACACCTTGTAATTAATGAGGTTCAGTATCACCAACCGATCTCAAGTCGGTGGTAATGCCAAGTTCGATGAAAGGAAGTCAGTGAGTAAAAGTAAACGCAAGAAGCGCATCTATATGAAACCGAATAAGCCAGCAACAGAAATGACCGAAGAAGAAATACATACGTTCGCCGAAGAAATGTATAACCGCATAATGGGCGCTTTGCCCGAGCGCGAAGAGAACGACGAAAAGTAATTTGTCCACCCCGAAAAGTATCGATAAAAAATATTTTTAGTACCTACGTAGCAGTTACTAAGTCGAACCCGATGTTGCAAACCGCACGAGAAAGGTGGTTGAAGTGCTGACCGTCATTCACGAACCACGAGGATCAACCTTGCACGACGAACCAAAGCCGAAACGAAACGAAATCTGGCGGTGTCCAGAATGTGACAACGAGATTACCTTGCATATTCGCGTCATCGAGCCTCCAGTGTGTCGTAACAAGAATGTCCACAGCCGCAAGAGCCATCTAATGATCAAATTCAAACCGAAGATGGGTGATTGAAGTGATCAATAGTTCGATAACACTTGACGAGTTTCTTGAAATTCTCGACAGCATCGACTGCGAGTATGAGGTGCACGAGAATCATGACGAGAACTTCAGATGGATCGATTGCGACCTTTACGGAGCCGAATTTATTGTTTTCCCAATCGGCCCAGGACCATTTTTTAAGGCCATAACGTTGGAAGCGATTCGCCACGCTGAAGTTGACCCCGAGATGATGTGCACGGAATTCAACAAAATGCAGAATTTCGCCAGCGCCATCCCGTTTGACCTGAATGAATCCTATGAATACGCCGAAGGTAATTTGGTTGGCGGGAGTAACATCGTGATCGCGATCAGAAGGCACGTCTCGTTAGAGGGTGGGGTTAGCAAAGATTTCCTTCGATCAGCAATCAAATTTTGGGCCGGCATGCTGCTGAGTACCCTGGGCTTTTTCGAGGGCGCACCTGTGGAGGTCACCGACGACAATGACGAGGATTTAATTTAGGGCAATTCATGCGGAAAATACACGGTCGTATCATTCTCAGCCCTACTGATCTTGCGAATCATCTCGCCTGCCGGCACCTTACGTGGTTGAATATCAAATCACTGGAGACCGGTATTGCCCCGGCGCAAAGAAATGATGACTTAATTGAGGTTTTACAGAAGTACGGAGACGAGCACGAGGCAACATACCTTGCAAAACTAAAAGTATCGCTCGAGGCAATAAGTCGAAAGGTCGTCGATCTCAAGGCCCCCCGCGACAAAGACTCCACTTTCACGCTCGATGACCTTATGAACGGGATGGCGGCGACCGCAGCAGCGATGAAGTCTGGTCGAGACACCCTTTACCAGCCCACGCTATATATGGAGGCTGACGGACATACCTGGATAGGGTACGCCGATTTTTTGGAGGCAGTCGACGGCATCATCTCCAATTTGGGCGATTATGCGTTCGAGCCACAGGACACAAAGCTCGCGCGAATTGCCAAGGTGAATGCGTTGCTTCAGTTGTGTGTTTACGCTGAACAAATCCAACAAATTCAGGGTGTCGAACCAAAATTTGTTCATGTGGTTCCCGGCTCCGAAGAAAATGAAAAGATCTCGGTACGACTATCAGAGGTCTCCGCCTACTACCGACACATAAAGAAGTCGCTGATTCGCGCGCTGCTCGAGTCTCCCGAGGAAAGCGAGCCCACACCCAACGAGCACTGCGACGTCTGTCGCTGGCGTGTTGACTGCAAGACGAGACTTAAAGAAACCGACGACCTCTCCCTTGTTTCGGGAATGACGACCACTAATCGCCACAAACTGCGAGAGGTCGGTATCGCCAAGCTTGAACATCTCGCAACTGAGCGAGAAATCAAAGTTGACATCAACCCCGATGTGCTGTCTCGCCTAAAAAGTCAGGCAAACCTGCAATACAAAACAAGGATCAAACAGGATGCCGAGCCCGAAGCGTTGCCGGAATATGAATTTTTGCTCCCCATTGAGCACCGTCGCGGGTTCAACTTGCTGCCAGAAAGAAATCTTGGTGACATTTTCTATGACATAGAGGGTCACGCGTACCGAGGAAGCAAAGGTTTGGAGTACCTTCACGGTCTCGCCTGGATCGACCCTGACGGCTCAACCCATTACATTCCAATCTGGGCTCACAACACCGAGGAGGAACGCGACGCGCTTATCAAGGTAATCGATTTCATCAACGAGCGCATTGCAACACCAGGTCAGGAGAAACTCCGTATCTATCACTACGGTAATTATGAGCCGTCAGCGCTAAAACGTCTTGCCGCCAAGCACGCGACATACGAGACGAAATTGAGCAAGCTCTTACGCGAAGGTCGATTTGTTGATCTGAGCCGCGTCGTTACCGAGGGCATGCGTATCGGCGTCGAGTCATACTCGATCAAAAGGCTCGAAAAGATGTATCACTTCGAGCGCAATGATCTAGTTAGTGAGGGCAAGCTCAGCATCGTGTGTTACGAAGAATGGCTATCTACTCGCAATACCGCCGAACACGGGCCAAATGGCGATGGCAAGATTCTTGAAGACTTGAGGGCATACAACGAGGGAGATTGCCTATCGACCATCAAGCTGCGCGAGTGGCTCGAAGAGCAGCGCGAGACGCTAGCCGGGTTGTCCTCGAACGAGCAGACAAACCTCGTTCGCCCCGAAATCAACGTCCTCAAAGATGAGGAAAACATAGGCGAAGGTTTGGCCGCACAGCTCAATGCCGGTCGATTCGATCGCCAGCCCGACTTTGACTTGGAATACCGCTGGCTGCTTGCAGACTTGCTTGATTTCCACGGGCGTGAAAAATCGGTTAATGCCTTTGAGTTCATCCAGCGGAGAGATATGACACCAGACGAGCTTTTTAAGGACTCAAATGCTATTTCTGGCCTTCACCTAGAGAGCACTCTTGAAACCGCGAGCAAAAAAAACAAGCACAGCGAGATTCGCCGCTACCGATTCGTTCCCCAATCGACCACAATTACGGTCGGCAAAAACATCACAGCGCCGAACTATCACCCGTATACCCCACCCGACGTTGAGAATACGGCGCATGGCATTCAGAAGCCAAAGTTTCCGAAGTTGGAAGTCGTATCCGTAAATTACCGCCTCGGCATCATCGATTTACGGTTGACCTCCGACAAACCAAGCATGCCAGACCCCACGTCTATCTTCCTCGACGAAACATTCAACACACAATCATTTACCGACCGCCTTCATGATATTGCGCGTTCTGTTATCGATGGCAAAGAGTCCGATCTCGGGGTCACCATCGGACTGCTTAAGCGCCAACCAACCCAGTTGCTCCCAGGAAGCCCACCGCTTGGCGCTGTTGAGCGTGAACGCGACTGGCAAGAGATGGCAGGTATCACAAAAACTCTCGACGGTTCATATCTTGCTGTGCAGGGCCCTCCCGGTACCGGCAAGACCTATTCAGCAGCAAGAATGATCCTTGATCTTGTCAGGCAAAACAAGCGCGTCGGTATCACCGCCCAAACTTTCAACGCAGTCGATCAACTACTTGAGGAAATTGTCAGATGGGCAGGCGACCACGGGTTCTCCAAAGACAAACCGATAAGAGTGATCTCTCGCACCAAAGAAACTGATGCTGAAGGTGACCCGGATTCAGTCGTGATGATCACAAAAAGAAAAAAGCCTGAAAAGGTCGAGAAAGAGCATTTAAATTTCCAGATTATTTGCGGAAACAGCTTCTTTTTTGCCCGACCTCAAATGCGCGACTCGGTTGATGTGCTGTTCGTCGATGAAGCGGGACAGTTATCTCTTGCTGACACTCTGGCAGTTTCACTTGCCTCCAAAAACTTGGTACTCGTTGGTGATCCACAACAACTCAAGCAAACGGTTAAGGCGGCCCATCCAGGCAATTCGGGCTTGTCTGCGCTCGAATACATCAACAACGGTACTGATGTTGTCCCCGAAGGTTACGGTATTTTGCTAAGCACCACTAAGCGCATGCATCCGGCAATCACTGAGTTCATTTCGGAACAGGTGTACGAAGGCAAATTACACTCAGTGCCGGGTCTCGAGCATCAGGCGATAGGTGGCACCGATTGGTTGGCTGGATCCGGTTTGCGATGGTTTCCAGTCCCACATGCAGGTCGGACAACAGTTTCCGAAGAGGAGGCGTTCCACGTTGTTGAGGCATTTTATTCAATGCTCGATCGAGAGTTCACCGACAAAGATGGCCTGGGATCAAAAATCACACCCGAGGATGTCTTCCTAATTGCCCCATACAACGCCCAATGTTCTGAACTGTTGCTTAGGTTGGCGGACCATCCCGACGCGAAAAAGCATGGTGTCACATACGACCGAATGAGGCATCGTGTTGGGACCGTGGACAGAGCTCAAGGCGATGAGGCTCCAATAGTTCTCTACTCTTTTACAAGTTCAAGCAAAGATGACATTCCGAGAGGAATGGATTTCTTGTATAGCAAAAATAGGTTCAATGTCGCCGTGTCACGTGCCCAGGCTCTAGTGGTCGTATTCGCCAGCCCCCACCTACTCGACGTGACTTGCAAGACAATAGAACAAGTCCGTCTTGCAAACATGCTGCTTCGATACGTCGAAGTTGCCAGGAGCATCTGACAAACACGGGGTCCTGCCGTACGCCTATCTGTATTTCGGCAGTTTTCGCTCAGCTCTGATTCCAAGAGCGAACCTTGCTGAGTGAAGTTTTCCGAGCTCGCTGGTCAATAACCAATAATCAGAATTGAATCAAGAGGTAGGTTTACTCTTCCTGCTGAATAGAGTCCATCCAACACCTTTGCTACTTCGTCAAAGTCCTTCTTGGGCGACTTTCCAGCCTTCCGCAATCGCTCCGGAAAGTAGTTTGCGGGCACGGCGATGATCAGGTTAAGAGCATCCTGAATTGATAGTGCCTTGATGACGTCAAGAGCGAAACGATTATTCTCTACCGCCTGCCCTGCCTCAATTTCAATAACAGTCTTGGAATCCTCGTGCCAGCCATCAACGTTGTAGGACTTAATGGGACGATCGCTCTCCCCAAATAACACCGGACGCGAAACTCGCGTCCCGCTCTCCATCTCGTATCCAATCTCAACGAGTCCGGCACGCACCTCGGCAAGTACATCAGTACTACTGAGACCATTAGATGGCGTTCCGACGCTTGGATGGTGCCGCTTGAACACCTCCAACACAAGTTGTTGGTGATGAGTCGTTGATCTGCTTCGAGGAAATACATTCCAGCGGAGAACCGATTTCGTCACACTTTTCTCCCACCGAATATTCGGGCACACGTGTTGCCAATGATCGGTATCTTAATCCATCTTTTCGTCAAAATGTCCCTGATTTTTGATCCCACGTCGAAAGACTAAAACAAAATTTCATTTGCTAAAAAACCTCACAACCTTTGTTGCAAACTTTGAGTTACGCATCACCGATGATAGTCCGTTGCGACTCCGGACTCCCACACCAAGGCGATCTGTTCGATCACGCCTACGACTACATCCACGAAAACTAATAAATCAGAATCATTTCCAACTAACAAAACCTGTCGGTCATGATTTTAGAAATCATGCCATAGGTAGGTAAGTTTTCCCTATGGCTTCCGACTGGCTTTATCCATTATCTTCGTCGTCCGGTTACACGTTCCTACTACAAAGCGGCAAATCAAGTACCGATACAGGTCCTGCATCGTTCGAGCAGATGATTATCGAGGGTGCAGTCGACGACGATTGGGTTGCCTATAAGAATTGGAAAAATTTGGAGAAGAAAGATCGTGTTTGGGTCTATTACGGACATTCTGATGGTGATATCGGAGTAGTTGGTTTAGGTCAAGTCAAATCAGTTAAGAAGCCAAGCAAGCAGGGCCATCGCGCAATAGTCAAAATTATTTGGGATGCTGCTAAAACAAAAAAACTACTTAAACACCCCTTCCCAGCAAAATCTGTTCGGAAACATATTCCCAAACCACAAGGCGCTTTATGGAGAATTGAACCGGCGCTCGCCCGTCAATTGGCAAATCACTCGGGTAACCGTTCAAACCCATCACCGACCAGTAGTCGAACCCCTTACGCAAACGGAAAGACATCCACAATCACATACACGCGCCCGAAAACGGTCAAAGTTCACCGTCGACATGATGCTTTGCTTAGGCCATTGATCATCCGCCTGCAATCGAACGGTTGGGAGGAAGTGAAGGTTAACGTTCAGAGCAAACGAGTTGATCTCGCGATGGAACTTGGGAAGCAGATGTTGATCGTTGAGGCGAAGACCGTCAACTCTTCCACATCCCAGGAAGTACGGGCTGCTTTCGCGCAACTTAAGGAGTACGCATGGCGCCTTCATCACGGCCGTAATCAATCACACCAAAAGGTAATTCTGTGGGCGCTCCTCGAAAAAGAGCCCACTCCCGACGAAATCCGATTCCTCGAAGACCACTCGGTTCTTATTTCTTGGGCTACACATCAGCTCAAAAGAATTGTTCACAGTCAGAAAACTGCTTTGAACCCCGCGATTCGAAGCCTCGGCAACTAAAAAGTAGGACGAGGTTGAGCATGTCGTCAACCATCCACTGCGGTGTGAACACTTCACCATGGTCCGCGACCCGTTGACGTGGCTTGACAAGCCGATCTTGACGTGATTGTTCGTCAGGATCGTTGCCGGAAATTGTGGTATTGCTCCGACGCCTTGCAACACTGGTCCATAGCCTGACCATAATGACAATCACCATGTAGGGCGCTGATTGGTGCGCAGACTGCAGGCGAGCCCAAAAACTTGGGTTATTGAGCTAGTTCTTTAGCCAGTTCAGTCAATGGCGACAGCACGCTTGCGTCGAGTTTGCCGTCTGGTGATATCAACGAATTGATTTTCGGAAACAGCAACTCGGGCCCGACTAGTGTTGCGCCGAGCAACGGCACGATATTTCGCAGATATTCGACTGCGGCTTTGCCACCGCGGTCACCTGGCGCACAACCGAACACTCCGATGCGACGACCG
>Ga0169931_10006540_pt1 | contig 17550 bp, 10 predicted proteins | sample Kivu_15m_20L_FD_129675 | JGI IMG/M metagenome (GOLD analysis project Ga0169931, IMG submission 129675) | Freshwater microbial communities from Lake Kivu, Western Province, Rwanda to study Microbial Dark Matter (Phase II) - Kivu_15m_20L... | ecosystem: Environmental > Aquatic > Freshwater > Lake...
AGCAATGATGGTTTAACTAATGTCTGAAATGTCAACTCAACTGCAAAAATTAGTAATTGCCAGTGGCAATACTGGCAAAATCGAAGAGTTTCGTGCTTATTTAGCAGACTTAGGTGTAACGCTGATTCCTAAACCTGACAATATTGATGTCGAAGAAACAGGCTCAACATTTATTGAGAACGCTCACCTTAAGGCTTCTCAAGTCGCGATCGCAACAGGCGAATGGGCGATCGCTGATGACTCTGGGTTAGAAGTAATCGCTCTTGATAGTGCTCCAGGAGTACTTTCAGCTAGGTATGCTGCCACAGATAGCGATCGCATTAATCGAGTCTTATCTGAACTTAGTCATCACTCCAATCGCGAAGCCCAATTTGTTTGCGCGATCGCGATCGCTTCACCCGATGGCGCGATCACTGCTGATGCAATAGGAATTTGCAAAGGGGCGATCGCCGATGCACCTCGTGGTAACCATGGATTTGGGTATGATCCAATTTTCTTAATACCAGAGTTTCAGCAAACCTTTGGCGAAATTCCACCAGAAATTAAAGCCAAAATCAGCCATCGTGCCAATGCGCTCTCCATCCTTCGCTCCAAACTACAAAATTTCGTAATACCAATTCACAGAAGTGTGGCGACACTTCCGTGAGTTAAAAACTAAACCCTGTAATGGCTTTGAAAGCACAAAATGGCTACGCCATTTTGTGCTTTCTTATAACATGTCTATTCGAGAAACATGATTGGCTGAGCCACATTATTTCTGTTAATAATGTCAATTAGTTCCTGTTTAACTTCTTCTGATTGTTCGTTATTAATCTGACAAGTACCAGCATTAGCATGTCCACCACCTTCGTATCTCAACATTAACTCACCAATGTTGATCGGACAGGTACGATTAAGAACTGACTTGCCAACAGCAAAAACAGAATTCTGTTTTTGTCTTCCCCACATGTGATGAATAGATATATTACACTGAGGATATAGGGCGTATACCATAAAACGATTGCCCGCATAGATTGTTTCTTCATTCTGTAAGTTCACTATAACTAATTTGTCGTAAACTTCCGCACATTGCTGAATCTGTCTCTTAAATATCTCCTGTTGAACAAAATAAAGATCTACCCTTTCTTTAACATTTGGAAGTTCCATAATTTGTTCAATGGACATGACACGACAAGCCTTTACCAATTCCATCATTAAGGCATAGTTAGAAATCGTAAACTCACGAAATCGCCCTAAACCTGTCCGAGAATCCATCAAAAAGCTCAACAATACCCATCCGTTTGGGTGGAGAATGTCATCCATGTCAAACTGCGCTGAATCACATTTGTCTAATGCTTGCATCATTGCTTGCGAGATATGTGGAAACTTTAATTTGCCTCCATAGTAGTTATAAACAACTCGTGCTGCCGATGGAGCGTCACCTTCGATAATATGGTTTTCAGGGGTATCATAAATTCGCATTGTTTCACTTGTATGGTGATCAAAGACTAAATATGCACCCTCAACATATGGTAAGTTCGTCAAAATATCGCGATCGCAGACCTCTACCTTCCCGTCTTGGACATCTTTTGGCTGGACAAATAAGATCTCATCAATCATATCGAGTTCTTTAAGCAATACGGCACTAACGACACCGTCAAAATCACTACGGGTAATTAATCGATATTTTTTGGTTGTGGATGACATAAGCTAATACCTTTGATAGTCTCGCAAATATTATGTTTCTGTCCATAACTATAGCAATGCTTGAGTTAGTTAGGTCTAAAGGTAAGGTTAATCAACTAATCTTAATTTTTTGTCTTGTAAGTTTAGAGTGAATTCGATATAGCTATTTGCGCCTTACTTCGCGCCAGCAATTCTAATTATGAAAACGATTTTGGTGTTTCCAGCACCGAAGGTGCTGGAAACACCAAAATCAGTTTTTTGAAAGCCCGCCAAGGGCGGGCTTTCAAAAAACTGATTTTGATAATAAGAATTGCTGACTTCGCGCAGTGCAAATTGCGCACAATGGTAAAAATCGCAGAGTTTTTTACCATTGTGCGAGTGCGTAGAATTGATGTTAAGTTTAGAGATCGCAATATGTAGAGACTTAAGTGCGAGGAAATTACCTTACAGAATTTGGCTCTTCTGGGGTTCCTGTGTATATTATAAAGGAACAATACAATAATCGATGAGATAATGAATCTGTAACTGTTGCTTAGAAAGGCTTCTGGATGCTATTGGCTATGCTTGTCCTCACAAACCCAGAAGAGCCAGCCGTTGTATGGGGTAGGGATTCGTAAATGTGTTTGCTAGAACACAATAATTAAGGGTACTTATATGGACAGAATAAAATATGCATTAGGTTTGGTATTAGCCAAATTATTTCCTAAAAAAGCTGATAAAATCCGCGAAAACTTTACGATTCCTAATTATCTTTGGAGTAACCGAAAAGTCCCTATTGTTGACAGATTAATTCGGTTTTACCTTGGATGCAAAATAAAAAAGCAAAAGGGTAAGATCTCAGATGAGTTGGAATCAATCCATAGAAATTTTTGGAGCAAAGCAGACAAGTATTTTGCTGACACTAAAAATAGAACGGAAGAAGTACATATACCAGCACATAAGAATATCGTTCAAGGTCTAATCACTTTATTGGAGGATAAAAATATTCAAACTGTATGCGAATTTGGAACTGGAGATGGAAGTTGGTTGAATTATCTGTCTCAACAATGGACAGTTATTAAGAAATTTATTGGGATTGATATATCAGAGCATCAAGTTGATGACAATAATAGAAAGTATAGTCACCTTACATTTGTTAGGTCGGATTTAATTGAATGGACTGAGAAAAATGCAACACACAATACTCTATATCATACCTGTGGTGGAGTTCTTGAGTATTTATCGGAAGACTCAGTTAGACGACTCATTCAGATATTGAGAAATCAGGCAAAAGGTTCGATAGTATTTTTTATTGAACCTCTTTATGGGGATTATGATACTAACAAAGATACTGCTTCAGAAATAACCAGTTTTGAATATTCATACACCCATAACTATGTTCACTTGCTCAAATCAGCAGGCTTTGAAATCATAAGTCATGATGAAAAAGAAGTGGGTTATTTGGGCAGAATGATTATTGTGTTAGCTTATAATAAGGGGTGATTTAGGATTTGCAAAAGTATTACGGTGCAACTGTTTTCATGCATAGAACTACAGAGTTTTGCGCTTAAACTTATATCAAGAAATAATTTTGAAAGTGTGGCAAAGCGCCACTTCCAAAATTATTTCCTGTGAGTTGTGTGAGTGGTAGATGATGTAATAATCAAAAGAGTGATCGCCGATTATGTTTAGTCCGGCAGAAATATCTTAAGTGATCGCCACACTAGTAAAAACTTGCTTATTAAACTACATATTGTAGTTGTAATAGTTTTTAAAATAAATTTATGACCAATATTCTCAAACGCACCCCCTTGTATGATCTCCATGTTGCTGCTGGTGCGCGATTGGTGGAATTTGGTGGCTGGGAGATGCCCGTCCAGTATAAAGGTCTGGTTGCAGAACATAATGCTGTGCGATCGCAAGTCGGGATGTTTGATGTATCGCATATGGGTAAATTTGCAATTTCTGGGGAGGGTGTTCTCGAAATCTTGAACAAGCTTGTGCCATCTAATTTAGGAAGAGTGAAGGTGGGACAGGCGCTATATACCGTTTTACTCAATGAACAAGCAGGAATTATTGATGATGTGATTTTTTATCGTCATGAACCTGATGGCGATCGCGAAAATTGGTCAGTAATTGTCAATGCCTCAACCACGGACAAAGACAAAGCATGGTTACTACAACATTTAGGCGATCGTCTAATTGATAATTCGTCTTCACAAACTCTTATTGCGGTTCAAGGTAAAACGGCGATCGCTACGCTCCAAAACATCATCACTGAAGATTTATCCAAGCTTCCTCGATTGCGGTTTGGACATACCTGTACAGAAGTGTTGGGTGTATCAAGTTTTGTCGCAAGGACAGGCTACACGGGTGAAGATGGCTGTGAAATCATGACAGATATCGAAACTGGTAGAGCGCTATGGCAAAAACTGCTTGAGCTTGGTGTCGCTCCCTGTGGCTTAGGTTGCCGTGATACTTTGCGCTTGGAGGCAGGAATGCATCTGTATGGACAGGATATGAATGACACGATCACTCCTCTTGAAGCTGATCTGATGTGGATTGTACATCTGAAAGAGAAAGGTGATTTTATCGGACGTACTGTTTTAGAAGAACAAAAACTAAATGGAGTCTCTCGCAAATTAATTGGTTTAGAGCTAGAAGGTCGCAATATTGCTCGTCACGATTACCCAATTCGTTTTGAAGGCAAAACTGTCGGCATTGTCACCAGTGGCACAATGTCACCAACTTTAGGTAAGGCGATCGCTTTCGGCTATGCACCAATTCATCTCGCTAAGAATGGTCAAATCCTCCAAGTCCAAATCCGTGACAAAGAGTTTCCTGCCAAAGTAACCAAGCGAAACTTCTTGTAGGATTTTGAGTAATCATTGTTTTTTCGTGTCAGTACAGCGCTTTGCGCTTACTCAAACCCCAGAAATAGTTTTGAAAGTGGCGCTTGCACCACTTTCAAAACTATTTCTGTACTACTCAAAGCCTCAATAGGCTGTAAGATACACAAGCAAAAAACTAATTTTTTAAGCTATCTGTCAAATATCCAGCAATTCTCACTATAAAAATCGGTTTCATAATGAGAATTGCTGTCAAATATTAAAATAGCTTGACAATTGGATCGTAGGTAAGTTAAGATAATATGCTTATGTCTAGAATTAAACTAGATATATACTCCGCCCACTAAAACTGCAGTCATTAGTGAATGAATAAGCCTACTCTTGTTACTCCTGCCTTCGTTCTACCAGATCTTGTAGAAATCCAGCGGGAGAGTTTTCGATGGTTCCTAGAAGAAGGACTTATTGAAGAGCTTGAGAGTTTCTCGCCGATTACAGATTATACGGGCAAAATGGAACTCCATTTTATTGCCAAAGATTATAAACTCAAGCGTCCAAAATATAGTGTTGATGAGTCCAAACGTCGGGATGCCACCTATGCCGTACAGATGTACGTTCCCACGAGGCTTATTAATAAAGAAACAGGAGAAATAAAAGAGCAAGAAGTTTTTATCGGCGATCTGCCTCTGATGACAGATCGTGGAACCTTCATTATCAATGGCGCTGAGCGAGTCATCGTTAATCAGATTGTCCGTAGCCCTGGGGTTTATTACAAACAAGAGATTGACAAGAACGGTCGCCGCACCTACAACGCCAGCCTCATCCCCAACCGAGGTGCTTGGCTGAAGTTTGAAACCGACAAGAATGATCTTGTATGGGTACGCATCGACAAAACTCGTAAACTTTCCGCACAGGTATTACTCAAGGCGATCGGCTTAAGTGACGCGGAAATTCTTGATGCGCTTACTCACCGTGAGTACTTCCAGAAAACGATTGACAAAGAAGGTCAGTTCGACGAAGACGAAGCTCTGAAAGAACTTTATCGCAAGCTCCGCCCAGGTGAACCTCCTACCGAGTCTGGTGGACGTGAACTATTGCGATCGCGCTTCTTTGACCCCAAACGTTATGACCTCGGAAAGGTTGGACGCTACAAACTCAATAAGAAGCTGCGCTTAAATACCCCTGACACGATGCGGGTACTGACCGAGAAGGATATTCTCACAGCGATCAACTACCTAATTAATCTCAAATTTGACATCGGTGAAATCGATGACATTGACCACTTGGGCAACCGTCGCGTCAGGTCAGTTGGTGAACTGCTCCAAAACCAAGTCCGGGTTGGCTTAAATCGTCTAGAGCGGATCATTCGCGAACGCATGACCGTCTCAGATGTTGACGCTCTCACACCAGCTTCGTTGGTTAATCCCAAACCGCTAGTAGCTGCAATCAAAGAATTCTTTGGTTCTAGCCAACTGTCGCAGTTTATGGATCAAACTAACCCTCTTGCGGAGTTGACTCACAAACGTCGCCTTAGCGCCCTTGGTCCTGGTGGTCTAACCCGCGAACGTGCAGGCTTTGCGGTTCGTGATATTCACCCTAGTCACTACGGTCGTATCTGCCCCATCGAAACTCCTGAAGGTCCTAATGCTGGTCTGATTGGTTCTTTGGCAACTCACGCTCGTGTGAATCAATACGGCTTTATCGAAACTCCCTATTACGCAGTTGAAAACGGCAAAGTTCTCAAGAATGAAGAACCTGTCTACATGACTGCTGATGAAGAAGATGAGTTTCGCGTAGCTCCTGGTGACGTAGCCACTAACGATGAAGGTTACATCTTTAACGAAATTGTACCGATTCGCTACCGTCAAGAATGGGGTACTGCTTCACCTGAAGAAATTGACTATGTTGCTGTTTCTCCTGTACAGATCATCTCAGTAGCAACATCACTGATTCCTTTCCTTGAGCATGATGATGCTAACCGTGCCTTGATGGGATCGAACATGCAGCGTCAAGCAGTTCCGCTATTGCGTCCTGAGCGTCCTCTCGTTGGTACTGGACTCGAAGCGCAAGCTGCTAGGGACTCAGGTATGGTGATCGTCTCACGAGTCACAGGTGAAGTCTCCTATGTCTCTGCCGACGAAATTCGCGTTAAGGCTGATGATACTGGATTAGAAAGTATCTATCGTCTACAAAAGTATCAGCGTTCAAACCAAGACACATGCTTAAACCAGCGCCCTCTGGTATGGGTTGGTGATACGGTTGTCGCAGGACAAGTACTTGCCGATGGCTCGGCAACTGAAGGCGGCGAAATTGCCCTCGGTCAGAATATTCTGGTTGCTTATATGCCTTGGGAAGGCTACAACTACGAAGACGCAATTCTGATTAATGAACGCCTTGTAATTGATGATGTCTACACCTCGATTCACGTTGAGAAATACGAGATTGAGGCACGTCAGACCAAATTAGGCCCTGAAGAAATCACTCGCGAAATTCCTAACGTTGGCGAAGATTCTCTCCGGAACCTTGATGAGCAAGGCATTATTCGCATTGGTGCTTGGGTAAGTTCTGGTGAAATCCTTGTTGGTAAGGTCACACCTAAGGGTGAATCCGATCAACCACCTGAAGAAAAGCTCTTAAGAGCGATCTTCGGTGAAAAGGCTCGTGATGTAAGAGATAACTCTTTGCGCGTACCAAACGGTGAAAAGGGTCGTGTTGTTGATGTGCGCGTATTTACTCGCGAACAAGGTGATGAGTTACCCCCTGGGGCAAACATGGTTGTCCGTGTGTATGTTGCTCAAAAACGCAAGATCCAAGTCGGCGACAAAATGGCAGGTCGTCACGGTAACAAGGGCATTATTTCCCGCATTTTACCGAAGGAAGATATGCCCTTCTTGCCCGATGGCACTCCTCTCGACATTGTGTTGAATCCTCTGGGTGTGCCTTCACGGATGAACGTCGGGCAGGTGTTTGAGTGTTTGCTCGGCTGGGCTGCGGAAAACTTGAATGCTCGCTTCAAAATCGTACCTTTTGATGAAATGTACGGCGAAGAAGCATCCCGCGAGTTAGTGCATGGTCAGCTAGAACATGCGCGTAACCATACCAGTAAGGACTGGATCTTTAATGACGGCTTCCCAGGTAAATTGACCGTATATGACGGACGTACTGGCGAGCCTTTCGATCAGCCCGTGACTGTTGGTAAGGCATATATGTTGAAACTGGTTCACCTTGTCGATGATAAGATCCATGCTCGTTCAACTGGCCCTTACTCTCTGGTTACCCAGCAGCCCCTTGGCGGTAAAGCTCAACAGGGCGGTCAGCGCTTTGGAGAAATGGAAGTTTGGGCTTTGGAAGCTTTTGGTGCTGCCTATATTCTCCAAGAATTGCTCACAGTCAAGTCTGACGATATGACAGGACGTAACGAAGCTCTCAATGCGATCGTTAAGGGACATGCAATCCCTCGTCCTGGCACTCCTGAGTCTTTCAAGGTATTAGTGCGCGAGCTTCAGTCTCTCTGTTTGGATGTGTCAGTGCACAAACTGTCTGAAGACGGCAGTAACCAAGATACTGAAGTGGATCTGATGGTTGATACTGGTTCACGTCGTACACCAAACCGTCCAACCTATGAGTCTGTCTACCGAGGCGACATTAATTTCGACGAAGATGACGATTAACGTTTAGAGATAGCGACACAAAGTCGCTACCTCTAGCAAATCACGAAAAATGCTTAGCATTTTTTTATAAATAAGGATTAAGCACGCAATCAATTAAGGACGTTGTAACGTATGGCGAAAGTGGAACAGCGATTTGACTATGTCAAGATTGGCTTGGCATCACCCGATCGCATTCGTAAGTGGGGCGAGAGAGTTTTACCAAATGGCAGTTTGGTTGGCGAAGTCACAAAACCTGAAACAATTAATTACCGCACACTGAAGCCAGAGATGGATGGCTTGTTCTGTGAGCGGATTTTTGGTCCTGCTAAGGATTGGGAATGCCATTGCGGTAAATATAAGCGTGTGCGCCATCGTGGTATTGTCTGCGAACGCTGCGGTGTAGAAGTCACGGAGTCACGAGTACGCCGTCACCGCATGGGCTTCATTAAGTTAGCGGCTTCAGTTACCCATGTATGGTATCTCAAGGGTATTCCTAGTTATATGGCGACTTTGCTGGATATCCCTCTACGTGATGTCGAGCAAATTGTTTATTTTAATGCCTACGTTGTCCTTAATCCCGGAATTCAGTCTGAGGTTGATGGTGTAATTGTTTCCGTAAATAGCCAAGAAATTCGTATTCGTGGCGTTGACGGCATTGAAAGAGCTTACCATCTACATCCTAAACATGTTGCTACTGTTAATGAGGGCAAAGTTGTTGAGGCTGGAGAGGCGATCGCTAGTGCCTACAATCTCTCATACAAGCAACTGCTTTCTGAGGATCAATGGATTGATCTAGAAGATCAAATCTATGCTGAAGAGCAAGTCCTAGATGGCATTGAGGTTGGTATTGGTGCGGAAGCAATCAAGCAGTTATTGCAAAACATTAATCTTGAAAAAGAGGCTGAACGTCTTCGCACAGATATCGAGAATTCTAAGGGTCAAAAACGCGCCAAATTAATCAAGCGCTTGCGCGTAGTTGATAACTTTGTGGCAACTGGTTCTCAGCCAGACTGGATGGTATTGGATGTCATTCCTGTAATTCCTCCAGATTTGCGTCCGATGGTACAGCTTGACGGTGGGCGCTTTGCTACTAGCGACTTGAATGATCTCTACCGTCGAGTAATCAACCGTAATAATCGTTTGGCGCGTTTACAAGAAATTCTCGCTCCCGAAATCATCGTCCGTAACGAAAAGCGGATGCTGCAAGAAGCCGTTGATGCGCTTATGGATAATGGTCGTCGTGGACGTACTGTAGTGGGTGCCAATAACCGTCCCCTCAAGTCGCTCTCGGACATTATCGAAGGTAAGCAAGGTCGTTTCCGTCAAAACTTGCTCGGTAAACGGGTTGACTACTCTGGTCGTTCCGTAATTGTTGTCGGCCCTAACCTCAAGATTCATCAATGTGGTCTGCCTAAGGAAATGGCGATCGAGCTATTCCAACCCTTTGTGATTCATCGGTTGATCAAAACGGGCTTGGTAAACAACATCAAGGCTGCCAAGAAGCTGATCCAGCGCAACGATCCAGCCGTTTGGGACGTTCTTGAGGATGTAATTCGCGACCACCCTGTCATGCTGAACCGCGCTCCGACGTTGCACCGTTTGGGGATTCAAGCCTTTGAACCATTGCTCGTTAGTGGTCGTGCGATCCAATTACATCCCCTAGTTTGTCCTGCGTTTAACGCTGACTTCGACGGTGACCAAATGGCGGTTCACGTTCCTCTATCAATTGAAGCGCAGGCTGAAGCTCGTTTATTGATGCTTGCCTCGAATAACATTCTCTCGCCTGCAACGGGTCGTCCGATCGTTACTCCTAGTCAAGATATGGTTTTGGGCTGTTACTATCTCACCACAGAAAATCCCTATAAGCAGAAAGGTCAAGGACGTTACTTTGCTAACTTCAATGATGTAGTAATGGCATACGAACAGGGTGAAATTGACATTCACGCCAATGTTTGGCTGCGATTTGATGGAATCGTTGAAGGTCAAGGCGCAGCTAAGGAAAATGAAGAGCCTAAGGTTACGGTTCTCGAAGATGGCACAAAGGTCAAGGAGTATGATTTCCGACGTACTCGTGAAGATGCTGAAGGTGGCTTGATTTCGCAATACATCAAAACTACACCTGGGCGCGTGATTTTCAATCAGGCAATTTATGCGTCTCTAGCTAGCTAAATGTTGTGAATAGCCACGCTTTGGGTGGCTATTCATAACCATAAAATTTCGATTAATTACTCAAAAGATTATTTAATAGCTTAATACCATGGCAGATTTCACGACTAGCAACACGGATTCGCCTGAAGAGAAGAAGCCTCAACGCTTTATCAATAGCACCATCGATAAGGGACAGTTGAAGAAGTTAATTGCTTGGGCATTTACACATTATGGAACAACTAGCGCCGCCAATGTTGCTGACCAATTAAAAGCACTAGGCTTTCGCTATGCAACTCAAGCTGGCGTGTCAATTAGTATTGACGATTTGCAAGTTCCTGCTAGTAAGAAGGCTTTACTAGCGGCGGCTGAGCAGGAAATTGAAGAGACTGAGAGCCGTTATACAAGGGGCGAAATCACTGAGGTTGAACGTTTCCAAAAAGTAATCGACACATGGAACGTGGCTAACGAAAACCTCAAAGATGAGGTGGTGAAAAACTTTAAGAGTAATAACCCCCTTAACTCGGTATATATGATGGCGTTCTCTGGAGCGCGTGGTAACATCTCACAGGTGCGTCAGCTAGTTGGGATGCGTGGTCTGATGGCTGATCCTCAAGGGGAAATTATTGACTTACCAATTAAAACGAATTTCCGCGAAGGGTTGACGGTTACTGAATATATTATTTCCTCCTACGGTGCACGTAAGGGGCTAGTAGATACAGCGCTACGCACGGCTGACTCTGGATACCTTACCCGCCGTCTTGTTGACGTATCGCAGGATGTAATCGTTCGTGAAAATGATTGTGGCACTACTCGCGGTATTAAGCTCAAGGCAATGCGTGATGGGGAAAAGACCTTAATTAAGTTATCCGATCGCCTATTTGGTCGTGTGGCGGCTGAGGATATTGTCGATCCTAAGACGGGCGAAGTGATCGTCATGCGCAACCAAGAGATTTCTGAAGATCTCTCCCTAGCAGTACAAAAGGCTGGGGTCGAAGAGGTTTGTGTCCGTTCCGCCTTTACCTGTGAATCGACGCGATCAGTTTGCCAGATGTGTTATGGCTGGAGCTTGGCTCATGCTGAGTTGGTAGATATTGGCGAAGCAGTAGGTATCATCGCCGCCCAGTCAATCGGTGAACCTGGTACACAGCTAACCATGCGTACTTTCCACACAGGTGGTGTATTTACTGGGGAAGTTGCCGAACAACAACGCGCTCCCTACGATGGCACAATTAAGTACAGTAAAAAGCTTAAAGTTCGCCCCATGCGTACCCGTCATGGTGAAGATGCATTCATCGTGGAATCAAATGGCGACTTTACCTTAGAGAGCTCAGAAGGTAAGCGCACTTATGCTGTTACTCAAGGCTCGACCTTATTAGTTCGTGATGGACAAAAGGTAACTCAAAGCCAACTGATGGCTGAGGTTTCAGCAACAGGTAAAACTTCTCGTAAAACTACGGAAAAGGCGACCAAAGCGCTAAATACTGGTTTGGCTGGTGAAGTTTTGTTCTCGGATCTGGCGATTGAAGAGAAAAAAGACCGTCAAGGTAATACTAGCTATGTTGCTCGTGGTGAAAAAGGTCGGGTTTGGGTATTGGCTGGTGAAGTCTATGACTTGCCTCCAACGGCTGAACCAACTGTCAAAAATGAAGCCTATGTTAAAGAAGGTGATGTACTTGCAGAAACTCGCTTGATTACTGAGCATGGTGGAGTTGTACGTCTGAGTGAAGAAGATAGCCGCCATAATCGTGAAGTTGAAATTATTACTGCCTCAGTAGTATTAGATCAAGCGATCGTCAAGGAAGAAAGCTACCAAGGTCGTGAGCATTACATTCTAGAAACTCAGGGTGGTCAAAGCTTCTCACTCAAAGCTTCCCCAGGCTCAAAACTGATTAACAATCAAGTTGTTGCTGAACTGATTGATGATACTTATCAAACTAAGAGTGGCGGTATTATCAAATTTGCTGGCGTGGAAGTCGCGAAGCGTAGCAAGGGCAAGCAGGGTTATGAAGTCGTCAAGGGTGGCACTTTGCTTTGGGTTCCTGAAGAAACCCATGAAGTGAATAAGGATGCTTCCCTATTGATGGTGGAAGAGAATCAGTTTATCGAGGCTGGTACAGAAGTCGTTAAAGATATCTTCAGTCAAACCGCAGGGGTAGTGGAAGTATTCCAAAAAAATGACATTTTGCGTGAAATTGTGATCAAACCAGGTGATTTACATCTTGTTGATGATCCACAATCTGCCATGCAAAAGAATGGCACTTTAGCGCAACCAGGCACAGAAATTATGCCAGGATTGACTTCCCCTGAACTGCGCTATGTGGAATATCTGGACTCAACCGAAGGCCCAGCCTTGCTACTGCGTCCCGTGGAAGAATATCAAGTTCCTGATGTACCAACGGTTCCTAGCCAAGAGTCAGTCAACCAAGAAGGTCGCTCGATTGGTCTACGGGCTGTGCAGCGTATTCCCTACAAAGATGGCGATCGCGTGAAGGCGATCGATAGCGTTGAGCTACTCAAGACTCAACTATTGCTGGAGGTTGACACCGATGCTCCTCAGTTGGCTGCGGACATTGAGTTTATTCCTAATGACAGTGATCCAGGTAGCTTGCGTTTGCAATTAGTAATTCTCGAATCCTTGGTGATTCGTCAAGATCACTCTAGCGACCCCGCCCATACCACCTCACGCACCCGTTTGCTAGTAAATGATGGCGATCGCATTGATCCAGGTGCAGTCGTTGCCCGCACGGAAATTCTCTGTAAGAAAGCAGGTCAAATTCGCGGCATTCGTCAAGGGGCAGAAGTTGTACGTCGCTTGCTGGTTGTTACTGAGGCCGATTGCATCACCACCCCTTGCTCGAACCCCACAGTGCAAGCTGGCGATCTTTTGCGATCAGGCGATGAAATCGGTGAGGGATTGATTACTGAAGAGTCGGGACAAGTCCTCAAGGTAGAAGATGGCTCCGTTGTATTTCGGATTGGTCGTCCTTATCTGGTATCCCCTGGAGCATTGTTGCAGATCCACGATGCTGACCTTGTGCAACGTGGTGACAGCATTGCACTGCTAGTGTTTGAGCGAGCCAAAACTGGAGACATTATTCAAGGGTTGCCACGGATTGAGGAACTCCTCGAAGCCCGTAAGCCTAAAGAAATGTGTGTACTTGCCCGTTCCACAGGCACTGCTCAAGTCACATACGACTCCGACGACAATCCTGAAGTGAAGATTCTCGGCGATGATGGCGTTCTTGATGATGATTATTCGTTCAATGCAGGTCAGAGCGTAATCATATCCGATGGTCAAAAGGTCTTGGCTGGTGAAGCTCTCACCGATGGGCCTGCTAATCCCCATGACATTCTCGATATCTATTTCCATGCTTATAAGGAACCTCTAGGAGTCAGACAAGCAGCGTTAATTGGTTTGCAAAAGGTGCAAGAGTTCTTGATGAACGAAGTCCAATCTGTATACCAATCTCAAGGTGTAGATATTTCCGATAAGCACATTGAAGTAATTGTTAAGCAGATGACTTCTAAGGTACGTATTGAGGATGGTGGTGATACTACCCGTCTGCCAGGTGAGCTAGTAGAACTTCATCAAGTTGAACAAATCAACGAAGCGATGGAAATTACCGGCGGTGCGCCTGCGGACTATACGCCTGTGTTGATGGGTATTACCAAGGCTAGCTTAAATACCGACAGCTTTATCTCGGCAGCGAGTTTCCAAGAGACGACTCGTGTTCTTACGGAAGCAGCGATCGAAGGTAAGTCTGACTGGTTGCGTGGCTTGAAGGAGAACGTAATTATTGGTCGTTTGATTCCTGCGGGTACAGGCTTTAATGCTTACGACACGCCTATCGTTGATGTCGATAATGGTTATGAGCCAGATCTCGGCTATGACGAAGAAGCGGATGATGTGATCATTGATGACAATACTGCTCGTAATTATCAGATCATTGAGCCTCGGATTGAGCCAATCCGCGTTGTCGATAAGCCTCGCAGCCGTCGTAGCTTTGACGATGAGCTAGTGGATGACGATGTGGAGTTTGATGATGATGAGGAAGATGATGATGATGATGATTTTGAGGATGAAGACTAAATAAAAAGAAGGGTTCGCATTGCGAACCCTTCTTTTTTTGCTTTATTCATAATGATTAAGGAAAAATGGGGGGAGACTTTTAATTTGTACACATTGTGCATTTGTATCAGCAGGGTTTACAACTGATTACTAAGCTTAAGAAAAAAATGAAAAACTCTCTGGTCAATCTCATCGATAAGATTTTGCTTTGCAAACGGACGATTATTGAGTCGGTCAATGACCAACTGAAAAACATTTCTCAGGTTGAGCATTCAAGACATTGTAGCTTTTTCAATTTCTTCGTTAACCTTTTGGTTGGATTAGTTGCCTATACCTATCGCGAGACTAAACCTGCTTTGGATCTTCTCTTCAAAGGCTGGCCTGCTCTTCCTCCTGCTTGATTTTAGTTCGTCGAACTCTCACGTTGAATTAGCCACTCGATAGAGCTTTTCCCTTTAGTATAGTTATATTCACTTGCATTAGGGAAAACCAAAACCCAAGAAGTGAGGGGGCTTTAGCTATTTCTTGCATTGCAGTAAGTACAAGTTCTAATCTTGTTGAATCGATAATACAAGAGCATCTAGTTTTCTGATTCTTTCAACCATGATCTTCATCACGTTTAGTGCAAAATTAGGAGTTTGTTGCACTAGAAAGGTAAATCGCTTGTGATCGACAGGGACTAGCTTACATTCAGTTTTAGCGATCGCTGTGGCGCTTCTGGGGCTAGAGTCAATTAGTGCCATTTCCCCAACGATTCCGCCAGAAGCTGTGGTGTCTAGTAACTTACCATCTATGGAAATTTCTACTTCCCCTTCAATGATTGCGTACATATGATCGGCGATTCCACCCTTTTCAAAGATCACTTGACCTGCGGGGATGATCACAAAGTCTTTTGCGTTATTAAACAAGTCAATTGTAGTCAAGATTAAGCTCCACTTTATACAAAAGTAAATTAAACGATGAATAGGAATATAGTGCTTGACAAGCAAGCGAAGTATATAGATTAGTTTCCCCGCCGAAGGCGGGGAAACTAATCTGTACTATAAAGGCTATATATTGTTTATTGTAATTGCAAAGTAAGAAATTTTAGCTGTTAGTTAAAAACTTAAAAATAATTGTCTATATCTGCTAATAAAGAGGATTTCGGGGATTAAATTAAGCTTGGTAAATCAAATTTGTAGCTTAACTAATAAGGTTAAATATAAATTAACTTAAAGTTAAATACTTGTAATAGTACAACAATTAAAACTGCGATCGCTGCCCCAATTGTTGTATTAATACCATTGACGATTTCATTGGTAAGCCAGTCATATTTTTCTTGCAAAGTTGCACCGATCAGGCTTTCGATATTGGTGGCAATGAAAGCAGCGATCGCACACCAAAGCAAGTCCCAAGGACTAGCTAGTAAGCCCACTGCCCAACCAATTGCAGCAATTAATAACGAGCCGATAATTCCTGCGATTGTGCCTTCTAAACTAACAGCGCCCTCTGTGCCTGCGGGGACAGGTTTGAGCGTGGTGATTAAAAATGTGCTTTTGCCATAGGCTTTACCGATTTCGCTGGCAGTCGTATCCGCAAGCTTAGTGCTAAGACTAGCAACATAGGCTAACAACCACAGAGGATTGGGCGCGATCGCCTGACCGATGGCACAAACCGCACCTGTAGCCGCCGATCCCCACAAATTTTCAGGTCCCCTTGCACCATCACGTTTCTCGGCAATGCCTTTCGCTTCTTTAATATCTTTGCCGATGCGAGTTACCCCCGAACCGACGATCAGATAGCTTAAAATGACAAGATAACCTTGCCATCCCAGGCAACCCCAGACTGTTATCCCTAACGCCCATGCATGGCAAATGCCTGTAGTGGTCAAGACTTTGCGAGGTAATAGTAAGGCGATCGCACCAAGAACTGTATTGAGGTTGATCGCGATTAACCAGTTTTGTGAAATTAGGAAACTATCGATCATAGAAGTTAGTCTTAGGTAACTTAATCAACATACTACGGAGTAAAAATAATGGCAGTAGCAATTGAATTGTTCTGGGGAAATTTAAGTGGTTTTATGACTTGGAATCTTTTCCTAGCAGTAATTCCTTGCGTACTTAGTTTTATTTTATTTGCAAAGCGATCCCCAAAGCGATTACCGATTAATCCTTTGTGGTGGTTTGGTCTGGCAATATTTGTATTATTTTTGCCCAATGCACCCTATGTGATTACTGACATTATTCACTTCGTTAGGGATGTACGCGCCGATGTTTCGGATAATGGCATTATTTTTGTGTTGATTCCTCAATATATTGCCTTTATTTTGCTGGGCTTCCAGTGCTATGCGATTTCTTTAATTAAGCTGGTTCAATATGTAGATTGGCTCAAACTGACTAGAAAGATAACTTTGCTGGAAGTAAGCATCAACTTTATTTGTGCGATCGGTGTGTATTGGGGAAGATTTAATCGCTTAAATAGTTGGGATGTGTTTACCAATCCCCAAAGTGTGCTCCAAGATGCCATTCGCAACCTAGGGAATCCTAATTTTTTCCTAGGTACAATTGTATTTTTCGTTATCTTTACTAGTCTCTATTACATTTTTAAATGGGTTAATCTGGCGATATTGTTCTATTGGTATAATCAATCTAAACAAGCAGCTACATAGTAAGAATCAATCTTTGCTGATTGATTCAGGAAGCTTTTTATATGATTGCTGAAACTTCAGAAAATTGTCTTGAATCATTCAATCTTGATAGTCCACAAGTCTTGTTCTCAATTCTTCAATCTCTCCGTCAACAAGTAGCCAGTGAAGCAAGGGTTACTTTTGACCTATGGAAAACGCACATTCAGCGCCCTGAATTTCTTGCAAGCGCCTTGAACCTAGCCCAATATTTAGCATTAAGGCGGCACGATTTGCGATCGCTTCAAGCAGCACTAATGCCTTGGGGTCTTTCTTCACTGGGACGGATTGAATCACGAGTCATGCCTAATCTTGATGCTGTCATGGCAACTTTGCAAGTCATTTGCGGCACAGCATTAACACAACAGCAAAATCGTCCACCGATTGAATCTTTCTTTGAGGGTAGTCGTTTACTCAAAAAACATACAGAAGAATTATTTGGAATGAACTGTAACCACCGTCGAGTCAGGATTATGGTAACTTTGCCTACGGAAGCTGCCACAGACTACGAACTGGTGCGAAAAATTATTC
>Ga0169931_10006541_pt1 | contig 17548 bp, 10 predicted proteins | sample Kivu_15m_20L_FD_129675 | JGI IMG/M metagenome (GOLD analysis project Ga0169931, IMG submission 129675) | Freshwater microbial communities from Lake Kivu, Western Province, Rwanda to study Microbial Dark Matter (Phase II) - Kivu_15m_20L... | ecosystem: Environmental > Aquatic > Freshwater > Lake...
ATACGGGGTTCAAGCTCTCTTTTTAAAGGGTCTCGTTTATCTTCAAGAAAAGATTGTCTTGTGTCGAGTAGCCATTTTTTAACTCTTGGATCTTCGATCGGCAGCCCTGCAAAAAGCCTCAGATGAGGGGGCATGATTTCAGGACTTTCAGTAATCTCTTTTGTCGCCTCTTGAAAGATCTCCTCGTCAGAGGGGTAATCCTGCCACCTAAAAGAAATGCTAGCATCAGCCGTAAAATCTCCATCTGAGACCAGAAACTTGCCAACGATTTGACACGATTTGAGTCTAGTACTTTCATCGATGTTTTGCTGCAAGGATTTGGTAAATTCTGGTGCTCTATCAAAAGTGTGTAAATTCAAAATGCTAGAAGCGGCTGACAAAAGTTTCCCCTAAAATAATTTTAAATGAATTTTACCACAAAGGGGCCTATAAATCCCCAATATACAAAGAAATCATGAAGAAATCTAAAGTTTAAATTATTACTTACCTATTCGCAGCGCATTTGACTTCACCAACGTATCAAATAACAAATATTTTATCTCCTGATCAGAAAACCCTTGCAACGCCCCTAGGCAATTCCCTTCCCATTTATCATAAATTTTTATAAAATTATTCTCTTATGTGGAGGTTTTGATGGGAGAATTCATTGGCTGCCTTTTTCTAATATTTATTATTGGGTTTATCTATTTCTTGCCCTCGATTGTTGGCCGAAATAAGAGAAACTCTTTAGCCATATTCGTTTTAAATTTTTTCCTTGGCTGGACGATTTGGGGATGGGTGGGCGCCCTAGTCTGGGCCTGCCTAAAGGAAAATAAGCCGAACCCCTGTAATTACAGATTCTACAAGCAAAACCCCCACTAACCTGAGGTTGAAATGTCTAATAATAGAAACTTAATTTCTGAAAAAACTAAGGAACTAAACCAACAACTTTCATCGGTAATAAATGATTTATCGGAGGAAGAGTTGAAATTTGTACAAGGTACTTTTAATATTGCACGTGAAAGATTTTCGGAAGAATTAGGTTCAGAACTTGAGAATTTTGACGACATTTCAAAACGAAAAATAGATTTTAATTATCTAAAGACAGTTATTGGAAAGCTAAGATCTAATTTGCTTGATTTATCACTTAGAAATCCCTTTATAAAATTTAAAAATCCAAAAAAAAGTCTAGAATTACCATGGTTAAAGGGGAGCGAATTTTTAGATAATTTTTTCAAAAGCAAAAAAAGGCCTCTAATTTGTCCTAGTAAGGAAGAAAATTTAAAATTTTTATCTGATTCAGAAACAGAGGGTCTAGAAAATGTTTCTGAATCCATTGAAGACAAAATCTATAGTCAATTATCGGCTAAAGAATTAGATAAAACACTCAGGTACATAGAGCGCCAAAGCAAATCGGAGCAGGAGGAATCGGGTTGTGATACCCTACACCTTCTATGTGGATTTTTAGAATATTCTACATCTGGATTCGAGCAGGTTGACGACAATCAGTCGCTTTGCAGAGCCCCTTTGTTGATACTCAAGGTAGGATTGCAAAAAACAGGTCGGAACAAATTTACCGGCTATCAAGATTATGCTCTTTTTCTTAGTGAAGATGCCCAGATTGAGGACAACGAGACTTTGCGAGAAAAACTTAAGCAGGAGTTGGGAATAAATTTGCCAACTTTTTCTGACGATAAAACGCCAAAAGCTTATTTTGAAGAAGTAGCTCAAATTTGCAGATCAAGATCTAATTGGAAAGTTTCTGAGAATATTTACCTGGGTTTTCTTTCGTTCAAAAAGCTAGTTTTGTGGAATGATTTAAATCTTGAAGAGAACCTGGATATTCTTCAAAACACAATTTTAAGGAAGATTTTTTGCTTGGATGCCTCGGAAGCTCCTAAAGCTACTCTCTCTGAAAGCTGTAATGAGGAGTTTTCTATAGAAAACCATCCTATGGTGGATGTGCCTTGTATTTACGACATGGATAGTTCCCAGCATAGCGCGCTTATAGATGCTCTAGATGGCAAAAATATGGTAATTGTTGGCCCCCCCGGGACTGGGAAATCTCAAACCATAACAAACTTGATAGCTCTGGCTATGGATAGGGGAAAATCTGTTCTTTTTGTCTGTGAGAAAAAAGCCGCGATAGAAGTTGTGAAAAGAAAACTCGAGCAGGCTCATTTAGGTGAATTTTGTTTAGATCTTCATAATAGCAATACATCTTCAAAAGCTATGCTAGAGACCATTAAAAAAAGACTGGAGACCTCTTTCGAAGATGAAAAAGTCGATGGTTTTCAATTGCGAAGTCTTAAAGATAGAAGAGCGAGGCTTTCCCGATATGTTGAACTTTTGAATAAGGAAGATCACACGCCGCAAGCTACTTCTTTTCATAGTTTAATATGGAAAACAGAAAAGGCTAGATTAACTATTGAAGAAACATCTGAGCACGCAATAAAAAAGCTAGAGAATATTATTTGGAAGGATGCAATTCAGTGGTCTGAGGATGATGTATACAAACGGATAAATCTCCTTGAAAATATAAAAAAATACTTTGTTCAGCTGCCTAATTTAAAAAGTATAGAGAAAGATTTAGAAAGATTACCTCCTATTCACTATCCAGTAGGCAGAAATCTAGAATCCTACCTTGACCAGTCAGTGAGCTCCATTCTCGAGTTTAAACAAGATTTAGAACTCTTTTTTAATTCTGATGAGAAACAAGTTATTGATACGGATACATTGAGTGGGGATTTACAAAAATTCTTAGAAAATCATACAAAATTCTCTATTCCACGGGATAAAATTGGAGCTACAAGTTCGATCTTATCTTCTTTAGACAGTGAAATTCCCTTAAACGATATTAATGATGCGATAGAGGTCATCAGTGCAATAAAAAGTACAGTAGAAGATTTATCCCCTTTCAAATGGTTTAGATCTTTTGATGTTAGTCAATTTGAGCTAACTGAAAGTAGCATTGATGATATTCTAATATCTAATCTTGGACAAATAAGTCAGGGAATTCAAAAAACCCTGGCAGATTTAAGATCAATCTTAAGGTTTAATACTATAAGTGCCCATTCGCTCCCCATAGGCAATATAGTTAAAATTTATGAAAATCTTTATAATTTAGATCCATATTTGCTTAATTTCAGCATAGGGGATGTGCTTGGAGAATTTTCGGATCATAATATCCTTACATGGAGGAAGCTTTTTAAGGAAAAAAAGGAACTAGATCTTATTTTTTCGATGGATTGTCTTCCAACGATTGCAGAGATTCAAGAAAAGATAGGGGTATTACAAGAATTTTCGAGCCCATGGAAGCGATGGTTTTCCAGAGAATTTAAAAAATTAGAAAAATCCCTGGAAGCTCTGTCTCAAAAGCTCCCAAGAGTCAAAAAATAGGATTAGAGAATTTAAAAAAACTTTGTGTTTGGATGGAGAAAAAGGAAAGTTTTTTTAATGAAAACAAAAAGATATTACGTTTTTTTTGGGAGAAATTTGATACAACCCCATCAAATTTCATTATTTTTGAAAAAGTCGCTAAGGATCTAAGTAATTTACTTGAAATAACTCCTCTATCTAATGCTGTTACTATTTCTAAAATTCTCAAAACTCTACAGGATGTTAAGGGGTACATTCATAGTTTTAGTAGCTTGAATTCTTTAGCTGACCCAGAGTTTTTGTGGGCTGATATAGAGTCTGCGATTTTGAATTTAAACGAAACTTTAAAAAGAATCAAAGAAGCTGGGCATGAATTTATTTCCTCAGCTTTCACACTGAGAGACCTGGTTAGATTAAAGTCTATTAAACAGGATATTGAAAGCTTGTTGGGATTAGCCAAAAAACATCAATTACTTAGACCTATCAACGATCAGCTAAGTTCCTTAGACAAAGTCATTCTAAACGATTATTTAACGATACTAAATATATTTAAATCTGTAAAATCCATTAACTTTTCTCGCTCATTTGAAAATATATTTATATCAAATTTTTCAAATTTGGAGTCTCTTTCGCATTCAGTAAAAAAACTTATGGAGTCTTTGTCCGTTTGGTGTGATTCTAAAAAAATTATCGAGGAATCGGGTTTCCAAAATTTAGATGTTTTATCCAATAAGAAAATATTCGACACTGACAAGGTTAGCGACTATATCCAAGATTTAAGAGGCTTGAAACAGCTAATTCATCTCAGAGACGCCTGGTTACAGTATAAAAAACTTCGCCTGGAATCAAAAGATTACAATCTCACAGATCTAATAAAATTACTTGAGTCAGGTACGCTTGCACCTCAAAATCTGGTTGATGCATTTGATTATTTATATTATCAGTCAGCCGTTTGGCAAATATTTGACGACTTTCCTGAATTGAATGAAGCGACAGGGGAATATCTTGATTCATTGCGCTCGGAATTTGCCTATATTGACAGAGATATCATTAAGTCTAACGGAGCTAAAATTTCTCGAAATATTTCCCGCCGTGAGGTTCCCGTCGGCACAGTAGGTAGAAATATTTCAGATTTTGATAATCTTGCACTGCTAAAAAGGGAATTCAATAAATCTCAAATGCATATGCCTATACGAAAACTTATGCTAAAAGCTTGGGGAGCTATCTCTGCTTTAAAACCTTGTTTTCTCATGAGTCCAATATCCGTTGCGAAATACCTCAATAAAAACGCAAAATTTGATTTGCTGATTATAGATGAAGCCTCTCAAATGCGATTACCAGAATCACTCTCAAGCATCATGCGTTCAAAACAGATAGTTGTTGTGGGAGATCCAAAGCAGCTCCCTCCTACAAGTTTTTTTGATACAACCATGGGTTTAGAAGATGAAGAGTCAGAGCTTTTAAGTATCGCAGAGGATTCAAAAAGCATTCTTGAGACATGTATGCAATCTTTTCAAAATGCTAGGTATCTCCGCTGGCATTACCGATCAAGGCATCAGGATCTCATACAGTTTTCAAATCACAACTTCTACGATGATAATCTAATTGTCCTCCCATCGCTTTATAATTCAAGCCATGGGATGGGTATTTTTTATAATTACGTAGATGATGCCGTCTATTCACAAGGTGTAAATTTAAAAGAAGCAGAAGAGCTAGTAAAAAAACTCATAATTCAATTGGAGCAAAATGAAACGAGCTCTGTTGGAGTTGTGGCTATGAATGTATCTCAACAAAATGCAATATACGATATTTTTTACAAAAAAGTTACCGAATGCCCTCGTCTATATCAAATCGTCCAGAACTTGGAGTCTCTTGGTCATGATGTGTTTATCAAAAATTTAGAAAATGTTCAAGGTGATGAAAGAGAAGTAATTTTCATCTCGACCGTTTACGGGAAAAGCTCAGAATCTTCTGTGGTAAGACAGAACTTTGGACCTATAAATAGTTTACTTGGATCTCGTAGGCTAAATGTCTTATTTACCCGGGCTCGTCAAAAAATAGAGCTATTTACGTCTTTGCAACCGGAGGATGTAAGATGGACAGAATCGCAAAATGAGGGATTAAGAATTTTTAGGGATTACCTAGAGTTTGCAAAAACCGGAACTATGCCGTTCAAAAGTATTGAGGGGGGGAAACCTGAAAACCCGTTTGAGGAAGCTGTTGCAAATCTGTTAGACAGGAATGGCTATCAGGTTGTTCCCCAGCTAGGCTTTAAAGGGTATTGGATTGACTTGGCTGTAAAAAACCCAGACGATCCGAATGGGGCTTACCTTGCAGCTATCGAGTGTGATGGTGCGACTTATCACAGCAGTAGATCGGCTCGCGACAGAGATCGTATTCGCCAAGAGTTACTAGAATCTCTAGGTTGGAAAGGAAAAGTATACCGTATTTGGTCAACAAACTGGTTTAAGAATTCTCGAGTAGAGAGCGAAAAGTTGTTAAATTTTCTCTCCTCAAAAAGATTAAATTCTAAGGCAGAGGTTTTTTAAAATGATTAAAAGTTGGGGATTTTGACATATGGATTTTAAAATTTTAGGACTTGCTTTAAGAACGGTTTCAATAAAGGGAGCTGCAAGCATTTTAAACTGTCACGTCGATACGGTTCGTCGAGCAATAAAAAGCGGTCAGTTAACAGCGTTTTAGATTAATAAAAGGGGTCAACGGCAGATAATCATTGAAGAGATCGAAAAATTTATGAAGGGAGTTATTTAAATGTTTGGTTTGGATGGGACATTTTTGGTGATGGTAATCGTTGGTCAATTCCTCTACGTAATTTATAAAGCCGTTGTTCACTGGAATGATGAGGAAACTGGAGAGTTTTATGGACCGTAGGGTATTTACTTTAAAAGAGGCTGCTCAAATTCTTGGCGTACATGTCGACTCGGTGCGTCGCTCGATTAAAGCCGGAAAAATTAAAGGCATACAATTGGTTAAAGCCGGGAATTGGAAAATCACACGCGAAGAAATCGAACGCTTTATGAGAGGAGAGGGAGGCATCAATGAAAAGCGCGTACCTTAAGTCATCTCTCCATTCATTACCGGTATTAACCCCAACCCATTTCGTTAAATACGAAACCCATCCCCTATGGATTTGGTACGATCTTTTTGGCGATCAGTCAAAAAAAGAGGAGATCTCCGAATTTGCCCTTAAACTCATGGATGAGGGCGTCATTCATGAAAAGACCTATATCAACGAGCTGGATTACACGGAAGTCAAAGCTGAAAAAGCCGGAGAAGCTTTCTGTGAAACGATCGATTTAATGAAACGCGGGGCTCCCCTTATTTACCAAGGCTGCATCCAAATCGAACGGAACGGTATTCTTTACCGGGGCCGGCCCGATCTTCTTGAAAGACGGGAAGGCTTGTCTTGTTTCGGTAATTGGCATTATGCCCCCATAGAAATCAAATCATCTTCAAAGATCAAGCCCCTACATAAGCATCAGCTTAACTTTTATTCAATTATTCTCGAAGAGCTTCAAGACGTTCTTCCGCAAGATATGGGGGTAATTAACCGCCATCAAACAAGATTGCAGTATCTGGCATCACACGAGGATTATCAAAAGACTAAGACGCTCAGCGAAGAGATCTTGGCGGTAATGCGTGGCAACAAGCCTTTAAGCACCATCACAAGCAAGTCTAAAAATAGCCCGTGGTTTAAGATGGCGCTACGGGAAGCTAAAGACAACCGAGATATTTCTTTGGTTTATAAACTCGATAGCCGCAGCCTTGAAATCCTGCGCGGTATCGGGATAAAAACGCTCGATGAACTCGTTTGCGTGGAAGTGGACTCTCTTCCTAAAATTCCCTATGCCTCTCCCGACAAACTTCAAAGAGCCCAACTTCAAGCCAAAGCGCTTATTCAAGATAGTATTATCCCACTGGAAACCGCTCCGGAGCTTCCCGATCATCAACTTAAGCTTTACTTCGATATTGAAGGAAACCCTCTCTTAGATATAGACTATCTCTTTGGGATCTGGGTCAGCGGTGATCCGAACCGGCTATATGCCCCTAAAAACAATTCTCGATTTTACGAGGGGGAAGAGAGCTATTTTGTTTACTTTCTCGCCGAGCACCCCAATGAGGAAAACTCTATGTGGAAAGCGTTTTTGGAGTGGGTAGCCGTACTCCCTGATGAATATTCCGTTTTTCACTATGCCAACTATGAAAAGACTCATCTCAAGAAACTAAGCGAGCGATACTGCGGCTCTGAGGCTCTTGAGGCATTCCAAAACAACTTAATCGATCTCCAAAATGTTGTAGAGCAGTCCGCCATATTTCCGCTCCATTTCTACTCCATCAAAGATCTCGCCAAGTCCCGCTTCATCAACTTCAAGTGGCGCCATCAAAAGGCAGGTGGCGGCCAAAGCGTCTTTTGGTATGATCAGTGGCTCGCAACCGGCGACAAAGCCATCCTTGAAGACATCGTCAATTACAACGAGGATGACGTCCGCGCTACGGCAGCTCTGTTTCAAAGTCTAAAACTAATAGGAAGTAAAGTTGTCTGACATTATAAAAAGAATGGACTCCTGTAACATTAAGAGCTTTAAAAGAAACTCAACCAAAAATATTGAAAAACTTTTAAGCCCTTGCAAAGCCCTATTGTACAAGACTTTTTGATCTTGGAGAAGAGTACAAGGGGATTTCCGATTTCATTGGAAGTGGAACTTTTGTGCTAATTGAGGGTCGTTCAGGCATTTTGACCAATCATCATGTTGCGTTGGTATTTGGAGTAAAAAATCGATCATGGGTTAATGTTCCAGTTGCTGTAGACCGGCTTGCGACAGAGATCGTATTCGCCAAGAGTTACTAGAATCTCTAGGTTGGAAAGGAAAAGTATACCGTATTTGGTCAATAAACTGGTTTAAGAATTCTCGAGTAGAGAGCGAAAAGTTGTTAAATTTTCTCTCCTCAAAAAGATTAAATTCTAAGGCAGAGGTTTTTCAAAATGATTAAAAGTTGGGGATTTGGGGTTTTGGCGCTTTTTGCTTACTGTATCTATCTGGTAGGTAAGGGGATATATTTTTGGGCTTCAGAGGATTGTGGAGAGTACTGATGTCAAGAATGAAATAGTAGGGTTATTAAAAGATAAAGATCCTATAATAAGACTCTAGACGCCAACGAGTTTCTGATTTAGAATGGGAAAATAAAATAATGACAAGCAATCAACAACGCGCCGCCCTTCAACGCCAAATCTGGGCTATTGCCAACGATGTGCGCGGCACAGTAGACGGTTGGGATTTTAAGCAATATGTCCTAGGCACCCTGTTTTACCGCTTCATCAGCGAAAACTTTACTCTTTATATGGAGGCTGATGACGATAGCATCAATTATGCGAATCTCAGCGATGATGTTATCACGTCAGACATCAAAGACGATGCTATTAAAACCAAGGGATACTTCATCTACCCCAGCCAGTTATTTGTCAACGTTGCTAAAAACGCTAATAGAAATGAAAGCTTGAACACCGATTTGGACTCAATTTTTTCCGCCATAGAAGCCTCTGCCAATGGCTATCCCTCCGAAGGCGATATCAAAGGTCTGTTTGCCGACTTTGATACTACTAGTAACCGACTAGGTAATACTGTTAAAGATAAAAACAGTCGTTTAGCAGCCGTATTGAAAGGCGTGGCAGGTTTAGATTTTGGACATGATTTTTATGAAAAAAGTGATGCCGCCCAGATTGACCTATTCGGTGATGCTTATGAGTTCCTTATCTCAAACTATGCTGCTAATGCCGGTAAATCCGGTGGTGAATTCTTTACCCCGCAGCACGTTTCTAAGCTGATTGCAAAACTTGCTATGCACAAACAAACCAGCGTCAATAAAATTTATGATCCTGCCTGTGGCTCCGGTTCGCTATTACTACAAGCCAAAAAACACTTCGAATCCCAGATAATTGAAGAGGGTTTCTTCGGTCAAGAAATTAATCACACTACATACAACTTGGCCCGGATGAACATGTTTTTACACAATATTAACTACGACAAGTTCAATATCCAGTTAGGCAACACCTTAACTGACCCCCATTTTCTTGATGATAAACCGTTTGATGCTATCCTTTCTAATCCCCCTTACTCGGTAAATTGGATAGGTTCAGATGACCCAACCCTAATTAACGATGATCGCTTTGCTCCTGCGGGTGTATTAGCACCTAAGTCCAAAGCCGATTTTGCTTTTGTCCTGCATGCCCTCAGCTACCTATCCAGTAAAGGTCGCGCTGCTATTGTATGTTTTCCCGGTATTTTTTACCGCGGCGGTGCTGAACAAAAAATTCGCCAGTATCTGGTTGATAACAACTATGTGGAAACGGTCATTTCACTTGCTTCTAACTTGTTTTTTGGCACCACCATTGCGGTGACCATTTTGGTGTTATCTAAACACAAAACCGATAATACAACCCAATTTATTGATGCCAGTGGTTTATTTAAAAAAGAAACCAACAACAACACGCTGACCGATGAGCACATCGAAAAAATCATGCAGGTATTCGATAGCAAAGCAAATGTGGAACACTTCGCCCAGTCCATACCTTTTGAAACCATAGCCGGCAACGACTACAACCTGTCAGTGAGCAGTTATGTGGAGGCAAAAGACAATCGCGAAATCATTGATATTACCCATCTTAATGCTGAAATAAAAACCACCGTTGCTAAGATTAACCAGCTGCGTACTGATATTGATGCGATTGTGGCGGAGATTGAAGGATGAGTAGTATGAGATATCTGGAAAAGCTACTGGATGGGGTTGAGGTGGAGTGGAAAGAGTTAGGGAAAGTAGCTGAAATCAAACGCGGCACTTCAATTACGAAAAAGAACGTAACACCAGGAGAAATTCCTGTAATTGCTGGAGGACGGACACCAGCTTATTTCCACAATCAAAGTAACCGTACTGGTCAAACAATTGTGATTGCTGGATCTGGGGTGTATGCGGGATTTCTTACTTGGTGGGAACAGCCAATTTTTGTATCGGATGCTTTTACTATAAAGTCTCGAAGTGACGTTCTTAACAAATATTGTTATTACTGGCTCCAAGGCAAGCAACACCAATTACACGAGATGCAAAGTTGTGGCGGTGTCCCTCATGTTTATCCACGAAATGTAGCGCCAATCCAAATCCCCATCCCCTGCCCAGAAAACCCCAAAAAATCACTAGAAATCCAAGCAGAAATCGTACGCATTCTGGACACCTTCACCGAGCTAACCGCCGAGCTAACCGCCGAGCTAACCGCCCGCAAGAAACAATACAACTACTATCGCGACCAGTTGTTGAGTTTTGAAGAAGGAGAAGTGGAGTGGAAAACTTTTGGTGAGGTGGCTAAAATCCAGCGTGGTGCTTCACCTAGACCAATTGCGAAATATATAACTGAAGATGAAAATGGGGTCCCTTGGATCAAAATAGGAGACACTTCAACTGGGTCAAAATATGTGAATAAGACAGCTCAAAAAATCACACCTGAGGGGGCTAAAAAATCAAGAACTTTAAAAAAAGGGGATTTTATTCTGTCCAACTCAATGAGTTTTGGGCGACCTTACATTCTCGACATAAACGGAGCTATCCATGATGGATGGGCTTCGATAAGTGATTTTAGTGAACATTTAAATGCTGATTACTTATATCATTTTCTTTCATCTAACAATGTACAAAACTATTGGCTAAGTAAAATTAATAGTGGCTCGGTTAGTAATTTGAACGCAGATCTTATAAAAACCCTACCAATCCCAATTCCGATACTTTCTGAACAAGAGCGCATCGTTGCCATTTTGGATAAATTCGACGCTCTAACTAACTCAATCACCAAAGGTTTGCCACGCGAAATTGAATTGCGCCAACAGCAATACGAGTATTACCGCGATTTGCTGTTTAGCTTTCCCAAGCCGGGTTCTGAGATAACGGACTGATATGAGCAAGACACTAACAGAAATAGCAAAACAGCTAAAAGATGCCCCAAAAATAGCTCAGTTGATCTTTGCTTTTAAACGTACGGGTAAAACCCGCTTATCGCGAGCCTATCAGACACATATTGCGCCAAAAAATGAATATAGCTTTTGGCATGAGGAAGAACAAAATGGTTGATTACACTAAACCCATCGCTGAATTGAACAACTTTATCGTGCTTGATAAATACAAAAAAGAATGGAAGGCGCCTGAAAACTACCAGAGTGAAGAGGCGTTAGAGCGCGAATTTATTCAAGATTTGCAAAACCAAGGCTATGAGTACCTGCCTAGCCTAAATAACCAACAAGCGATGCTGGCTAACGTGCGTCTACAATTGCAGTCACTTAATCAGGTGGAGTTTAGTGATAGTGAATGGCGTCGTTTTGTAGAAATTTATCTCGATAAGCCTAGTGATACTATTGTGGAGAAAACTCGAAAAATTCATGATGACTATGTTCATGACTTCGTCTTTGACGATGGTCGGAAAAAAAATATTTATCTGCTGGATAAAAAAAATATCACTCGCAACAAAGTGCAGGTGATAAAGCAGTTTGAACAAACCGGCAGACATGCCAACCGTTACGATGTGACTATTTTGGTGAACGGCTTACCACTGGTTCAAATCGAGCTAAAAAAGCGAGGTGTCGCCATACGTGAAGCGTTTAACCAAGTACATCGTTACAGCAAAGAAAGCTTTAACAGTGAAGATTCTCTTTATAAATACTTACAATTGTTTGTAATCTCTAACGGCACTGATAGCCGTTATTTTGCAAATACCACCCAGCGCAACAAAAACAGCTTTGATTTCACTATGCACTGGGCTAAATCAGATAACACCCTAATTAGAGACTTAAAAGACTTTACCGCCACGTTCTTTCAGAAGCACGTTCTGCTTAGTGTGTTGTTACATTATTCAGTGTTTGATGTGAGTGACACATTACTCATTATGCGTCCTTATCAGATCGCTGCCACTGAGCGTATTTTGTGGAAGATTAAAAGCTCGTATAACGCTAAAAACTGGAGTAAACTAGATAGTGGCGGTTTTATCTGGCATACCACCGGCTCTGGTAAAACCTTAACCAGCTTTAAAGCTGCACGTTTAGCAACTGAAATGGAGTTTGTCGATAAGGTTTTTTTTGTAGTAGACCGAAAAGACCTTGACTACCAAACTATGAAAGAATACCAACGCTTTTCACCCGATAGTGTGAACGGCTCAGACAGCACTGCTGGCTTAAAGCGCAATCTGGATAAAGTTGACAATAAGATCATTGTCACAACCATTCAGAAGCTCAACAACTTGATGAAAAGCGAAGAAGACCTGCCCATCTACAACAAGCAAGTGGTGTTTATTTTTGATGAATGCCACCGCAGCCAGTTTGGTGAAGCCCAGAAAAACCTAAACAAGAAATTTAAAAAGTTTTTTCAGTTTGGCTTTACTGGCACTCCCATCTTTCCCCAAAACGCTTTAGGTGCAGAAACTACCGCTAGCGTATTTGGCCGTGAATTGCATTCCTATGTGATTACCGATGCAATACGGGATGAAAAAGTGCTCAAATTCAAGGTGGACTATCACGATGCGCGCCACAAATTTAAGTCGATTGAGACTGAACAAGATGAAAGGAAATTATCTGCTGCTGAAAACAAAGAGGCACTTTTACACCCAGAGCGTATTCGCGAAATTTCCCAATATATTTTGAACAACTATCGTCAGAAGACCCACCGATTACAAATGAACACCAAAGGCTTTAATGCCATGTTTGCAGTGAGTAGTGTCGATGCAGCGAAGCTCTATTATGAGTCGCTGAACAAATTGCAGGCTGACCTTTTATATAACGCCAAGGACAAGCCGCTGAAAATTGCCACCATATTTTCCTTTGCTGCCAATGAGGATCAGGATGCGGTAGGTGACATTCCTGATGAAACCTTTAATGTATCTACTATGAATATCACCGCCAAAGAGTTTTTAAACGCAGCAATTGGAGATTACAACGCCTTTTTTAAAACCAGTTTCAGTGTCGATAGTAAAGGTTTCCAAAATTACTACCGTGATTTAGCAAAGCGGGTGAAAAATAAAGAAATTGATTTGTTGATAGTGGTGGGAATGTTCCTCACAGGCTTTGATGCTCCTACTCTTAATACGCTATTTGTTGACAAAAATCTGCGTTACCACGGTTTGATACAAGCCTTTTCGCGCACTAATCGCATTTATGATGCAACCAAAACATTTGGTAATATTGTTACATTCCGAGACCTTGAAATGGCGACCGTCGATGCTTTCACTTTATACGGCGATAAAAACACCAAAAACGTGGTGCTAGAAAAGAGCTATACGGAATACATGGAAGGCTTTACCGATGTGGTGACCGGTGAAGCGAGACGCGGTTTTATGGAGGTGGTAAGCGAGTTAGAACAACGTTTTCCTGATCCAAGCGCAATTGAAAAAGAGTCCGATAAAAAAGACTTTGCTAAACTCTTTGGCGAATACCTGCGCGTAGAGAACGTGCTGCAAAACTATGATGAGTTTGCTAGCCTTAAATCACTGCAAAACCTTGATATGAATAACCCCGAAGCAGTAGAAGCGTTTAAAGCAGAACATTATTTGGATAATGAAAAACTTGCTGAGTTACAAACCATACGCTTGCCAGCCGAACGAAAAATTCAAGATTACCGGTCTACCTACAATGACATACGCGATTGGCAACGCCGTCAAAAATCAGCAGAAGAGAAAGCAAAATCTACAATTGACTGGGATGACGTGGTTTTCGAGATAGACCTCTTGAAATCCCAAGAGATCAATCTCGATTATATTCTGGAACTGATTTTCGAAAACAATAAGAAAACCAAAAGCAAAGCCGAGTTGGTTGATGAGGTGCGCCGCGTAATCCGCGCCAGCCTAGGCAACCGCGCTAAAGAAAGCCTGGTAGTGGATTTCATCAATCAAACTGACTTAGATCAGATTGACGAAAAGTCCGGCGTGATTCAAGCTTTCTTTACCTTCGCCCAAGCTGAGCAGCAACGAGAAGCCGATGAGCTAATCAATTCGGAATGCCTGAATGCAGAAGAAGCCCGCCGCTATATCACCGCTTCGCTCAAAAGGGAGTATGCAAGCGATGCAGGAACAGAACTAAATGCCATTCTGCCAAAGATGAGCCCGTTAAATCCGCAATATCTGAAGATGAAACAGAGCGTTTTCCAAAAGATCGCGGTATTTGTAGAGAAGTTTAAGGGCGTGGGCGGGAAGGTTTAATAAAAAAAGATTATCTTTTCAAGTGCGTCGTAAAGTCCTAATGAGTTACCCTCTGTAAAGGAGCCTTTTTCTTTCTCAAGCTTTTTAACTATAACCTCCAATTCATAAATCATTTTTTATAATAAAATTTTTTTAAGAGCATTATGCCCGAAAAAATAATAAAAAAACTGATATAATTGCACTGTATGAGTTCATATAACGCACAAAGATCAAGAAATTTATTTTCCGGAGAAGGGCCATTTAAGCTCAGTCGGACTAAAATCCAAGATTTTCTCGACTGTCCAAGGTGCTTTTACCTGGATCGGAAATGTGGTACATCAAAGCCCGATGGCGCGCCATTTCGGTTAAATACCGCTGTTGACACCCTTTTAAAAAAAGAATTTGATAGGTGCCGTGCAGCAGGCATGGCGCATCCATTAATGATCGAGCATGGAATTCAGGCTATTCCTTTCTCCCACCCTGATTTAAACGAGTGGAGAGAAAATTTTAAAGGTATCCAATATTTCCACGAGCCTACCGGTTTTATTGTGACGGGAGCTATTGACGACCTTTGGATTGCTTCTACTGGGGAATTGATCGTCGTTGATTACAAGGCTACTGCTACATCCAAGGAAATTCAGCTGGATGATAGTGATTATAAACAGAAATTGAAAAGACAGATCGAAGTCTATCAATGGCTTCTGAGACGTAAAGGGTTTCAGGTCTGCAAGACGGGATACTTTATCTATTGCAACGGTGATGATTCCAAGCCTGAATTTGGTGCTAAACTTGAATTTTTGATCTCTGTTCTTCCATACGAAGGCGATGACAGTTGGGTTGAATCTACGCTATTTGCAATTCGTGAATGCCTGATAACGGATCAATTTCCTGAGCCGAAGAGATCGTGTGGTTTTTGCCAATATCGAGCAGCAGTGCGTCAACATCTCAAAGGGCTTGAGTAATTTTTACCGGTAAAAGGATCGGGTGCCTAAATGGCGCAGATGGTCATCGACTACGAAAATAAATCCGATAAAGAACATGAAAGAGAGGGGGAAAAGCTTGCGGTGTAAAGGAAGGTTGTAATTAAAAAGAGGGATTTCATGTACGAGCTCTTATTTAGGGAGTTTTTCGAGATGTCATCTATCGCAACTAATCAATTTTTGTTTTCCGTTTTCGATAAAATTTACTGATTTCTCCGTTGATATATGTTATTATATTTTTTGGCAATTCTGCCTGGCGGTAAGCTCCAACAGCAGAAGTTATCAGTAATAGGATACCTATATCGAAAATTAGAATTAAGCCAAACAAAGCCGCTATGGCTTTATTTATCCATTTCTGATTATTAAAAGAGATGGAAAAAGAATCTTCTGTTTGCTCTAAATTGACGTTTAATGCTGAGGAGAGTCCAATTACTGTTTGGAATCTTCCCCCCTTTTTGATCTGTAAATTTACACCGTTCTCCTTGAAAAACTCTTGGATTATATAGCCATTGGATAATAGATGTGCCTTTAAAGACTCCATTATCTTTGCGCTTTCTTCAATCGGGATGTTATACGTATGGCTATCCACTTTTATTCTCCATAAATTGGTAAAGAGTCAGATGAGTAAGGATTTTTGACTCCATATGGGTTGTTGATCTTATCTGAGAGGTATTTGCTTCCATATCTTCAATACATAAAATGCGTTTCTTAATAGAATACACACCAAATAATCTAAATAAACATTTCTATTATTTGCAATATAATCGTGTTTATATAATATCTTGAGCCGTTAATTTAACGGTTTTATAAATGCGTTTTTTATTGAATTTAGTTTTGCTTAGTGCATTGCAGGTCGGTTACTCCTGCTCTGTACCGAAATACGATTTGCAATTTCTCCCGGAAGAGTTTGTTAATTGCCAATCTCTCGCTCTTAATGATAGGGGACAAATTGTTGGACTTGCACCAAAACCCAACGGCAATACTGCTATAGTTTTTTATGAAATGAAGGATGAGAAATCTCAGCTTGAGCTTTTTGAAGTCGGCTCAGGTCAAGTTTATCGAACTGGTATCAACAACCTGGGTCAGGTGCTTTTGCCTAAAGGAATTTGGAGTAAGGCTCAGGGGTTAATCCCAATACCCTCGCCAAATGCATACCCGATGAAAATAAACGCATGCGGAACAGCTCTTTATCAAACCAATGGGGGTATGGCTCTTTTTTCCTCTGGACAGGAGACGCCACTAGGGAAAAATTCCAATTTCGCCAAACACTTTGAAGAATCGGGTAATCTCACAAAAGCGGTCTATGAATCTGATCAGCGTCGTGATTTGAGAAATTTGGGTTATACATTAACAGGTATATATGTACGTGACGTCAATCGATTTGGTCACTTAGTTGGAACGGTTGACTTACAAAGAACAAGTAGATTAGATAATAAGGTATCCTATTTGACCAAATGCTTTGTTTGGGATGGGGAGCTTCATGTTTTTCCAGGTGATATAAAGGGTTTATCGGATATACGGATTAATGATCGTGGTCAGATTTTTGTCAAAAGTCAAGGGGGCATATTTACTGGTTACAACCTAAATCAATTGACACAGATGCATCCAACCCAGGCACAGGAGATTGTTGGGACGAGCAATCGTTATCTACTTTCGCCTGAGGGGCTATACGCCGATACTCAATTTTTTCCTTTGAAAGATCTAGTCTCAAAAAAACCCGGGTCCCATTTTGATGAGGGACATGTTATTGATCAATGGGTAAGGGCTTGTGCAATCAACAATAGAGATCAAATTTTGGCCAGAGTAAAAGTAAGTGGACAAGATTGTGTTGTACTTTTGTCCCCTGTACAAGAGGACTTTTGCCAAAAAACGGTCCAAGATTGCAAAATTCCAGCCTTGGAAGATTATTGCACCAAGGAGAAATTACCTTTAAATACTCAAACAAGAAATTCTGCTTTGCTTCTTGATGTAATGGTGAAGTACAGCAACA
>Ga0169931_10006543_pt1 | contig 17540 bp, 16 predicted proteins | sample Kivu_15m_20L_FD_129675 | JGI IMG/M metagenome (GOLD analysis project Ga0169931, IMG submission 129675) | Freshwater microbial communities from Lake Kivu, Western Province, Rwanda to study Microbial Dark Matter (Phase II) - Kivu_15m_20L... | ecosystem: Environmental > Aquatic > Freshwater > Lake...
CTGAGCAGCACCACATCCTCGGGCGTGGCCGCCGGCGGAGGCGGTGGCTCCTCGCGCTTTAGGCGGTTCATCTGCTTCACCATGAGGAAGATGATGAACGCCAGGATCACGAAATTCAGCAAGATGGTCAGGAAGTGCCCATAGGCGAAGACCGGCACGCCCGCCTTCTTGACGGCCTCCAGGCTCATCGCGGTTCCGGCCGGGATCTCGCCCAGCGCCAGGAAGTAATCCGAAAAATCCAGCCCGCCGAAGATGCGGCCGACCACGGGCATGATCAGGTCTCCGACCACGGAGTCGACGATCTTGCCGAAAGCGCCGCCGATGATCACGCCCACGGCGAGATCCATGACGTTGCCCTTGACCGCGAATTCCTTGAATTCCGAAACAAAACTCATCCTGGCCTCCTCATGGGTGCTTCTGTTTGTAAGGGATGCAGACCAATGCGGCCTTTGCGCCCGGGACCGTGATCATGCCTCGGCGAGTCGCCTCGCCTCGATGAACCGCCGCTGCCAGTGCGAGGCGCCAAACGCGTCCATGCGCACCTTGCCGCCTTTCGACGGCGCATGGACGAAGCGGCCATCTCCCACATACAGGCCCACATGCATCATGCCACGACGGTTGTCGCGAAAGAACAGCAGATCGCCCGGTTCGAGTGTCCTCGGGTCATCGAGCCGTCTTCCACGGCGGCGCTGCTCCCGCGTGTCCCGGGGAAGGCTGACCCCGACCATGCCGAACGCGTATTGCACCAGCCCGCTGCAGTCGAAGCCGCGCGGACCGGCGCCGCCATAGAGGTAGGGGGCACCCAACTGGGCTACGGCATGGCGTGCCGCAAGCCGGGTTGGTGTGGGGACTTCCGGGGTCGTGTCCCGGGCCGCACCTTCGGCGGATGTCGCCGCCGGCGGCGCGGCTTCGGGCACGGTGGTGACCGGCGGCGCCGGCGGAGCGCCGTCCGTCGGTCCGGTGACCGTGGGCAGGGGCGTTCGGCCGCCACCGGCGCAGGCCGCGAGCAACAGGCAACCGGCGACCAGGGCTGCCGAGCCCGCCCGGCGCATCATGGAGCGATCTTCTCCGTGCCGCACCAGCGCGCCATGAACAGCGCGAGGACCTGGGTCACGCGGCGGGTGCTCTCGAGGCAGACGGATTCGTCGATGCCGTGGATGTGGCTCGACTCCGGCCCATAGCAGGTGGCGGGGGTGTCGCCGTAGAGGTTGAACACCCGCACGTCGGTGGTGGCGGTGCTCGCCAGGAACTTCGGTCGTGCTCCGGCCACGTGCTCGTGGGCCGCCACCAGCGTCTCCACCATGGGTTGGGCGAGGTCCACGACCACGCCCTCCGATTGCAGGCCGGCGTAGCGGATACGGTATTGGACGCCCTGCAGGCCGGGTGTCTCGGCGGCGGTCCTGGAGAGGCAGGCCTCGATCGCCGCCCTGGCCTGGGCCACCGTGGTGCCGGGATAGAAGCCGCAGCGGATGTCGGCGACGCAGCGGGTCGGCACCGAGGAGGTCCATTCGCCGCCCTGGATGCGGCCGAGGTTGAAGTTGATGGGACGGGCGACCCCGTCGAACGCCGGGTGACGGTTCTCCGGCGCGTTCCACTGGTCGCGCAGGGTCTCCAGACCGCGGTACAGGGCGAAGGCGGCTTCGATGGCATTGATGCCGCGGCTGGTGTCGAGCACATGGGCGGGCACGCCCATCACTTCCAGCGACAGCCAGAGCACGCCGACCTGGGCCGCCAGGATGGAGTGATCGAAGGGTTCGGGGATGATGGCCGCGTCGGCGCGGTAGCCCCGCTTCAGGCAGGCCAGTGCGCCGTTGCCGGTGCATTCCTCCTCGACCACGGACTGCATCCAGACCGGCGCGGCCGGCTGGCGACCGATGCGGCGCAGGGCCTCGAAAGCCATCACGTAGGCGGCGATGCCGGCCTTCATGTCGCCGGAGCCCCGACCGTAGAGGCGCCCGTCGCGGATCACCGGCTCGAAGGGCGGGGTGGTCCAGAGCTCGGCCGCGCCCACCGGTACCACGTCGATGTGGCCGTTGAGGATGAGCGAGCGGCCGGCGGCCTGACGCGGCGCGAAACAGCCCACCACATTGTCATGCCGGTGCCAGTGACCGAGCGCAGGCGCGTAGCCGGGCATGTCGGCGAGTTCGGCGTCGTCGAGCTCGAAACGGTCGACCCGCAGCCCCATGCCCTGGAACAGGCCCTCCATGTAGTCCTGGGCGGAGGCTTCCTCGCCCAGCACGCTGGGAAAGCGCACCAGGGCCGCCAGCATGGACTGGAGCGCGGGCTGCAGGTCTTCACAGGCGGCGAGCAGGTCGCGCTCGAGGCCGGGGTCGGTCTGGGGGGGCAGGCTGGTCATCACGGCGGGGTCTCGTCATCCGGGCGCGAGGAATATAACCCAGCATGGCCGTACCATGGCTCGAAGCACGGCTACCGCAGGTAACCCGCGCCGAAGAAGGCCTCCAGTTGCAGGGTCAGCGCCGGCACCGGCTGGAAGCCCCTGTCCCGGGGGAAGAGCACCTGTGGTCTGACCTCGAGCAGCAACCAGTCGCGATGCAGGCGGTGGCGCAGCCGCAGCGACAGGGTCCAGGCCGTCAGGACCGTGTCCGGCTCGGTGACGCCGATGACGCCAGCCTCGAGACCGACCAGGGTCCTGTCGTGCGCCTGCCACAGCAGCGTGGCGGTCTGGCTGAGGTCGAATCGTCGCGAACGCTCGCGCCAGGTCGCGTCCGACAGCAGGGTCAGTCCGACGCTGCGGGACAGGGGGCGTTGCAGGGCGAACTGGGTGGTGGACTGGAAGCGGGTGAGTCGGGTGGTAAGCAGGGTCTCGGAGAACAGCAGGGTCCAGGGCCCGAGGGCGACGGACCGATCGGCGCGCAGCCGCGCGAAGGGATCGAAGGGAAGGCGCAGCCGGGCGCCCACGTCCGTGCCGATGCGCAGCTTGAGACGGTCCACGGCCAGCAGGCGCAGGGCGGCGAAGGGAGAGTCGTCGACGGCTGCCTGATCGATGGCGACCTCGGCATCGCGCTGCGCGTCCGATCGGGTGAGCGAGGAAAGGCCCCGGTCTACCAGCAACTGCAGCCGCTCCTCGGTTCTCGGCAGGGCCAGCTTGACGCGGGTGATGGCGCGCGTCGTGTCCTCGCCGTCACCCGCGCGGAGAAGGGTGGCGGCACCGCCGAGCGAGACGTAGCTGCCGGTGGGCGCATCGGCCACCCGGTTGCCGGACAGCAGACCGTCCGCGCCGCGGGCCACGGTCTCCACCAGGGCGGAGAGCCGGTCGTGGGGCCAGTCGAGGAAGCGCCCGAGCGACGCGGGCGGGGGCGCGGGCGGCGCGTCCTGGGCGGGTGCCGGAGAGGCGCCCGGGAGCACGGCCAGCAGAAAGACCGGACCGAGCCAGGCGGCCCGAATCAGGCTGCGAAAGAAAAAACGGGCACCCCCGTGAGGAGATGCCCGTTCTGTCGACAAGCTTCCGAAAGGGTCAGTCGCGGCCGAGCACCTTCAGCTCGACACGGCGGTTCTTGGCCCGCCCGGAGGCACTGGCGTTGTCCGCCACCGGCGCGTCCGGACCGTAACCCTTGGCCGTCATGCTCTCCACGGCGACGCCCTTGGAGGCCAGGTAGGTCATGACGACTTCGGCGCGGCGCTGGGACAGGGCACGGTTGACCGTGGCCGAGCCGGTGCTGTCGGTGTGACCCGACACCTCCACCGTGGCACCGCTCTGCTTCAACTGCTCGGCGATATCGTCGAGTACGGGCAGGGAGTCACGGGAGATCCGGGCCGAGCCGCTCTGGAAGGTGACGCCCTTCAGGACGATGCTCTTGCCGGACTCGGCAGGAACCGCATTCAGGCCGCCAGCCGCACCGGCGCCGGTGGCTGCCGTGGCGCGGCCGCTGCCCGTGCCGGTGGCGGAGATTTCACAGCCGGAACTGTCGACGTCGACACCCGCCGGCGTGCCGGAGCAGCGGTCGAGCAGGTCGGACACGCCATCACCGTCAGAGTCGGCAGCACAGCCATCCGGCCCCACAGCCACGCCTGCCGGGGTACCGGCGCAGCGGTCGCGGCTGTCGGGCACGCCGTCGCTGTCGGTGTCGAGTTCGCAGCCGTTGGACATCACAGCCGCACCGGCGACGGTGTTGGGACACATATCCTTGGCATCGGTCACGCCGTCGCCGTCAGTGTCGGTGGTCGGCTCGCAGCCAGTCGCATCCACCGCGGCACCCTTGGGCGTGGCGCTGCACTTGTCCACGCTGTCCGGCACGCCGTCCATGTCGCTGTCGGCATCAACCGGGCAGCCGTTGTCCTGCACCTTTGTGTTGCCCGGCGTGCCGGGGCAGGCGTCGACCTTGTCCGGAATGCCATCACCATCCGCATCGGGCGCGGCGCTGTCCTGCTCGCGACAGGCCCACCAGCCCAGCAGGCCACCGGCGATGGCTCCGATGGCGGCGGCCTCGCGGTTTTCGACAGCTCCCACCCCTCCCGCCAGCAGAGCTCCCGCCGCGGCGCAGATCTTGGGGTCCTTGAAGGACTCGGCCAGGCTCGAGGAGGCCACGGTATCGCGCACGGAGCCCCCCATGTGGGAGCACCCCGTCGCCAGCAATGCGGTCACGCCCAGGAGGGCGACACGTTGGAACGAATTCACGTTGCGTATCCTTGGTTCGGGTGAATGGTCATGCTGCCGGCAGCATGGCAGTCGCAGACCATATTGTGAATCGGCCGGCCGGATGCCACAACCATCCGTTCGGCGACGGGCGGTGCCGGGTCCGTCAGGGCCGCACCCGGCAGATCGCGTGCAGACCACCAGGGTGGCGCGTCATCGCCGGCGCGCTCAGGCCCACTCCGCTTCCTGCAGCGCCCGCCACTGTATCTTGCCGCTGCCCGAGCGTGGCAGCGCGTCGGTGAAGGCCACCTTGCGGGGGATCTTGTAGGACGCCATGTGCTCGCGCGACCAGTCCATGATGTCCTGGGCCGAGACGGTGCCGGCAAGACCGTCCTTGAGCACCACCCACGCCTTGACGGTCTCGCCGCGGCGATCGTCCGGTGCCGCCACGATGCAGGCCTCCTTGATCGCCGGGTGCTTGAACAGCGTGGCCTCCACCTCGGCAGGCCAGACCTTGAAGCCCGAGGCGTTGATCATGCGCTTGAGGCGGTCGGCAATGTAGAAGAAGCCATCCTTGTCCATGCGGCCGAGATCGCCGGTGCGCAGGAAGCGCCGGCCGTCGATGTCGATGAAGGCCGCCCGCGTGGCTTCCGGGTTGCGCCAGTACCCGAGCATGAGCTGTGGCCCCCGTGACACGATCTCGCCCACCTCGTCTGGCCCGAGCGGCTTGCCGGTGTCCGGGTCGATCACCAGGGACTCGGTGTCGAAGGTGGGGATGCCCAGGCACTGGCGGCGCGGGTCGTTCTGCGGGTTCATGTGGGTCTGCGAGATGGTCTCGGTCATGCCGTAGGCCTCCATGTATCGCACCCCGCAGCGCTCGTAGAGCTCCTTTGCCACCGCTTCCGGCATCGAGGCGCCGCCGCCGAAGATGTTGGCCAGGGAGGACAGATCCCGTGCGGCGGTCGCCGGGTGCGCCAGCAGATCCACCACCATCGTGGGCACGTTGGCCCAGTGGGTGCAGCGGTACTTCTCGATCAGGTAGCCGGCCGCCCCGGCATCCCAGCGTGGCAGGAACACGATGGTGGCGCCGGCGTAGAGGGCGGTTCCCATGCTGTGCTGCATGCCGGTGACGTGGAACATGGGCGCGGTGGCCAGCAGTACCGACTCCTGGCACTCGTGCACCCAGAGGGCGCCGCCGACGATGGTGGTCATCATGGTTCGGTGGGAGTGCATGCACCCCTTGGGCCGCCCGGTGGTACCCGAGGTGTAGAGGATGGACGCGAGGTCATCGGGGCCGGCGGCGTGTGGTGCCGGGATGCGGTCCGCTGCCAGCGCATCCACCCAGGGGGTCACGCCGGGCAGGTCGAACCGCTGCCGCGGCGCCTGCACGAAGGCCGGCACCTCCATGCCGGTGGCCGGTCCGAGCGCATCCGAGTAGGTGGCCACCAGCGCATGCCGCACCCGTGAGCCCAGCAGAGGGGCGAGCCGCTCGAACAGTTCCTGCCCGACGATGGCCACGGTCGCGCCGCTGTCGTCGAAGTTGTGCTCCAGCTCCTCCGTCACGTTCATGGGCGAGACCGGCACCACCACGGCGTCGGCGCGCAGGATGCCCTGGAAGGCGGTCACGAACTGCGGGCAGTTCTGCATGAACAGCACCACCCGGTCGCCGCGCGTGACCCCGCAGTCCTGCTGCAGGAATCCGGCGATGCGCTCGGCCTGGGCGTGCAGTTCCCGGTAGCTCATGGTCGCGTCATAGAACACGGAGGCGGTCTTGTCCGGGTAGCGACGGGCCGACACCTCGACGTTGTGCCACAGGCTGGTCTGCGGGATGGTCAGGGTCCGGGGAAAGGGTTTGGGCCAGTGCGGATAGTCGAAGGGGGTCATGTTGGTGCCGGGGATGGAAAACGGAGGGCGGCGGCCTCGCCGCACGATCGGCGCATTGTAGTGCGCCCGCGGGCCGCGTTGCAGCCGCCACAGGCCTGTGTCAGTATCCCTTGGCCCTGACGCGAAAGGCTTTTTTGTCGCGCCGCAACAAACGAGCCTCACCTGACAAGACGCTGTGGATCCTCAACTGAGCGTGCGCGACATCACTGTGCGTTTCGGGGGCATCGTTGCCCTCGACGGCGTCAGTTTCGACGTCGGTGGCGGCCAGATCTGCGGTCTCATCGGGCCCAACGGGGCGGGCAAGACGACGCTGTTCAACTGCCTGTCCCGTCTGTATCGCTACGAGCAGGGCAGCATCCACTTCGAGGGCGGGTCGCTGGACGGTGTGGCCCGCCACGCCATCGCCGGCCTCGGCATCGGCCGCACCTTCCAGAACCTCGCGCTGTTTCGCTCCCAGACCGTGCTGCAGAACATCATGCTGGGCTGCCACGCGGTCAGTCGCGGCGGCTTTCTGGCAGGCGCGCTGCGCTGGCCGGGCGTCGGTCGCGAGGAGCGCCGCGTGCGCGCGCGCGCCGAGGATCTGGCCCGCACCATCGGCCTCGAGGCCACGGCCCACACGCGCGTGGCCGATCTCCCCTTCGGCACTCAGAAGCGGGTCGAGCTCGCGCGTGCCCTCGCCGCCGAGCCCCGGCTGCTGTTGCTCGACGAGCCGGCCGCCGGCCTCAACCATGAGGAGGTCGAGGACCTCATGATCCTGATCCGCCGGCTGCGCGACGAGCTGCACCTGACCGTGCTGCTGGTGGAACACCACATGAATCTCGTGATGCGGGTGTCCGACAAGGTGGTGGCGCTGGATTTCGGCCGCAAGATCGCCGACGGCCTGCCGGCCGACGTGCAGCGCAACCCCGATGTCATCCGCGCCTATCTGGGGCAGGGCTGAGATGGGTGCGCTGCTCGAGGTGCGCGAGCTGTGCGCCGGTTACGGCGCCACGGACGTGCTGCACGACGTCGCCTTCGAGGTGGCCGAGGGTGGCATCACCACCGTGCTCGGTGCCAATGGCGCCGGCAAGACCACGCTGCTGCGGGCCGTGTGCGGTCTGATCCGGCGCCGCGGTCAGGTGCGCTTCGGCGGTCAGCCGATCGAGCGTCGCGTCACCGAGGACATCGTCCGCCTGGGCCTGGCCCACGTGCCCGACGGTCGGGGCACCTTCGTCCAGTTGTCCACCGAGGAGAACCTACGGGTCGGTGCCATCACGCGGCGGGACCGGCGTGCGGTCCAGGGCGACATGGAGCGCATGTACGGCTACTTCCCCAGGCTGCGCGAGCGGCGCGAGCAGCAGGCCGGCACACTGTCCGGCGGTGAGCAGCAGATGCTGGCCATCGCCCGGGCGCTGATGCTGCGGCCCCGCCTGCTGGTGCTCGACGAGCCTTCCTTCGGCCTCGCGCCGCTGGTGGTGCAGGACATCTTCCGCATCATGCGCACCGTCAACACCGAGGAGAAGGTGAGCATCCTGCTGGTGGAGCAGAACGCCCGCCTGGCGCTGGAACTCGCCGACTCGGCCTATCTGCTCGAGACCGGGCGGGTGGTGCTGGGCGGACCGGCGGCGCGGCTGCGGGACGACGAGACCGTGCGCCGTGCCTATCTGGGGTACTGAGCCCGCCATGCGCCCCATGTCCCTGCAAGCCGGAGACTGAGCCACCATGGAAGCCCTCGTCCATCAGGTGTTGTCCGGATTCGCCACCGGCGGCATCTACGCCAGTCTGGCGCTGGCACTGGTCATGATCTACCAGTCCACCCACCACATCAATTTCGCCCAGGGCGAGATGGCAATGTTCTCGACCTATCTGGCCTGGACCTGCGTGAACGCCGGGCTGCCCTACTGGGCGGCCTTCGCCCTGACCCTGGCGCTGTCCTTCGTGATCGGCGTGGTCATCGAGCGGGTGGTGATCCGCCCGGTGGAGCACGCGCCGGTGCTGTCCGTGGTCATCGTCTTCATCGCCCTGCTGGCCATCCTCAACAGCCTCGCAGGCTGGATCTACTCCTACACCATCAAGTCCTTCCCCAGCCCGTTCACCTGGCAGGGGCTGAGCAACCCCTATCTGGCGCCGCACGAGATCGGCATCGTCGGGGTGACGGTGGTGGTGCTGCTGCTGCTGTACGCCTTCTTCCGCTTCACGCCCCTGGGGCTGGCGATGCGGGCGGCGGCCCAGAACCCGGTCTCCAGCCGTCTCGCGGGCATACGCGTGGGCTGGATGCTGGCCCTGGGCTGGGGGCTGGCAGCCGCCATCGGCGCGATCGCCGGCATGATGATCGCCCCGGTGGTCTACCTCGATCCGAACATGATGTCCGGCATCATGCTCTACGCCTTTGCGGCGGCCTTGCTGGGTGGCATCGACAACCCGGTCGGCGCGGTCGTCGGCGGATTCGTGGTGGGAGTGGTGGAGAATCTGGCGGGCGCCTACGTGGTGGGGACCGAGCTCAAGCTCACCGTGGCCCTGGTGCTGATCGTCGGCGTTCTGCTGTTCCGTCCGTCCGGACTGTTCGGACGCCGCTACGTGACGAGGGTCTGATCCATGGGCAACGGGATCCCGCAGGCGCCCCGGGCGCGTCCGCTGGCCACGGCGGCGGCCGTCGTGGTGCTGCTGGCGGCACTGCTGGCGTTGCCGTTCTTCCTGAGCGACTACCGCACCTTCCAGTTCACCCAGGCCATCGTCTACGCCATCGTCCTGCTCGGGTTGAACATCCTCACTGGCTACAACGGCCAGATCTCCCTGGGCCATGGCGCGTTCTACGCGATCGGTGCCTATACCGCGGCCATCCTGATGGACCGTTTCGGCGTGCCCTACTGGGCCACGCTTCCGGCGGCCGGCGCGCTGTGCTTCGCCTTCGGTTTCCTGTTCGGGCTGCCGGCGCTGCGCCTCCAGGGCCACTATCTGGCCCTGGCGACCTTTGCCCTGGCGGTCGCCACGCCCCAGGTCCTCAAGTACAGGCACCTCGAGGAGTGGACCGGTGGGGTGCAGGGCATCGTCATCATGAAGCCCGATCCGCCCGAAGGGCTGCCGCTGAGTGCCGACCAGTGGCTCTACCTGTTCACCCTGGCGGTGGCGGTGGTGCTGTTCCTGCTCGCCTGGAACCTGTTGCGGGGGCGGCCGGGCAGGGCGCTCATCGCCCTGCGCGACCATCCCATCGCCGCCGAGGCGATGGGCGTGAACGGCCCGATGTTCAAGAGCCTGGCCTTCGGCTGGAGCGCGCTCTACACGGGGATAGGCGGCGCGCTCGGCGCCATCGCGGTGCAGTTCGTGGCACCCGACAGCTTCAATTCGTTCCAGTCCATCATGTTCGTGGTGGGCATCGTGGTCGGCGGGCTTGCCACCATTTCCGGGGCGATCTACGGCGCCCTGTTCATCCAGTTCGTGCCCAATTTCGCCGACGAGATGTCCAAGGCCGCGCCCTGGGCGATCTTCGGTCTGGTGCTGCTGTTCTTCATCTACGTCATGCCCGGGGGCGTGGCATCCATGCTGGGTTATCTCCGCGCCCGCCTGACGGGCGGAAGACCGCGGACGTAGGTCCGTCCGGTCAGCGCTTCAGCTGGGCGCCGATGACGGCGGCCACCACGACGGCGGCGCCCGCCGCCTGCAGGGCCGAGAGCTGCTCGCCCAGCGCCAGCCAGGCGATCACGGCCACGAACACCGGTTCGAGGTTCATCGCCACGGCGGCCTGCACCGGCCCCATGCGCGGCAGCAGCAGGAACACGCCGACGATGCCGGCGCCGTAGAACACCGACAGCCCTGCCAGCCCGCCCCAGGCCAGGGCCGAGGTCGGGGCCTGGAGATTGCCGCTGGCGCCTGCCGCCGTACCCACCATCAGGGTCGCCGCACTCATCATGAGGAACGTCCGCAGCGGTGCCTCCAGGCCCGGCGCCAGACGCGGGGTGAAGGTGAGGGTCCCCGTGAACACCAGTGCTGCGCCGAGGGCCGCCGCGACGCCGGCGAAGTCCAGCGTCTCGGGGCTCACGCCCAGCACGAGCGCAAGGCCCGAAAACGCCGCCACGAGCGACAGCGCCAGCCGGCGCTCGAAACGGTGATCCCCCAGCAGGCTGGCGGCCATGGCCGTGAAAAACGGGTAGGTGTAGAACAAGAGCAGCGCGACGGTCACCGGGAGGCGCTTGACCGCGATCTGGACCAGCAGCGTCTGCCCGACCACGAACACGCCGAGGATCACGCAGCCGAGGGCCTGGCGGGACGGAATGTGCCACGGCCGGCCGCGCGACAGCAGCAGGGCGAGCACGATCAGGCTCGCGCAACCCGCCCGGGTGGTGGCCGCCGTCAGGAGGTTCACACCCTGGCCGAAGGCGAGCCGCGCGCACACATGCGCGGTGCCCAGGCTCGCCGCGCAGCAGGTGAGCCCGGCGATGTTCAGCCAGGTCATCGTGCCCGGGCGCGGGCGGATGCGACGGTCACGCCGAGCCTGCCGGGCGGGCCAAACGCGGGTGCCGGAGCCTCATTGACGCCGGCGGTATTCGTCGAGGTGGACCTGTATCGCCGGCCGCATGGCCTGCATGGCGCTCTGGACCTCCGCGGCAGCGGCATCGATGTGTCGGATGATGGCTCCCTGCACGGCGATCGCATTGAGTTTCGAGTAACGCACTCCCGGGCAGTAGCGGCTGTCGGGGCTGCACGCGACGAACTGGAAGGCCTCGGGGTTCAGGGTCGAGAACTCGAGTTCGTTGTCCTTCTTGGGGATCAGGGGCTGGGCGGCACGCTGCAAGGCCTTCAGTTCGGCTTCCGCGCCCTTGAGGTTGTAGCTGAAGCGGCCGGTGTAGGTGTAGTTGAACAACGTCATCTCGCCCATGAACCAGTCCATGATCGCGAGTTGCGCCTGGCCCGACTTGCTCTCGAAGTGGGTGGCGATGGTGTCCGCCGACTCGCCGTCGAAGGTGCCTGCAACGGCGCTGCGGCGGATGTTCTTGACCCAGCTGGGCGTGTTCAGGCGCTCCAGCGCCTGGGGCGTGGTCTCGCCCAGCAGTCGCGATTCGGCGGCGTCCCATTCCGGCACACCCTCCTTCCAGCCCGGGCCGAGCTGCTCCTCCTTGCCCCAGGTGCGCAACAGGTCGCGGGCCACCTGGATGGAGGCCTGCTTGACGATCAGTGCTGCCGTCCCGGTGATGAGGATCTCGTTGTGGACCTCGGCGACCCGGTCCACGGCGTCCTGCTTGTTGCGGGCCTCCTCGGCCTGATCGTCCGCAAGGACCGGGGTGAGACCCTGCAGGGTCAGGGCGAGCGCCGCCAGAGCGCCTTTCAGCCGCATGTTCATGAATCATTCTCCTGCTCGTTGGTGCTGTCTTGCGGGTCCGATGCCTCGCGGTCCGACCCGGCGCCTCCCCGGCGTGGCAGGGTGCCGGGCGATCCGGATGGGGTGCGGGCGTCGATGAACTGGCGGGCGCTGTCCTGATAGGACTCGCGCAGCGCGGGCTGGCGGGCGAACAGACCTTCGCGGGAGGCGATGGCGCGTTCCGCATCCGGCCCGGCCGGGAGCAACAGCGCCGCCACGCAGTAGTGCGCGAGCGCCAGGCCACCGTGCCTGGGGGTACCCATGCCGCGCAGGTGCATGTCTGCCAGGGCCAGGTGGGCCAGCCCGTCGAGCTTGTCGGCGGCGAATTCCAGCAGCCGTCTGGCCTCGTCGAGGTCCGCCGGCGTGATCTCGCCCTGCAGGTGCATGAGCGCCAGATTCGACGCAGCGCGCTCGTGCCCCTGGTGGGCCGCCCTCTGATACCAGTCCGCGGCCTCGGCCGTGGCTGCCGGTCCGCCGCGACCGGTCTGGAGCATCCGTCCAAGGTGCATCTGGGCCTCGGCGATGCCCTGTCGGGCCGCCGCCTCGTACCAGCGCCGCGCGCCCAGATCGTTGCGCGGGGTGCCTTGCGCCAGTTCGTACATATTGCCCAGGGCGAACTGCGCCCAGGCGAAGCCGGCCTCCGCGCTGCGGGTGTACCACTGCAGGGCCAGGTCGAGGGCCAGGTCGACACCGAGCTTAGGCGGCAGGTCGTGCAGGCAGCCCAGGTCGAACATGGCCTTCGGGTCGCCGGCCTCGGCGCGCGTGCGCAGCCGGGCGACGAACGCCGGGTCGATCTCGGGCGCGGGTACGGGTGCGGATTCGTTGGGGTCAGGTGTCATTGGAGTCATGGTGCCCCGCATGCAAAGTTGGCATTTGCGCCAGCGCAAGACATGGCGGAATGATCAGATGCGAAAAAACAAGAGGGCGGCCCCTGGGCCGCCCTCCAGGGGCGCCGTCGCCGGCACCCTCAGCGTTCGGTGGTCTTGCGGATGTCCTTGGTCTCGCTCCACTCCTCGATGCCGGTCTGGATGTCCGTCAGGCTCAGGAAGAGCTGGTAGTAGACGTCCTTCACGTTCTTGGTTTCCTTCACGATCGAGGTGATCTCGCCCGACAGGCGGTAACCGGCGCCGACCATCTTGCCCTGGCGCACCGCCTTTTCCTGGTCGTAGAGCTCGCTGTTCTGGCGCTCGAGTTCCTCTTTCTGGCGCTGCATCTCGGCGGTATCGACCGCGAACCGCACCCGCCGGCTCTTCTGCAGGGTGGAGCGCATCCGGTTGGTGATGGCGCGGGTGTCGATGTACTCGCTGGTCTTGTTCTTGACTTCCTGGATGGTGACGATGGGCAGGTTTCCGCCTTCGATCACCGGGGTCTGGAGCATGGACTGGGTCATCTGTTCCGCCAGCATCTGCAGATCGGTGGACCCGAACTCGTTGGTGACGGTCTCGACGCCGCCTGCATCCCCGTAGCGGGTCTTGGGCTTGGCGCAGCCGGCGACGGCGATGGCCACCGCGGCGATCAACAGGGTGGCGAGCCAGGGAAGGCGGCGAAAGGCGTGCATCGTTCGGTCTCCTGCGGTGGGGGCGGTCACTGTTGACCCATGATGATGAACTTGAAGTCGCGCGCCTTGGCGTTCGGGGCCACCACGCTCACCGTCTGGCGGGAATTGCCATAGAGCAGGACTGGCTTCCAGGACTCCTCGTCCGCGGCGCGCATGCCCTCGGCGTCGATCCAGCGGAACTTGTAGAGCAGGCGCTCGACGTCGCTCTCGTCGTTGTACACCACGACGTCGATCTTCATCAGGTCGCCCGCCGTACCACAGCGGATCTCCTCGATTTCGACGTCCGGCGAGCTCTTGCCTTCCTTGGCCGTCTTGGCCTTGACCAGGTCGTCCATGGAGCCGATCTTGGTGTCGCCGATCGGGCAGCCGTAGGCGAGGCCGGCCTTTTCGAAGCCTTTCTTGGAGCCGCAGCCCGTCGCCAGCACGGCGGCGAGCAGCATGATCAACAGGGTGGTTGTCTTCATTGCAGGGTTCTCCCGGAAGTGGACGTGGCGGAGGGAAAGTGGATCAGATCGACTTCAGCATACAGCGGTTCCCGCTCGCCGGATGGCAGGGTCCCGGCGGACTGGCTGCCGGCAGGCGGGGGCGGCATGCCGCCAGGGGACGACGCAGGAGTGACGAAGGACTGCCCGCGCATCAGTCGCACAGTGGCGAGTGCGTGGCGTCCCGACAACTGCACGCCGAAGGTGGCCGTGCCGGCGTCGGTGCGCACGTCGATGGCGTGGTCGCCTCGCGGCAGGCGGGCACGGGCGATGGCCACCTGCCCTGGCAGCGTGCGCCAGCCGCGCTCGTCGGCCTGCTCGACCACCACGCCGCCGATCTGGATGGCAAGCAGGGCCACGGCCAGGCCGACGTTGTCGTTGCCCCGGCCGCGGTTGTCGCTCATCTGGCGTTCCAGGGCGTACTGGGCCGCCGCCTTGGAGGCCGAGCGGACGAAGGCGCGCAGCATGATGCCAGGCATCTCGTCCGCCAGGGCGCGGCGCGCCATGGCGTCCAGGTCGAGCACATGGGCAGTGGGCAGCGTGAGGTTGCGATCCACGAGCACATCGGGTGCCTGATAGCCCATGGCCCGCGGCGGCAGGATCGGGAAGGAGATGGGCATGGTCACGAAGCTGCCGTACGCCAGGATCGGGATGGGCAGGTTGAAGGTCTGCGAGACCCTGCCCGGGATGGTGCCGGTCTCGATCACCAGCAGCAGGTCGCAGTATCCGTCGTCTGCGGCGGCAGCCCGATCGTCCAGGCCGCCGAGGGACTTCTCGAGCAGGTCCTGCCCGGGCTTGAGCTCGATCGCCTTGCGGTAGCCCGGTGCGCTGAGTCCGGTCTCTCCCAGGGCTTCGTAGACGAAGCCGGCGAGATAATGGGACAGGGCGTTCTGGAAGCTGTTCAGCAGAGCCATGGCCTCGGGCGTCTCGATGGACTGCACCGGGTAGCCGTTGATCTCCTTGAAGCTCGGGTCGACGCCTTTTTCTGCGGCCTCCTGCTTCACCTTCAGCAGCTCCGCTGCCCGAAGTTCCGAGATGAAGGCCTCGCGCTCGTGGGTGCGCTTGATCTCGACCCGGGCGTTGTCCCAGTCGCCGCGCGCCAGATGGCTCATGGCCATGCGGGTCGTGATCATGATCTTCTCGTAGTCGTGACCCTCGTAGGTCCGAACCCGGTCGTTGAACAGGAAGCTCCCGGCGTTGCCCACGGCGCGGGTGGGGTCCAGCCTGGAGGCCTCTTCCCAGGCCAGGACCTCGGCGTCCGCCGCCGCCAGGGCGGCGAAGCTGCCGGCGTGGTCGGCCTCGAGCCGGTGCAACTCGCCCAGCTCCATGTGGAACAGCATGTCCTTCCTGTCGCCCTTGTTGTTCTTCTCGAGGATCTTGATCGCACCCCGGACGTTGCCCTCGGCGGTGCTTGCCAGGGCCGCGTCCATCTCCTCGCGGTAACTGCGGAACGTGCCGCAGCCGGCCAGAAGCGAGGCGGCGGTGAGTGTCATCACGAGGGTGCGCAAGCAGGCCGATGCGCGAAGGCCGCGGGGGTCAGGCCGCGCGGCGTGGGACTCGGACGGGAAATGACGGCAGGAATGCATCAGCGACGCGCGTGGGAGACGGCTTCCCGGATTCTGACACGCTGCCAACGGCTTGCGCCAACGCGATTCAAAGAGGGGGATGCCTGCTGCCCTCATTACGGCAGGATGTGGCCGGAGGTGAGGCCGACCTCCCGCACCGCGGACCACCCCCGCCGTCGGGGCGCATCCGCGCATCCGGCATGGTCAGCGGATCACCACCCCCCAGGGAATCTCGCCCACCGGGATGTCCATCAGCTTGCGGTTGGTCTCGGTGTCGATCACCGACACGGCATTGGACCGGCCAGCCGCCACGTAGAGCTTGCGGCCGTCGGGGGTGATGGCCATGTTCCACGGGCGCTTGCCCACCGCGACGGTGGCGATCACGGTGTTGCTCGCCGTGTCGATGACCGAGACGGTGGCGTCCTTGCCGTTGGAGACGTAAACGCGCTGGCCGTTGGGGTGCACGGTGACGCCGTTGGCGAAAGTGCCGGTGGGGATGCGGGCCAGAACTTTGCGGTTTGCCCAGTCGATGGCGTAGGTGGCATTGGCCAGTTCGCAGGCGACGTACAGTCGCGTGCCATCCGGGGTGAAGGCCATGCCGCGCGGCCGCTCGCCGACCTTCACCTGTGCCACCTGAGTGCGCTTCTCCACATCGACGATGTCCACCTGGTCGGCCTCCTCGGCACTGGCGACCAGCCATTTCCCGTCCGGGGAGAACACGGCGTGCTCCGGGTTCTTGCCCTTCACCTTGACGGAGAAGGCCTTCGCCCCCGTGGCCGTGTCGACGAAGGCGATGGAGTTGCTGACCTCGACAGCGGCCGCGATGTATCGCCCGTCCGGAGACGCGCTCACGCCTTCGGGCGACTCACCAAGGTCGATGAGGCTCTCGAGTTTTTCGCTCTCGAGATTCACCACGGCCAGGGCGTTCTTGGGCTGATCGCTCACGTAGATGCGCCGCCCGTCCGCGCTCAGGGCAAGGCCACGCGGTTTATCGCCGGCGGGGATGGATTTGACCACCTTGTCGGTGGCGACGTCGATCACGGAGAGCGTGCCCGATTTCTCGTTGGGCACGTAGGCAAAGGGGGCGGCTGCGGCGAGGGCCGTGAAGAAAGCGAGCCCGGCACCGAGGCCGAGCACGGGGGGACGGATGCTCATGTTTCCTCCTGGACGGCCGCCGCCTGCATGCCGGTGCAAAGCGGCTCGGCCGATATCGTTCTTGGGCGGCCGGAGTATCGCACGGACCTGTCTGGGGTCGCGACGTGGTGGCGGGAACGGGGTTGCATCAGGAGGAATTCCCATACCCTGAGGCTCTGGCAGGAAAGACAATCCAGGCTCTGGTGGAGGTTGTCCGGACAAGGCGCTTTGGGTATACAGGTACCGGTTCCGGCATGAGGCCGGGAGGGCGGGGGATGAGCGAGTCGACGTTCGACGGAGGGCGGGGCAGGCTGCAAGGCACCACCAGACCGCGTGGCGCCGGGACCGATCTGGTCTTCGTGCTGCTCGCAGCAGTCGGTACCTTCCTCGTGGCGGGCACGGTCGAGCTGTCGGAGAGCATCGGTCGCTGGTTGCACCGGTTCGAGCCCTATCAGCTCGACGAAATCCTCGCAGCCGTGACCGTGCTCGTGCTCGGCCTCGGCTGGTCGTCCTGGCGCCAGTCCCGTCAGGCGGCGACCGAGGTGGGCCTGCGGCTTCGTGCCCAGGAGAGCCTGAACCGGCAGCGCGCCTACCTCGAGGTGCTGTTCAACGAGAATCTCTCGGCGAATCTCATCGCGGCCGGGGACGGCGGCATCACCGTAGCCAATCCCGAGCTGGCCCGTCTGCTCGGGCTCGACGTCCCGAAAGCGGTGGTCGGCCGGCGCCTGGGAGACTTCTACGCGGACGAGGCCGTGTGGCGGGGGCATCGCGAGATCCTGTCCGGGGGCGGGCGGGTGGAGATGAACGACCTGCGCATCCGTCGGGCCGACGGTGCCGAGGCGGTGGTGATCGCCCGCCTCACCGCGCGCACCGGCCCCGAGGGGCTGGAGGTGCACGGTTTCTTCACCGACGTCACGGCGCTCGAGACCACCCGGCGCGAACTGGCGCTCGCGCTGGACGAGAACCGGCGGCTGGCGCAGCGCGGCATCGA